>Ga0099364_10012506_pt1 | contig 11434 bp, 13 predicted proteins | sample TergutTh196P3_FD_73070 | JGI IMG/M metagenome (GOLD analysis project Ga0099364, IMG submission 73070) | Microcerotermes parvus P3 segment gut microbial communities from Pointe-Noire, Republic of the Congo - Th196 P3 | ecosystem: Host-associated > Arthropoda: Insects > Digestive system > Gut ...
GGCGTGGTTTTGCCCCTGCCAAAAGCAAGCTGCAGCTTCAAGCCCGTCGCCATAGGAGCAACTTCCTTGACAACAGGCTTGCCGCCTGAGCGGGAATTGAGAATGCTGTTGACGGAATATTCTGCCGTGTTTTGGGCATAGTATTCTACAATCTCCTTTGAGCCGCTCGGCTTAGCATTGTTTAGGCCGTAGTCAAAATACACTCCTGCGTAAAGCGCAAGGCCATCGCTCAAATTAAACTTCATGCCAGTTTCAACGGAGCCTAGCAAAGCAACCCCGAAATCGGCAGCGCCTTTAGAGCCTTTGGCATTGTATTCACCAAAGCCCAGAAACTCCTGCTCGGTGTATTCAAAATTCTCCTTCCCGTAATATCCCGAATTGGCGACCTTGGCATCCGAGCCTTTGAACTCGTCGCTCAGCGGAAATCCGGCCTTTCCGCCGAACGCTACATAATACCTTGTGTCATCGCCAAACTGGAACTGCGCCATTATCGGTATTTGAAGCATAGCAGCTCCGTGCTTTTCCTTGTAGCCGCTTATGGCGCTGCGAAACAGAAAATCGTTGCCGTCAATGTCTGTTGCCGGAGCTTCCGCAGAAAGGTCCCCTAGCTTGTATTCAGAATTGTAAAACGCAATCTCCAATCCGCTTCTCAGCCCGAACTTCTCCGTGAAGAAGTAAGAATAACCTAGACCCCCAAGCCCTCCGAGACCGCTTTTCTGCTCTCCCGAAGCCGCGTCGTAATTAAAAGTTGACAGGCCGCCGCCTGCATAAAGCGAGAACTCGTGCCTGTTCTGCGCAAGGATGAATGTGTTCAAAAGCAAAATTATTGGTAAAATTCGCCAAGATAAGTATTTTTTCATTTTTGTGAATATAGAAAATAAAAACGCTGATTTATTTTGCTGGGGAGCATGGGACATGGGACAAGCGATGTGCAAATCTACGTTATTTGGGACATGATTTTTAAATAATCATATCCCATATCCCAGCCAACGTAGCTTCACATGCCGCTTGTCCCATGCTCCAGAGCATTGAATTAATCAACGTTTTCTTTAGTCTTCTCAGATTTTCCTGGCAGGTTTTTTATCAAGAGGTTTATTACATCCGGGGTTAGGTCGGCGAGTTTTGAGAATGCGGATTGAGCCTTCTCTATAGGCAAAACTTTTACATCATCGCCTTTGAGCACAAGGAATGCCACAGGGTCTATGCGAAGGCCACCGCCGCTGGATGCCGTGTCGCCTTTGCCGGTATGCCCAGCCATGCCCATTCCCACGGATATTCGGCTAACAGGAACAACGGTTGACTCACCCGACTGTATTGGCTCGCCAATAACGGTTTCAATTTGAGCTATGGTCTTTAGCTTCTCTAAAAGCGTTTCTGCAATGGATTCTACTGACATGAGGATAATATAGTAAAATATTTGCTGATTTACTCCGCTGGGGACAAGGAACATGGGACAAGCGATATGCAAATCTACGTTATTTGGGATATGATTTTAAAATAATCATGTCCCATGTCCCAGCCAACGTAGCTTCACATGCCGCTTGTTCCATGCTCCAGAGCATTAAGTTTGACTTAATCAGCGACTACTATAGTAAAAATGTTGCGGTTAATCAAAACCAAATATGCACTGTTATGCCTGCCGCCAGCAAAGCTCCGCCCACTCCGTAGGCTATTTTTTGCAGGCTTTTGGCATCATTTGCCTTCCTCAATTCAGCCCTTTTATCGTTTTCCAGTTTTTGCAACTCCGCTTCGTTTTTTGGGTATTCATCGGGCCGTTTTTCGTAGTTTGAGTAAAGTTTGTTTGCATTGAAATACTGATATACTCCAAAGCCAATGGCGGTTGCGCCGAGGACGTCGAGGGTGAGAGCTATGAACGTTGGGGTTCTGCTTTTCTCAGCGGGTTCCTTGAGTTGAGAGTTGAGAGTTGAGAGTTGAGAGTTGGATTCAGAATTAATGTTTTCGCTTTGTATTTTAAATTCTTCGCTTTCAACTTTCAACTCTCCACTGGGTATAATTCTAGCAAAGAGAGAAGGCGATCTTGCCCTTATTGTGCTGAGCAGGCCTCTTGCGTTTTCGCTTTCGGTTACAAAGCTGCCGAGCAGGTTGCCGCTCATGGATTCGTAGAGTTCAACGGTTAGCGTTAGCATTCCCTCAAATTTGCCAACAAAGCCTTGCGTTACATATTCCGCGCCTATTGCTCTGCCTATTTCAATAGCGCAGTTTTCATCAAAACATTCTTCTTTGCTTGCCTCTGGCGGCATTAGCTGTATAATATTGTCTCTTGTTAAAACAGAATAGTTTCTGGGCAAAGCTTCTCTCGCCTGCGTTCGCAGTTCATCTGTAAGGTGCCGAAATTCGGTAATTGACAGGGTTACTTCTTCGCTGTTTGGGATTATTTCAAGGACGGCAACGATTTGGGCGTTTACTGACGTTATTGCGAAGAGGATTGCTATTATTGTCTGAACCACGATTTTCTGGATTTGAGGATTGCCAGGATTGTTTAAAATTCCCCTCTTGTGCAAAAAAATTCGCCAAAAAGAGAGGGGTGCCCGCAGGGCGGGGTGTGGCCTAGAGCGTGCAGCTCTGCATTCTCTGCGGTGAAGTGAGTTGTTCATTTTTTCTCCTTTTTCAATTTTTAATGCAACGAACTGAAAGTGATTGTGATTTACTCATAGCAAATTTTTCCACATCGCTGCCGTCAAAGTACATGGCTCGGCAGTAGGCTTTGTAGTCATCGTCTGCTGAGGCGCTCCACCAGTAGCTGCTATTGCCAGCATTGAGTCCGCTGAAACCGCCTGGAAGAGCCGTAAAACCAAGTTCGTCTATGCCGTTGCCATTTTGTTCCCAACCTGACTTTGCTTTCAAAACCCAGCCAGCCTCCAAGTAGCCACCGGCAATGGTTATTAACGCATCCCATTCTGCATCGCTTGGCAAACGCCATCCAGAGGGGCACGCAGTCATAGCTTCTGTCCAATCGTATAGCCTTCCGTAAATTTCGCAATTGCCATTGCACCAGCCTCTTGCTTCGTAATTCAAATTCTCCGCCATCCAAACTTGCTCGCCAATCTTAACCCATTTGTAGGTTTTATCATCACGGTCATCTATAAAATCATCGCTATCTGAACTTGCAAAATTCTGCCGCCATTCTTCGGCGGTAAAGTCTATAGGCTTAAAATCGCCAGAGCAAGCCAAGAATATGCAGGCTGTTATTGAGAGGAGGATTGGGGCTAGTTTATTCATAACGCATTTGGATCTTTAACCGTTATCAATCCCCGCTCAAACTCGGATTGGGCACAACCACTGCGGTGGTAGTTGCTACTATTTTTTCTACGCCGCGGCAAGTTGCAACAGCATGCGCATAAATCAGCCTAGTTGAACTTACAGGTGCGTCTGTATTGCCTTCAATCCTTACAGTCGTTGTAGTAGTCTCGCAGCCAGGACTTGGATTTGCATCGTTATTGCCAATGGTAACAGTGTTGTTGGCAACTGGAGTTTCACCTATGAAAAAGATATGCTCGCCATCAATATCGCGACCGCCAGTAAAGCTTATCGAAGTACCTGCAGTTGGCGTTGGAGCTGGCGCTTCCACAATGCTCAAATTGGCGCAAGCTACATAGCTTCTATTACGAGAAATTCCAGAACCGCATTCAGCTACAACGCTCACTGAAAAATTGCCATTACCTGGCCATACGAACTTTCCTACCCCTGAAAAACCATGTATCCTTTCGCTTTCTGTTACCTCGCCAGAAGTTTGAATAATTTCATCATAAGGGAAAGTTGCATACATGCCGTCTATTACATTATTGCCCACAAATACTTTAACCCAAGTACCGCTCAAACTTCTCTCAAGGCCATCGGCAGTCCGCGCCTCCACTATATTGCACTCGCCAACATCTTTATCCACAGCGGTCCAGCCAGAAATATCTACGGTTATCTTTGAGTTATCGCCGCTGACTACGGTGCTTGGATCCCAAGCGCAGGTGTAATCCGGAATCGGGTAAGCATTTGGATTGATGCTTGAGCTGCTAAGTAAAGCACTGCTGGAACTTAGGCCAGAGCTTGAACTGGAAGCTCCTGGATCAGAATCGTCGCCGGAGCTGGAACTACCGCTTGGGCTGGAATCGCCAGGGTTTTGCGAAAGCACAGGGCAAGCTGGATGGCTAGGGTTTACATTGGCGCAGTGATTCATAAGGTCCTCAAGGCTCCTGTTAGACTTGAGCCAGTCCTCGTAAGCCGCGGAGCTTCTGTCGTTAAGGTCTATGATTTCGCCACTGCCGCATGCGGCTAAAATGGCGATGAAGGCAGATAATGCCAGCAATGCGAAGTAAAAACTGTGTTTTCTCATGTTTTCCTCATTCTCAAAAAAGGATGGTTTATTGAGAAGGTTTTCACCCTTTGAAATTTTAACGGAAACGCAGTTTTTTCTATATTTTATAGTGAATCAATAAACCATCCTTTTTTGAGAAAGTTTTTCCTATTTTTACGCTATGAAAATCAAAATATGCGGATTATTCAGGGAACAAGACATTGAATTTGCAAACGAGGCAAAGCCTGATTTTATTGGTTTTGTTTTCGCAGAAAAAAGCAAAAGATTTGTAAATGCAAGGCAGGCAGAAGATTTAAGGAAAAATTTGTCCAAAAAAATCACGGCTATAGGCGTTTTTGCAAATGCAAAAACTGATTTTATCTGCGAATTGCACCAAAACAAGACCATAGAAATTGCGCAGCTGCACGGCAGCGAAAGCGACGATTATATCCGCGAATTGAAAAGCAAATGCAGCATACCGATTATCCGCGCGGCAATGGCAAGCGAAACCGCAGATTGCAGAGAAGCGTTCCAATGCGCTCTTGCAGCAGGCGATTATTTTTTGTTGGATTCCCACACCCCTGGCAGTGGCAAAGCGTTCAATTGGGAACATTTGCGCAACATTGATTTGAGCAAAAACATTTTTTTAGCCGGTGGCATAAATTTGGAAAACATAAAAGAAGCCATGATGCTAAACCCTTACGCAATAGACATTTCAAGCGGAGCAGAGACGGATGGCATAAAAGACAGGGAAAAAATCTTGAAACTAGTGGAGGCGGCAAGATGCTTTTGCAAGCAGAAAAAGAATTAAAAGAGCGTTTGGGCTGCATTTTGATAGGCGTTGATGAGGCAGGCCGAGGTCCATTGGCAGGTCCGGTGGTTGCGGGCGCGGCGGTTTTAGGAGTTGGTTTGCCAACATTAAACGATTCCAAAAAACTATCCGAAAAACAGCGTGAGCAAATTTTTGACGAATTGCCGAATTTTTGCCAATATTATTCCATTGGCGAAGCCTCTGCTCGGGAAATTGACGAAGTAAATATTTTGAATGCAACCTTTTTGGCTATGCGCCGCGCCATTGCTCCAATCGCTGCCCAGCTGCAAGAAAAAAAACTGCCATATAAAATTTTGGTGGACGGAAATTTATACATAAGAGAAATTGACAAAAGCCTTCAAATGCCCATTGTCCAAGGCGACGGCAAAGTAGCTTGCATAGCGGCTGCATCCATTTTTGCAAAGGTTCACAGAGACCGCCTAATGCTAAAATTCGCCAAGCAATTCCCAAGCTACGGCTTTGAAAAACACAAAGGCTACGGCACAAAAGCGCATTTAGCCGCAATTAAAGAATTTGGATTATGCAAAATTCACAGGAGAAGCTTTAAGATAAATGCAGATTTCAAACCATCAACCCCTGGCCCATAAACACATTTTTGCCTTCAAGCTCGGCGAACAAGTACTTTGTTCTTTTATGTATGGCTCTGTTGCAAACAAGTATAACGGTGCTGCCCATTTCAAAGCGGGCTATTTCTTGGCCTTTTGTGTAAGGGTATGTTTGCTCGGGTTCCCATTTTGTGAAAAGAGCTTTGCGGCTTGCCAGCGGTGGCATGGAGTTTGTGAGCCAGTCTTTTTTGTAATCTACTGCTATGCGGCCCACATTTGTTGCGCCAACCTTAACCATAAGAATTTCACCGCCATCGTAAGTGCTAATTTGCGTTATAAGCCTTTCGTTTATCGAAAAAAGCCCCTCTATTCTTTCAACGCTGCCCGTATTAACAGGCCATAATTTTCCGGGGCAGTAATAAGCTGCGGTCACATTTCCAGAAACCGGGGAATGTATGCGGTGATAATTGTATGGCGCAAGATATATGGTTGCCCAAATGCCGCCGGTAAATTTTTGTGCCAATTCCTTGCAGCGAAGCAAGCTTTCCAAGCTGTAAAATTTTCCCTTTGCCTGCATATATTCAGGATTTTCATTCAGCATTCCAAATGCAGTTAAAACCCCATCAACAGGGCAAACAACTTCTGCATTGTCTTCTATGATTCTTGCATTGGGTTTCAGCTTTCTTATAAAAAGCTCATGAATATTTGCAAAGCCTTTTTCTGGAATTTCCGATTCTTCCAGATTTATTTTATAATGCTTTGCAAACCAGCGCATCAAAAGTTTGCTAAGCACAGGTATTTTTGCCCTTGAAAACGCTCCAAAAGTTCTGCTGACCGCATTTTTAGGCAACAGCCTCATAAACGAATAGGTTATTGAGTTCATATTATATAATGTAGAAAATCAGCGTTTACTATAGTAATTGCTGATTAACTCGCTTGGAACAAGGAACATGGGACAAGCGGTGTGCAAATTTACGTTGTTTGGGACATGATTTTCAAATATCATGTCCCATGTCCCAGCCAATGCAGCTCCACATATCGCTTGTTCCATGCTCCAGAACATTAAGTTTGACTTAATCAGCAATTACTATATTATATGCTATGAAACATTACTTTTCAACAGTAAATAATGTTGTGTTTACTCACTCCGATATGGAAGATACGGCAATGGGCCGTAGAGTCAGGGTATATTTTGAACGCCCTAACAAAGAGGAATTTGATTTTGCAGAAGGCGAATTGCCAGCCACAGAATTTAATAAAACTTATGGATTCAGCCAAAATGAACTTTTGCAATTAAAGAGATATTTGAGAAATAATTCTTTTCTTGTATGGGAATATGCGCAAAAAGGAGGCGGTTTAGAATGCCTAAAGTCTTAATGGATTATTTAGGGCTTGTGTTCTTCTTTTGGTCAAATGAATTCAGCGGAAATAGATTAGAGCCGATACATGTTCATATAAGCAGGGGAAAGCAGGAACAGAATGCAACAAAAGTTTGGATTAAACCAGATGGCTCTTTAGAAGTAGCAAATAACAATAGCTGTTTGTCAAAAAAGGAATTATCTGCAGCGCTTGAATATATAGAAACGAACAAGAATGATATTATTGCAGAATGGTATAGGTTTTTTAGTTTTCACGAGTTAACCAATTGATATTAAATTTCCGCTGAAATCCTTAAAAAATTCGCTTAAAAGCGAATCGCATTCAATTTTTCCGCTCAAAAAACCCGATATTATTTCTGCAATGGGTTTGCCGCTTTTGTATAGCTCTCTGTAATTTTTTTCCAAAAGAGCAATTCTTTCTTCCGTGAAATTGTGCCTGCGCAATGCGTGCAAATTAAGCCCTGCAAAGCGGGCTGGGTTTCCAAGCGCTCGGCTTGCGGGCGGCACGTCTCTGTCTATTTTCAGCGTTCCTCCCGCAAAGGAATACGCTCCTATTTTAGCGAACTGCTGAACATAAGTCCCGCCGCCAATGGTGGCAAATTCCCCAACAGCAACATGCCCCCCAAGCTGCACTCCATTGGAGATAATCGCCCCCTGTTCCAAAATGCAGTCATGCCCAACATGGGAATACGCCATTATCAAAACATTGTCTTTTATCTTGGTAATTCCATTTTCTCCGCAACCCCTGTTCAAGGTTGTAAATTCTCTTATAATGCAATTTTCGCCTATTTCCAAAAAAGTTTCTTCACCCTTGTACTTCAAAGCCTGTGGGTCTCCGCCAATCACCGCCCCATCAAAAACGCGCGTTCCAGCTCCAATGCTCGTGCCTCCAAACACATGAACCCTAGCATCCAAAACCGCATTCTCCGCAATCTTTGCTCCTTCTTCAACAATGCACCAAGGTCCCACATTCGCATTTTCGTGGACATCAGCTTTTGGAGAAACAAGCGCGGAGGGATGGATCATTAATTAAGAATGTAGAAATTTCTATCTTCCTCCCATGCTAGACATAAAAAAAATTCGCGAGAATCCGGAATTTTACCGCTTAGAGACGGAAAAGAGAAATTCTGGAATTAGCATTGATGAGGTTTTGGAGCTTGACGCCAAAAGGCGGGAACTTATTGCAGAAACCGAGAAATTGAAAGCGGAGCGCAATGTTGCTTCAAAGAAGATTGGCGAACTGAAAAAAGCTGGGCAAAATGCAGACTCCGCTGTGGAAGAAATGCGGAGCGTTGGAGATAAAATTGCAGACTTGGATTCAAAAATTCGCATTATAGACGAAGAGCAAATTGATAAATTGCTTCGCATTCCGAATGTAGCGAACTCCGCAACGCCAGAAGGCAAAAGCAGCGAAGAAAACGTGGTTGTTCGCTCATGGGGCGAGCCTCGGCAAATGGATTTTGAGGCTCTTGACCACAAGGCATTGGGCGAAAAACTCGGCATTTTTGATTTTGAGCGCGGGGCAAAAATCAGCGGAAGCGGATTTCCTGTTTACAGGGGCTTAGGCGCAAGGCTTGAGCGGGCTTTGATTCAGTGGTTTTTGGATTCTCATCGCGAGCGTTTTGGCTTTGAAGAAGTTATTCCGCCATATCTCGTTAACCGCAAATCAATGACCGGCACGGGGCAGCTTCCTAAATTTGAAGAAGACATGTATGCCTGCGACAAAGAAGATGATTTATTTTTGGTTCCAACCGCTGAGGTTCCCGTTACCAATCTTTATGCAGACGAGATTATTCCGGAAAGCAGTTTGCCTCTAAAGCTGTGCGCCTATTCAGCGTGTTTTCGCAGAGAGGCTGGGAGTTATGGCAAAGACACGCGCGGGCTTTTGCGTTTGCACCAGTTTAACAAGGTGGAAATGGTTTATTTTTCGCATCCAGAAAAAAGCTATGAAGACCACGAAGATTTGGTTGGCTTTGCAGAAAAGCTTTTGCAGGAACTGGGGCTTCCGCACAGAGTTCTTTCGCTGTGCAAAGGGGATATGGGTTTTGCCGCCGCAAAATGCTATGATTTGGAGGTGTTTGCCCCCGTTGAAAAAAAATGGCTAGAAGTCAGCTCGGTTTCCAATTTTGAGGATTATCAGGCGCGCAGAGCGAATATCCGCTCAAAAATAAACGGCAAAAACACTTTTGTGCATACTTTGAACGGTTCTGGCTTAGCAACGCCAAGGGTTATGGTGGCAATTTGCGACCATTATCAGCAGGCAGACGGTTCGCTTGTGATTCCAGATGTATTGAAGCCGTATATGGGCGGAATGGAGCGGATTAGCTAAATCCCGATTCAGACAAATTGGCACGCTTTTTGCATCCACCCCTGTATGATACGTTCTCTCTACACTGCTGCCACTGGCATGAAAGCCAATCAAACCTATGTGGATACCATAGCCCACAACCTTTCCAACGTGAATACTTTGGGCTATAAAAAGCAAAAAGTTGAGTTTGAAGACCTGATTTACCAGAATTTGCAGCGACCTGGCGGTGAACTGGAAGATGGAAATCGCGCTCCGGTTGGCATAGAAATAGGCTTAGGGTCGCGTATTGTTGCAACAACTCGCTTATTTATGCAGGGCAATTTAGAGCAAACAGGGAACGAAACCGATGTTGCTATTCAAGGAAACGGATTTTTTCAGATACGCCTCCCAGACGGAGAAATAGGCTACACGCGCAACGGAGCATTCAAAAGAAACGACGAAGGCTACCTCACCACAAGCCAAGGCTACCTCTTAGACCCTCCCATAAACATCCCAGACGATGCAACTTATGTAGTTATATCTGAGGGCGGAGAAGCGACTTGCGAAAGACCGGGAAGAACCACATCGGAATCTTTGGGGCAAATTGAACTTGCAAGATTTATAAATCCGAGCGGCCTGTCAGCAGACGGCGGAAGCATTTACCGCCAGACCGACGCCAGCGGAGCGCCCATAATTGGCTTGCCAGGCGAAGAGAATTTTGGCAGCCTCAGAAACCAGTTTATAGAAAGTTCAAACGTGCAAATGGTAGAAGAAATGGTGAACATGATAGTAGCGCAACGTGCCTACGAAATAAGTTCCAAAGCCATAACCACCAGCGACGAAATGCTGCAAACAGCAAATAGCTTGAAGAGGTAGGAATTAGGGTATGGGGTATAGGGTATGGGGTATAATTTTATTCTTTGCCAGCATATCGGCAGCTGCGCAGGTTTCTGTTACGTTAAAAGCTAAGGCTGATGTTGAGGCTGGGGCTATTCGCTTAGAGCAGATTGCGGAAATCAAAGGAGATGCCGCGCTTGTTAAAAAGGTTTCTGGTTTGGAAGTGGGCAGGGTTGCGGCGCCTGGGCGCAAAACCAGAATTACGGAAAATGCTATAAAAGGTTTTTTTATTAAATCTGTTACGAACAGGGAAAACGTTGTTTTTAACGGGGCAAAATTCTGCGATGTGACTGCTCGCTCCAAACTGCTGTCTGCGGATTCGCTGAAAAAACTTTTGCAAAGCGAAGTTCGTTCGCAAATGCCGGCAAATTTGCAAGAAGGCAAGGATTGGAAATTTTCTGCCCCAAAAGCCCCTAATAATTTGGCTACCCCAGAGCGAGGCGGCAAAATTTTGATAAATCTCTCTCCGCAATTCAAAGGAATTGGGCAGGAGATGGCAACCATTCAAATTTTTGACGGCAACAGAGTAATTTCAAAGCACAATGTTCCTTTTGTTATCCATCGTTTTGAATACGTGGCAGAGCTGAAAAAAGATGTTCGCAGAGGCGAAATGGTTGGCGAGCAGGATTTTAAAATGGTGTGGCAAGAGACAACCTTTCAAAAAAGAAAAATCATAAAAAAACCAGAAAACGCCATAGGCAGAACGGCAATTCGTGCGCTGAGATCCAGCGAGCTTTTGGTTGACAATGCTTTGACAACTCCATACGCAGTCAAGGAAGGCGATGTAGTCAAGCTTTTTGCAAAATTCGGCGAGTCTGTTGTTCAAATAAACGCCATCGCTCAAAAAAGCGCCTTTGAAGGGCAAACCATTTCCGTCCGAAACATGGACACAGGCAAAAGCATATTGGCAACAGTTTCTGGCCAAGGCGAGGCGTGGGTGAATTGATTCTCCAAAAATCTTTTCAAAACATCCTGCCGAATACAATCGTCAATAGCGCGCTCTATGGCAGAACTCCTGTCAAGGGTCTTGGAATATTCCTTTACCAAATATACAAATTGAAAATCACATTCAAATGCTTCTTTCCCCATGAGATAGGGTTATTGCGTATGTATTGGGCAATTCTTGCATATTCCGTTTCATTGCGGATTATGTGCTCCCAATAGTTGCGCGACGTTTTAACGCCATCT
>Ga0099364_10012507_pt1 | contig 11434 bp, 9 predicted proteins | sample TergutTh196P3_FD_73070 | JGI IMG/M metagenome (GOLD analysis project Ga0099364, IMG submission 73070) | Microcerotermes parvus P3 segment gut microbial communities from Pointe-Noire, Republic of the Congo - Th196 P3 | ecosystem: Host-associated > Arthropoda: Insects > Digestive system > Gut ...
GCAGCTGGAGCGTTTTGGATTTGTTAAAGACCAGGACTGGCGTGAGCTTAAAATTTATATTCCTGAAAGCGTACCCGACAAACATCTTCGCATTGCCGGGATTGTTAAGAAAAAGTATGGCCTTCGCGTTCTAAAATTCAAAAAACGAAAGGAAATCTGGCCCTACGCCTTTAAGATATTTGAAACGCTTAATGCGGCCTTTTCTCCTCTATATGGCTTCACACCGCTTACGCCGAAGCAGATTCATTACTATGTAAAGATGTATATCCCGATGTTGCAACTAAAGTTAATTACCGTTATTGTTCGCGAAGCCGACGATGCGGTAGTCGGTTTTGCGATCACTATGCCCAGCATGTCGCGTGCCATGCAAAAGTCAAAGGGCGTATTTTTTCCTTTCGGATTCATTCATTTGCTTAAAGCCTTGTATTCCAAACCTGAAATAGTTGATTTATATCTTATTGGCATACTTCCCGAATATCAGAATAAAGGAGTAAATTCATTAGTATTCACTGATTTGATTCCCGAGTACATACGTATAGGCGCTGTATATGCCGAGAGTAACGCCGAGCTTGAAACCAATCAGGCAGTACAAGCGCAATGGCAATATTTTAAAACCGAATATCACAAAAGAAGGAGAGCTTATATTAAAAAGATTTAATGATGGAAGATTTATATAAAATACAACAGAACAACGAATTATCATACGGCGACAAAGAAGTCATCACGCTTGAATGGAACGAGCATATTCGTCTCCGTCCAGGCATGTATATAGGTAAACTGGGCGACGGTTCGTTTGCCGACGACGGTATCTATGTGCTTTTAAAAGAAACGCTTGACAATAGCGTTGATGAATATATGATGGGATTTGGCAAAACCATCACCGTCAAAATTAGCGATGGTATGGTTTCCGTGCGTGATTACGGACGTGGCGTGCCTTTGACAAAGGTATTGGATGTTTCAAGCAAAATGAATACAGGCGCTAAATACGACAGTAAGGCATTTAAAAAATCAGTTGGATTGAATGGCGTTGGTATCAAGGCTGTGAATGCCCTCAGCAGTTATTTTCTTATAGAGAGTGTACGCGATAAAGAAATGAAAAGGGTTGAATATGAGAAAGCTAATGTAACTAACGACCCTGAAATTTTCCCTACTAAGGAAAAAAACGGAACGCTTGTTTCTTTCATTCCCGATACAGAAATTTTCCCTGATTTTGAATATAAAGATGAGTTTGTTGAGACCCTTATAAAAAATTATGTTTTTCTCAACACGGGACTTACCATTAACTACAACGGTAAAAATTACCGGTCTGAAAACGGTTTGGTTGATTTGTTGAACGAAAATATGACTTCCGACCCTCTTTACCCGATTATCCATTTGAAGGGCGAAGATATTGAAGTCGTCATCACCCATAGCAATCAGTATGGCGAAGAATATTATTCGTTTTGCAACGGTCAACATACGACGCAGGGAGGTACGCATCTTACTTCATTTCGTGAATCGTTAAGCCGAACTGTTAAAGAATTTTTTAACAAGAATTTCGAATATACGGATATACGATCAGGCATAACGGCAGCTATCAGTATCAAAGTGGAAGAGCCGGTATTTGAAAGTCAGACCAAAACGAAGTTGGGTTCAAAGGATATTGGTCCTAATGGCCCTTCTATTCCTAAATTTATAGGCGATTTCATCAAAAAGCAGTTGGATAACTACTTGCATAAGCACTCCGATACTTCCGACATCCTGCTCAGGAAAATCCTCGAATCCGAAAAAGAACGTAAAGCCATTGCGGGCGTCACAAAGATAGCACGTGAAAGAGCCAAAAAATCAAGCATAAACAACAATAAATTACGCGACTGCCGTATTCATCTGAATGATTTTAAGAACGATGACAAATGGAAATCGTGTTTATTTATCACAGAAGGCGATTCTGCCAGCGGTTCCATCACCAAAAGCCGTGACCCCAACTTGCAAGCTGTTTTCAGTTTGAAGGGAAAACCCAAGAACTGTTTCGGCCTTACCAAGAAAATTGTATATGAAAACGAGGAATTCAATTTATTACAGGCTGCCCTTAATATTGAAGACGGTTTGGAAGGTCTTCGTTACAACAAGGTAATCCTTGCAACCGACGCCGATCCCGACGGTATGCATATCCGTTCGCTTTTAATCACCTTCTTTCTCCAGTTTTTTCCTGACCTGATTCGCAAAAATCATGTTTACATCCTGCAAACACCTTTGTTTCGCGTCCGTAATAAACAAAAAACCTTTTATTGCTATTCCGAAAGCGAGAAACAGTCTGCTATCAAAAAAATCGGTAACAATCCTGAAATAACCCGTTTCAAAGGTCTTGGCGAAATATCGCCTGACGAATTTAAAAATTTTATCGGTAATAACATTCGTCTTGATCCCGTAAAGATGAAAAAAGACCATTTCATTAAAGAGATGCTTGAATTTTATATGGGCAGCAATACTTCCGACCGTCGCAATTTTATTATTGATAATCTTGTTATTGAAGAAGATTTAACTAATTAGAACTCCAATGAAAAGAAAAGCTTTGTTTGCGGGCACATTCGATCCCTTTACAATCGGGCATGACGCCATTGTCAGACGTTCATTACAGATTACTGACGAGCTAATCATCGGTATCGGCGTTAATCCTGAGAAGAACACTCTTTTTAGCCTTTCTCAACGCATGGAGAATATTAGCAGGATTTATGAATCTTTGCCCAATATATCTGTTGCTTCCTTTCATACGCTTACCGTTGATTTTGCTAAACAGTCGGGTGTCGATTTTATTATCAAAGGCATTAGAAACCTTCATGATTTTGAATTTGAAAAAAATATGTCGGATATTAATCGCCTTCTTTCCGGTATTGAGACCGTTTTTCTTTTTTCCGACCCTCAATACGCATCTATCAGTTCAAGTCTTATCCGTGAATTAATTATGTACAATAAAGATATATCAAACTTAATACCCGTTACAAAATGAAAAAAATTTTTTATACTTTCTTCCTATTATCTTTTTTGTTTTCAACATCAACGGCTCAACGTCAGGGAACTGTTCAAAATCAAGAAGATATTGATAATTTTAATAAATTGGGATATGCTTTTTCTCAAATTATTTCAAATTACGTTGATCATGTAGGCAGCGCGAAAGTTGCCGAAGATGCCATTAAAGGTATGCTTGAAAAGTTAGACCCTCATTCTACCTACACCAATCCCGAAGAGACCCGTAAGATGAATGAACCGCTCGAAGCCCACTTTGAAGGGATCGGTATCCAATTCAACATGTTAAATGATACACTCTATATCGTTCAGGTTATTCCAGGCGGTCCCTCCGAGAAAGTTGGCCTGCTTGCGGGCGACAGAATAATTATGGTTGACGATACGCCTATTGCGGGCGTTAACATGTACAACTCGGACATTGTTAAAATAATACGCGGTAAAAAGGGAACGGAAGTCCGTATCAGGGTAAAACGCAATCCTTTTTCCGAACTACTTGATTTTCTAATAGTTCGTGACAGAATTTCCACTTTCAGTATCGATGCATCTTACATGGCTGATCCCAAAACCGGTTATATTCGGCTAAGCCGATTTTCAGCTTCCTCACTGTATGAGTTTCAGAAATCGGTAGCCGAATTGAAAAGTAAGGGTATGGAAAACCTGATACTCGATTTACAGGAAAACGGTGGCGGATATCTGCAGATCGCTTTTCTATTGGCCGATCAGTTTCTTGAAAAAGATAAGTTGATCGTATATACGCAGGGCAGCAGGGTTAAACGTTCTGACGCTGTATCCACTGAAAGCGGTATCTTCAAACAGGGAAAGTTAGTAATCTTAATCAATGAAAATTCAGCTTCTGCAAGCGAGATTGTTGCCGGCGCTGTTCAGGATTGGGATCGTGGCGTCATTGTCGGACGTCGTTCTTTCGGCAAGGGACTTATCCAGCGAGCGATCGAACTGCCTGACAGTTCGCTGATACGCCTTACCATCGCTCGTTATTATACTCCTTCCGGACGTAATATCCAGAAACCATACGAACTTGGCAATATGGATGCCTACAGACATGAACTCACGGTTCGTTACAGTCATGGAGAATATCTCTACGCCGACAGCATTCATTTTCCCGATTCTCTTAAATTCAGTACGCTTGTTTCAAATCGTACAGTCTACGGTGGCGGCGGCATCATGCCCGACGTTTTTGTTCCCATCGATACAACACGTTATACGGATTACCACGCTAAACTCAGCAGATATGGACTGCTAAACCGTATGTCCATGACTTATTTGGATAACAAACGTAAAGAGTTGAATGCAAAATACCCCAATATGAAAGCATACAGGGAAAAATTTGTTGTAACCGAAGAAATTCTTCAACAGCTTATCAATATGGCTGAAGACGAGAAGATTGAGTTTGACGAAGAGCAATATAATAAATCAAAGGAATTTATTTCACTTCAACTGAAGGCTTTGATAGCAAACAATCTCTTTGAATCAAGCGAATATTTTGAAATTATAAATGAAAAGAACTACAGCTTCCAGAAAGCGTTGCAGATAATCAATGACGATGCCCTTTATGCGAAAATTTTGAGTGAAGGTTTTTCCATCGAAGATACAACATTATATTGATAATTTAATAAAATTTTATAATAGATATTGAATATGATAGGATGTTGAAAGTATTGAAAAGTTTTTATTCAGAACTTTTGAGTATATGTTATAAACCTTATAAATAAACTTTTATATTGCTTTTAACTGCATTTGATAATACCTGATGAAAGTTTGAAATCGGGTATATAAAAAAGTAATAAAAACTGAATTATTCATTTGGAGGGTATCATTTTTAAATTCATTATTAAAATAAGTTTAATAAAAAATTTTTCTTTTGATTATTTATAAACAACTATTCAAAATGAATTGAAAAGTTTTTCAACATGTTCGATCATGACCGATTTATTGGGTAAATATTAAAATTTGGCCTGATATTTAATATTGGATGTTAAATATTGGCTTAATATTTAAAATAAATGATTATATTTGCAGTTCAAAAAACGAATATTTATGAAACGAAGATTTTTAATTGAAGAAATTGAAGCAAAACGAAATTCCAAACTTGGACGTATCCTGATTTTTACAGGTGCACGACAAACCGGTAAGACAACCCTTGCCCGTCGTTGTTTTTCTGACTATGCGTATCTGGCCGTTGACGATATAATTAAGAGTAAAGAACTACTTAAACTTACAGCTGAACAATGGAATATGCTTTATTCAAAAGCGGTTTTAGACGAAATCCAGACCGAACCTGCATTGATTAAAAGTATAAAGGCAACCTATGATCAGTTTACCGAAACACGTTATCTATTGTTGGGATCGAGTCAATTTTTGCTTTTGGATAAAGTACGTGAAAGTTTGGCTGGACGATGTGTTATTATTGAAATATATCCACTCACGCTTCCTGAACTTATTACTGAAAGTTTTGATGATAAGATCAATATCTCTTTTTTTGTTAATTACATACATGGAGAGCAGAAGATAAGCGATATTTTTCCTGCATTTACTTTGGACCCAAATTATTCGATGAAGAAAAAATGGTATGATTTTTTTCTTTATTTTGGAGGTTATCCTGCCTTAACCGACGCTGAATTAACCGAAGAAGATAGGGAAGAATGGCTAAAAATGTATGTAAGAACGTTTCTTGAACGTGATATACGCGACTTATTAAATTTTCGCGACTTGGAGCCTTTTGTAAAGTTGCAGCGATATATGGCGAATACCACCGGTTCGTTAGTAAACTATTCTTCCATTTCAAAAGAAACGGGAGTGAGTGTTCCAACTGTCCAAAGATATGTTCGATATATGGAAATCAGCTACCAGAGCGTAACTTTGCCTGCCTGGTTTTCCAATCCATTGAAACAATTGGTTAAATCTCCAAAAATTCATTTTTTAGACAACGGCGTACTGCGTGCCGTTTTGCAAAAAAAAGGTACAATTACAGGAAACGAATTTGAAAGCGCCATTATTTCCGAAATATATAAACAAATCAAAACACATCGGTTGCCGCTTGTTTGTTATCATTTACGTACACAGGACGGTCGTGAAGTAGATTTACTGCTTGAAGGTGAAGATTATTTTATTGCCATTGAAATCAAAACAACCGAAAATATAAACCGCACCGATGCAAGGCATTTGATGGATTTACAATCATTTCTTAACAAACCGCTTAAACATTCGTTTATCCTCTCCAACGATGTGCGTACAAGTTACCTGAACGAAAACATAACTGCTATACATGCAGCCGCATTTTTGAGTTAGTACCATGCCAACGATCATTTAAGCAACACTTTACCATCATTTCGGTTGCATAATGATGAGGGGGACTAACATTTCTTCGAGCGAAACGCCGCCGTGCTGAAAGGTATTTTTATAATAGGAGACGTAGTAGTTGTAGTTGTTGGGATAGGCGAAAAAAGAATCGTTCAAGGCAAAAACATACTTCGAACTCAGGTTTGGAGAAGGTAAACCGGCTTTTACCGGGTCTTTGATCTCAAATAATTCCCTGCTGTTGTAATTCAAATTTTTACCTACCTTGTATCTAAGGTTGGTATTGGTGTTTTTATCGCCTATTATCTTGATGGGATTGTCGACACGAATCGTTCCGTGGTCGGTGGTAAGTATTATTTTTGCACCTTTACCCGCTATTTTTTTGAAGAGATCAAGCGCTGTTGAATGTTGAAACCACGATCGTGTCAGGCTCCTGTAAGCGGCTTCGTTTTGCGCCAGTTCGCGAATCATGATGCTTTCCGTACGGGCGTGCGACAACATATCTATAAAATTGATAACGATGACATTGAGCTGGTTGTTTGTCATGTCTGCGATTGTATTGACTAATTTTTCACCATAGTGCGAATCAAATACCTTGTGGTAGGAAAAGGTATATTTTCTGCGCAGTCTTTCAATTTGTGTTCTTATCAGGGGTTCCTCATTTATGTTTTTACCTTCTTCACTTTCTTCGTCTATCCACAGCTGTGGGAATAATTTTTCAATCTGTAACGGCATCAATCCTGAAAAGATGGCATTGCGCGCATACTGGGTAGCTGTCGGGAGGATGGAGTAATAGAGGCTCTCGTCGAAAGTAAAAAAGTCGGTAAGTAAACTTTTGACAGCGTGCCACTGGTCTAACCGGAAATTATCAATAAGGATAAAAAAAACCTTTTCGCCGTTGTCAAGCAATGGAAAGACTTTGTTTTTGAACAGGCCGGGACTCGTCAGCGGACCTTTTTCGGCGTTTTGCACCCAGTCGAAATAGTTTTTCTTGACAAACTTACCGAAAACGCTGTTGGCTTCTTTTTTTTGCATGTGCAGCAGATCCAGCATTTCCGACTGACCTTCCTGAAGCGTCAGTTCCCAGTAAACGAGCTTCCTGTATATTTCTATCCAGTCGTCGCAGGTGCAGGCATCGTTTATTTGCGTACTTATCCGGCTAAATTCGTTCCGGTAGTTGGTTGTGGTTGTTTCCGCAATGAAGCCGCTTTGATGGATATTCTTTTTGATGGTGATAAAGAGTTGATTGGGATTGACCGGTTTGATCAGGTAATCGGCAATTTTATTACCGATAGCCTGGTTCATGATGCTTTCTTCCTCACTCTTTGTAACCATCACAACAGGAACATCGGGATTCAATTGTTTAATATGCGTCAATGTTTCAAGTCCGCTCAAGCCGGGCATGTTCTCATCCAGGAAAATGATATCGAACGATTGTTGCCGGCAGCAGTCGATGGCATCCCTGCCGCTAATGACAGGGAAAACCTCATATCCCTTTTCTTCCAGAAAGAGGATATGAGGTTTCAACAAGTCTATCTCGTCGTCGGCCCAAAGTACTTTATCTTTTCTCATACGTCTGTTGATACGGTGTTACATCGTTAAAACGTTACATACTATGCTTTTATTGTGCCTGCGAATCTTTGGCTACCTTTTGGATGTCTTCGATCGTAAAACTTCCCAGTATCTGTATGGCGACGAAATCGTCTTCATCGTTTACCAGCATGATCAGTTCGTTTATCAGATCGCCCTTTTTACGTATATTGAAAGTGACGTTAGTCTTGTCGCTGCGGATACGCATCAGTTCTTCATAGGCTTTATTTTTTTCGACTAACGACTTGAAATCGTCATACATCTTTTGTTTTATGCTGCTCTTTTCGGATGTAATGAGGAGCATGGATTCAATTTTTGTTGTGATGCTCTTAATATCAATGTTATTGGTTTTGATATTGCCCGGTATCAAATTAAACATCGACTTCGAAATGCTCACGATGGTGACATTGTCTTCATGCTCGTACTTTTCAAATAAACTTTTAAACGTGTTGTTCTGGGCGAATAGCATACTGCCGGAGAACAAACAGATTGTCAATAATAAATACTTCGTTTTCATATCTTCTAATTTTTTTAGTATAACTTTAAATTTTCATTCAATATCTCATTTGTCTTATCTACATTGTTTTTTACTTTTTCCAAAGGGGCCAACCCCTGGTTGAGTTTGGCGGAAATAAATAGTAACGCCTGTTCTGCTGCTATGGCCGCTTCTTCGGGATTGGTATAGGTATCGGCAATGAAATCCCGGTTGATACGTCTATCGAAATAGAAAAATAAACCAATACAAAGGATGGCTGCGGCTGCTGTGCTTATGATCGTTATATAGAATTTCCTTGTTATTGAAACTTTTGACCTGGATGGCAGTGCGGTTTCCTCCATATGCTTGTCGATAGCGAGTTCCAACCGTTCGGAGATGCCTGCGGGGATCGATATACGGGAGGGATCATAGATGGCGGCAAATACATCCCTGTCCGTATGCCATTTTTCGCTTACTTCATTGCTGCTGAAAAATTGTGCTAACAATTCTTCTTCCCGGGGTGTGGTATCTCCCTTGTAGAAAGCGGCAAGCAATTGTTCTATTTTCTTTTCTTCAATCATAACGATATTGTTTTAATTTCATTTTCAATGTATTACGTGCGCGTGAAAGGAGTACCCTCACATTTTCGGAACTTTCGCCCGTTATCTTTTCAATTTCTTCTAATGAACAGTCGGCAAAAGCGCGTAAGTCCAGGATTTTTTTTTGCTTGTCGGGTAAACGGTCGATCAGGGAATTAATGATAGAAATAGTTTCCTTGCCAATCAAGTCGTTTTCTGCATTTGACCCGTTATCGGGTAAATCATAACCGTCAATCATTTCGTCATTACGCGCCACGCTCGGCGAACGTAGAAAATCAAGGCAGAAATTCTTCACAAGCGTCACACAGTAGGCTTCCGGCTTTTGTACGTCAACAAGTTTGTGGCGATCGTCCCACAGTTTGCAATAAGCGTCCTGAAGGATGTCTTCAGCATCGTCCGTATTTTTGAGAATAGCAAAGGCCACCCTGTACAACTTTGGATGCAACGAATAATAAGCTTGTTTGAAATACTCGGCAGTCATTAGTGCAACATTTATTTATTGTTTTCTACAATGCTTTGAAAATCATCCGGCTTGATTTTACCTTTTATTCTGACAAAAGCGGGATCGGTTCCTCCCACGATGATGATGATCTCGCTGATAAAGTTGTCTTTGACCTTCACAAGGATTTTTGTGTTCACGCCGTCTTGTGTAGTTGAAACGAGCGTTTCATACGCGCTGTCTTTCAATTTTTTAATGGCGGCGTTCAAATTGTCCTTCACCTGCCGGTCACATTCGTCAAACGAAAAGACTTCAACGCCCGTAACGCCTTTTGTATCGGAAAAGGCGTTGGCCAGTCGCATGATGATGCCGCCGATTTTTACATGCGTAGTATTTTTCTCTTTCGAGAATTTACGAAACAGTTCCTCAACCGTGTTTTGTTGTTGTGTTTCGTTCGTTCCGGACATTACGCCGCTGAAACAGGGCTGGCACATTATGGCCGCCAGTAATGTAATAAAAATAATCTTTTTCATACGATGTTACAATTATGAGTTTTTAATTAATTGAGTAATTGATGACGCATCTTTCGATGTTGTCCTCAACAATAAGACGGATAAAAGCATTTTTTTGTTACAAAAATTTAATATGTAGCATCGTCAGATGTTAATGAAGGATGATTTTCTTCATCCCGTTAGTGATGCATCGCCCGGTAGAAAAATGTCGGTTCCCCATTCTTTGCATGCCGGTCAGGTATGCAACCATTGACGGGTCGCATACTGCGGCATGCGAATGATTGTGGCATATTTTCTACCGAGCGTAACATTCCTGCGGAATGTTCTGTTACCGGGCGTAACATTACTGAATATCAACCGGATACGTGATTTCGTCATTGGTAGGTACGAAGCAATCCATTTATAGATTATAGATTGCTTCGTACCTACCAATGACGGGTTTTCTAAACCCGTCATTTTCAACATGTTTGAAAAATGAAATTTTTCATTGGTGCCTAGCAATGACGAGATCAGGTAACGGTTGAATTGCATGGGTAATCAAATGCAAATGTGGGCTGGATAATCCCGTCAGGGATGATATATCGGTAGAAGAATAACGTTCCTCTTTCGTAGCGTGCCGTCAGGTACGCAATTATTTACCGGAAACATTTCATACACATTTCGTACCTTACGGCACGATTTTTTACGGCGACATCTCTTTTCTACCGATATTTTGTTCCTAAAGGAACATTTTTCTGCCAACGTCATTTAACCCTGTTTGATACTTTCATCGGACTCTCACAATGACGGAGAAAATCATCGTCCATTCGGAATTGCAATCCGAATGTCTTGAGTATCAGGATTTATAATCCGTATTATTTTTTCGCATTACAAATGCTTATACTCGCTGTTGCTGAATTGCAAATTCAGCAATACGAAGAATTTTCAACTCTCTTATTGATTGTGCTGAAGTTCCATTTGTATTTGAAGGCGAAAATGGCGAGTGCGATGATTCCGCAAACGACGAGCGGCAGGATTTGTTCGGCCTGGTTAAGTTCGGTGATTTCAAAAAGCGCATCCGTCTGTATGGCAGCGCCTTTAAATGAGAAGAAGAGGGCGGCGAAAATGTTATTGACGGCATGTACGCCCATGGCCAACTCGATGCCATCGTCCATAATGCTCATAATACCAAGCGTCAATCCCAAAAAGATATATTGCACGATCATGACACCGAACCCGTATTCCGTTATTTCAGGATTGGCGGAGTGCAACAGCCCGAAAAGGACGCTCGGAATAATCAACGCCCACCAGCGGCTTTTCGTCCATGAAGCAAATCCCTGCGCCAGGTATCCGCGAAACAGAAATTCTTCGCTTGTAGTCTGGAACGGGAAAAAAATAAAGGCTACCACGACGAGAATGAAAAACTTTACGGGTTGAAACTGAAATTTATAAATCTCCGGTTCCATAAAATAACCAACGACAAAAGCAGCAAGTGAAATGGCGCCCCAGACCAGAAAAGCAA
>Ga0099364_10012508_pt1 | contig 11433 bp, 12 predicted proteins | sample TergutTh196P3_FD_73070 | JGI IMG/M metagenome (GOLD analysis project Ga0099364, IMG submission 73070) | Microcerotermes parvus P3 segment gut microbial communities from Pointe-Noire, Republic of the Congo - Th196 P3 | ecosystem: Host-associated > Arthropoda: Insects > Digestive system > Gut ...
AGGCGGCTGTTACGGCGTACTAATGGGCAAAGCCTTTTTCGGCGAGTCGATGTTCTCCAGAAAAAGCAATGCATCTAAAGCCGCCTTTTTATGCCTTGCAAACAAACTCTTTGAGGACGACTTCGCCTTTATTGACTGCCAAGTGCCGACAGACCACTTGCTCAGTTTAGGCGGCGAAGTAATGTCGCGTCATAGTTTTCTTAACTTGTTAAAAACGTACAATGTCTCGCGGTGATATCGACCCGTTCACTGTCTTTGAAAAAACGCCTGTTTCCGATCCTTTTTCTCAATCTGCTTAACGATTGAATAGTATTCTTGCAATAAAAATGTAAAAAAAACAATAAATTCTAATTTTCGATAAAGCATACTTCACGGTCGCACCCATTATAGGGTGTAACTTCTTTTGTAAGTTACTAAATTTTTTCTCGGAGGAAGAACTATGGAAACAAAAATCTCTCTTACGCCCACAGACGACCCTATAGAAAATAGGATTTTTACAATCAGGGGGCAAAAAGTAATGATTGACCGCGATTTAGCAGAACTATATGGGGTTGAAACAAAAAAATTAAATCAGGCCGTCAAAAGGAATATTATACGTTTTCCCATAGAGTTTATGTTCAAACTCACAGATAGTGAGGCTTTAGAACTGGTCACAAATTGTGACCGGTTAAAAACTCTTAAACATAGTTCCTCAACACCACATGCTTTTACCGAACACGGTATTGCAATGCTTTCATCAGTATTAAACAGTGAAAGAGCTATTGTAATTAATATTGAGATAATCAAGACTTTTGTAAAATTAAGGCATTATGTGTATTCCCAAACAGATACAAATGAACAAATAGCAGAACTCCGAAAATTACTGTTGCTTTATATTGAGGAAAACGATAAACGGGTAAATGATATTATTATCGCCTTGAACAATTTAATAACACAGCCCCAAAAAACTAAAACGATTGGGTTTCGTACAGGAGAATAATTACCTGCTCATTAAAGGACTTATTTTTCTTTGTTTTTACTTTCTTCTGCGAAGGATTGTTTTATTGTATTTACAACTTCTACTATAATGTCTCGTCTTAGTTTTTCAAGTTCATTTTGAGGACTAGGAGTAGATGCAAAAAGTTCATGAGTTTCAATTTCTAAGGCTTCTGCAATGCGATCCAGCACTTCTGGTGTTGGAAATTTACGGCATGTTTCAACAGTAGCTAGATACTGTGAAGAAATACCGGCTAATTCAGCCAGTTTATCTTGAGAAAAACCGTGTTTTCGACGGTATTCCTTTATATTATTAGCCAATACTTCCCTTATATTTGCCATTTTTTATCCTTTTTAGCCTATGAGAATAGGATATTTGCTTTTGAGCACTTGACAAATTGGCTTTAAGGATAGTATATTAGTCATAAAGGCTAATATATAGGGATTTAATTGTATTACAACAAAGAAAATTCATAATATTTTGGAAATACACCAAAATAACACGGCTTTTTTTATTGTTTGTCGTTGACGGACAATATTAAATTTTGTAGAAAAACCTTTCACACACATTTCTACAGACTTTTCTCCAAACGGCAGTCTAACACCGGAAAAAACACCCAAATTTACCCCTTGTCTTTTCCCCAAAAAAACACGATAATAAAATATGGATATACAATCAGCATCAGTAAATTTAAGCCAAGCAAGAGTGCAGGAACAGGCTGCTGTTCAGGTGCAGGCTCTGGCTCTTGATACGGCTAGGGAACAGGCCGCCGCTGTGGAAGAACTTGTCTCCAGCGTTCAGCCTATTACAGACCCCAACTTGGGACAAAGAGTTAACGTTATCGCCTAAGTCGTCGCTTAAAGCGACGCTTAAGGCGTTATTTAACGTTTTACTATGTTCTCATTTTTTTCTTGAGAAAATCTCTAAAGATATCAAATAGGATCATGTCTACTTTTTGTTTTTTAAAAATAAAATTTTGACGCATAAAATCCAACGCTTCGTTAGGTGTCATGCTTTTACGGTAAACGCGGTTTAGATCGGTTAAGCTGTCAAAAACATCTATTATTTCCAATACTTTTGCCGGAAAATAACCAAGCACTTTGTAATCCATTACAGGTTTGTATTCATAGGCAATACAATAATTTTGGCTTAAGTCGGGTTTTTGCTTTTTATATTGTTCCAAACCCGTGCGATAATATCCATATCCGTCAGGGTCGCCGTAATATTCATGATGAAATCCCGCAATAAGACCTGCTTCTACCGGGTAATTTGTTTTTGTCATTATAGATTTGTAGCCTGTATTTACATGTGCTGATACAATATCCCTGTCGTATCTTTTTTCGCCTTCGTGATACTCAATGGCATCGGCTTTTCCAATATCATGAAGTAAAAAACCAATTGCCCAATTAGAAAACATTTCCGGCGGGATTGGTTTCATTCCTCCGTAAAATACCCGTTCCAGATTTATTTCATTAATGTTAATATGCGGCAGCAGTTTATGATAAAACATACTATAATTAGATTTAAATGAAGCTCTAATTTTTTGAATCGCGCTGCTTGAAAAAAGATTATTATAATGGGCAATGTAGGCAATTCCGTTAAGGTATACTCTTGTAATATGCTGGATAATTGTGCCATTGGATTGTTTTACAAGAACGTTCATCAATTCATTGCTAAAAATATCTCTTGTTATAAGTTTGACGGACGACTTTACCATTTCTCCTGTGATGTTTACCATTCTCTGAGTGTGTTTCTTGGCTTCCTCGTCCGCAAGTTCCATTACTTCTTCAAGAGCCACATGGTTAACTACCGCCGCATCTTTGGTTGAGTCAACAAACGCTTTAACAACCGCACTTTTACCCGACGTTTTTTGATTTGCGTGCCCGTAAAGCATGTTGAAGCTTTTTGATAAAAGCGAAACCTTTTCTTCCGAAGAAAGTTTTGAGATAACTTTATATTCGTCTCCAAAACCGGGCGCGGGGTTTGTCTCTTTTTCCGTTTTTTGTGATGCGCCCCATTCAATAGGACAGGACCCTGTTTTTTTTATCGCTTTTTCCTTTAGCATGTTAAAACAGTTTTCTACAAGGTAAAAGCCAACATCTCCATTTTCAAGCCAAAACCTCTCTTTATTGTTGTTTAAAAAATTGTAAGATAAAAAACGTTTTTTATTTGTTTTCTCGTTAATGCAAAAAACAGGGATATCGTCTTCCTTCATAATGTCAATAAAATTCTGATTAATACCTTTGCCGCCAGGCAACAGGAGTATCTCAGAAAGAGGCATTGTCATTTTAAGGTCTGCCATACTGTTATTATACATCGTTTTCTGATATAGGCAAATGTAAACTTTGCCGTTATCTCAAACTATTTTATTCCTGTATCAATGTTATATTATTCTTGCCGTCTACAAGAGCTTTATAGGTTATTGTTTGGGCCGGGGGATCGTCCTCCCAAGGCCGGCGGTAGGAAAAGACAAGGGTTGTTTCTCCCTGGGTTACAGCTTCAAAAGTAAAGACAAATTTTCCGCCAGAGCCGACAACATTGGTTTCGGTTTTATCTGCTATGTATTCGTTTGATACTTCGCGGATAATGTTTTCCGGCGACATGGTATATTCCCATGAATAGCCGGTTGTCGGATTTCCTGCCAATTCTATTACGGCTTTTTTTTGTAGACCTAAACAGCCCGGTAAAAAAGATGCCATACACAATAAAGCAGAAAAAATAATAGAAATACGGCTTATTGTTTTAACGGTAATCATGAATCACGCCTCCTTTAAAAAAACTGCATACCCTTTGTATGTCGTATACAAATCGATCTTGCTAATAACCTCGAACGGTGAGTGCATGGATAAAACAGGCACGCCGCAGTCAAGAACATCTATTCCCAAATTAGCGGCATACAATGCGATAGTGCCTCCGCCGCCCTTGTCCACCTTGCCCAGTTCGCCAATCTGCCACTGGATATTGTTACGGGTTAAGATTGCCTGCACTCTTGCGCAGAACTCGGCATTGGCGTCGCTTGCGCCGTACTTGCCGCCGCTTCCCGTGTATTTTTCCAACACCAGCCCCTTGCTTAAGTATGATGCGTTTCTTTTGTCGAATACCCCTGAGTAAGTGGGATCAAATGCCGCGTTGACATCGGCGGAAAGCATTGCAGAACGGGAAAAACACAGGCGCATATCCGCTTCGCTGCTGCAAAGAAGCGCAAAGAAGTTTTCAAAGTTGGTAGAACGTGCGCCTGTGTTTCCTGCAGAGCCTGTTTCTTCCTTATCGGAAAGGTAGCAGATAACGGTTTTCTCCGGCGCGGTTTTTTCACTTGCTAATGAGGCAATAGCCCTGAGTGCGGGATAGGCGCAGCAGCGATCATCTTGTCCGTAAGCGCCAATCATGCTGCGGTCAAGGCCGACATCGCTTGCCTTGAATGCCGGGACAAATTCAATTTCCGCCCTGGCAAAATCCCTTTCTGTTATGCCGTATTGAGCATTTAACAAAGAAAGTATATTGAGTTTTATTTTTTCTTTTACCTCTTTGTCGGAATACGGGCGCGAACCTGCAAGGATATCGAGGTCTTCGCCCTCTACCGCTTCTATCATTTTTTTCTGCATTTGATCTTTTGCAAGATGAGGCAGAAGGTCTGTAATCGTGAACACCGGATCGCCGGGCGCTTCGCCGATTTTAATCATTGTCTTTTTACCGTTCTCGTTTATAATGACGCCGTGCATGGCAAGCGGAATGGCCGTCCACTGATACTTTTTGATTCCGCCGTAGTAGTGAGTGTCGAGCAGCGCCAAATCGCTGTCTTCGTAAAGCGGGTTCTGCTTCAGATCGAGGCGGGGCGAATCAACATGTGCGCCAAGAATATTGCAGCCTTCTACGGCGGGCTTTTTCCCGATAACCGCGGCAATTATAGATTTCCCCCGGATATTCTGATAGATTTTGGCTCCGGGTTTAAAGTTTTTGTCTTTCAAAGTATCGATATTTGTAAAACCGTTTTTTTCCAGCAGAGCGACACTTGCCTCGACACATTCGCGTTCGGTTTTTCCACTGTCTAAAAATTGTTTATAAGCCTGCGCAAAACTTTCTACTTCTTTTTCTGTTTTTGCGTCAATTTCTTCCCAGATATTTTTTTGCTTAAAAAACAGTTTGTCCGCAAGTTTTTGCCCCTTGCTTTTTGTTTCCTTTTCTTTGCTTCCTTTTGCCATGTTTCCTCCCACTGTATGTTACATATAATAGAGGATTAGACAAAAAGTGTAAATTACTACTTTATCCGGTTTGGTTAATAATAAGCTTACGGTGATGCCGAATAAGTCCCGGTTATGTCCGCTTTGGCAATTACTTTCCCTTCCAAGATAGAGTTTATTTCTGCGTAAGATTTATAAACGCCAAGATCATTTATAGAATCGGTATTCAAAGCATATAATGTTGCAATATAACCGTGGATTCCGCTGCCTCTTGGTGGTTCAGGCCCGCCATAACCAAAAGTTCTGAATTGATTATTCAGTTCGATACTCCCCTCAGGCATATTTTTACCGGAAGCATTTTCTTCAATTTCAGAGTAATTTGGCGGAATATTAAACACCGCCCAATGTATCCAATTTCCACCGTCAGGATCATGGACTATCAAAGCAAAAGACAGAACATCATTTGGCGGATTAACCCAATTAAAAGGAAGGCTGATATTCTCTCTTCCCGAAACATTTCCGCGGCAATATTTATCGGGTATACGTTCATTATTCACAAAGGCTTCAGATTGCAGTACAAAAGAATTTCTTTTCCCGCTGCAACCGGTAAAAACCGCCGAAAGTACAAGTACAATTAAAAAATAAAGTATTAATTTTTTATTCATAATAACTAATTATATTAAATAATTGCCGTATATAGCAAGATATTTTTTATTTTTTTACAGGACAAATCATGGCAAGAAAAGACAAGAAAAAAATTCAATTATATGTTATAAGGTATAAGCTGCCATACTCTAAAGGAGTCATACATGGAATGGATTAATGCGCTCAATAAGTCTATATTATACATAGAGGAAAATCTGTTAAAAAACATCAGCGCTTTTGATGTTGCAAAAGAAGTTAATTATTCGCCGTTTTATTTTCAAAAAGGGTTCAGGCTGCTGTCAGGATACACAATATACGACTACATAAAAAGCCGCCGGCTTACGCTTGCAGGTATGGATATAGTTATCGGGGCGGAAAAGATACCGGAGATTGCATTTAAATATGGTTATGAATCGCAGGAAAGTTTTACAAAGGCGTTTAAGCGTTTTCACGGCATTACGCCCGCACAGGCTAGAACGGAATCTTTCAGGCTTAAAACCTTTCTTCCTTTAAATTTAAAGCTGACAATTGAAGGCGGAGACAGGCTGGAATATACCATAGAAAAAAAGCCGGCAATGAAACTTATCGGACAAAGCCGTACATTTACCATGGAAACAGCTTATGACGGGACAGAAGAATTTTGGTGGGAGCTTTATAATAAGTATACCGTAAAACCGGCCGGATGGTTTCGCGGACAATGGAACATATCAAAATTTTTTGAATGGTGTAAAGATCCGGAATCATGCGAAAACGAAATCGTTTATTTTATAGCGGCCCCTTATTCTGATTTTCCGGGAGGCGAAATTCCCCGGGATTTTGAAGTAATGGAAATACCTGAATATACTTACGCGATTTTTAAAGCTGTAGGTCCTCCGCGGGGCGCAAGTACAGCATTAATTAAAAGAATTTATGCTGAATGGCTTCCGTTTACCGAATATGAAATTGACATTTCTTTTCAGGCAGGCTATGCTCCGCCGGAGGATTCCCGTTCTCAAACATATACAAGCGAATTTTGGATTCCGCTTAAGCAGTAGGGTTAAAATATGAGTTGTATTAACGGGAAAAGAAAGCAGCGTAAAAATCCGGTATTGCGATGCAAACGTTTTCTTATTCAGACACTTATGCTTGCACTGGCGCTTATTGCGATAATTCCGGTTTATGTTACATTGATTAACGCAACACGATCCGTTGTGGAAATTAATTCAGGGTTTTCTCTACTGCCGGGTAAAAATGTCCTGAATAATTGGCGCATATTGACAGAAGGTGCTCTTACACTTTGGCGGGGATTTGTAAACAGCGCCATTATTTCCACAAGCGCCACATTTGTATGCGTTTATTTTTCGGCTATGACAGCCTATGGCCTGCATGTCTACAAATTTAAGGGCAGAACAATTGTTTGGACAGTAATCCTTATCAACATGATGCTTCCCGGATCGATTGTATTTATTGGATTCTATCAGTTAATGGTTAGATTAAACCTTTTGAACAACTATATTCCTCTAATTTTTCCGGGTATTGCCGCAGGGACGATAATATTTTTTATCCGGCAATACATGAAAGCTGTTCTTTCCGTAGATCTTTTGGATGCAACAAGACTGGACGGCGCTGGAGAATTTTTTATTTTTAATAGAATAATTATTCCGATTATTGTTCCTTCGCTTGCTGCTATGGCAATTTTTGTTTTTGTGGGCTCATGGAATAATTTTTTTATGCCATTTGTGCTGATTTCCGATATAAAAAAGTACACACTTCCAATGATGGTTATGACTTTAAATGGTAATATTTATAATGCGGAAATGGGCGGAATTTATCTTGGATTATCTATATCACTGCTGCCAATATTAATATTTTATTCATTCATGTCCCGGTTTATTATTTCCGGTATTGCTATGGGCAGTATAAACGAATAAACCTTACGATAATTCCCGGTAATTCTTCTCTCTGCCTATTGAGTGTGTTCCGGTCATGGGATATAGTAAAAGCCATGAAAATACGAGACCGTTATGCCCCTTCTCCCACAGGCCTGCAGCACATTGGCGGGATTAGGACGGCTTTGTTTAATTACCTCTTTGCCCGCAGTAAGGGCGGCAGGTTTATCCTGCGGCTGGAAGATACCGACCAAACCCGCTCCGAAGCCTGTTATGTGCAAAACCTTTACGATACCTTTAACTGGCTGGACATTAAGTGGGACGAAGGCCCCGACTGCGGCGGAGAGTTTGCGCCGTATGTGCAGTCCGAGCGCAGCGGTTTGTATAAAAAATATGCTGGGCAGCTTCTTGATAACGGTCTTGCCTATTATTGTTTTTGCACGGCGGAAAGAATCGATGAAGTACGCCGGGAAAGGGAAGCGGCTAAGTCCTCAGAGACAGGTTATGACCGCCATTGCCGTTCGATTGACCCGCAGGAAGCCGCCAAAAAAGCCGCCGCAGGTGAACCCTGCACTGTCAGGCTGAAAATCCCGCTTGGCTCGTCTGCCGGAGCAGACGCAACTACAACCTTTCACGACCATTTATTAGGCGATATCGAATGGAAAAACGATGACGTAAACCCCGATCCTGTTCTGTTAAAATCCGACGGCTTTCCCACATACCACCTTGCAAATGTAGTTGACGACCATTTAATGGAAATAAGCCACGTGCTCCGCGCTCAGGAGTGGCTCGCCTCTACACCTCTCCATGTGATCATGTACAAAAGTTTTGGCTGGACTCCGCCTGAGTTCTGCCACCTGCCAATGGTTATGGGGCAGGACGGAAAAAAACTTTCTAAACGCCACGGCGCAACTAGCATCGACGAATTCCGCAAGCAGGGGTATCTCCCCGAAGCGTTGTTGAATTATGTCGCTCTGCTTGGCGCTTCGTACGAAGAAGGAAAAGAAATATACACACTTGATGAACTTGCCGAACGGTTCAGCCTCGAAAAATTAAACAAAGCGCCGGCAGTTTTTGATTACAAAAAACTTGAATGGTACAATGGTCAGTACATCAGAACAAAAACCGATGAAGAACTTGCGGCTCTCTGCCTGCCCTTTGCGAAAGAGGCGGAACTCTTTGGTGCGGCAAGCGACCCAACGCCGCAACAGCTTGCAGTTTTCACCGCCGCAATGCCGCTTGTAAAAGAACGCCTTGTCTATCTTGCCGAAGTTCCCGAAAAGATCACCTACCTTTTCAAAGAGCCGGAAGTTCCTGAGGTACAAGAGTTTATCCCCAAAAAACTAGACCAAACACAAACCATAGAGTTATTGCACTATGCCATTGAAATTGTCAAACCGCTTGCCGAAGCGGCGAACGACGAACAGGCGGAAACCCTGATAAAAGCGGAAGCTGAAAAAAGAAATGTAAAACTTGGCGATTTGATGATGCCGCTTCGTGTCGCAATCACAGGCAGCCGTGTAAGCCCGCCGCTTTTTGGCTCTTTGCGTATACTTGGAACAGAGTGTTCACAACAGCGTGTGCAGAGAGCATTGGAAAAGTTAGGCGGCTAACAAACTTTTTAATTCCTCAAAAACCGAGCCAAGATCATCAAAACAAAGTTCCGCCATTCTATCCAGCGGAGTGGGCATATTGTTTACAATGACAATTTTACCGCCCGTACGAAGTGTGTACTCAGGCATTGAAGCGGCAGGGTGAACGGTTAAACTTGTTCCCAGTACAAGCATTAAATCCGCCTGCTGGGATTCATTTACCGCTTCCCTTAACGCGTCTGCCGGGAGGCTTTCGCCAAAGAAAGTAATTGCGGGTTTCAGTACCCTGCCGCACTTTGGACATTCGGGCATTTTGCCTTCACGCACAACAGCCGCTACTTCTTCAAAACTGACCCTGACTCCGGCGCAACGCAGGCAGTAGTGGATACGGGGAGAGCCGTGAATTTCAATCACGTTTTTGCTGCCGCCTTTTTGGTGAAGCAGATCGATATTTTGGGTGATTAATGCTTTAAGGTATCCGCGTTTTTCCAGCTCTCCCAGTACGATGTGAACAATCGATGCTTCTTTTTCATCGATATTATAGATAAAAGAACCTGCATTATCGTAGTAAAAAGACGGGTCTTTTTCAAAATATTCTAAGCTGAATATTTTTTCCGCATCCATTTCTTTGTACAGGCCGTTTTTGCCGCGAAAATCGCGAATCCCGGAAAGCGTACTGACACCGGCGCCTGTCAGGGCAACCGTATGTTTGGCTTCTTTTATAAGGGTAAACAGTTTGTCAATATCTTCATATTTTTTTTTCATGGAGTGATTATAACATAAGTAACAAAAAATAGAGAACGGTGTTTAAATAATATATGAGTAAACGTATGCATAAACAGAGTTATTTTTTAGTTTTCGTTATTTTATTGTTTGCCTTTTCTTTATCTGCCTGTGATTACGAACCAAGCAGTCATGACCCCAGTAGCAGCAAATATTTTGCTTGGGATCTGCGGGAAATATGGGAAAGTGAAACAAGAAGTATATATCAAGGTGAAATTGAAATAACATATAATACGATAAAAATTACAGGCTATTATGAAGACCAAACGCCACCGCCACTTTTCGGTGGTAATGACAATGAACGCCCGTTTAGAACTATTCCCAAAGGAACTGCCTTAAAAGGGTATTCAGAGGACGGAAAAATCTTTATAGAAGGTTATGCATCTGGGGGTATACCTTATGATCTTCAAAAAGTCGGAGCTTACCCATACACAAAAATATTAAGTTTTGAATTCAGCGGCAGAACTGAAATATTACATATAAGATAGCGTATCTGCCATTAAAACATAGTATGTCATTGAAAATATGATATAATACCCAAATGGAAAAATCAGTATCCGGCACTGCGTTTTATGCCGTTGTTTACAACGCAGTAGCCCTATGCGCAGTCGGTGCGGAAAAAGTAGTCTCTAACGAATTGCGAAAAATGGACATCAAAGTAGAAGAATCCCTTTATGGCAGGGTGCGGTTCAAGGCGGACACAAGGGGCTTATACAAGGCGTTAATTGGCCTGCGCGCCGCCGACCGTGTACTGCTGGAAATTGCCCAATTTAAGGCCGCTGACTTTGACGCTTTGTTTGAAGGAACTAAAGGCGTACAGTGGGAACAGCTTGTGTCAAAAGACATGGGGCTGAAAGTTGTAAAGGTACGCTCCAACCGTTCGCAGTTAAAAGCGGAAACCAGTATTCAGGCAGTTGTCCACAAGGCGGCGGCGCAGCGGTTGTGCGATAAATACAAAGTTAACCGCCTGCCAGAAACCAAACAAGGCGAAGCTATAAAAACAGCGGAGGTTCGTGTTTATGTAGAAAAAGACGTGATTTCCCTTCTTGTGGATTTAAGCGGCGATCCTCTTTTCAAACGCGGCTACAGAAGCGAAGGCGGAACAGCGCCGTTAAGAGAAACAACTGCCGCTTCCCTTCTGCTGCTCTCCGGCTGGAAGCGAAAATTCCCTCTTTACGACCCATTCTGTGGATCAGGAACTATCCTTCTGGAAGCGGCGATGTATGCCTGGGATATGTCCCCCGGTCTTGGCAGGCAGTTTGCCATAGAGAATCTGCTTTTGGCTGACAGTAAAATTGAACAGGCAGTACGGGAAGAGGCGCGAAGCAAAATTGATTTTACAAGACTTGTAAGAATTGCCGGCAGCGATGAAGACTCACGTTCTGTTTCCA
>Ga0099364_10012509_pt1 | contig 11433 bp, 10 predicted proteins | sample TergutTh196P3_FD_73070 | JGI IMG/M metagenome (GOLD analysis project Ga0099364, IMG submission 73070) | Microcerotermes parvus P3 segment gut microbial communities from Pointe-Noire, Republic of the Congo - Th196 P3 | ecosystem: Host-associated > Arthropoda: Insects > Digestive system > Gut ...
TGAAAGATGAGGGGAGACTTCCCCCGGGGCCGGCCGAAGAGGAAGAGGCCCCAATTTTTAAAGGCCGGGGCGGCCACCTCGGCCTTGAGCCCCGGGCCCTGGGCCCGGCCCTGCCAAAGGCGGGCCGCGCCGGCGTCCTGGTCCACCACCAGGGCCAGGCTGCCTTGGGGCAGGGTCATGAGCTGGCCGGGGGGTGAGGGCAGGCTCGGGGCCCGGACCTCGGTCTCCGGGGGCGCGCCGGCCGGAGCGGCCGTCTCCGGCGGCTGGGCGGGGAACGCCGCGGCCTCCGTCTCAGGCAAAGTCGGAGCTTCCTTGGCATCCTTAAGGCCATAATAGCCCGCGGCCAGGAGAGCCAGAAAGGCGGCCGGCAGAATAAGGCGGCGGCCGGGCTTTTGGCGGCCTTCCGGTCGAATGACCCGGTCCCGGGCGGCCGCGGCCAGGCGGTCGTAATCCAGGCTCTGGGGCGCTTCCAGGCTGGTTCGGGCCGCCTCCAGTTGGGCCGGGCCCACCTCGGCCCGGCCAGCCGACCAGGCGGCTATGAGGCCGCGTTCGGCCAGTTGGTTTATTAATTCCGGCCGCCCCTGGCCGTAGTCGCCCAAAATTTTCAGGGCGGCCCGGCTGAACAGGGGCCCGCCTCCGGCCGCCTTCAGCCGGGCCAGGACATAGCTTTCCGTTTCGGCCGCCGATAAGGGCGGCAAGGTCAGTTCCTTCACTTCCGGCATCTGGTCCGGCACCACCGGCCAGGGTTGGCCGGCCGTGCCGCAGAGCACCAGGCTGACCCCCCCCTCCCAGCCGGGCTCCAGGGCCATGAGCCAGTAAAGTTCGGCCAGCATGGCCGGGGGCAGTTCCGAGGCGTTGTCCACGGCCAGGAAGACCTTTTGCCCTTCTTCCAGAAAATCGGCGGCGGCGTTATGAAAATAACCCAGGAGCTCCTCTTCCTGGGTTTCCGGGGAAAATTTGTGGCTGTGGCCGAAATCGGTGAGTATCCGGCGAAGCATTTCCGCCAGGGTCAGGTGGGGGTTAAGCACCAGGGCGGTCCGGCCCGCCTCCTTGAGTTCCGAAGTCAGGCGGCGCATCAGGAAGGTCTTGCCCACCTGTGGCCCACCCTTGATATGGATCAGGCTGGCCCCTTCTCTGAGGCTTTGGAAAATCTCCCCGGCCGCCGCGGAACGGTAGAAGAATCGGCCGTCGTAGGTGTTTTTGAAGGGCCGGTCGGCGAGTTTGAAGTGGTCGAGATAGTCCATGTATGCTCTAGGCTCCGCCCAGGTAGGCGGCCTGAATGCGAGGGTCGTGGAGAAGGTCGGCCGCCTGGCCGGCCATGACCAGCCGCCCCACTTCCAGCACATAGCCGCGGTCGGCCAGTTTCAGGGCGGCCCGGGCGTTCTGCTCCACCAGCACAATGGTCACCCCGGCTTGGTTGATGGCCCGTATGGTCTGGAAGATGCTTCGGACCAAGAGGGGGGCCAGACCCAAGCTGGGCTCGTCTAAGAGCAGGAGCCGGGGCTCGCTCATCAAGGCCCGGCCGATGGCCAGCATCTGCTGTTCCCCGCCGGAAAGGGTGCCGGCCATCTGGTATTGGCGCTCGAAGAGGCGGGGGAAGAGGTCGTAAACCCAGGCCAGGCGCCGGGCCACGGCCGCCCGGCGGCGGTGGCGGGTGAAAGCGCCCAGGGCCAGGTTTTCGTATACGGTGAGGGGGCCGAAGATGCGGCGGCCCTCCGGGGATTGGGTGATGCCCAGGGCCACCACCTGGTGGCTGCGGAGGGTGTCCAGGCGCCGGCCTTCAAAGCGGATTTCGCCGGAACTTACGGGGGCCAGCCCGCTTATGGCCATGAGGGTGGTGGTCTTGCCCGCGCCGTTGGAGCCTAAAATGGTCACCAGCTCGCCTTCGTTCACCTTCAGGTCAAGGCCGTGGAGGGCCTCGACCTGACCGTATTTGACCTTGAGACCAATGAGTTCCAGCATTGATCAATCCTCGTCCGCGCCTAGATAGGCCTCGATGACCCGCTGGTCCCGGCGCACGCTCTCGGGCGTGCCGCGGGCGATGACGACGCCGTTTTCCATGACCACGATCTTGTTGCAGACCTCCATGACGAAGCTCATGTCGTGTTCGATGAGGATTACGGTGATGTCCTTGGCCCGGATCCTGGCCACCAGGTCGCGCAGTTCCAGGGTTTCCCGCTCGTTCATGCCCCCGGCCGGCTCGTCTAGGACGATGAGCTTGGGCTCCGTGGCCAGAGCCCGGGCTATTTCCAGGCGCCGCTGGTCGCCGTAGGAGAGGCCGCCGGCCTCGGCCCCCCACAGGCCGGCCAGGCCGACGAACCTCAGTTCGTTCATGGCCTGAACCAGGGCCGCCTTCTCCTCCCGGCGCTGGGCGGGGAGGCGCAAGAGGGAGGCCATGAAGGACGACTTCATGCGGCAGTGGGCCCCGGAGAGTACGTTTTCCAGAACCGACAGGCGGGGAAAGAGGCGGATGGTCTGGAAGGTGCGGGCCAGGCCCAGGCGGACTATGCGGTGGGGCTTGAGGCGTTCCAGCCGGCGACCGTCGAAGAATATGTGGCCGTCGTCCGGCCGGCTGGCCCCGGTTATGAGGTTGAAGACGGTGGTCTTGCCCGCGCCGTTGGGGCCGATCAGGCCCATGACGTCGCCTCGCTCCACCTCGAAGGAGACCCCGGCCACGGCCACCAGGCCCCCGAAGCTCTTGGTCAGGTTGTTCAAGGACAACAGGATCATGAGGCTTCCGGGGGCAGGCGATATTGCCGGCGGCGGGGGGGGAAGAGACCCTGGGGCCTGAAGATCATCATCAGCACCAAGGCCGCGCCGAAGAACATCAGGCGGCTGTCCTTAAGGAAGCGGAACATCTCCGGCAGCCCCACCACCAGGAAGGCCCCGGCCAGGACGCCCTTCTGGTTGCCGCTGCCGCCCAGGATGACTATCATGAACATCAGGACGGATTCCCCGAAGCTGAAAGAGCCGGGCGAGATGGTGCGCATATAGCTGGCGTAGAGGGTGCCCGCGAAGCCGGCCCAGACGGCGCCGATGATGAAGGCCATGAGCTTGTAGCGGGCGGTGTCCACGCCCACGCCCTCGGCGGCCACCGGGTCCTCCCGGATGAAATTGAGGGCCCGGCCGAAGCGGGAGTTTTCCAGCCAGTGGAATAGCAGCATGGAGACGGCGGCGAATCCCCAGATGAGATAGAAGAAATGATGGGGCCGGGTTATCCTGAAGTCGAAGATCACCGGCCGGGCTATGCCGATGAGGCCGTTGGCCCCGCCGGTCAGACCCAAGGGATCGTTTATGAGGAAGATGCGGACTATCTCCACTATGCCTATGGTCACCAAAAGCAGGTAGTCGCCCCGGAGATGGATGATGGGCGCGGCCACCAGGACGGCGAATACTCCGGCCGCGGCCCCGGCCGCGGGGAGGGTGGCCAGGACGGGCCAGCCGCAGACGGTGTTCAGAATGGCGGTGACGTAAGCGCCCACGGCGAAGAAGGCGGCATGGCCCATGTGGAACATGCCGGCCTGGCCCAGGATGATGTTCAGGGACAGGGCCAGGATGGCGTAAAGGCCGATATGGTTCAAAAGCCCCACCCGGTTGGGGGGCAGCCCCAGCCAGGGCAGGCAGAAGAACAAGACGATCAGGACGGCCCAGGCGGCCCGGCCAAGGCTTTGTCGAAGGGTCACAGCTTCTCGGCCACGCGTTCCGGGAGCAGCCCCGTGGGGCGGACCACCAGTATGAAAATGAGGACGAAAAAGGCCAGGGCGTCCTTCCAGGCCGTGGAGATATAGGCCGCGCCGAAAGCCTCCAAAAGCCCCAGTAGCAATCCACCCAGCATGGCCCCGGGTATGTTGCCGATGCCGCCCAGGATGGCGGCGGTGAAGGCTTTCAGGCCGTAGATCTGGCCCATGGTGAAATTGATCTGCCCATAGGTGAGGCCCACCATGATCCCGGCCAGGCCGCCCAAGGCCGGGCCGATCATGAAGACCAGGGCCACCACCCGCCGGACGTCGATGCCCATGAGCTTGGCCGCGCCCTGGTCGATGGCCGCGGCCCGAATGGCCATGCCCGTCCGGGTGCGGTTTATGAAAACATACAGGCTTACCATGACCAGGAGGCTGGCGGCGAAGACCACCACCCGGATGAGGGGGATGGGCTGCCCGGCGATGGAAATAACGATGGAGGGCAATAGGTCGGCCGGGTAGGCCCGGTAGCGGGCGCCCCAGAGGAGCATGATGGCGTTCTGAATGAAGATGCTGGCCCCCATGGCCGAGACCACGGCCGACAGGCGGCCGGATCCGCGCAAAGGGCGATAGGCGGCCCGTTCCAGGACATGCCCGGCCAAGGCTGAAAGGCCCATGACCAAAAGGACGGAGAGGGCCAGGGCCGCCCCAACCCCCAGCCGGCCGGCCAGGCCCAGGGAGACCAGGGAGGTGAAGCCCAGGTAGGCCCCCAGGGCGAAGAGGTCGCCGTGGGCGAAGTTGATGAGCCTCAAAACCCCGTAGACCATGGTATAGCCCAAGGCGATGAGGGCGTATATGCCCCCCACCGCCAGGCCGTTGGTCAGCTGTTGGATGAATTCTTCCAAGGCCGGAATTACTTAAGTACGAAACCGCCGCTGGGGTCCACCTGGTAGAGGCGGTAAACGTCGCCTAAGCGGTCGCCCTTTTCATTGAAGGAAATGGGTCCGGTCAGGCCGTCATAACCCTTTAGGTTCTGGCGGAGATAGGCGGCCAGGGCAGGGCCCTTGGCCTCCGCCCCGCCGGAGATGGCCTGGGCCAGGACGCCGAAGGCATCGCCGGCCATCATGGACCATACCGAGCTGGGCAGGCGATTTTCTTTTTCCTGAAAAACCTTGAGTAAGGCCAGGCTCTGGGGCGATTTCAAATCGCCGGGCCCCGGAGGGCTTATGAAGTAATAACCTTCAGCGGCCGCCGGGCCGGCTATTTCCACCAAGGCGCTGTTGTTGGTGGCATCGCCGCCGATCATGGGCGCCGGCCAGTTCAGGTCCCTCTTCTGGCGCAATAAGAGCGCGGCCTGGGGGTAGTAACCGGTGAAGATGATGAGATCCGGGGCGGCGGACCTGATCTTGGTCAGGGTGATGGTGAAGTCGCTGTCGCCCGGGTTAATGGCGTCGTAGAAGACCACCTGGATGTCCTTGGCCGCCAGGAGGGGTCTCACCTCTTCGGCCAGGCCCTTGGCGTAGGAGGAGTTGTCGTGGACCACGGCGACCTTCTTGAAGCCCAGCCCGGCCACCTGTTCGGCCATGACCCGGCCCTGCTCATCGTCGCGGGGGCAGGTGCGGAAGAAGAGGGGCAGGTTCTTCTCGCTTAAGCGGATGGCCGTGGAGCCGGTGGCTATCTGCAGAACATTCTCTTCGGCGTAAATATCTTGGGAGGCCTCGGTGATGGCCGAGCCGTAAGTGCCGATGACGGCTACGGCGCCCGCGGCCACCAGGTTCTGGGCGGCCAGGGCGGCCGTGCGGGGATCGCCGCCATCGTCGGCCACCACGATTTCCACCTTGCGGTCCTTGGAGCCGGCGTTGAACTGTTCAGCCATGATCCTGACTATGGCCGCCATGTCCTGCCCCTCGGCGGCCCATTGGCCGGTTATGGGGGCCATGACCCCGATGGTTACGGTATCCGCGGCGGCCGGGGCGGCCGGGAGGCCCCAGGCCAAAAGGGCCGCGAACAGGGTGGACAACAGGTGTTTTTTCATCGTTTTACCTCGTTCTTTGCTTCATGCGTTATTGACCATGTCGGTCGGAAAATGGGGCCAGGGGTCAAATCCCGCCCATGTTCAAAAAAGCCGCGTAAGCCCGGACGGTCATCCACAGGTCGGCCTTGGAGGATATCTCGAAGGGCGAATGCATGGAGAGGACCGGAGGGCCGCAATCGATGATGTTCAAGCCGTAGGCGGCCATGAAGAGGGCCACGGTGCCGCCGCCGCCCTCCTCCTGTCTCCCCAGGATGGCGCTCTGCCAGACGACGCCCTCCCGGTCAAAGGCGGCCCTTATCCTGGCCACGTATTCAGCCGAAGCCTCGGAGGCGCCGTATTTCCCGGTTCCGCCGGTATAGCGCACCAGGCAGGGACCGCGCCCCAGGCGGGCGGCGTTGTTTTCCTCGTGCACTTCCTTATAATCCGGGTCCATGGCCCCTTCCACATCGGCGGAAATGGCCTGGCTCTTCATCAGGGCCTCCCGCACCTTGGCCCAGCCGGGCTTAAGGCCCGAGGCTTCAAAGGCCCGGGCGGCCAGGTGCTCAATGAAGTTGCCGCCGGCCCCGGCGGCCCCGTGGCTGCCTGTTTCCTCGCGGTCGTAGATGACGGCCAGGGTGGGACGCCGGGGCTTGGAGGCTTCCAGGACGGCGGTTAAGGCGGCAAAGACCGGCAGGCGGTCGTCCTGGCCGTAGCCGCCCAGCATGGAACCGTCCAGCCCCACCTCCCGGGCCGGGCCGGCCGGGACGATCTCCAGCTCCGAGGAAATCAGGTCCTCTTCCGCCAGGCCCCAGCGGTCATGGAGGATCTTCAAGACCGCCAGTTTCAGGCGGTCCTTGTCCTCGGGCGCCCCCAAGGGGATGGAGGCGGCCAGAAGGTTCATTTTTTCGGCCGGTATGGCCTCGCCCATCTTCTTTTCCCGCTGGACCTTGCGGTCCAGGTGGGGCAGGAGGTCCGGCACGGTCAGGACCGGGTCCCCGGGGTCTTCCCCCAGGACTATGTTCACGGTCCGGCCGTCCTTCAAGGCGCAGAATCCCCAAAGGGCCAGGGGGCGGGCCAGCCACTGGTGCTTCTTGAGGCCGCCGTAAAGGTTGGTGCGCAGAAGCCCCAGGCCGGGTCCGCTCTCCTCATAGACGCACCTGGGCTTCAAATCCAGCCTGGGGCTGTCGCCGTGGGCCACGATGAGGTTGAAGCCGGATTCCGGCCCCTCCGCGCCGGGGCGCCAAAGCCCCAGGAGCTTTTGGTGATGGATCAGAAAGCCGCCGCGGGACTTGACCCGGCATTGGTCCAGGTCCGCGAAACCGGAGGCCTCAAGCCGCTCCCGGACATTTAAGACCACGGCCCTTTCGGTTTTGGACCGGGTGAGAAAATCAAGATAGTCCCGGGCCAGGCTCTCGACCGCGAGGCGCTGGTCCGGGCTCAGCCCGTCCCAGACCAGGCGGGGTTTCAAGGCCAATTTTTCAGCCTGGTTCCGGGCTTCACCGGCCTTTTTCTTCATGGCCTGGCTCCTTGTCAGCTTTTCTTCAAATGCCTAATACGGGTGCCCTTTTCCACGGACAGCGAGATTTCACCGGCCGGGATGTCCTCGGGAAACAGGCAGCCGCTGATTCGGGCGCCCCTTAAGCTGGCCCCGTGAAGATTGGCCTCCGAGAGATCCAGCCCGGATAAGATGGCCCCCCGGAGGTAGGCCCCCGACAGGTTGGCGTTACGGAGGTCAAAACCGGTCAAATCCATGTCGGAGAGGTTCTGGCCGCTGAAATCGGGCACCCGGCCCCCGGCCACGGCCGCGTTGAAGAAGGCCCGGTTTTCTTCCAGCAGTTCCTGGGGGTGCTTGGAACGTTTAATATCATTAATATCAATCATGGTTAACCTCGAAATTAAACAGTCGGCTTATTGTTCGCGGCCCTGTTTCAAGCCCTATTTCAAGCTCATGGGTCGGCTTATGGGAAATTCCAGGTCGCTGAAGTCATACTTGGGCAGGTTCCTGACGAATCTTTCGCGGTAGTCTTCCAGGTTGCCTTTGTCCACCAGGACGCTTTCAGTGTAAAAAGCCCGCTGGCGTTCGGGCAGCGTGTCCGTATCAATCTCGCCAGCCCAGGCCTTGTAGGCGTAAGCCGCGCCGTAACCGCCCTGAAGGTAGCCGTTATTGGCGGCGGTGCAGACCAGGTCGCCTTTTTCAATGGCGTCCAGGGCCGCGGAGGTTCCGTCGGTGCCCGTCACCTTGACTTTTCCGTTCAGTCCCCGGGTTTTCAAGGCCTGTATGGCCGCCAGGGCCATGTCGTCGTTGGCGCTCCAGATGCCGTCCAGATCCGGGTATTTTTCCAGCCAGGCCTCCGTGGCCTCAAAGGCCAGCCGGGGGTTCCAGTCGCAGACGGCGATGTCCAAAAGTTCCACGCCATGTTCGGCCACGGCCTTCTTCAGCCCCTCAAAACGTTCCACCGCCGAATCGTTGCCTAAAAGCCCGTTGAGGGCCACGATTTTACCCCGGCCGGGGGTCTTGAATTCCTTGAACATGCGTACGGCCGTGTCATAGCCCTGCTTGACGCAGTCCACCGACTGGTGCATGACGTAATGCCGGAAGTCAAGGGGGGTCAGGTCCTTGGCCCGGTGCCAGGCGCTGGTCCAGTAAACGCCGTGTTCCTCGCAGAGGGAGGCGATGGCGGGCGTGTTGGCCGCGCTGGAGGGGTCGACGTATAAGATGGCGTTGCGGCCGTGTTCGGCGATGAAGGCTCGTATGCCGGCGAGCTGCTTCTTGTCGTCGCCATAGGAGGTCAGGATCTGGGTGCTGACGCGGCCGGCGGGGAGGTTGGCGGCGAAGAGCCGGCCGCCCTCGACCTGCTGGTTCCAGTATTCGTTTTCAGTGGAGTGGATGGCCAGTCCCAGGTGGACTTTCCGGTCGGCCGCCGGCGCCCGGCCGGCCGGAATCAGAGTCATAGCCAATGTCAGGACCACAATCAGGCTTTTGAACACCATTCCACCTACCTATGGTCAAAGAGGGTCGAAGGCGTGCCCGGCGGAACCCAGAACGGCGACAATCTTGTGCTTATACATCTCCTTTAGGGCCTCCCTGGCGGGGCCTAGATATTTTCGCGGGTCGAATTCTCCGGGCTGGGCGACGAAAACTTCGCGAATGGCCCCGGTCATGGCCAGGCGGCCGTCGGAATCTATGTTGATTTTGCACACGGCGCTTTTGGCCGCCTCCCTTAGCTGGGGCTCGGAGATGCCGATGGCGTCCTCGAGGCGGCCGCCGAACCGGTTGATTTTTTCCACCAGGTCCGGGGGCACGGAGGATGCGCCGTGAAGAACTATGGGGAAGCCGGGGATACGGGTTTCGATTTCCCTGAGGATGTCCAGCCTTATCTCGGCCTTCTGCCCGGGCTTGAATTTATAGGCGCCGTGGGAGGTGCCTATGGAAATGGCCAGGGAGTCGCAGCCGGTCTTATTGACGAAATCCTCCACCTGGTCGGGCTCGGTATAGGTGTGGCTCTCGGCGGAGACATCGTCTTCGACCCCGGCCAGGACTCCCAACTCGGCTTCCACCGTGACCTCGTAACGGTGGGCATATTCCACCACCTTCCGGGTCAGGGCGATATTTTCCTCGTAGGGGAGATGGGAGCCGTCGATCATCACCGAGGAGAAGCCGCTTTCGACGCAGCTCACGCAGAGGTCGAAACTGTCGCCGTGATCCAGGTGGAGGGCTATGGGGACGCTCCGGCCCCGGCCCAGTTCCTTGGCCAATTCCACGGCCCCTTGGGCCAGGTAGCGCAAAAGGGTCTGGTTGGCGTATTTGCGGGCCCCGGAACTGACCTGGAGAATGACCGGGCTTTCGGTTTCGGACGCGGCCATGATTATGGCCTGGAGCTGCTCTAAGTTGTTGAAGTTGTATGCCGGAATGGCGTACCCGCCCTTGACGGCCTTCTTGAACAAATCCCGGGTATTGACCAGGCCCAGATCCTGGTAGCTGATGACCATTGGCTGCCTCCTTTTAAGTTGAAAGCCCCGCGCGTCCTTATCTTCAAGTCGAAGTCGAGACGGCGGCCTCGTATTCATCGCGCAAGGTATTGATGAGGGTCTTGACTGATACTATGTCGTCGACCCTGCCCACATTGGCTCCGGCAAAAGCGAAGCCCCGGTCCAAAAGGCCGCGCTGGGCGTTGACCAGGGCCAGGCTGATGCAGTAGGGGGTGGAGGCCGGGTCGCAGGTCTTGATGCAGTGGTAGATGCACCCCCCCGGCCGTTTCAGCCCGTTTTCCATGTCTTCCAGGAAGCGCGAGCGTATGGCCCGGCCGGGCATGCCCACCGGGCTGTTGATGATCATCTGGTCCTCTTCGGTGGCCTTGAGATAGGCTTTTTTGAAGGCCAGGGAGGCATCGCACTCCCAGGTGGTCACGAAACGCGTGCCCATTTGGACGCCGGCGGCGCCCATGTTAAGGACCTCCAGGATGTCGGCGCCGGTATAGACTCCGCCGCCGGCCAGGACGGGAATGGCCCGCCCGCATTTGTCCTCAAACGGTTTAAGGGCTTCCAGCACTTCAGGCAGAAGGCGGCGGAGATGCTGGTCCTCGGCTTCAATCTGGTCGCGCTTGAAACCCAGGTGGCCGCCGGCCTGGGGGCCTTCCAAGACCACCATGTCCGGGGCGAGGTTGTAGTTGGCCAGCCATTTTCTGGCCACCAGGCCGGCGGCCCGGGCCGAGGAGACGATGGGGGCCAGCTTGGTCTGGATTTCCTCCTGGGCCTTTTCGGCCGCTTCCCGGAGATAGGCCGGCAGATCAGTCGGCAGGCCCGCGCCCGAAAAGATGACATCAATCTTTTCAGCCAGGGCGGTGCGGACCAGGGCCGCGAAGTTCACCAGGGCGACCATTATGTTGACCCCCAAAAGGCCGGCCGCCCCCTGGCTCTTGGCCCGGGCGGAACGTATTTCCGAAGTCAGGGCCCGGCAGTCGGCCTCCTCGGGACGGCGTGAAATGTCCTTTTCATTGAAGCCTATGAGAGCGCCGGCTATGACGCCTATGCCGCCTTCAAGGGCCACGGCCGAGGCCAGGTTGTTGAGGGAAACCCCGATGCCCATGCCGCCCTGGATTATGGGCAGGGGAATGGAGATATTGCCTAGGGTAAGAGAGGGGAACGACATTTTTTTCCGCCGCCTTGCTTGAATCCCGCGGCCTCCGGGGAGACGGCGGGCGGGTTTGGAGAAGGGATTATTTAAGGGGCATCACAACATGTCCATGATGCCTTGGCAGATTCTTTTCAAACTCATGACCTTGTCCACGCAACCCGTCTTGATGGCCTCCTTGGGCATGCCGAAGACAATGGAGGATTCCTCGTCCTGGGCTATGGTTTTGCCGCCGGACTCTTTCATGGCCTTTATGCCGGCGGCGCCGTCGGACCCCATGCCGGTTAAGATGACCCCGACGGCGTTGCCGCCGGCGTATTTGGCCACGGAGTTGAACAGCACGTCCACCGCCGGCCGCTGGTGGTGGATCATGGGCCCGGTCTTGACTTCCACGAAATAACGAGCCCCGCTGCGTTTCAGGAGCATATGGAAATTGCCCGGGGCGATGAGGCAGGTGCCGGGCACGACGGAATCATTGTCGGCCCCCTCCCTGACCTTGATGTGGCAGATGGAGTTGAGCCGGTCGGCGAAGGTCTTGGTGAAGTGGGGCGGCATGTGCTGGGCCACCACTATGCCGGGGCAGTCCGGGGGCATATGGGAAAGAATGA
>Ga0099364_10012510_pt1 | contig 11432 bp, 8 predicted proteins | sample TergutTh196P3_FD_73070 | JGI IMG/M metagenome (GOLD analysis project Ga0099364, IMG submission 73070) | Microcerotermes parvus P3 segment gut microbial communities from Pointe-Noire, Republic of the Congo - Th196 P3 | ecosystem: Host-associated > Arthropoda: Insects > Digestive system > Gut ...
TGTATCCGTTTCGTTCTACCGGTCTTCCCTTCGGTGTGGTGATATTTTCGTGGGGCATCGTTTTCTACATAGCCACCGCACTCCTGCGGCGTGAACCATCGATGTGGAAACTTCCCAACCGTAGGGGACGCATGAATGCGTGTCGCTTATCATAAGGAATTTCAATATATTACGGAACGCATTCATGCGTTCCCTACGGATGGCTCAATTTGAAGTTTCAGACAAGCGATCGACACTTTAGGTGTGAGGTGGTATTTATATATATATATCCTCCCTACTGCATGTGTAAGGCACGATTAAAAAAAAAAACTTGACAAAAAATCGCTTTCCAAATAATATGGCACAAAACTTCATAGGAGGCAGAATGAAAAGGTCTTTTTTGTTGCTTATTTTATTAAGTATTGTTTTATGTAGCCTACATTCTCAAATTCCACCGCAACATATCTGGCATTTAAACGTTAATTTTAATATCCCAGAAGTTTATTACATCCAAATTAATGGTTCATCATTAAACTTTGATGTAAGATTTCGCGGGTTCACACACACGAATATGTGGCAGATTAACAACATACCACTAACCTACATAATATCGGCAAATGGTAGTGCTAAGAAACTTACCGCTCAACTATCTGAATCTATGCCATCAGGGGTTGAGTTGTCTATGCGTATTACCGCGCCTGAAGGTGCTCGTTCACATCCCGGTTTTTTAGAGCTAACTAACACTCCAAAGGATGTTCTAAACGATATTCGTAACGTTCACAATCAACATAGAACTATGGAATTTCAATTACGCGTAAATAATGAAGCTCCTGTTATGGCGGTGCAAAGAACGCTTACTTTTATTTTAAGGGATCAGTAGGGAACGCATTTATTCGTTCCTAATTCCATCTGTACGAAACGAATACAAACACCAAACCCGCATCCCGTAGGAGTAAGCTCCGAAAAGTCTCTACGATTAATTTCCCGTAGGGAAATCAGACCGGTAGAAAACATTGCACTCAACTTGCTCATTTCCCGTAGGGAAATAAGATCGGTGTAACCTGTTGAAACGTTGTTATTTCCCTACGGGAAATGGGTGGTGTGGTCGTGATACGCTTCTACCGATCTTATATCCCTACGGGATATTGGCGCCCACGCCCCCCCCCTTACCCAACAACCAAAATAAAGAAAAAGAACTATGAATCGGATAATTTTAATATTTTTACTATTATTAACTACTAGCCTTAACGCTAATTTTTTTGTTCAAGATGAATGGACAAAAGTGTTCAATGTATCTTCTGGTACAAGCCATCGCGGCACCATAAATATCGTGAACGACAGCTCAGACATTGTAGTAGTCCGCGTAACTCAATCGGATTTTATTATCAGCGATGAAGATGAAGATATATACCCCGAACCCGGTTCATATCAGCGTTCAAACGCAAACTGGATAACTGTACAAAGCCATATAACGTTACAAGCACAACAAGATTATTTACTGCCGTTCACTATTGATGTACCACGCAATCCCGGATTGTCCGGTTCCTATTGGTCGATTATTTTTATTGAAGAAGTTTCTGCTCTGTCTGAAACCAATCCGGACATATTTCAAATAAATTTAAAATATGCTATACAGGTTATAACTACCATAATATCAACAGAATCCATTGATTTATCTGTAGAGAGTATTTCTTATATCTCTTCAACACGTAGCGATGTACCTTCTGGTGAAAGCATATCCCTGCGTTTAAAGAATACCGGTAACAGCTGGGTTGAAGCAAACATTAAAGTAGACGTATATAATGACAATGCCGTTTTCATAGGTAGTTTTTCATTAGACAAAAATCGCATATATCCGGGTTTCTCTCGGCAAATATATGTTCCATTACGGCTTCGCTTGCACATGAATTACCACGCAATAATTGTTATTGACGCTGGAGACGGTCACATTTTTGGTCGCCAGTTGTCATTTTATAACGAATAGAAGAGTCTTATGAACAGCAAGTATTTAAGAATGTTAAAGTTAACCATCGCAATCATGTTATTATTCCAAATATCTGCATTGTACGCAGAAACTATAAACATTCGCTATCCTATTGAGATTGATTCAACTATTGGCACCGTGTTAAACATTCCAATTGTTGTTGAAAACATTAGTACTCAACGTCTTTTAGTTCAAGCAGATTATTTCAACATGTTTAACTCGGAAGAGTTTTTTTACGATATTAACAAAATATCTCATAGTTTAGTTTTGCCCGGAAGTCGTCAGGTTATTTTTCTAAGTTTAACTCCAAATTCTGATTTATTAGCTGGTAAGCGTTTTTTCCCGTTTTCAATTAAAGATGAGAATGATTTAATTTTGTCAACTGGCGTTATAGAAATTAACCATTTAATTCATGAAGAATTTTTAGTAACATCTTTAAATAACATAACATACATAACGTCAGGTAGAGATATTGGTGAAACGTTTTTAATAGAAAATAAGGGAACAGTACCGATTCAGTTTAGATATAATGGCATTCGTAGTACAGAAATGATTTTACAACCTACAGAAATTTCAACAATTTATATTCCTTTTGCTGATATTGCTAATTTAATTGAAACTGATTATTGGTTAACTTATTCATTTGACTATACGTTAACTAAGATTTTACCAGATGAATTGAAAATTGAAAATTATTCTATAAGAAGAATTTATCCAATTGCACAAATTACAAAATATCCTTTTCAACATGAGTATTATCGCTTACCAATTAATGTTTCACAAAGCTATATGTATGACGAGTCAATGTTTGCAAGCAAAAGTATTATTCGTCAATACATTACTAACGTAAATAGTAGCGGATTTTTAGGCGATAATAACAGTACACTTTTCAATCTTAATTTTCAATATCGACACCTTGATTACGGGTTCTTACATGACGATGATTACTATTTCAATATGAATCTGCGGACTAATAAATTCAATTTTGGTGTAGGTGAAAATAATTATGTTTTAGATTTGCGTGATTTTCCTAAGTATGGAAATGGGGTAGAGTTAGGTTATTTTCATCGTGGACTTATCTTAGAACGCGTCTCTATGCGTGAGCTATATGGAGAACGTGCTATTCACAACAGAACTTCTATTGGTTACAGCTGGGACGCTGAAAATTATCTCTACTATCCAGAGCAATATATTAAATTTAATTACTATCAAAAAAACAATCGCGATATCAACGGTAACTGGGTTAATGAAACCGCCAATGATGATGACTATTTTGGTAGATGGTTCTTAAATTCTGAACATGAAAAGTTTATACTTGATACTCAAGCGGCTCTCTCTTCTAATTTTAAAGTTAATTTTGAACTATACACTGTGCGTGAACATGAAACTGGAGACTTTTCTTCCCCTGCATTTACTGCTGGTTTTCTATTTCACAATGCTCATGTTCTGAATAGATTTTCTGTTAAATATGATGATTTAAACACTGTTAATGAAATTCCAAGACGAATTAATTACGATAATGAGTTCAATGTTTACTCTGATAAAGTTGATCTTTATACAAATGTTCAATATCGAGATGAATATAGTAGAATGGGCACAGGTTATACAGACCACTATATTTCTCATAATATTTCAGGTAATTTATTTATTAATTTTATAACTGATTATTATTTAAGATTTAAGGTTTACGATTCGGCTTTTGGAAATGATTATAAAGAGAATGAATACCTCTTCGGTGCTATGTATAAACGCTACTCATACGAGTTAGAACTTTTATACGGTGTCAAAAGAATTGAGACAAGTCCTTTATTATCAGGAATTAACTACGATAATATTATTTCTGTAAACGCTTGGGTTTCTAGATGGGATAAATATAACATCAATCTATTCTTAAGTAACCGCACAGAATTCGATGAGTTTGAATTTAATATGAGAAATCAAGTTAATATTTATCATCGACTTACACGTTCTTTAAACCACAGTATCGGACTGTATAACGTATACTATTCAATGCAAAATTGGAGAAACTACCTGCAACTTTTTACTAATTTTTATTATACTTTGCCTTGGAAACACCAGATTAGTCTGGGTGCTAGCTACAACGTAAACCCATCATTTCACAATCAATATAGATACTCTATTATGGCTGAATATTCAATGCCTATTGATATCAGAACTTTCAGAAAGTCTAACAAAAAATATCAAACTATGACTTTCCAAGATTATAAACTGCGAAGACCTGTCCCCGGAGTCGTTATGGAAATGGATAATATGTTTTTTGTATCTAATGATGCTGGGGTAATTCGTGCTGATAAAAGAGACTACAATCCATTATCTATTAATGTTTTAAATATACCACCCGGATATACTCTGCACCCTGAACTATCTACTCTTTCAAACTCTAAAACTAATCATGCCTTCTTTATGTTTGCTGAACTTTCTAATGTAACAATTAAAGTTAACAAATTAAGCTACGAAAGAGTTGCTCCAAATAATGCTGAACTTTATGACAATTTAGCCTATTACCAGAATACTCTAATTAATCTAGATAATCACCTTATAGAAATTTGTGATTCGCCTCTTGAAATTCTGTTGCTAGACACAGATACCAATGTCATCGTTCAACGCGGGAACTTAAATAATAGAGGAGTTATAGATTTTACCGGGCTTAAAGCAGGAAATTATGCCATTTTGATAAATGATAAATTTATTCAAGATGATTTTGTGCTAGAACGTGTGGATTTTAAATTGGAATTTGGTGAGAAAATTATTAAAGAAGTTTTAGTAAGGGAAAAGACGGTGCAATTGAGAATTGACAATTAATTGAGAATTGACAATTGACAATTGACAATTGACAATGATCTTCTTGTGTTGCACATATTTATTTATCTATTGTGTGGGTACAAAATAAACGTTTCACCTGCACGCATATAATTAATTGTCAATTGTCAATTCTCAATTGTCAATTGTCAATTGTCAATTCTCAATTGTCAATTCTCAATTGTCAATTCTCAATTGCCAACTGTCAATTTACTTAAATCTTTCAATTCAATAGTTTTACCAAATTGTTCATTTTTTGAATATAGAATAATTTTCGCATCTTTAATCAAATCCTTCTCGTATAACAGAATAATATCGCAATTATAAGTTTTAAAAATACTTTCAATATTCCTTATATCTACTAGGTTTTCTATGATAATAGCTTTAAAGCCAAGATTCTGCAATTCTTGTTCTGTTTGCAAAATCTGAAGTTCCATATCCTTAGAAATAGCTCCAATACAAGCGGATTTTTCATGCTTTTTCATAGTTTTTACATTTGTTTCTTTTATTATTCTTATAGTTTCATCAATTGAGAAGGAAAAGCCTACAGCGGGCATCGTAGTTTGTGTAATAAAAGAAGCTAAATTGTTATATCGTCCGCCTTTAATCAAAACATATTGTTTGTCATTATGTAAATAAACAAATCTGAATACAAACCTTGTATAATAATCAAAATCAAGTAATAAATTTGGTGTTACTACGCAATTTATTCCAAGATTTGAGAGTAATCTTTTGATAATCTTGAAGTTCTTTTCACAATCTACGCATAAATAATCGGTATATTTTGGAGACATATTTGATATTGTTTTACAATTGCTATTGATACATCTGTGAATTGTTAGAGGATAATCGAACATCTTTTCTTTACATTCTTCACATAAATTTTCATAATTAAATTCTAAAAACTCACGTAAAGCATCTAGATATGGTTGGATACATTTCTGGCAACCATGAGATGAAATTTCTACTAATATATTTTCAAGTTTCATACTTGACAAGATACTTTGAGCTAGTAAGATTATCTCAAGATCCGATATTACGTTGTCTGAACCTAATATTTCTGCTCCAACCTGATGATATTGAGATGAATAGTTGTCTGAATCAAGATTCTTTCTGAACATTGGTCCTTGATAGTATATTTTTTGAGTTTTATTGACGACTTCATTGATAAATACAGAGTTTAATACAGATATTGTACCTTCTGGTCTTAAACAATAATTATTAGCTCCTTCAAGATTTATTGCGAATTTCTCTATATCGATTCTTACATACCTTTGTGAGAACTCTGCATATTTTTTGTACAATCCCTTATCTATTATTACAGGAGTTCTGATCTCTTTAAAATTATATAAACACATTATTTGCTTAATACTAGACTCTATATAATTTCTAAGATTTATTTCTTCTTCATGTTTGATATAGTTCATTGTTATACCTTAATTGGTGGGATCGCCCCTAATTCTGTACGGAACGCATTTATTCGTTCCTAATTCGGTTGGGTTCGCCCCTAATCCTGTAGGGAACGCATTTTGTTGCATCCCAACGGCATGTGTAAGGAATGATTTTATATAAATCCACACCATCCCGAAGGGATTGATCGCTACGTAGAAAACGACGCCCCCACCCTGATTTCCATGCCGAAGGTATGGAACCTATTATATTTGTTCCACACCTTCGGTGTGGTGATAGTTTTGTGGGGCATCGTTTTCTACATAGCGATCGACACCTTCGGTGTGAGATGGTATTTATATATATATCCACACCATCCCGAAGGGATTGATGAGGTGGTAAATCCACACCATCCCGAAGGGATCGATCGCTATGTAGAAAACGACGCCCCCACCCTGATTTCCATGCCGAAGGTATGGAACCTTTTATATTTGTTCCACATCTCCCTCATCTAACAAACCAACTAACATTAAACGGTTTCGCCACATACACCGCTTTCACTGGAATCTGTTTCTCATCGTTTGTAAACCAGAAAATTAGGTTATTATCTTTAGAAGCAATGTTATTCGTCAAAATATCACTTCTCATTTTTGCTTTATTATCGTATTCTTTAAAAGAAAGTTCCACTTTATTTGTATTTTTCCTGCCAATAGTTGTTCTAATGCTCTCATTAGCAACAAAATTGATTGAGATAACCATCATTTTCCCTGCCACATCAATAGATAATTCATGATTTTCAGTAAGATCAAGCGTTCTAATATAGTACAAAGCCGAAAAAAAATCCCTTGTATTCTCTAATATCGTGTAAATCTTGGTTTTATTAGTCAAATCATTAAAATACTCAGCAGTAAGAGCATCAAAATTATAATTAATAATAGCATTTTCTTGGAAATTCTTTTGGCTTATATCTTTTCTAACAACACTTGGCAGAAATAAAGAATCCACTTGCGTTGTATAAGTATTTCGAAAATTATTTGTAAACATGTTAATAAATCTAGATGATTCTGCCACAATTTTAATAATTTTCTTATCTTCAGCCTCTGTAATTTCCATTTCTACAGTCGCAATATTAAGGTTCAAATATTCAATGTTAAACATCAACTTTTCAGCAGATAAGCTATTAAAAAGTAAGAAAATAACAAGAAAGATGCTATTCTTCATTCAATATCCTCATTTTAACAAAATCTATTCTTCGTTTTTTTATGTGCGAAATTATAAACTCAACAGAGTTTTCATGGATATATTTCTCATTTTTTACAGGAATATGGTTCAATTCTGCATATAGAAGCTCTGCTAAATTGTCGAACTCTTCATTTAAATTAAGGTTGAAATCGCTGTTAAGTTCCGAAATTTGAATCATTCCCGATACTAAATAATTATTTTCAGATAATTTGCTGATTTTGGTATGTTCTACGTCATACTCGTCCATAATTTCTCCAACCAGCTCTTCTAATATATCCTCAAGAGTAACAATGCCAGAAGTTCCACCATATTCGTCTACAACAATAGCGATTTGTCGTTTTTTATTCTGGAATTGGGTTAATAATGATTGGATTTTCATGTTTTCTGTCACAAACATTACATTTCTTTGTAAAGCATGAAGAGTTTGCTTTTCAGGAAATAATATCAAATCCTTCGCATGAATTATTCCTACAATATCGTCAATTGATTTTTTATATACTGGAATCCGAGAATGACCTGATGTTATAATCGCTTTCTTAGTATCGCTTATTTTAGAAGAGATTTCGATAGCTGTAATGTCTACGCGAGGGATCATTATTTCTTTTACTTCCGTGTTAGTGAATCTAAATATTCTATCAAATATCTTCTTTTCACTTTCTTCTAAAGGGTGATTGTTGGCTTCTGATTGCACCAAACTTCTTATTTCATCATGACTTAAACTATTATTGTTATCACTCTGTTCTTTCTTCTTGGACATTTTGATTATAAATACATCAATTATGAATATTATAGGGTAAAATATAAACTTGATTGTAATTATAATGAATGACGTAAAACTGGCGACCTTCATTGGCGATGAATAAGCGTATAATTTCGGGATAATTTCGCCAAATAAAAGAATTAATACCGTCATTCCTACTACAACTATTGCCATTATTAATGATTTTCCAGTTTGAGACATGTTTTTGGAGATCTCAATTGCGTAAATTGTGGCAAGGGAAGTTGCTGATATATTAACTAAAGTATTGCCAAGCAATGCTGTTACTAATAACTGCTTCGGTTTCTTTAGCAAAGAATGTATTCGTTTTGAGTTTGAATTCTTATCCTTTTCCAGCTTCTTTATGTGAATTTTTGATAGTGAAAAGAATGCGGTTTCAGATGCTGAAAACAACGCAGAGAATACTAATAAAATTATTAATAAGGGTATAAATGATGTGATTTCCATATTGTTACCTATTAGAATTTAATATGTTATAATACTTTTGTTCATAATTGCTCATTCTGGTTTTCTCAGCTTCAGTGATATGATCGAATCCCGCTATATGTAACAAACCATGAATTGATAATATATCTAACTGCATTTGAAGACTTATGTTTCCTTTATCTTTATCTGCCGTTATAACATCGATTACTATATCACCTCTAAAATCCGTGCAGTTAGCCTCTGATGTAAATGTTAATACATCTGTCACTTCGTCTGTTCCTCTATATTTTTTATTTAAATATGCGATAGTATCGCTTGTTGTTAAATTGATACTTACACAATCTGCTTTATTAAATAGTTCGTCTTTTATCATCTGCGTCATTACACGCTTTATCCCATTTAATTTGTATTTTGTTCTTGTGTCGTTTGTTAGACTTATTATGTTTGCCTCCTCAACTATCAATTGTCAATTGTCAATTATCAATTATCAATTATCAATTATCAATTGTCAACTGTCAATTGTCAATTGTCAATTATCAATTGTCAACTGTCAATTGTCAATTGTCAATTGTCAATTTACTTCGGATACTCCACCCGTTTTCTATGAATACTCGCCAATATCGGCAACATCGTGTTTTTCACTGTTGTCAGCTCCCGCATTGTTATTGGTGCATCCAAAAACTGCTCTTCTGCAATCAAATTGTTCACAGAATCATCGACTATTTTCTTAATCAATTCATCATTGGGTTCTTTATAAGATTTCATTGTGGACTCCACAATATCGGCTATCATTACTATAACTGCTTCTTTGCTTCGTGGTTTAGGTCCTCCGTATTGAAAATCTTCTGGTTCATAATCTATCCCGAGTTCATTTGCTCTATGCAAGAAAAATTTAATCTTCCCATCCCCATGATGTTGCTGAATAATATCAATAATCTGGTACGGAATTTTATGTTTCCTTGCTAATACAAGCCCGTCTTTCACGTGTTGTTTAATAATTTTTGCTGATTCAATCGGGTTAAGTTTATTGTGCGGGTTCTCACCAATAACGTTTTCAATAAAGAACGAAGGGTTTAATAGCTTACCAATGTCGTGGTAATAACTTCCAACGCGTGCAATCATAGAGTTTGCAGAAATCGCTTCAGCACATTGTTCAGCAATATTTCCGACTATAAGTGCATGATTGTAAGTGCCTTGTGCATCTTTAGATAATTGTTTAAGCAGCGGATTGTTATAGTCCATAAGTTCTAATAAAGTCGCTTTAGTTGTTTGTTCTAACGCCTTTTCAAGTTTTGGAACAATTAAATATGCTCCAACGACACTAGCTATCGCGTTAAACATGCTATATAATAAGTTAAGTGATAATTCTGTTAATCCTTCATACCTAAATAATGAAGTAAGCAGCGTAGTAAGCATTAAACTGCCTAATAAACAAAGGAAAATCATTAAATAATTATTCTGCTTTGTGGCTTGAAGTACAATAAGGCAAAGGATTGTGCCAATGATTATATTTCCAATAGGTAGCATGTCCCAATGTAAAAACTGACCGATAATTAACATGATAAATAGGGTGAACATGATGCCATATCTAGGTTTATTTAGTAAAGCCATTAACAAAATAAACATTGGGATTGGGAACAAAATGATGTTTCTTATGTCAAATGTGTGGTACAAAATTACTGATAATAAGATAGTTCCAAATAAAGTTGAATAAATTAACACCACATATTTTTTTAACATGAAGCGATCGCCATAAAAGATTACAGATGTGTAATATAAAAGTATCAAAATAAGAAATGTGTATAAAAACTGACCAAAAGTTGAGACAAACATCATGTTCTTATTGTCAAGGTTTTGACGCTCACGCATTTCTTGGCGAAATGAATCTAATTTTAATATATCATGATCGGTTAAACGATCATTTTTCAATATGATATATTCGTTGCTCTCTACACGAGTTATTACAGGGTCAATCGTTCTTCTAAGTGATTCCTTCTCTGCATTTTGTGCGTCAATATCAAGGATTAAATTCGATTCAAGATATACATCAACAAAACGAGAAACAATTTGCCTTTGCGTTGCATTGGTTACTCTTCTTAATATCCTAGCACGCGCTTCTGTTATTGTTATAGACTCATTTATTAAATTTTCAGACGCTCGTGTTGGATCTGTAATTCTAAGTATTCTGCCCCTGTCTTCATCCTCCATTATCGGAAAATGAATTATTGAGGCAAATTGCTCCGTTAAAATATTGTAAATACGGTTCCTATTATTAGTGTTTAAAAAATAATCTATTGTCGATGCTTCAAAATATAAGTTGTTGAAATTTAGAAAATTATTTAAGAATACTATGTCATTTGTTAATGCTAAATGATTGAAATTTATAAAAAAATCATTTATGTTCTTCTGGATATTAAAATTGATCTCTTCTGATACTATATAGATAGATGGGTAATTTAACATTGCTAAAGTCACTTCTGCATCTATCATACGTTCTGTTTTCATCACGTTAAATGCTATGGGCGTTCTTATTGATGACTGAGCTATTTGACCTGCTGTGTAATTATATTTTGGGACGTTATGCCCGAACCAAGTTACTAAAAAATAAAGTACCGATAATCCAATGGCTGCGTATAAAACTATTATTATGTTTTGTGATGTGTTTTTCATTTTTTTTTCCTTTATGATGGGCACCCAATTTCTGTGGGGAACGCCTCCATCCTGTAGGGAACGCATTTATTCGTTCCTAGTTCGGTTGGGTTACCATTTATGCCTGTACGGAACGCATTTATTCGTTCCTAGTTCGGTTTGGTT
>Ga0099364_10012511_pt1 | contig 11432 bp, 10 predicted proteins | sample TergutTh196P3_FD_73070 | JGI IMG/M metagenome (GOLD analysis project Ga0099364, IMG submission 73070) | Microcerotermes parvus P3 segment gut microbial communities from Pointe-Noire, Republic of the Congo - Th196 P3 | ecosystem: Host-associated > Arthropoda: Insects > Digestive system > Gut ...
CCGGAAGAAAACCTCTGGCCAATACGACCGTCGCTTTAACAACCTGTCCCCTAACGGGGTCGGGAGCGGCGGTGACGGCACATTCCAGTACTGACGGATGCTCCATTAGGGTACTTTCTACTTCAAAGGGGCCTATGCGGTAGCCTGAACATTTTATTACATCGTCATTGCGGCCGACGAACCAATAGTAGCCGTCGCTGTCGCGCCAGGCCATGTCGCCAGTGTGATAGATTCCGTCGTACCAGGAATTTCTGGTTGTTTCTTCATCCCGCCAGTAACCAACAAAAAGCCCCGGCATTGCCTTTCCGGCAGAAGTGATGCTGATATTACCCACAATGCCGTCATCGCAGGGCTGTTCATTCTCGTCCAGAAGATCAAGGCCGAAGAGCGGGGCAGGCTTTCCCATGGAGCCAGGTTTTATCGGAAGCCATTTGAATGCCGCTGCCATTACCGAAGTTTCTGACTGGCCGAAGCCCTCGCGGATTTCAAGGCCTGTTTTTTCCTTTATCTTGTTAAACACCTCCGGGCTGAGAGGTTCTCCGGCCATGGAGGCATGTTCAATAAAACTGAAGTCGTAACCTGATAGGTCTTCCTTGATTAGAAAACGCAGAGCTGTAGCTGGAGCGCAGAAGCTGGCAGGTTTAAGCCTCTGGACAGCCTGGAGGAGTCCCTGTGGGGAGAATTTTTCCGTGTCGTAAACTCCAACAACAGCGCCGCAGATCCACTGACCGTAAATCTTTCCCCAGGCGAATTTAGCCCAGCCGGAATCGGTCTGTGTCAGGTGTACCTTGTCATCCTGGACACATTGCCAGTATTTAGCGGTTACAATATGACCCAGGGGGAGGCTGTGGTTATGAAGCACCATCTTGGGCATCCCTGTAGTTCCTGAGGAAAAATAGATGAGCATGGGTTCGTCAAGTTTTGTATCATCTTCTCCGGTTGGCCGGCTGAAATTCTCATCAGCCTCCTCAATGGCCTTGCGCATATCAATGAAGGCGGGAGCCGCGTTCCCGCGAGTGTTACTCCCGTTAGGAACCGCTTGTCCCACCACTGCCCTGTGAATCAGAGCGGGGCATTCCGGAGATGCAGAGATAATATTGTTAAGCAGTTCTTCATCATCTACCGTTACGAGCATTTTAACATCAGCGATATTGCAGCGGTACACAATGTCTTTTTGGGTGAGCTGATATGTTCCCGGAATACATACGGCTCCGATTTTTTCCAGGGCACATATGAGGATCCACACCTCGGGGCGCTGCTTGAGAATGAGCATGACAACATCGCCTTTTTTTATGCCCAGCTCCAGAAAAACATTGGCCGCCTTGTCGGACAGGCGTTTAATTTCGCTGAATGTCCATGATTTTATAACTTCCTCATCGTTGGTATAGAGAAGGGCGGTTTTTTCCGGTTTAAGCCTTGCCCATTCATCTACTACATCGTAGGCAAAATTAAAGTTAGGCGGAACTTTGCAGGTATAGTTATTAAAAAAGTCTTCGTAACTTTCAAAATCAATTCTGGGGCAGTAGCGTGAAAGTATCTCGTTCATGGATGTTTACCGTTCCTGTATGATCGTTAGAAACCTGGCAGGGCCGTCCAGCGCAGCCTGCCCGTGCGGAAGCCTCGCGTCAAAGTAAATTGAATCCCCCTCTCCCAGGATGTGCTCCCGTCCTCCAACGTTTATTTTAACCTTTCCTTCAACAATATAGTTAAACTCCTGGCCAAAATGGCTTACCGGAGCCGCAGGCTCCCTTGACGGATCAAGATAAACCAAAAGCGGCTCTAAAGTCCGGCCCCTGAAGTTATACGCAAGACTGGAAAACTCATAGCCAGGATAGCGCTCGATTTTTATGCCTTTTCCGCTGCGGCACACGCTGGCGGTATCCATGCGGGGATCTTCTCCGGTTAACAGTACCGTGGCATCCACTCCAAGCTGGAGAGATATTTTATACAGAACACTTATGGGAATGTCCATCTCCCCCGACTCATATTTTAGGTAGGTTTCCATTGGGACATCAATATCACGCGCCATATCCAAAGCACTTATCTCCAGAATTTCCCGCAGTTCCTTTATTCTCCCGGGTATTTGCGCTATCTGCATTATTTACTCTCCTGCTCTTACCACTAACAACTAACCACTTGTTAGATTCCCAAAAAATCCCAGAGGTCTCTTCCGGTACTCCGGTCTTTTTTATCACGGATATCTACAGAGACCATGATATTCTCGTTGCCCTTAACATCACAGCGCCCGGTGGGAATTTTGACCGGTCCCAGAGAATCGCTGAGAACCGCATCCACAAAGTCTTTAATGGTATTTATTTTATTGTTTAAATATACTCCCATGACCTTGCCGTCAACAACTTCTGTTACGGAATGGGTGTCGGTACCCGCTATTACCGGGAGCTTTAATCTATTTGCGTATAACCATGCAAGGACGTCGTTTGACTTGTCCTCATTCCCCGCATTGGCGGCTTCTACACCGTCAACACAGCCGGCGGAAAGATGAATGCAGCGTATATAGTGTCGGTGCCTGAAAGGATGGGCCTGAATTACGCAGCCGCCGTTTTCCTTGACAGTGTCGAACTGCTGTTTTCTTGTCCAGGTGCGGACTTCGGGATGCTGGAGGAGCCATTCTTTATCGAGGCCGTAAACGAGGTAATCATCGCCGTTGAATGTTTCCTCCCAGCCGAAGAAAACATCCAGTCCCTGTCTTGCTCCTTCCTCCAGAGCGTCTTCGTAACCCTTACAAAACTGGTGAACCCATTTATCCCAGGGGAGGGTTCGGCTTATAGCGCAATGACCCCTGTAAAAATGGTCAGTAACAATGATGCCCGAAAACCCAAGATCCTTGTACCTCTTAACATAATCCCGCCCTCTGGAATTTGCACAAACACTTGCCTGACTTGTATGAAGATGGGTTTCGTAGAGGTATGCCATAGGCTATCTTTTCCTGCCTGCCTCTTTTGATTTTCCGGCAGCCAGACGCCACAGTCTCCTCAGAATGCCCACTCTTCCGAAAAATATCCAGTAAAGAATGATGAGGATAAGAAGGCTTGGGACTCCGTAAATGACGATTCCCATCAAGAGCATCAATGCCGAAGAGGCAACCTCTCCGAAGGAATTGAAAAATTCTCCAAGTCTTTCCCTAATGGTAGGTCTGGAATAAGATACGGCGCTTAAAGGGCCATGAATATTGAGATAAATCGTTGAATAATCAATCCGGCTCACAAGGTTTCTGAACTGTGTTCCGCTCTGATCTATCTCCCGCTGAAGTTCTGCAATTCGTCTTTCAACAATCATTATTTCATCGATGTTGGAAGCTCTTGCCAGGTAGCTCTGGAAAGTTCTGAGAAGTTCCTGCTGTGTGGCAAGACGGCTTTCCAGGTCATAATATCTGAGGGTAACATCCTCAGTAGTTTCCGAGCGCCTAAGTGTTCTTCCCAGAGCGGCTAGATCGGACAACATGGCCTCGTAAGTTTCCGAGGGAACCCTAACGGTATAAGTGTGTATGTTTTCTGCAATGATCGTTGAAGCCAGCCATGCGTTGTAACTTTCAGTCAGCTCTGCAAGAGAAATCTCCGATTGGGAAAGATCCTCTACCCTGATGTTTAACTGCGCTTCCTTTGTCAGCCTCCGGCCCTGTTCGATTTCAGCGGCAGACAGATTCTGGGAAGGTGTAAACAGGTCGCCGCTGCCCGAATTTCCTTCAAATATGTCGAAAAGGATCGGTGTATCCCTGTAAGCAGGCGGGACATTTCCTTCTAAGCTCGCCATGGACAGACCTTCAGGAATAAAACCTGTGTCTTCCCAGGAGCTGCTTGATCCTATGAAATGTAAGGGGAAAAATTCTGTCGTAGAAGCTTCGGAGAAATACACGGTGTTTCCAGCTGATGAACCATACCCATAGTCCTGTTGCCTTCCACCCATGCCGCATGAAAATACCAAAACCACAGAAATAAGGAAAAATGCGATTCTGATAGTATGTTTCATGCGGCTAATCATAACGGAAAAAGCGGGATATGGTAAGTGGGAGCCAGGGCGGTATTATACCGGAAATATTGTGCCCTTCTGGTTGCCGGCGGCCAGAGCTTCGAGGCTGCGAGGTTTGCTGCCATGGGCAAGGATTGTGGGAATACCGTAAGACATGGCAAGACGGGCAGCCTCAAGTTTAGTTGCAATGCCGCCAGTACCAAAGCTGTTTGTTGTGCCTATGCTGATATTTTTCTGTGTAGTTTCTATGTCTCTCACTTCTTCGACAAGTACTGCGCCGCTGTGCTCTTTTGGATTTTTGTCGTAAACTCCGTCAATATCGCTGAAAAGGATCAGGAGATCGGCGCTCCAGAGTATTGCCGAGTTTGCAGCCAGCGTATCATTATCGCCGATTTTTATTTCTTCTACAGAGACAGTGTCATTTTCATTGATTATGGGGATAATGCCTTCGTCAACCAGAGTAAAAAGGGTGTTTCGCATGTTGAGGGTTCTGTTTGAATTGTTAAAGTCATCACGGGTTAAAAGTATCTGTGCAATGTGCAGATCGTACTTTTCGAAAGCACGTCTCCATGCGTCCATCAGCTCAACCTGCCCGACTGCGCATAATGCCTGCCTGTAATGCATATCTTTTTTTCGTGCCCATTTATCCATGGTGGAAAGCCCTGCAACCTGTGCACCGGAAGAGACAATAACAAACTGTTTGCCCTTTTTCATGATTGCTGCTATTTGATCTGCAAATTCAGACAAAAGTGCGGTGTTTATTTTTCCTTCACTGTTGGCAAGGGTGTTTGAGCCAAACTTTAAAACTATTTTTCGTGCATTTGAAATAAGCTGTGTTATCATTTAATACCTTATCTGTCCGTTTCCGTTAATAATGTACTTTATTGTGGTTAGAGCATCAAGTCCCATGGGGCCGCGGGCGTGGAATTTTTGCGTGCTGATCCCCAGTTCCGCGCCAAAGCCAAACTCGCCGCCGTCTGTAAAGCGGGTCGACGCATTGACATATATGCAGGCCGCATCTACCTGCGCACGGAATTTTTCCGCCGATTTTAGGTTGTTGGTAAGGATTGCCTCGGAATGTCTTGTTCCATAACGGTTGATATGCGCTATGGCTTCATCACAGGAAGAAACAGTTTTTACAGCAAGAATTAAATCGAGGTATTCTGTGTCCCAGTCTTCTTCGCATGCGTTATTCAAAACCAGCCCTGCGGGTAATGCACCTCCGGCAGATGCTAAAATTGCATCTCTTGCTGTGCTGTCACATCGCAGTTCGCATTTACCAGCAAGAGCTGCGGCAGCTTTAGGCATCAGGGCAGGGAGCATGTCTCTGTGAACAAGCAATGTTTCCACCGCATTGCACACACCAGGTCTCTGTAGTTTTGCGTTGAGAATAATTTCCAGCGCATTATCCATGTCAGCACTTGCATCAACGAAAATGTGACAGATGCCTTCACCTGTTTCGATCACGGGAACCCGTGCGTTCTCCACAACCCGGCGAATAAGCTCTCTCCCCCCTCTGGGAAGAACCACATCAATAAAGCCCCGTGCTTTCAGGATAATATCGACTTCGTCCCTGCTGCCTGAATCTGCCAGAGCGACAGCATCCGCAACACCGCCACCTTCCGCAAGTCCTGCTCTGATAAGGTGTACAATCTCCCTGTTGGATTCCAGCGCAGAAGATGAACCTCTCAGTAAAATTGAGCAGCCAGCCTTATACGCAAGAGCAGCACAGTCTGCAGTAACATTGGGACGAGACTCGTAGATAATAGCCGTAACGCCTAACGGGACTTTAACTTTTTCTATCTTGAGGCCGTTTTGCAGAGTCCAGCCAGCGTCTATCCTGCCTATTGGGTCTTCCTGTTTTATGATTATATTTATCCCTTCGATTATGCCATCTATACGTCTGTCGTTAAGAAGCAGACGGTCAACAAGACTTTCCTTCATGCCGCCTTTTCGTGCTTTTTCCACATCGCGGGCATTGGCTTCCAGTATTGCAGCGCGGCCGCTGTCAATGGATGCAGCGGCAGAGTCAAGAGCCCTGTCCTTTGCAGCGCGGTTTTCCCCAGCAAGCTTCTTCTGTGCCTCTTTGAGTGTTCTAAAAATTTCTTCCATGAGGTTAATGATGCCTTTAAAATATAATTGTTACAAGTAACTAATTCTGTAATCCCCCAGAACCTTAAAACCCAGTTTGCGGTAGACGGCTCTTGCGGGAGCATTACGTTTTTTTACAAAGAGGGTGATTCCTTTTCCCTGTGCAAGAAGATTTTGTACAAAGACAGCTGTCATTTTTGCGGCTATGCCTTGACCGCGGCAATCCGGACGTACATAGACTCCGCCAATCTGATAGCGGGTAAATGACTTTGAAGATGTGTTTATCTTTCCAATAATTTGGCCGTTAAGTTCGGCAACAAGGATATGTTCTTTTGATACTATACGGCTTAAGTTAAGGCGGCAGGAAGCGGGATCGAAGACTCCTGTTTTAGGCACAACTTCTTCCTGTTCATAAGCTGCCTGCAGCTTAAAAAGGTCTTCTGTATCTTTCGGCAGCGGGTGGCGAAGAACAAGGCCATGCAGAGAGGGTTTTATATCAAATCTGGGCGGTTCGTTTAAACTCATGAGATCGTAATCAATTCGCTCTGCCGCATAATAACCCTGGGTTTCCATTAGCTGTTCAAGATGTTCAGCATCTTCTTTTAGGCCCTGGATGGCGTGTATGTGAATCTTGCCAAGAAAGCGGCTGAGGAAACGAGGAGCAGGGATGCTGGTTTTTTTATTAAACACCGGAAACAATGCCTGACGGTGGTGCAGGAGAAGAGCCTGGATTTCCGGTTCCGAATCCGTTAGGCGCCAGATATGACCTTTGGGTTCTCTGAAGCGGAGAAAACGGGAACAGGCGCTAACGCAGTATTCTTCTCGTGCTCTTAGAAAAGCTTCGGCTTTGTATAATTCATCTCCCGAAATCTTTCTCCACATTTACTGATCCCGTGTAATTATGTTTCTTATAACAGTGTTTCTTGGTGCGGGCTGATTTCCGTCAATAACGAAAGGCATGGTTCCCTCTCCCGGGATCCTCCCCAGAATGGCTGAAAATCCCGCTGTAAAGGATTCCGGTGTAAGGCTGTAAACTGCCACTGTTCCGTCGGCCCAGGATATTTCGTCAAGAAAGCCGGGGTCTAAAATTGAAAAGACAATGAGCCTGGCATTCAGGTTTCTAAGCAGCTGCAGAGCTGCATTTCCGAGCCTGACGGAAACGCAGAGTATTACCGTGTCTGCGTTTCGGGCGTGGAAGGCAAGGTCTCCAAGGTTCGAGGCGGAGGGAAGAGAGTAGGAAGCTGCACCCGGAAATGCTCTTCTTCCGGCATTAAAAAACTCGCTGTAATTTCCTGCAAGCAGTACCCGGCCTGCTTCTTCGGGGCTTAATGGGAATGTGTTTTTTTCATCAATGATGGTTACGCTTCGAGCAGCCAGATTCATAAAGAATGTTCCGGCTTCGGGGTGGGGGAGGTTTGTGCCTGCCTGTGCCGGATCAGGAATAATGGGAACAAAATTATCACTGCCAAAGTATTCCAGTTTAAGAGCCAGTACACGGCGGCAGGCATCCCGGACTCTCTCACGAAATTCCGGCTCATCTCTCATAGAAGTTATAAGCAGGTTCCAGATAGCGTCATTCAGAGCAGGTGTCTGGGAAAGCATAATGACATCGTTGCCAGCTTCCAGGGCACGCTTGACTGCAAGCGGCAAATTGCGGGCATAGTTGAGAGCTCCTCCCATAATAAGATCGTCGGTTACTATAAGACCTGTAAAGCCCATCTCTTCCCTTAGAAGGTCATTTAAAAACCATGACGAAAGGGAAGCTGGGCTGTTGCCTCCGGGGGTGTTGGGAAATGCCAGGTGTCCGCTCATGACTGCCGGAATGCCTTCGCTTATTAAAAATCTATAGGGGAGAAGCTCGCGATCCCAGAGAGTTTCCATGGAAGCGTTTATTATTGGCAATACCCCGTGGGAATCAAGTGCCGTATCTCCGTGCCCCGGGAAATGCTTTGCCGTAGCTATGATGCCTGTGTCCCTCTGGCCCTTTGCGAAAGCCGCTCCCAGAACGCCGGCCATGACCGGATCAGCCCCAAACGCACGGGTTCCGATGAGGCTGGATTCCCTGTTGTTGAATAGATCCACTGTGGGGGCGAAATTCATATTGATGCCGAGAAGAGCCAGTTCTCTTCCTATGTAATAACCTGTCCAGTAGGCGTCAATGGGTCTTCCCGAAGCTCCTATTGCCATGTTCCCGGGAGTTACGCTTGTGTTTCCCCTAACATGCCGGACAAGTCCTCCTTCCTGATCAGTCGCAACCAAGAGGGGAATGCCTAAACCCGAGTCAAGGGCAGTTGCCTGAAACACAGCTATGGTTTCGGCAAGCATTCCTGTGTTGACAGTGTTCCAGCCAAAGACCTTTACCCCGCCTATACCTCTCTGTCTTATCCAGTTAAGCGTCAGCGGGTGAGGTTCCGCTCCAAGCCAGCCAAACATCATAGTCTGGGCAAGAGCCTGCTCATCGCTCATCTGTTCTGTGATATACAGGGCGAGCTGCCAGGGATCCGAAGGAACCAGGGGGTCTGAAAGATCTAACAATGCCGAATCCCAAAAGCTGCCGGGGCTTATGCTTTCATCATTTGTTTCGCTTGTAAGTGAAAGGGAGAAAACTGTCAGGGTGAAAAATAAAATTAGAATAAAAAATATCTTCTCTGGTTTTATTTTTCTCATCTCTTTTCAGATTTCAGTAAGCCTCGCCTTTAAGATTGTCAATATAAATTGAAGCATAACGGGCTGCTATTGCCCCGTCGGCGGCGGCGGTAACAATCTGACGGAAGGGAGTTGCCCGCACGTCCCCGGCGGCAAAAAGCCCTGGCACTGATGCGGCCATTTTCTCATCGGTAATCACATAACCTTCTTCGTTAAGCTCCGCTTTGATACCGCCGCTCCCGCCGGATATAAGGGATGTCTGGGGCAGAGTTCCCGTGAAAATGAAAACCCCGTCGGCACTTTCTTCGGGGAGCAGGGTTTCTGTGCCGTTGTCTAATTTGGCCAGTGTCAGGGAAGACACCTTTCCCCCCATGCCTGTAGGTTCCTTAGAACCTGGGGGTTCTTTGGAACCCCGTATTGTCTTTACTATGGTGTTAAAGCGTACTTCTATTTTGGGATTGGATAGAACCCTTTCGGCCAGGGCTTTTTGTGCACGGAATTTTTCCCTGCGGTGAACTACAATAACCTGATCCGCAAGGCGGGATAAGTACTGGGCCTCGTCACAGGCCGCATCTCCTCCGCCAACCACGAAGATTTTTTTATTTTTGAAAAAAGGACCGTCGCAGGTGGCGCAGTAGGAAACGCCTCTGCCGTAGTATTCATCTTCTCCCGGGACATCCAGCTTACGGTGCTTTGCTCCGGTGGCAAGGACAATGGCTCGTGCTGTACGGGTTTGGCCATTTGTCAGGGATACGGTAAAAACATCTTTATCTTTTAAAATAGCCGCAGCTCCCTCATTCAGGAACTTCGCGCCAAAATTCACCGCCTGCCTGTGTAAATCATCACAGAATTCGTAGCTTTGTTTACCCAGTGTTATGCCCGGGTAATTCTCCAGCACGTCTATTAAAAGAGCCTGCCCTCCCGGCGCCATATGTTCAAGCACCAGTACCGACAGCATAGACCTGGCTCCGTACTGAGCCGACGCCAGTCCCGCAGGCCCCGCGCCTATAATAATTAAATCTGCATCAGTCAAAGATAGCTCCCCTGTTTTGTCTTTATATGTCTGACACAGACATTATCGTTCTTTATTTACAGACTGGCAAGGGGGATTTGTTCACTGGGTATAGACCGTTAAAACCTGAAACCCACAGATATGGTTATTCTGGGTCCGCCAACGAAAACAAGGTTTTCCAAAAGGCCGAAATAGGATGTAAATTCATTAACTTCTTCAGCAACATCATTGGCATCAACATCCATAATATCAGCAATTTTATTTATTATTCTTACTTCAAAGTCATCACCCATTCCAAATGCAAAGTTATAACCGGCTGAGATTTCAAAAACGAATCCCCATGTTTTTCCAGAGGAAAAACGCCATCCTGTCTTGGCCCCGAATTTAATAAAATTTCTAGGCTCAGAAAAAGAAACATCTTTATTGTCTATCTTACCGGAAAGTCCAAGTGTAAAACGACTGTAACCAGTCATACCGTCTATAAAAAAAGTACCCTTAAGGGGATAATAACGAGCATGACCTTCTATAGAAAGGGAAGAAAAATCAATTTCCAAACTTGCATATTCATCTGAATATCCAACCCCAAAGCCCAGATATGAAAATCTTCCGGCTACGCTAAGCCGTTGCATGATATGCCTTTCATATTGGAAGCCAAAGCCAAAACCGGAATTGCCAATGGAAATTCCTCCATCAATATCTTTCAGCAGATTACCGGCCAATATATTAACGCCGCCAAAGACTATTGCCGGGCCAAGATCAAAGGTAACAATGTTTTTTGACATTGTATCAAAATCGGTCTGAGCAGAAACTCCTCCCGCGGCGAGCAAGAGGATTATTAATACAAATATAACTCTTCTGATCATTTTGTTACTCCTAAGTATAAATCTGAGGAAATTGTACACCCATACAGGGAGAAACACAACGCAAAGATTTTCCTTTTGCAAAAAACAGCGAAGATTAGAGTACAGAGAAAACATACCCTGCCCGGAATGCCGGACAGGGCTGTGTTTTTACTGTTTTGTGAATGTTGTTTCAGGAGCTCCAGATGTCCCAGCCAGATAATCTATCAGATCAACAGGGATTTTTAATTGCCTTCCGTCCCCGCTTATTTGTATTCCTGCGTTCAGGAATACCTCTATTTCATCTTCGTCCATAACAACTGGTTCCATAGATCTTGTCCATGATGCTGTTTTTTTAGTCTCATCGAGCATAGCTCCAGACCCTTCAAAGTCATTTTCTATTTCATCCCACACACCCGGAGTTTCTATATTCCCGCCTGAAAAACCAACTACCGCTATATAAGATACGGAATATGTTTTAGCTTCTGCGTTAATTATAAAAGTCATTGTCATGGATTCAGTTACTGTAATATTCCCATAAAATACCCCAAGTTCAACATCCCAGTCTTCACCGAAAAACTCCTGAATATTATAGGATTCACTAAATAAACCTGTCCATGTTCCGTTTGCCTGATCAATACTTGTTACAGCCGACCATGTGGTTGTAGAGGTTGTAGAGGGTGTAGTCCCGTTATTACAGCCGGTCAGCGCCAGTCCCAACACCAGAGCTAATGCCAGTATTACCCAAAATTTCTTGTTTTCCATTGTTTTCTCCCTGAGAAAATATTACATACCCCGATAGGCATGCGCGCACGGTGAGCCGAACAATACAGCTTCCGGTGTTGCCATTGTGAAAT
>Ga0099364_10012512_pt1 | contig 11432 bp, 7 predicted proteins | sample TergutTh196P3_FD_73070 | JGI IMG/M metagenome (GOLD analysis project Ga0099364, IMG submission 73070) | Microcerotermes parvus P3 segment gut microbial communities from Pointe-Noire, Republic of the Congo - Th196 P3 | ecosystem: Host-associated > Arthropoda: Insects > Digestive system > Gut ...
GGCTCGGCTGACAATGACCGACATGGCGTAGTTTAAATAGTCAGTTTTAACTTCATCTTCTATCGCAATTGGTATTATTTTACCGGCGAACAGAGGCGTGTCATGGGTGTCTGCCATTGATATGGATCCTTTCTAAAAAAACCCTTACGGGGATGTATTGCTGCTACCCTCTAAGTATAGCTTTTTTAGGGGTCAGGGGCTAGGGGCAGTTATTCCACTCTAAAAATTGCACTGCTGACAGACCTGGCAAAACCGGCAATATCCGCCCTTGACCGGGAAGGCAGGTGGATTGTTCGGCGGAGTGTGCCTGTATCGAGTGCGCCTTCAGTATCTATCAAATCGACGGTAATGGAATAAGCCCCGGACGATGCGGCGCTGATGCTTACATCAAGCACAAAACGAGTATCACCTGGGGCCGGGGAAAAGCCGGCTCTGGCAAGCATGCGGCGCAGCATTCTTTCTCGGTGAAAGCCGCTTCCGTCCGGGCCGCGATCATTATGCAGACGGATATCCACCGGGAGGCTGATCCCCGCCTGGAGCAGCGCTCCCCGGTTCAGGGAAAAAAGTTCGGAAGCCGCAGCCGGGCGCTCGTTTTTTGTTCCATGCAGGGCAAATTCACGGTAACTGAGGGCAATTAAATCCTTTTCCCATACCGGGTCAAGCATATCCAGGGCTTGGGCGGTAAGGCTGCGGTTTTTAGTGAGTATACCCTCCTCAAGATAATACGAAGGATCTGATGCGGGAATGATTTCGGTAATAAAATCCCGTGCCTTGTTGAGCCAGGTCATTGCGCGGCGGGGATAACTTTTAAATGCCTTGAAATACTGGACAGCCTGGTCAAGCGGCGGCGCGCTGGCGGTTTCGGCACGATAGGCGTCTCCTGCGGCCAGGCTGTATTTTTGATAGAGCTTGCGGTGAACAGTGCGGTGAAACCGGTAGGAGATTAATTGTACCATAGACCGGATATTCCCGCTGAATGTTCCCCAGGGGATGAACATTTGTGTGTTGGCAAGGGCAGAATATGTTTCGTATAAAATTTCATGGATATCCCGTTTATAACGTATCGGATCAATGCCAAAATGCGCCATCCAGGTATGGTCATCGTCCCGGAGGCAGTCAAGGGCATAGAGGAGGGCTTCTTCCAGTCTGCCGGAAATCTGATAGGTTTGAGCAAGGTTGAGTTTTGCCAGCGGGGAGCGGTCAATATCGCGTGCGGCATCAAAGTCGGATTGGGCGTTGACCAAGTCCATGCGCCGGGTCTGCAATTCTCCCCTCGCCAAAAGCCCTGATGCGCGGTACTGGGCAGCAAGGGAAGCATTGGCTGCATTCATCGCCAGACCATATTGATAAAAACGGGATTCCAAAATGGAAAGATTATAGTACGCAACGGCGGTAAAACTCCGTGCCGGTCCGGCCAGGGCTATTGCCCGCAGGTACCAATGCCTCCCCTCATCATAGTTGTACATATCCGAATAAACAGTTGCCAGGGTCATGGCAAGATCGGGGTCTTCGCCAAAGTGCTCAAGCGCATTAAGCAGCAGCCGCTCACCGTCCTCCAACCGGTGGACTTTGTAGTATGTCCATCCAAGATTACCAATTGCTTCCTTGTTCCAGGGATCAATGGCAAGCAGCCTTTCAAGATAATCTACGGCATCCCGATCCTGGTTAAGGAAACTTGCCGTACTTGCCAGGCGGTGTAAAATAAAGGTGTCATCCGGCCGTATCTGTTCCGCTGCCAGAAATTCATCGCGGGCAAGACCGTACAATGCACGGCTGAAAAACAGGTTGCCCAGCGAAAGGGGAAAGCGCGGATCTTCAGGATGCCGGGCGCGTCCTTCCCGGTACAGGTTGATGGCGCGCTCCCAATGTTCGGCATATTCCGATTCAAGTGCGCTGATAAACAGTTGATCCGCATCATGGATGTCAGCTGCATCATCCTGCGCCCGGCTGTTAGTGCCGGTAGTACAAATAAACAGCACCAGAATCATCAGGCCGATCCGCAGGGGCCGGATAAACTGCGCCAGAGGTCCGGCGATCCACGCCAGCAGCCGCCGTCGGCGGGGAATTGCTTCCCGGTACGAATCGGCAAAAAGGTCATAGGCAGTACGCTGCGCATCACTGTCATTATACTGCGGCGAAAAACGTGCGGCAGCCGAACCCAGATACAGACTGTAGGTTCCCTTGACCAGCTTGTCGCAGTGGACAGCCCATTCGGATTCAAAGAGAGTCCGCGCGGGTGTAATTCCCGCAAGATGCAGCCGGCGGCGGGCATGCTTCCACAGGCAGACAGCTTTTGCACGATGATTCTTATGCATGAAGTACCGGAGAAACCAGCCGCAGCGGCTTAATACAAATACTGTTACAACGGCAAGGATTAACAATGGAAGCAGCACTTTACGTATCAGCATTACAGACAAGCGTGCCAGGGATTGGGCATCGGTAAAAACGTTTGATCCATCCTGCCCCATTTTAGGCCGAAGCAGCGAACGATTTTCAAGAATTTCCCGCATCAGGCGTTCCAGTAATTGAGGATCGACCCCGGCAGAAAAACGAAATTCTTCACCTTCGGCAAGATTCTCCGTGGTTGGATCAAACTCTATCCAGCCAAGTCCGGGGAACGGCACTTCAACCCAGGCATGGGCCATATCGGCGCGCACCGGAAAATAGTCGAATGTTGCCGATTCGGGGTCAAGGAAAAAACCTGCCGTTACCCGCGCGGGGATTCCAATCGATCGTAAAAGCAATGTCATGGCAAAGGCAAAGTAAGAGCAATAGCCCTTGTGTGAATGAAAAAGAAACCACGCAAGCTGATCCCCGTCCGGTGCAATACCGGGCCGCAGGCTGTAACGATACATGCCGAATTTCAACTGATCATGAATCGCCTGCACCTTGTCAAAATAATTATCAAGGTCCTCTGTCCATTCCTCGGCAAGCAGGCGCAGCGGCTCATCATCGCCGTAGGAGGTGTATATGGCAAACTCCTGTTCGCTCAGTCCAAGTTCATGCGGGGTTGGCCAAAAAAATTCGCCATCATTGGTAACGGATTGCAGCAGATCAATAAGGGATGCATCACTGACCATGCTTTCTACCGCATACGCAGCTCTGAACGAAGATGCATCCCAGCTTTCGTAGGGGATTATTTCCAGCGGTTCCTTCATGCCGATGAATGCAGCAGCGTCAAAGTTAACCAGAAAATATTCCTGGCTGACCTGCCGCGCCATGTTAAAATCCGGCGGAGAAAGATGCACCGGCCGGGGCGGCTGGCGGTGAGGATGGGTGCGCTCATCAAGTTCTTCGATTCGGAAAAACCCCTGCCGTTTATTGTAACCGGACATCACCGAGCGGCGCATCAGGATATTATAATCATGCGGATCTTTCCTTACGATGAGGATAAGATCGTCGCTCATGCTGATTTCGGTATCCAGCCTGAGAATTTGGGAAAAATCAAAACTGAACAGCCGTGGTTCCAGCAAACCTCCGCCTCTCTGTGCCGCTCTTTCCTGTGAGGAGCGCAGAAAAATAAGGCCGCCGGTCAATGTTAAGATCAGCATCACGGCAATTGCCGCTGTTTTTTCACCCTTTCCGAGCCGTATCTGCGGCGGCAGGGAAAACAAGAGAGCCAGCACCTGCATGAAGATAATGCCGGCAAGGAAAAACACCATGACAATGGGCCAACGGTACATGGCAACATCGGAAACAGGAGCAATGCCAAGCACCGCCACCAACAGTGCGGCATCGGCAACCACCGCAGCGCGAAGGAACAGGCGCCGGCGTATCGCGCACCAGGTTGTAGCGGCGGCATAGTAAAACGGCAGCAGCGAAACGAAGTTATTCCGGTCAAAACTTAGTAAAAGAGCATCGAGGCCGGCGGCAGCCGGGCCGGTGTTGCCGGGAATAAACCACCGGGGAATGGCAATAAACAACCTGACAAGCCAGGGGACCAGGGCAATGGTAACCATCGCTGCAACCGGCGGTACTTTTTTTCCGTTAATGTATGCAAGAAAAACTGCTGCGCCAAAAGCGGCAACCAGGGTTGCGCAGAAAACTGCTGTGTCAGCCAGGTCGTCGGCAACCAGCCGCAATTGGTAGAGGATGGCAAACAGGGCCAGGGAACGAAGGGCAGCAGCAAGAGAATGGGGAGTGGGGAATGCCTGGTTATTATTCATTCTCTTGCTCCCTGTTCCCAATTCTCACCCTCATTCCCTGGCGGCGGCTGTACAGAGCGGCGCATGTTTCTGCGGCGGCCAGCTGCTCAGGGGTTTCCCCGATGAATAGTATGTCAATGGTACGGGCATTGCTGCCGGCCGGGCGGACGGTGTTTTTTAAAAAACGATCCAGGGCTGATGGTTCTGTGGTAGATCGCGGCAGGGAAAAAATAATGATACCACGGTCATCGGGGACAGCGGGGAAAGTACTGCCGGTTGACAAGGGCATAGCGGCAGGCCAGGCAAGAGCCGATCTCATTGTATCTTCGGAAAAGCTGCCTTCCATGAAAAGGCGGGGGTGCAGGGAGGTGCAGCCAATCACAACATCCATTCCTGAATCAGTGCAGGCAAGGGCAGCGGCAAGGGCGTTTTCGCAGAGGGTGTCAATTCCCCGGCGCCCCGCACGGGCAGTATAAAGCAGGGGATCGTATTCGGTATCAACAAGGATAACCATATTTGAGTGAGGCGGCGGCTCACGTTCCCCTTCACGGACAAAGAGACCGCTGCCATGGCCCAAGAGTTTCCAGTTAATACGCCGGGGATCGTCGCCCGGAATATAGGGGCGGTTGTCAACGAGGTTGTCGGTGCGCTGGAAAGAAAACTCCGGTTTAAGGTTGGAATCTCCGGCACGGGCATTGAAAACCGGTGATTCATTGGCTGCACGGGGACTTGCCAAAAGCCGCGCATCGGTTGGTGCATCAATACGATAGACAAATCTGAACAGGCCTAAAATGTCAAAGACGGCAAATTCATCATAACTGGAAAAATAAGCGCCGCGTTTGGCTACTGTAAATGAATGCCCGCTGGGAGTCCCGCTGGGGGTCCCGTCGGGGGAGGCAGGATTACAATCATGGCTGATATGCCGGCCGTCTTTCGTGGCCAGTAAAAGGCGGCAGCGAACAAGGATGCCGGGCAGCTGGAGAATTTTCACCGGGGAAACGGCGGTATCTCCTTCGCTGTACATGGCTTCGGCCTGTTCACCGGCAATGAGGCTGTTGGGTCTCAGGCTGATAAAGGCCCTGCGGGCGCGGCGGTTGTGGATAAGGGCAAGCAGGAGTGTCATCACAAGGCAATACAGCCACGGCAGAAAAAAAGCCGCACCAGATAGTATCAGGGCAAACTCCTGCTGTACTATGCCCACCACAAATGCAAGAATGATGATCAGCAGGGTAAACACCCCCATTACCCGGGGATACAACACCGCCCGCCGTTTCATTCAGTTTTTATACCATTTAACCGGGCAAGACATACTTCCCGGATCAACTTGTCCCTGGTACTTTGGGTGCCATGAGATGCAAAGCGGGATGCATCGCGAATACGAATCCGGTGGGCAAGTACCGGCACCGCAAGGACAATCACATCTTCATCAATAACATAATCGCGCCCCCGTACCAGGGCAAGCGCACGGGCTGCATCCAGGAAATGCAGTGCGGCGCGGGGACTTGCTCCCAGGGTAAAGGCCCGGTGAATTCGTGTGTCACGGATGCTGTCGGCAATGGCCTCCTTAAGTGCCTGATGACAGAACACAGAGGCAGCGGCTTTTTTCGCAGCCATAAAATCCGCCAGCTTGACAACCGGCTCAAGTTTTGCCAGCCCTTCTTCGGCAGGTTTTTCATCAAGAATTGCCAGTTCTGAATCCCGGTCAGGATAACCCATGGAAAGCTTCATCATAAAACGGTCAAGCTGGGCGGCAGGCAGGGGAAAGGTACCTTCGCTTTCGATGGGGTTTTCGGTGGCAATAACCATAAAGGGCTCCGGCGGCCGGTGGCTTGTCTGCCCGATAGTTACCTGCCGCTCGGCCATTACCTCCAGAAGTGCGGACTGCACCTTGGGAGTGGCGCGGTTTATCTCGTCGGCAAGCACAATATTGGCAAGTACCGGACCGGGAACAAAGCGGAACCTGAGCGTTTTGGGATCAAACACATCAACACCGGTGATATCGTAGGGCAGCAAGTCCGGGGTAAATTGGATACGCTTAAAAATTATCCCTTTTTTCCCTTCGATTAATTTTGCCAGCGTTTTTGCTACCGTGGTTTTTCCCAGCCCCGGATTGTCCTCAATAAGCACATGGCCGCCGGCAATCGCTGCAGCGACAAGCAGTTCCAAAAATTCACGTTTACCTTTTATAATCCGCTGCATACCTTCAAGGAGGGCCGCAACGGCATTTTCATGTCTCATGGAAAAAGCTTATCATATCCGGGGCATCCCTACAAACCCTCTATTCCCGGTATCCCGTTTACTTTCAGATATTCGCTTCTTAATTCGTCAATTAACAGAGATTCATCATCTCTTTGAACATACCAGAATTTCCAGCCATTACATGATGGTGTTTGCTGAATAACAGCGCCAATTTTGTGGATTGATCCTTTTACAGTATGATATTGCAGATTGCCGTCCGGGAGAACAACAGCTTTCGCGCAGTATTTTTTTGAAGTATAGAGAGGTTCGCCTGCTGTTACAAAATGTTCTTTTACCAGCGTGCTAAAAGAAACTTTTACTTGCTTTTCTTTTGGTTCTTCTTCCCAGTCGGCTTCTTCAAAAAAATAATCTATATTGTTAATTCTTTTTTGCGCAAGTTTAATATATTCGTTTTCCGTTTCTATTCCAATAAAACTGCGTTTTAATTTTTTTGCAACAGCTCCGGTTGTACCGGTTCCAAAAAACGGATCAAGAATAATATCCCCTTTTTTTGTTGTTGATAAAATAACTCTTTTAAGCAGTTCTTCCGGTTTTTGGGTTGAGTGCGCTTTTTTTCCGTCTATTCCCTTTAACCGTTCTTCGCCGATACACAACCCAATCTGCCATACGGAAGTCATTTGTTTTCCGCCGTTATATTTTTTCATCAGTTTATGATTGAATGTATATTTTGTATTTTTTTTTCCTTTTGAGCACCATAATAATGTTTCGGTAGCATTGGTAAAACGGGTTCCCAGGAAATTGGGCATGGGGTTGTTTTTATACCAGGTTACATCATTGAGAATCCAAAAACCCAAATTGAGCATAATATTTCCTATGCGGAATATGTTATGATAACTGCCTATTACCCATATTGTACCTGTATGTTTAAGTATGCGCCTGCATTCCTGCAGCCATGCCTTGCAAAAAGTATCATATTCGGTAAATCCGGCAAATTTATCCCAGCTGTCAGCCACACCGTTTACTTTCGTATTGTTTGGCCGGTAAAGTACTTTCTCCAGCTGCAGGTTATAGGGGGGGTCAGCAAAAATTAAATCCACGGAATTATCGGAAAACTTTTTTAATTCTTCAATAGCATTACCGTTAATAATGGTATTTAATTCCATAATCCGCCGGTTCCTGTTTACAAACCCGACAGGGGAATATTACTGAAAATAAAAACTTCCGGGCGGTATTCAAAGTGCATGGTATCAAAAGAGTTAATCCATTTACCTCCCCAAATAAACCCAAAAGATTCAAAAGCACGGATTACTGCATCCGGCGGATGGTAACGTTCGGAAAAGGGAATGTTCCACCATTGAGGGTTATATTGAGAAGTCCATAACCAATAAGTTGCCAATCCGCCTAAGTTGCGTGGGAGTAAATCTATTGCAATGCCGTATGAATGAAAGCTGCGGTTCCCTGAGCTTGCAACAGTACGCCAGTTCCATCCTGTAACAGTTCCCAGGGAATGTATCCATTGACGTACTGCAGGATCGGTTGCGGATTCATTTACAATTATTTCTTCAATACGTCTTATTATAGGTGCGATACCCGAATGGATAGTTAATGTATGGCCTAAAAAACTAAGCTGCACCTGCTGGGCACGGGCCTGATCCCTGTTGCTGCTGTTCCACAGAGATTCAAAAAAATAATTGGAACGCCTGGGTGCAGGCTGCCTGGCTGGCTGTCTGGCAGCCTGGGGCTGCCTGCTGCGCCTTTCTTCAAAGTTTCGTGTTTGTTCTGCTCTTTGTTCGGCAGTACTTTCCCAGGAAGGTAATTCTACCGGATAATTACTGTTAATACGCAGTGCCCTGTACTCTGCTGCCCGGCTTCTAAGCTCCTCCGGAAGTATCCGCCCTTCAGCATAGTAGAACCACTTATCCCCAATACGAAAAGCCCAGTCCTGATTCCGGAACTCCACCGGACCAATCCGATCAGGATATGCAGCAGAGAGTGTTCTCATTATCCTTTCTCCCTGTCCCGGATCGGCCGGCTGCGATAATAGTACCAGGGCAGGAAACAAGAAAAGAATCAGTATTCCAATTGATGGTTTCAATGTAAACCGCATGTATTTTCATCAGCCATGCTGGGCAGCCAGGAGAATAAGCGAAAGCACAAAAGACAGCGAAAGGATAACTATAAACAACGCAAGGGCTGCAGAAAAACCCATGGCAAAAATCAATGAAGTACCAACGATACTCAGTATGATTCTGCATAAATAGACAATGCTGTTAAATACAAGCGGCAGAATAGGAAACGATAAAAAGAAGAGATAGCGCGGGCGCCGTTTGGCACGGAAATTCCAGCCGATAATTATCGCGATGACAGCCATGGGGAGGAAGAAAAGACAGGCGCCAAGACGGTTGAGTATTTCAGCTTCATACACCTGGGGAATAAAACCGGTCTCCTGTGAAATATCTTTTGCAGCAAATAGTTCCGAAAGCTGCATGCCGGACAGTTCCTGCCGCATGTGTGAAAGCATGAGAAATGTCTCGTAACTGACATTGAGCGTGATCTGCGCAGAACCGGGATGGTATATGGTGTTTTCCCAGGCATTCCATTCCGGCTCCCAGCGGCGGACAGAATCATGACGATCCAGCGTCCGCATCATGACAAGCACCTTGTGCTGACCGTCAAGGGTAATCGGCAGAAACTTGGCGTAGAGCGCTTCCAGGTTCAGCAGGGGGCGTGCATTAGAATCAAAAACCATGTACTCAATGCCGATGCCGTAAGCAACATCAGGGGTAGAAGAAAGGCTGGCCACGCGCATCACCGAACGACCCTGCCTGACAATACCGTTTTCCAGCGACCAGGGCAGAGAGAAAACGGTACCGGTAAGTGTTTCGCCGGACGTGACATTTATTTCATCAACAAAAAAGGCGACTTTTTCTGTTTCGGCCTCACTGACAGCAAGGAAATTCCATGCATCGGGATCGTTGGGGCTTAATTCAACAAGCTCGCTGAAAATATAAAAGGCGCGTATCCATTCGCTGGAAATAACCGCCTGATACCCCTCCATTTTTAACCGGTGTATTGCAAAGGCCTGCAGCTCGGCTTCGGTAGGCCGGAGGCTTTGAATCTCATTCCAGGCGCGTGAAGCAAGCCAGGATGCCGCCGCTTCTTCAGGGCTGCCATCCTGTGCAATCCTCCTGCCAAGCGTGGCAAGCCAATGAGCGTCAAAAAAACGTCTTTCGTTAAATGCGGTTTCGCCTTTTTCTATGGCATCGGCAGCATCTACCGGATCCCAATATCCGGGCAATGACGAAGCCAGCACGCCTCCATGAATATCCAATTGCCGCTCAATAAAACTTGACTCATCAAGGCGAACTTCTACTTCGGTCCGCAGATTGGCAAGAGGAGGGCTGTTTTCCCACACGCTGTCCGCTATCCCGATAAACTGCGATGCCTCAATCCATTCTCCCGCTCTTCCGTGCTCCAGCGCCCGGTCTCGTGCCATGCGGAACATATCCCCTTGAAAACGCAGATTACTCTCATGGTTTTGTGCCAAGGGAAGAACGAGGAAAAACAGTACGGCATATATGCCCGATGCACAGATAGCTGTAGTGAGCGGCGATATCATCTGACGGAAAAGATGCGAAGAATATTTTGTATAGCCTTCGCTCTCTCCGGAAGGAATACCAAATGGAATAACAAGCGCAGACAGGGAAAGGGCGGGGAACAGGGCAATGACAGTCAAAAGGCCTCGGATCGCACGCCAGTCCTGTGAAAAAATAAGCAGAGGCGCTTCTTCACCCGGGAACATATACCGGAAGATAAATATCAAAAGACTCCCTACGGCTACGTACATACAGTAAATGGAACCTGGTGAGCGGAGTGCTTCTATTTTAATTTTCATACTCACCCTGCCTTTTTGCCAGGAAAACCAGGAATGAGTACAGATAGGCCAAAAGCCCAACACCACAGAAGATCGCGGGGACAACGAGGGATATGGGCAGGCGATCCTGGAGGAATGAATCAAATGAATTCTGCATTTCCGGCGAATTGAAAAATGTCTCCAGGGCAAGAATTCCCCTGAAGGTAAGGCAGCCCAGAAACAGGCTTGCAAGGGGCCATGCACTGAATTTAAAGATGAATGAAAGCGAACATAACAGTAAAACCAGGGCTCCGGCATAGGTTAGGAAGGGTACAAATCCCTCGTTAAAAAGCCGCCAGAGATTTTCGGCGCTCAACTGCAGATCGATGGCAAGGCTTCTGAGAAACCAAGGGCTTTCTCCCCCAAACGGTACCGGCGGCAGGTTGATAATCGACTGGTCTCTTGCGGCAAATTCAGATTGATACTGTAAAGGCTGGCCGGGTATTGCCAGTACCCGCGCTCCACCGGGTTCGGCAGGCCCATCCAAGAGCACAATAACCATGCTTGAAGGCCGTTGTGAACTGGCCAGGATAAGTCCGGGTCCGCCCAAAAGTCGGGCAGAAGACCTCGCCGGCGGTACATTTTCCCAACTGTCCAGCGCAAAACTGATACCGCTGGTAAATCCCAGACCAAGTACCACAATGCAGAGGATAGCTGCCGGTGCAAAGACCTTATCCCGGACGGTAAAACTCATGCCCAGCAGTATCCCGCCATACAATGCAAGCGACAGCGACCAATGAGCGGCGGCAAGCAGCATAGTCAGGGCCGATTCCGGCTGTTGGGATAAGGATTGTATCCAATCTAGCCGAATAGCCAGAAAACGCATTCCTGTCGAAACAACAAATAATAATGCGAAACTTAAACTAAAAAGCAATGCCAGCTTGGCGATTTTTCTCACATTTTAAGATTAACACGCAAATTACTCTAATGCAAGAGCACAAACTATAATTTGTCGGTGAGTTTGGAACCAAGGCCGTCGGTATAAGTGCGGGCAGCACGCACCGCAGGTGATGACCCGCAGGGGCGGTGCGCACCCCGCAGGCACCGCCTGTTAATTGCCCCCGAAGGCGTAGCCCATGGGGCAATGCCAAGGTAAGGGATGCCCTAAAGAAGTTAACTGGGGTCCCGTCGGGGGTCATGCGTCCACACTTCGTGCGGCGCGCATACCCCCGCCA
>Ga0099364_10012513_pt1 | contig 11431 bp, 11 predicted proteins | sample TergutTh196P3_FD_73070 | JGI IMG/M metagenome (GOLD analysis project Ga0099364, IMG submission 73070) | Microcerotermes parvus P3 segment gut microbial communities from Pointe-Noire, Republic of the Congo - Th196 P3 | ecosystem: Host-associated > Arthropoda: Insects > Digestive system > Gut ...
GTGGTTTCTTAGCGGCTCCTCCTACTGCGCCGCCTAGCTGGTTCATCTTACCCGTTAGCGCTCCACCCACCATACCTAGTCCTAGCAGTGCTGTCTTCGTTACCGTAATAACCAAGAAGAATGGCAGGATCGTAGCGGCGGCGGCGATCACACCGAATAACGTGCTGCCGCCCCCAGAGAGAGCTATGACTCTACCGGCCAACACACCGCCGCCCATTAGCAAGCCGGCCACAGGATACACGACCAGCATAGCTTTAAAGGCCCTCCACCAGCTGCTGAACATTTTTTCGGTGTTAGGCAGCAGCATGGCGGCAAAAGCGACCGGAGACAAAACCACCAACAGCACCACGGCAACCTGTCGGAAAATCAGCACCACGAACAAAAACGCCACAGAAATCAACCCCGAAACGATCATCATGATAAAAATCGCCGCCACTCCACCCAGGCCTCCCGACGCGGTCATAAACGCAAAACCGACCAAGGTAACCCCAATCAGCGGGCCGATAATCTCTACAAACCCAGTAAAGAATCCGCCCGGATCACTGCCACCCCCAGCGTCCACCACCGGGATCGTCTCGGCTATGCCCTTCAGTAGAGCGTTACCTTGGTGACCGATGATATTACTGATATCCACGGCCGCTTGCGTGATAAAGAAGCTCAAATTGATCAGGACAGCCGCCACCAAAAGCTTGGGGAGAACCTTCTTGATGCCATAATTACTGATGCCGATACCCGAGACCTGCGAAAAGATCACAAACAAGAATAAAATAATAAACACGATATTAGCGATGTCTCGGAATGTTCTCCAAGCTCCGTACGTGCCGCTATCAGTAGTCAGAAGCGCCGCCGGCACTCTTAGCATCTGATCCAGCACCGACTCATAAATCTGCCCGAGCAACCGATTCGCTGTCTCCACCAGCCCACAAATCGCCCAGCCAAACCGCCCGATTTCACAGGTAATCACCTCCACCGCCCCCTCACTGTCATCACCACCCGGCGGCGGCGCCCACTCCTCCACGGTGTTTGTTATATCCGTGGAAAAGCACGTGGTGGGAGACTCCGTGATGCATACCTCAAGTACAACGTTAGCCGCTGACGAATCGACGCGAAAATTCGTCATCGACAGGGTGTTCGCGCCGCTAATCGCGCCCGTTCCGCCGGTTTGCGTAAAGTCAGTGATGCCTCTAGCGTTCGGGCCTAATTGCAAATTGCCCACCGCCCGTATATTTAGGTTGCTCTGAAACTGTATCGAACAGGTGGTTTGGTTGTGGACGCATCCAGCGAGCGTGCTCGTCCAGTCTATACTTGAGACTGATAGCCAGTTATTATCTATGACTGTCCCTTCCGAAGGACTAATTTGAAAAGTCCAGAATGACCCAAATATATCGTCCCAGCCATCATCAGTAGACGAATCAATCTGCACCCCACCCAATGAAGAGACCAGCCCATTGATAGCGTTTGGACACGCCTGCCTCAGCTGGTCGTTGGTTGGCGGATTTTGAAACCCGGTACTCCATCCAACATGCACATGAATATCGCTGACCGTATTCCCGCCTCGCAACCTGAACGTTAGGTTCATCCGTGCGGGAAACCCAAACCCTTCCGGACTTGCGCTACACTCTATGCGTTCGAGGTTGCTGAGCGGTACACCCGGGTTCATTTCGGATATACTAAACTGTGCATTTACAGGCTGAGTGAGAACGGCGATGTTAAAGAGGGGCAATAAGGCAAAAATTGCGACCAGCACCACCAAGAGTTTCCTACGCATAACTGTAATAATTATAGCACAACCAGTATCGCTCCACCTCAATAAAACCAGCCTGCCCCTCCCCCCAATGAACCCTATCCCCACCGTTTAAGCGCTAGAAGTATTGACTTTTTTGACCGAGTGTGCTATACTGTGGTAAGATAGGGCGATTTTCGTCCTATGAATTTTATCAACCGAGGTGATGTTTAATGAAAGTTGCCGTTATTGGGTCAAGAGCCATGACGGTCAGCAACAGTAACCTGGCAGGGTATCTGCCACCCGAAACCACGGAGATTGTCTCCGGTGGCGCCAAAGGCGTTGACACCAGCGCCAAGGAATACGCCAATGCCAACGGCATCAAGCTGACGGAGTTCCTGCCGGACTACGCAAGATTCGGCCGAGGAGCCGCGCCGATCAAGCGCAACCATCAGATTGTCGAGTACAGCGATTTCGTCCTGGCGTTTTGGGATGGCCAAAGCAAAGGGACCAAGAGCGTAATCGACCACTGCAGGAAGCTTGGTAAGCCGGGCAGAATCATCCTGTCAGACGGCACCATTGAGCCAATCTAGCATCCCGAAAACACTAAAGCCTGCGAGGACGTTTTATCGCCAACCCGCAGGCTTTTCGCACGCCACACTAATCTTCCAGCAACTCGTCCGCCGCCCCCACCAACTCTCTCAGCACCTGCTCATAATTTTCGTATACCCGAAACCCGGCCGCATACGCATGCCCGCCCCCACCAAAATGCCCCGCCAACTCCTCCGCGATCGGCTTTAGAGCCCGAATCTTCCCTGTCAGCTTCCCATCCGGATACGTCTTCACCGCCACCGCCACCTCCACTCCCTCAACCATCCGCAGCTCCTCCAAAATCAACACCCCCGGATTATACTCATCCGAATACTCCCTAATCTCCTCCCAGCCAATATGCACCGTCGCCAGCTTCCCGTCCAAATGATACTCTACCCGCTTGATCAAATCCGCCTTATAATCCAACATCCGCGGCGTTTTCTTCGCCAGCTCCCGCCGCGCCTCCTCCAAATCCGCCACATTCGCCCCCGCATCAATCAAATCCGCTACCGCTCGATAATCCTCCGCCCCGACCGCCGGCGTCGTTAGCCCCAGCGTATCACTCATCGTCCCGGCCAGCAACATCTGCGCCACATCAGGGGTCACTTCCGGCAATAATTTTTGTAAAACTCGCGTCGTCGACACCTCATCACCCTGAATCAACTCATGATCAAACGTCAAATCCGCCTCCGTCACGTGATGATCCACCACCAGCACCGGATGACTCACCAAGTGATTCTTGATTTCCGGCGTCTCCAGCAATTTCGACAACAAAACTTCGCTCGCCGTATCGACTATTATCACCGCCTGTGCACTAAAATTATATTCATCACTCACTCTGTCCCAGCCCGCCAAATACCTGAGATGCTTCGGAATCTGCACCGGACAATACAAGCTCGTCTCCTTCTCCATTAGCACCGATTCCAGTGCCAACGCCGCCCCCAAACTATCCCCATCCGGATTCTCCGCCTGCACTACCACAAACGAGCCATACTTTGAGATGAAGTTGTTAAAAATAGTTCTGGCGGCTGTTTGCCCTGCAAGGGTGCTGCCGACAGGGGTATTTTTAACGACTTCGTTCATAATATCGTCCTTCCTTTCAGCGCCTGACTCAGCGTCAACTGATCCGTATAGCCCAAATCCACCCCCATCGGAATCCCCCGCGCCAACCGGCTAATCTTCAAATCCGGGTACCGCCCGCTCAGCTCATGCTGCAGATAAATCGCCGTGCTCTCCCCCTCGATGCTCGCATTCGTCGCCACAATCACCTCTTTCACATCATCCTCCTCCACCCTGTCAATCAACTCACGAAAGTGCAACTTGTCCGGCGTCACGTCGTCAATCGGCGAAATCGCCCCGCCCAGCACATGATACACCCCCTTAAACTCCCCCGTTTTCTCAATCGCCACTAGATCCAGCGCCTCTTCCACCACCAAAATCACACTCCGATCACGACCCGGATTTTCGTACAGCGCGCTCACCTCCTCATCCTCCGAAATCAACGCGAATGTCTTCGGGCAAGTTTTCACCCGAGTGTGTAGTTCCGCCAAAGTCATCGCAATCCGCTTGCTAGCAATCGGATCATTTTTCAAGAGATAGCAAGCATAGCGCTCCGCCGTTCGCGCCCCCACGCCCGGCAAACACCCGAGGGCGGACGTAGCATCCTGTAGCGCCTTCGGTAGCATTTCCTTTACTACTGCCCCATTAAGCCTAGCTTGCCCATCAGCGGCTGCATCGTCTCCTGTGCCACCTCTTGAGCCTTCGCGTAGCCATCACGCATCGCATTCTCAATCCAGCGCTCCAACTCCTCGATGTCATCAAAATCAATCAGCTCCGGATCCAGCTTCACGCTCTGAATCTTCATTTCGCCATTTATCCGTACAATCACCGCCCCGTCACCCGAGTCCACCTCAATAATTTTCTTGCTTAATTCTTTTTGCGCCTTGCGCGCTTCATTCAACATCTTTAATTGGTCAAACGCCATATCACTCCTTAATGAGTATATTTTATCAGTCTGGGGCCCAAAACGCTAGTCTGTAGAAGCGGTTCGCGTCAACCGACGCACTCGAAACAATAATACTTTCTACGGTATATCTACTCTGGCTCTCTCTCGCCGCTCGCGACACAAACACCCTCCCCGCCGCCATCTCGCCACCCTCTTCGCCCGCCCCATCCGCCAACGTTACACCCGACCCATCCGTCACATTCACCCCTAACTCTCGCGCCAGCGGCCTATAAAACTCTCGTTCCTCCTCCGTTACCAGCAACACATCTCCGGGCTCCAGCTGTTCGCGAATCAACGCCAAATCATTATTCGACAATGCCGACAGCGAAATCCCATACCTATAGCCATAGAAAAACCGATAAAAGTCCGCCGGTATAATCGCCCCAAACAACACCAAAAGCGGCACCAGCGCCACCGTCGTCGCGTACGGGTTGAGCGGGAAGATATTTTTCCACCTATAAAGCACGTAGCGCATCCCGTCTGCCACCAGTATCGCTCCAAACAACACAATCACCGGGAACACTTCCGGCACAATCAAGCTTGCCGGCAGCGCCATCATCACCCCAGCTAGCACGGTATAATTGCGCGCTCGGTGGATCGACGTCACCATCGCCACGATACCACACAGCATCAAAAGAAAGGTCGGCAACTGAAACAGCGGCGTAAGCGTCGGTATCCCAAATCTCCCCTGAAAATCCACCAATGTCAGCAGCGTCATCCGCATATTTTCATAAATATCTATCTCGCCCGGCAACAGTAGAGCCCCCATCTCACTCGGTCTCGCGGCTATGCCAACCATTAGCGGTACTAGCAGTATCGTTGCCGCAACCCCCCCCAGAAGCCAATGAGCCTTTGGCATCCCGAACGCCGAAAACCGCAGGTGCGGATGCGACACAATGATAATCAGCAGCAGCCCCAGCACGTATATCATAAAAGGTATATACAGCGACAACGCTGCCGTCGCGAAAAACGCCACGTTAATCCAGGCGTTCGGCTTGCGATCGAGAATCACACTCCCGATAAAAAACAGCAGCGCCGGCCAAAAAACATAGGAAATCGCCGGCGTCCCGGTCGTCGCCAGCCTCAGAATCCCCACCGAGAACAGTGATAGCGCCACCGCCACCAGCGCCACGAAGTTCTTAAACCAGCGGTTTAGGATCAGCACAATCAATCCTCCCGAGGCGATACCCAAGATAATTGAGGGAAGTTTTATAGCTAGCGCCGTTAGTCCCAAAACCTCTAAACTCAGCCGCTGCAACACATAATAAGGCAGGTGCGCCACGCCGAAGTTCGACCTACCCAGCCCCATCGCCACGACGCTCGACGCCTCTTCCGCCGCGTTTAACCGCATCCCCTGCAGCCACGGCAACATGATCACCATTCCGGCAAAAAGCAACCCTATCAACACATAGGATATAAAAAATCGATACCGCCAGAGTGTCAAACTCGCCACCCTAGTCGAAACAAGACCCATAACCTTATTATACCACACCCCTCCACCCCACCCCGAGGTCAGGCCCATCTCCCCACCCTCTACGGGTAGACACAGCGGAGGGTTATGCCAGTTATTTTGTTTAGATTGCTTATACCTGCATAGACATCGTTGTCCCGGGTACGCATAATAGCACCTGTCATATCGCTGGATAGAGATGACGTGCCATCATATGTAGCTGCGGACTGGTACAGTAAACCTTGCCCAGAGTTTAACCGGTCTGCCGAGACAGTGGCGAAGGAGGAGCTGCTAAATAGGAATGATTCTCCTGTTTTTGCAGTTTTCCTTATCTGAGAGCTCAGAGACAAAATGCTACAAGGGTTATGCTTGCTAGAGGGAAGCCTATCATGATAGGCTTCCCTCTAGGGTTTTGGACTGGTTTAGGAGGTTACCGTTAAGTTTCCACGCGGGCTTCTTAGACTATCCTAGTTGAACTTTAAGAAGTCCATTGTTTTTTCAAGAAAGGAGGTGTGATATGCGAAAGAAAACCATTCTTAGTGTATTGTTCGGGTTAATTACCTACACCGTTGAGGTTCAGGAGAAATAGTTAGGTCGGTCTTGCGACCGATCTAACAACCCTTAGAGGTTTACTAGGTAAGCCTCGTTAGTATCATTCTATAACAAGCCAACACATAAAAGCAAGTTTTTTGGCCGATCGAAAACAACCCTTCGCCACTGTCTCGTCGGCTTATTTTCGTCCGTCTCAGGAAGTGGGAGGACTGCAAAATCAAGATTGGCGAGCGTTTTGGTATTCCGCATCGGTTGAGTCGGCTACCGTGACTAATGCTACTGGCGTGGATGATAGGGGTCTCTGGGCGGCCACTAGTTGGGGTAACCACTGGGGTTACTCCCTCCGCTGTGTCTACCCGTAGGGGGTGGGGAACGTTCGCATAACCCGATCATTCATTGACTTATCAAGTCATTTGTTTTATGCTCAATAGCACTGGGGGTACATCTCAGTAATCAATGAACCTTAAGGAGGTTATGAACTATGGCCGCAAGTTGCCGAAAAGCACCACCCCAAGCCGTCTGTGACGCCTGTCGTGCAGCCAATGATAAGTGCACATACCCAAACGGGTATCCCATTTGTAGCTACGCTGGTATCTACGACCCTGAGCTCACACTCGAGGAGCGCGCCAGCCGAATTACCGACTATGTTTTCCGCTCTAAACAGCCCTACTCCTTAGCTATTCCGCCCGAATTGAGCGAGCTACTTCTCCCCATTGGGCAAGCTGTTCACGCTTGACCACCCTCCCGTCGCCTCTCCTCCCAAGCATAACCACGCCGAAGCCGCCCTAAACAAGGGCGGCTTAACTTTATGAAGGACAGGGCTATTTATCTACAACTTCACCCTCAACCGGCTCGTCATTATCGTTCGATCCGTTATCTTTTGCGTCACCGCCCTCGGCGTCACTACCACCAGAAGATCCACCGTCCTTAGAGTCTTCCGCCTGATACAGCTTCGCACTAATCGGCATAATCCGATCATTCAAAGTCTTCACCGCTTCTTCCATCGCATCCTTATCGGAGCTAGACTCTTCCAGCACCTTCTTCGCTTCCTCGACCGCCTTCTTGATACTATCCTTATCCTCGTCAGAAATCTTATCTTTAAGCTCATCCGGCATCTTTTCCGCCTGATAAATCGCGTTCTCCAGCTGGTTTTTCGCATCAACCGCCTCACGCTTTTTCTTATCCTCATCAGCGTGCAACTCAGCATCCTGCCGCGCCTTCTCGATGTCTTCTTTGCTCATATTCCCCGAGTTCTGAATCGTAATCGACTGCTCTTTCCCGGTCCCCTTATCCTTCGCCGTCACGTTCAAAATCCCGTTCGCGTCAAGGTTAAACGTCACCTCAATCTGCGGCACACCACGCCTTGCCGGCGCAATCCCGTCCAGAACAAACCGCCCCAAACTCTTATTATCCGCCGCCATCTCGCGCTCACCTTGCAGCACATGAATCTCCACCTGCGGCTGGTTATCGCTCGCCGTCGAAAACGTCTCCGATTTCGAGGTCGGAATCGTCGTATTTCGCTCAATCAACTTCGTGCACACCCCGCCCATCGTCTCAATTCCGAGCGACAGTGGCGTCACGTCAAGCAGCAGCACATCTTTCACGTCGCCTTGCAACACGCCACCCTGCACCGCCGCGCCCACCGCCACGACTTCATCAGGGTTCACCCCCTGCATCGGATCTTTCTTGAAATAATTCTTCACCACTTCAACCACCGCCGGCATCCTGGTCATCCCGCCTACCAGCACGATCTGATCGACGTCGCCCACCGACAACTTCGCGTCTTTTAGCGCCTTGTCCAGCGGCCCAGCCAGCCTCTTCAAGAGGTCAGCCGTCAATTCTTCCAGCTTCGCCCGCGTCAAAGTATGCTCAAAATGCTTTGGCCCATCCGCGTCCGCCGTAATAAACGGCAAATTAATATCGGTCGAAACCGCGCTCGAAAGCTCCTTTTTCGCCTTCTCCGCCTCGTCTTTAACCCGCTGCATCGCGCCCGCGTCGCCCCTAAGGTCCACGCCCGACTCGCTCTTGAAGGTATCCACCAAATAATTCACAATTACGTTGTCAAAATCTTCGCCGCCAAGATGAGTATCGCCGTTGGTCGATTTAACCTCAAAGACCCCGTCTCCGAGCTCAAGCACAGAAACGTCGAAAGTTCCGCCTCCGAGGTCGAAGACGACGATTTTCTCATCTTTTTTGCTGTCCAGCCCATAGGCCAGAGCAGCCGCGGTCGGCTCGTTGATTATGCGCTTCACTTCCAGGCCCGCGATTTTACCCGCGTCCTTGGTTGCCTGACGCTGACTGTCATTAAAATAAGCCGGCACAGTAATGATGGCTTCGGTCACTTTCTCCCCAAGAAAAGCCTCGGCATCCGCCTTGATTTTCCCAAGAATCATCGCACTGATCTCTTCCGGTGTGTACTCCTTGCCGTCCATCTCTACCGCTACTCCATCGCCTTTCTTGACGATCTGGTAAGGCATGATTTTCAGGTCTTTCTGTACTTCCGGGTCAGAAAACTTCCGCCCAATCAACCGCTTCACGCTATAAATCGTGTTTTTCGGGTTGGTCACGCGCTGCCGTTGGGCAATCTTGCCCACTAGGCGTTCGCCTTTTTTGGTCACGGCCACTACGCTGGGTGTCGTCCGATCGCCTTCCGCGTTCGTCACCACCTCTGGTTTACCTGCCACCATATAGGCGAAGGCACTGTTCGTAGTTCCTAAGTCGATTCCGATAATCTTTCCCATTGCTCTCTTTCCTCCGAGATTAATCTTGCTTGTGCTTAGCACTCTTGCCATACGAGTGCTAATACCCCAGTCTAGCACGCCTTAGCACTCATGTCAATAGACTGCTAGCATTTTCTTTCAGCCGCAGACGTGCCAGGAGGCTCGTTATGCCCATCGAGCGCAAAAAATCACCCAAAACCACGCTAACCACGCTTTTAGTTGACTTTTTAACCAGTTTGTGCTACAATGGAATACAGTGGGGCAAATCATTCATCTGATTGCCCCCTTAGAGGTTTTTACCTTGTTCATTAACGTGTTGCACTAGTACCTCAACGACCCACTATCTTTATTAAAGGAGGAATTAACTAGCATGGAAATGTCCAAAAAGAAGATCATTCTCTACTCTCTGGTTCTACTTGCTACGGCGCTCATCGCAGCGTTCATCCTGGGTTTTGACACAAGCACCGACACTTACCTCATGCGGGTTCAAACCGCCGAGGAGGTGAACGGCAATTCGGTCCGACTGCATCTGGCCGCCGCTGATTTTGAGGGGCGGTGGAGCGTCCCGCAGAGCGAAATAGCCAACGATTTGTTGACCGGACACGACATCAATGTCGAATTCGCCACTCGCAAGTTATTTGGTTTCTCGCTCAACCGTCAGCTCATCGACTTCGCTGTCGCCCCCGGTAGCCAAACCGCAGATACTGTCGTCGTCAACGGCGTGTTTTTCCCGCCACCCCCACCCGAAACCGAGGGCCAAGACGGCTCCGGATCCGCCCAAGAGGCCCCACCCGTCCCCGAGATTGACGAAGACTAACCCTTAAATGCACCCCACGTGATTGCAACACGAGTAAACCCCGCTTTTAGAGCGGGGTTTCGCCCTTCCTCTCCGCCCACCTCAAGCGCCACCAAATACGCTAACCAAATATGCCAGCCAAGTGTGCTATCATTACTCCATGCCCAAGAACAAGAAAATTATCCCCCATCAACAGGTCGAGCCGCCTCGCTGCTACGTCGGCGACCGCGCCAAAATCATCTACAAAACCGCCGAAGACGCCGAAGTCGCCGCCCGAAACGCCGAAATCGACCACCAACTCCCGCCCGGCAGCCTCCAGCCCTACAAATGCGAATACGCCGACCATTACCACCTCACCCGCACCTAGGCTCTCCCCACCCCCTACGGGTAGACACAGCGGAGTAGAAAGCCGCCATGCTTAAGCCAGCCAATAGTTCCTGGAGCAACACGAACGCTGGAAGTATCAGCATAAACAACGCCATCGGTAGAAACCGTTGGCGTCCACCAGATTACGCGAATATCTCCGTCACCCAGGCCATTCCAATGCATCCAACCCGTCCCGACAGTGGCGAAGGCCGCGCTCCTCCTTCGCCACTGTCACTATGGGCGAGTTTAATCCCCCTGATGGACTGGCCAATCAGTCTACGGCTACTTACTGGCTATCACCTGCCTTATCTCCGACAGGCATAGCTAAAACTGACGTAGCCACTCCAGCTAATCCAAGCTTAGTCAACCCAGGTACAGGCGGTGGCTTCAAAGAACGTGCTCGCTCCCTCCGCTGTGTCTACCCGTAGGGGGTGGGGAGGAGAAAATCACCACTTGACTCGTTGTAAGATATAAGTTACAATGGGGATATGGTTAGAGTAGATAGAACCGAGATATTCGCCAAATGGTTACGCAAGCTTCGTGACCTACAAGCAAGAGTCCGCATCCTTAACCATATAGACAACATGGAAGAAGGCAAGATGGGTAATGCTAAGTCCGTGGGTGGTGGAGTCTATGAGAAGAAGATAGATTACGGCCCAGGGTACCGCCTCTACTACTTCCAAAAGGGCAAGGACTGGATATTGCTTCTATGTGGCGGCGACAAGTCCACTCAGCAAGATGATATTAACCAAGCAAAGGAGCTAAAAAGAGAGATAGAATAAGAGAAGAATAATAGGGAGTAAAAAATGAAGGTAAAAATTAGCAAATGGGATGCAGCAGAATTCTTGGAGAGTCAGGAAGATATTGATGCCTATATAGAAGTCGCTTTCGAGAGCGGCGATCCTAAACAAATCACTAAGGCTCTAGGCAATGCCGCCAAAGCGCGAGGCATGATAGATGTAGCAAGCAAGACAGGAATGACAAGAGAACACCTATACACCAGCCTTAGCGAAAGTGGCAACCCAACACTCCAAACCCTTACTAAGGTGATGGATACATTAGGCTACCAATTAGCGGTAGTACCTAAGAGCAAAATAAAACGCACTACTGTATAGCTCCCCACCCCCTACGGGTAGACACAGTGTCCAGCCCATGAGGGGAGTAGTCCTCCCCTCATCGTCCTCGTCGGCAAAAGCCGAGTTTGCTTATAGCAAACCAAGCGAGGACT
>Ga0099364_10012514_pt1 | contig 11431 bp, 10 predicted proteins | sample TergutTh196P3_FD_73070 | JGI IMG/M metagenome (GOLD analysis project Ga0099364, IMG submission 73070) | Microcerotermes parvus P3 segment gut microbial communities from Pointe-Noire, Republic of the Congo - Th196 P3 | ecosystem: Host-associated > Arthropoda: Insects > Digestive system > Gut ...
CCCGCATAAGGCGGTCTTAAAATATACAGGATGATCATCCTGATTAAAGTCATGAAAAAGCTTTTCTATGGGAGTAAGGAGCTTTTCGCCCATTTTTACAAGCCCGCCCCCCAAAACATAGCAGTTAACGTTAAAGCTAACATAGAGATTGTAAAACCATAGGGCAAGATAATGTATCATCTGCTTAAAGGCTTTTTCTGCCATAGCATCTCCCATATCATAGGCCTTCTCCAAAATAAAACTGTCGATTTTTTCCAGCCTCAGCTCTCCGCCTGCTTCTTTCACAAGCTCAGTCATCACAGTTTTTTCACCGGCTTCTATCCACTTTGCTATATGCCTTACTATCATGGAACCCGAACACCAGGACATATAACAACCCCTGTTGCCGCAGCCGCATAGGAGCCCTTCGCCGGGCGTTGCTATCATGTGACCGCTCTCCCCTGCCCAGCCATAGCTGCCCCTAAAAGGCACGCCATCTATAATTAGAGCGGAGGAGATCCCCGTGCTTATGGGGCAGTAAAACATTTTATCAAAACCCCTTCCCGCTCCGTGTCTGTACTCGGCTATTCCCGCCGCCCTGGCATCGTTATCCAGCACTACAGGAAGACCCAGTTTTTTTGATAGATAATCCCTGGCAGGAAAATCCTTTATTTTTGGAAGATTGCTGGTTTTTACGATATAACCTTCGTCATAGAGTATGAAAGAAGGCATGGCAAGACCTATTCCCAGAGATTCGCCGTTGCTTATTTTACATTGTGCCAAAAGTTCCATTATATTAAATGCAATATTATCAAAAAATTTTTTAGGTATAGCACTCACATCAGACCTATGTTCAGTCCTGCCAAGTAGCTCTTTTGTTTCGTCAAAAAGTCCGTAGGCTGTCTTGGTACCCCCCACATCTATACCCAGGGTAAATTTGTAAGTTCTGCCTTGTTCCATATTGCATTACTTTACACGGTAAATTTACTTTAAGCAAGAAAAAGTGTACTATTGATTAAAATGAGTATCAGAGGAAGTGTTTTTAACATACAGAAGTTTTGCCTCCACGACGGCCCTGGCATAAGGACAGTGGTTTTCTTCTCCGGCTGCCCCCTTTCCTGCCATTGGTGCTCCAATCCCCATTCCCAAAAGGAGAGCCGCCTTTACACCGTGAGCGAACTTATCAAGATATGCCTTGAAGATAAGCCCTTTTATGATGAGTCAGGAGGCGGGGTCACCCTCTCAGGCGGTGAAGTACTGGGGCAAAGTGATTTTGCCCTGGAACTGCTGGATGAACTTGGAAAGCTAAACATACACAGGGCCATAGAGACTTCCGCTTATGTGCAAGAACAAGATCAAAATGATCTATTCGAAGCAATATGCGAAAAAACAGATCTCATTATTTTTGACATCAAGCATTACGATGAAGATAGTCATATACAAGGCTGCGGTGTAAGCAATAAAACTATACTTGTCAACTTAAAAAGAGTCCTGGACATGGGCAAACCCCTACTTCCCCGCATCCCCGTTATACCCGGCTATAATGATACAGTAGAGGATGCAGGAGCTTTTACTCTGCTTTTAAAAAGCTTTGGTTTAAAGCAAGTTGAACTTATTCCCTTTCATCAGTTAGGCGAAAAAAAATACGAGTTATTGGGTTTAAACTATAAAATGAAAGGTGTTCCCCAATTACACAGGGAAAATTTGATATATTACAGACAAGTATTTTTGGACCATGGTATGGAGTGTTTATTATGAAGCTCTTGTTACACTGCTGCTGTGCACCATGCAGCATACAATGCGTTAGCTCCCTTGGCAAAGAAAATATAATCCCTGAACTCTTCTGGTATAATCCCAATATAGAAGTCAGTACTGAACATTTGCAGAGAAGGCAAACTCTTGTTACTTTTGCAGAGGAGAATAATTTAGGTCTCATAGAGTCAAGTATTCGTAATCCTTTAGGTTTAAATGGAGCCAAGGGTGTTAGGTGCAATATTTGTTATGAAGAAAGATTAAAAGAAACTATCATGACAGCCAAAGAGAGGGGCTTTGATGCATTCAGCACCACACTTTTAATAAGCCCATATCAGGATCACGATTTAATAAGGGTTACAGCTGAACATTTTGCAAAAAAATATGACATAGTATTTTACTATAAAGATTTCCGCGATTTTTTTTGGGAAGGACAAAGAGAGGCCAGAGCCAAAAATTACTACATGCAAAAATACTGCGGCTGTAGGGCAAGTTTCCGTGAACGCTATGGAGAAGGTATTGAGTTAAAAAAATGACAGACGCTCACTGCCACCCCGAAAACCTATTGGCGCATAATCCCAACGCAGAAGAAGAAAGAAGAGCTGCCGGCATAGCAGCCCTCGCCAGCTCCACCACAAGGGAGGAGTTTGAATACCACGAAGCACTTGCTGCCAAAGCCGCCGAAGAGGGAGCAGCTCCCCTTTACCTTTCCTTTGCCATACACCCGCAATTTCCGGCATTTATACAAAGCTCTGACACTGCATGGGATAAGGATGAGAACCTACACTACCTAGCCCGCCTCGCTCTCGAAGACCGCCTGCATACCATAGGGGAAACAGGTTTTGACCTTTTTGATAATTTTTACAAGAGCAGCGAAAAATTACAGGATGAAATTTTCGACTCCCATCTGGAAATTGCACTAAAACATAATCTTCCCTTGAAAATACATTTACGCCGTGCCATGCACAAAATCTTTCCATATACAAAGGAGTTAAAAAAACTTCCCGCTATCATTCTCCATTCCTGGCCGGGCAGCGCAATAGAGGGAGAAGCTCTCATAAAAAGAGGCATTAATGCCTACTTTTCATTTGGATGCACAGTGTTAAAAAACCATAAAAAAGCCATGGCCTCCGCCGCCACCCTCCCCCCAGAACGCCTGCTCCTTGAAACAGACGCCCCCTACAAACCCCTCTACGGCCAAACTTATTCTACATACAACGACCTAAACGTAATATGTGAAAAAATTGCAGAGCTAAGGCAGCAAGCAGGCAGCCCCTGCAATAACCTAAAAGAATTGGAAGAAAAGACAACAGAGAACTTTTTAAATATTCTGTGTAAGACTAGCGCCTAACCAAGAGGTATTTAAAGACTAAACCTTACCCTGCATACATAGATACTCTTAAAGCTCATCAAGAGGATGGCTATGTATTTGATAAATGATGTTTTAATTCTTCTAATTTTTCCAAAGAGTCAACCTGATTTATCATTTCAAGTATTTCCTTGTCTCTTTCTCGTTTAGCGGTAACCAACTTGCTCTGCATATCCATCTGGTACTTGTACTCACTCAAAAGACGTGCGCGTTCATTTTCATCCTTGCTGACGCTCATTAACACCTGACTTGCCATGGCTATACCCTCATCTTGTTCGACTATCTTGTTTATTATGTCACGTTTATCCTTAGCTGTCAAATATTCAAAAAATACAGCCCAGCGCTCAGAAATGGTCATATCATTAATTGGCTTTTCAATAATTTCATCCAACTTTGATAGTTCAAGAGTAATTATTTTTGTTCTGCCTTTAAACGAAACTCTACGAATTGGATCATAATACAGAAAAGTGTGAAAATATTCATCGTCAGTGAAGAATTTAATATTTGCCAGTATTGCTATTTGGTAAGTCTGTTTAAGGTCTTTATAGTTACTATTACTGCCTCTGAGATCCTGCCCTCCAAATAATTTGGCTGTGTAAAACTCAAGGCGTATGGGTTCAAAAACATCAGGGTTAAGGCACATTTCCACGTTAATAAGTTCACCATTTTCCGCCTTGCAGTTAATATCAAAACGTATTTGTCTATCCTTGAGATTCTCTATTGGCGGCTCATTAACAAGTATTGAGACAATAGTAACACCTCTACTAATGAGTGCTGAAACAAGCTTGGAAAGAGCTCCCGTAGATTCTGGTGTATCCTTGGTGAATACAGCCTTGAAGACATTATCCCGCCGTATATCTATGGGATCGTCATCTTTAGTTATAAATATATTGTTCATGAATTCCTCCACCCCATTACGGCATGGGCGAACCCCAACCGAGCCATGCTGTTCATAGAACAGCTTAGGCGAAGGTTCCCCTCTTGATGCAGGACACTTGTATTTTTAGGAAAAAAATTAAAGAATTTTGTTAGCTCCACACAGATTTACATTTCAAAAATATCCATGAGGTATAAAAAAAATATCCTTTTGGATAAAAATTTTATACCTTGTGGTATAGAAAAAATAGCCAAAAGGTTAAAAAAACTATACCAAAAGTTCCATGTTTTCCCGCTTCTATAAGTTAAAATGCTGCTCATGATTATGAAAAACATAGCAGAACAAAAACCACGCTCCATTAATACACCTGAAGTTTTGCTTTTGGCAAAACTTCAAGCTCATTACTTGACCTTTGGTCAAGTAATGAGCACCCCCCCCCGCAAATATAGTGTAAATTTCACTTTTTATCTCATTAGCATACCATATATAGCATACATCTTTAAAGGATTATTACAATACCTCAAAAAATTTGTCACGCAAAAGCGCGAAGACGCCAAGGGTTCCCTGGGAAACGTTGTTTCCTTTTCTATATAACTATGAAAAAAGAGGTTTAATATGAAAAAGACATCAAAACATTTAGGAGCAGGTATCTTAATAATAATAGCAGGGATGCTAATATTAGGCACAGCCTGCGGCAGTCCAGGCGGCGGTGGCGCTAGCACTGAAACCCTCACTGGCCACGTCAATATTGGCAGTACAGCTTATGAGACCATCGCTGATATTCAGGCAGCAATTACCGCCAGCCTTGAGGAATTTACTACTGTAAACGTTACCGGCACCCGGGAAAGTACAGGGCCATTAAGCCTCATCATCCCTGAAGGAAGAACAGTTAACTGGTCGGCTACACTGACCGGATCTGGAGAAAAGATTAATCTTCCTAACACATTTTTAGGAACATTGAATATCACCGGCGGTGCGATTCAGACAACAAGTTCAAATCAAAATGCAATCACAATCGTCGGTGCCGGCACTGTCAATATTTCAGGTAATGATACGCTCATTACATCTTCAAGCATCCAGGGTGGAGCCATTCTTATGCAGACAAATGCAAGAAGGCTGAACATGAGCGGCGGCACGGTACGTAACACAGCTACTTCCGGCACTCAGCTCTTCGCAGCAATCAGTGCCTGGCCCGCTCAAAATCCTGAGATAGTAATTTCCGGAGGTACGGTTGATGGGAATCTTGGCGTGGCAATCGTTGTTAACGGTAACACCAACAGCAGTATTATAATTTCCGGTAATGAAACGATCATTACATCGGCGAACACAAATGCCGATCGAGGAACCATAATGCTTGATCATCTTACGAACGGAACGCTGACCATAAACAGCGGTATAGTGCAGAACACAGGTACCAACGGTCATGCAATTACTGTGAATGCTGCAAACGATGATACACGAAGATCCAGGGTAACCCATACAGGCGGGGAAGTAGATCCCATGCCCGATTGGCTGGAGCAGTAAGCATTTTCTCTGTGATCACTGTGAGGGGAATTTTAAGATAATGTCTCTCACAGTGACACGGAGGAACGCAAAGGTGATAATCTCTGGAGTTAAAGCTAGCGGTGTGCGGGCAGCCCCGTTTATTTGACATGAAGACAGTTGAAATGATATAAATAAGATGTAATGAAAAAAATCATGAGTTTATTTTTATCCGCCATTGTAATCGCGTCTATGCTTGCTTCTTGTTCCGACAACAGGCAGCAAAATGCAGAAATTACTGGCGGCAGCCCGCTTGCATCGCTTCAAGCTACTGAGAGTGAAAATAATACTGAGACGGCAACAGAGAATTACACTTCTGAATTGCCTATCGACGTGACGCAAAGTATAGAATTTAATAGAAGCACGGTTATACAATCCTATCCTGATTATATTGATAAAATCGATCTTATAGGCTGGTCAAGAAATGCATTGCTGGCATACAGATATTTTACTCCCGCAGGCGGCTATGGCGGCCTGGATCATAATTTTGTAATTTTAAACGCAATTACTGATGAAATTATTGGACATAGTTCAATTAATTTGGATAAAGAAGATATAGAGTTTTATAGAACAGAATATAATTCGTCATTGCTAGCACATAACATAAGCGGACAGATAACAGATCCGGGTGCCGGAATTGAAAACAATTATTTTTCGACATTTCCATATGATGATTTTCAATGCTGGTTTGATTATAGTATACTTGATGATAATACAGTAGAATGGAAATTAATAATTGGCAATGGAATTGTTCAAAAAACAATAACAGAGCAGATAAGCGAAAGCCCTTTTCTTGACAGCATAAGAATACTTGGCTTTTTCGTAAGCCCCTATGAAAACAGAATAGCTGTTTTTGTGAGCCTTGTTTTCGTTTACCCTCTGGATGAATCATTCAGCGAAGGCAGGCTTGAGGAAACTGTATCTTTCACCCCTATGCTCTTTGGCTGCAATATGAATGTAGGATTTACTGCGGTAATTGCAAGATGAGTTCCAACTTTTTGTTTGACAGCATGACCTATATTATGCTATAAATAGCCTGTCATGAGGAAAGAACTGGTAAAGATTCAAAACTTGATCTATGAGATCCGCGGACAGAAGGTCATACTTGATAGTGATTTAGCGGATTTATACAATGTCGAACTACGTTCGCTAAATCAAGCTGTAAAGCGTAGCAACGAGCGTTTCCCAGACGATTTTATGTTCCAATTAACGCAAAACGAGTGGAATTCTTTGAGATCACAATTTGTGATCTCAAAAAGCGGTCGTGGTGGCCGACGCTATGCTCCATTTGCCTTCACTGAACATGGTATTTTGATGCTGTCAAGCGTATTAAATTCCAGCAGAGCAATCAAAATAAACATCCAAATCATGCGTGTTTTTGTAAAATTACGCCATCACACCCTTTCTCAAACAGAACTCCGCAAATTACTCATGCTACATATTGAAAATACTGATAGAAAGCTTACTGAACATGATGAAGCAATAAGCCAAATCATCCGAACCCTTAACAATTTAATTGAACAGCCGCCAAAAACGAAAAAAATCGGTTTTACAGCAAACGAAAAAACTCCGAAATACTTAACTTCGAAAGGAACCAAGAGAAAAAGATAAAAAACTGTTTCCAACAGTACAACAGCTTCCAGCATTCCCGTTAAAAAGTAAGCGCCGCTCTAACCCATGTATTACCGGAACGTGTATATGTCCCTGCCAGTCTTCCGCCATTGTACTTGCCTGGGTGTCAGTCTCTTCGAGCTTTATGTCACCCTTTTTTCCTTGTGGTTTACAGTATAATTCACAAATATGTGACTGGAAGATTAATCGAAAAACGTTGATTCAAACAGATACTAACTCATACAAATGGATTTCAAAAAAACTCCTTATAAAAGCTTGACTTCTACTCCTCTTTTTCCTATTTTCTAAATATAAGCATTATCTCTAATTTCATTATTACTAGCACTGTTATCGTTTTTCGCTAGCAGTGCTATCGTTTTCTGCTAGCAGTGCTAGCGTTTCCGGAGGAAAAATGTCCCTTAAACTTGAGAAACTTATTAATACTGCAATATATTTACTAAATAAAAATGGAATATCAAAATTTAGCATGAGAGCAATAGCCAGGGAAATGAATGTTGCCTTGACTACAGTCTATAGGTATATCCCAAAGAGATTAACCCTCTACTCCCTAATCTGCGAGCATATCTGTGAAGGTATGAACAAGAATATCAATGAGTATGATCTAATTCAAAACCCAAAGAAGTACCTTTTAAATCTATGCAAGGGCCTAAGGTCAGAACTCCTAAAAATAAGAAACTCGGCTGCCATTTTTTATGAGACTATACCCTGTACTCCAAAATATATGGAACTAAAGCCAAATATCATGAAGGCTCTCTATGCTCTTGGGGTGAATGAGATGGACTCTTTTCCTCTGACATGTATCATATTTAACTATACTATATTTTCAGCCTGGGACGAAGAATTCTTCCGCCTTGTTTCCAAAACCAGCAAACAGGATGCTTCCATACTCTTCTATAAAAATCACTTAAGAGAAATGGACTACGACAAAGTCTTTACCTACGGCCTTGAGCTAATTATTGCGAGTCTGGAAAATGGGAAGAATGAAGTCGCATGATTTTCAGGGGGTTTTCTCCGACCTATTACAGGGGATGTGGAGTAGTATCTAGAGTTTACATCTCTTTTTATCTTGGATATAATAAAGCATGGGAGCACTTCCAATAGCGGAAAACAACAAGTTAGTTTATGCGGATTACAAGAGCTAGGAGCTTATGGAAGCTGAATGCTTTGAGCTAATCTATGGAGAAGCCTTTGCCATGTCTGCACCCATAAATCTTGAAGATGTTTTTGCGATTTAAATGATTCTTATTAAGGAGTATATATATGAAGAAAGTTTTTTTTGGTTTTGTAGTACTTACAATGTTGGTACCTCTTGCTTTTGCAGGAGGAGGACGGAGCCAGCCTGAACCTACCGAAATGGTTCAGGTTTGGAGAGGCACCATAGGGGGCGGGAGGCTGGTCAATAACCTTAACCCCCACACTATCAGCAGCACTAATGATTCTGATATTGCCAACTTTATGTACACAACTTTGCTTATCAGAAACCCTCGTTCCACTGAATGGGAATTCATTCCCTGCATAGCATCCTCTTTGCCGGACATAAGCGAAGACGGTCTCGTGTGGACTTTCACCATACGCCGGGGTCTTACCTGGAGTACGGGAACTCCCATAAACGCCCATAGCTTTGAGTACAGCCTGCGCATGCTTTTAGATCCAAAGCTCGTTAACCGCAATGCGACTACCTACTGGACCAGTGTAGATATAGTAAATGCCAGAGCTTACTTCCTTGGTGAAAATGCACCCGATCATGATCTACCCATAGTAAGCTGGGAGGATGTAGGGATTAAGGCACTGGATGACTACACCCTGCAGTTTACCCTTTCTACCCCTACCCTGCCCTTAATAGGGATTCTGACCCTGGGAACTTCTTCATCATCCTGGCTTGTTCATGAAGAGCTTTATGAAAGGGGTATGAATGCAGACCGCACAGAAACCAGCTATGGCACAGGGGATGTGCTTGCCATGCCCTATTTCGGTCCATATCGCATAACGCAATTTGTTCTTGATCAGTATATAGAACTTGAAAAAGTAGAAAGTTTCATTCTTTCAGAATATTACACAAGGGAGCTTTTTTCCTATCGCCTGGTTGACCTTGATACTGTAAGAGATCAGCTTTTTACTGCCGGGGAAACTGACAGTCTTTCCATACCGGCGGCTTCCTACGAAACCTGGAGGGAAGATCCAAGGACAAGGCAGGGAAGAGGCGGTCAGCCCTGGCATATTTACCTTAATAGCCAAAGCACTGAAGTTCCGGCTTTACGGGATGTTAACTTTCGCCAGGCTCTCTACTATTCAGTGGATAGAGACACCCTGGCACATGCGGCTTTCAGAACCTTCATAGGAGCAGCGGGCTTTGTAGGCACCCAGGCTGTAGTTGGGGATGTATTTGCAGGGACTGTAGAAGCCTACAGGGATTCGCGTTATGGAATACAGGCTCTTCCTGCAAACCTTGGTTATGATCTTACCATTGCAAGACGCTACTTTGACCTGGCATTTGCGGCTAACGGCAACAGGCGCATAGAGTTTAACTTAGCTTATTTTGAAGGGCAGGACAGCATGAGGCGCATGGCGGAAGTTCTGCAGGAAATGTGGATGAACGCCTTTGGCGCAGACAGACTTAATGTTGTAATTGTGGCAATGCTTCCCTCTGCACTCTACGATAGCTATGCTGACAGAACCCACCAGGCCGGCATAGGTTCCATGACTCAGAGCAGTCTTAATATCTGGTCATCCATGCAGGTTTGGACTACGGACTTTACCGACAAGATAGACACATTCAGCAATAGAGAGTTTGATGAACTTTTTACAAGAACCACAACGGGAGATTTACTTTTTGCCACGGCAGATGAAAGGGCATGGGCTCTTATGCGTATGGAACAGCTTTTACTTGAATATGTTCCTGCCATACCACTTTTTCAAAACACAAACTGGGTAGCCTACAGCGAGAGGACACATCTCTTAAGCGAAGAATTCCTTCCTGCGGGTCTTGGCTTCCTAGTTGACAGGGTAGATCCCATGGTATGGCTTAGCCCCTGATTACGCGGGGCATGCTTTGTTAAAATACGTACTACAAAGAATTATACTGATGATAGTAACTTTGTTTATTATCATCAGTGTAGTTTTCATACTAACGCGTTTTATGCCTGACTCTGAGATAGGAGATCCCAATCTGGATCCTACACTCAGAGCCATGCTCATTCAATATTACGGTCTTGATAGACCTGTTCATGAACAATACTTTACCTTTATGCGCCGCCTTGTATTCGAGCAGGATCTTGGAACATCAACCAAACTTTGGCCCAGGCAGAGCGTCATGAGCGGCATAATGGTTAGAATGCCCATCACCATACAGCTAAACCTCCTGTCCAGCATTATAGTATACCCTCTGGGATTTTTCTTTGGCATACTAATGGGTATTAAGCATAACACAAAAACTGATCACACGTTAAATGTTTTTATGATGATAGCCATTTCTGTTCCCATGTTTGTCTTTGCAGCCCTTTTACAATACTTTCTTGCCTTTAGACTAGGTGCTTTTCCCATTCTATTATCAACAGACAGGCCCAATGAATGGATAATGAGCTGGCCTAAATTTCATTCCATGATACTCCCTGCCCTTGCAATGTCCTTCGGACCCATCATGGGCATAGCGCGTGTATTAAGAGGAGAGTTAAGCGAAACTTTAACTTCCGACTTTATGCTCCTTGCAAAAACCAAGGGCTTGACACATAAGCAGGCAACCCTGCGTCACGCCATGCGAAATTCTTTTGTGCCCATGACGGGAATGTTTGTAGGAGTATTTTTAAGCCTACTAACAGGTTCTCTAATAATAGAAAGATTTTTTAGCATACCGGGAGTAGGCGGCGTCTTTGTAAGCGCTGTTAACTTAAACGACACCCCTGTAATGATGGGCTGGCTTTTACTCTTTACTTTTTTAAGTCTTGCAGGAATTATCATTACTGACCTTTTATACGGAGTAGTAGATCCCAGGATACGCATGGGAGGAAGAAAAAATGAAGCCTAACGAAAATACTTCGCACGAAATTTTTTCGACAGAAAAAGATTCGTCCGGTATCCCTACCTTTCCCCCCGGAAGCTTTGACTTTGTCCAAATGGATGAAGTAATAATGGACGCAAAGTTTGAAAGCAAACCCATGGGTTTTATGAAGGACGCAGCTCTTCGTTTTGCAACTAACAAAGCATCAGTTGTTGCATTTATCATCCTTGCCTTCTTTGTTTTATTTTCCTTATTGGTTCCAAATAAAAGCGGCTATAAATACCGC
>Ga0099364_10012515_pt1 | contig 11431 bp, 15 predicted proteins | sample TergutTh196P3_FD_73070 | JGI IMG/M metagenome (GOLD analysis project Ga0099364, IMG submission 73070) | Microcerotermes parvus P3 segment gut microbial communities from Pointe-Noire, Republic of the Congo - Th196 P3 | ecosystem: Host-associated > Arthropoda: Insects > Digestive system > Gut ...
ATATGAAATCAATATAATTTAAATCACATTCTCTCCAAAAATGTGCAATTGATTGAAATTCAGCATATATGTGATTAGTATCTCAGCAATTAGAAAACATAAAGACGATATCGATTATCAATATCGAAAAGACGTTCTGATTTATTGTGGCAGAGTGACAACAAGTGAACAAAAAAATAGAATAGTCCAGGAAATAGAGAATAATCTAAAAAACAAAATATTATCTAATGAAGAAAATGATGAAGTTCATGGATTTTTATCTTCTCTTGGGAGAGAGGATTCTATAAAGCTTATTATAAACTCATATTTAAATGGAGAAGCAATACAAAGTCGGTACAGCTTTAACAGATACCCTTTGGGATGGATGAAGCAAAATAGCGATTTGTTAAAATATTTTATAATGCTTTTTATTTACAGTTTAGAAAAAAGCAATGAACGCAGGAATATGCTTTTACATATTGCTCAAGATGGGATTAAACAGCATTTAAATAAGGAGAATTTCAAAAAATTTGAAAAAATAATGCTTAAAGAACTAAAAAAAGCAAAAAGGGAATCCAGTTGGAAATCGGAATTTTTTAATGAGTTTTTATTGCAGATGGAGCAACTTGTCCATACATGATTTGTGTGTTCACTTCAACAACTTCCTCCCCTGGACTTCTACCAATATGGTCATTTGCTGGATAGCTATTTTGTTTAGGCGTAACAGGCGTTCATTTTGTGGTATGCCGTCGTTGATTAGAACGGCGTTGATGTTTTCCATGTTTGACAAACATATTAGTTCATTGATGGAAGCGTAGTCGCGGATATTTCCTTTTTGGTCGGGGTTTTTGTCTCTCCATTCTTTGGCGGTTATGCCGAATAGGGCGATGTTCAAAACGTCAGCTTCGTCTGCGTATATTATTGAAGCTTGTTTCGGGGTTAGTTCTTTAGGGACAAGGTTTTGCTTTACAGCGTCCGTGTGGATATGATAATTGATTTTTGCTAGTTCCCGCTTGGCAGACCAGCCTAACAGTTTTTGCTCTGCGTCTTTGAGTCGTTGGAATTCGCGGATAAGGTAAATCTTGAACTCGGCGGATATCCACATTCCAAACTCGAAGGCAATGTCTTTGTGGGCGTAAGTTCCTCCATAACGTCCCGCGCGGGCCTGGATACCGATAGCGTTTGTCTTTTCGCTCCATTCTTTTGCGCTAATGCGATGGCTGTTCAGCCCTGCTTGACTTTTAATCCTGTCGAATTCGACAAGATTAAAACTGGGGTTATAAACCTGCTCCCAAATACCTAAAAACTCTATTGTATTGCGGTTGCGCAGCCAGTTGAGAATAAAGAACTCGCCATTTTCAAAGTTACGAACCATATCGGTAAGGCAAATATAGTCTTCATCATCTATCTGGATTACTGTTATTTCGGTCCCTTGTACAGTTATCTTTGACATTGTATTCCTTCCGGTTGCCGTCTAAACCACTCGAATTCGATGGGTTTAGAGCATCATAACACAGAAAAGCGGGAAAAACCAACGGACTGGCTTTTCTTCCAGGAAAGCAAAGAATGGATAAAAAGCGATCAATCCACAACGCCGTCTTTGCGCATTGCGCCTTTTATTCCTTCCATTGCTTTGATAAGATATTCCTCGGTTATCCGGTCAAACTTTGAGAGTACATCATCATCATAAATTTTTTGATCTGGATTACAAAACAGGTGGGCTGTTGTAATTTCAAGGCTGGCGGCTAGTTTTTCAAGAAGGTCTGCTGATACGAAGGTTAATCCTCTTTCTATCTTGCTGAGGTGCATTACGGAAATATCGACTTTTTCGGAAAGTTTCTCCTGAGACAAATGCCTCTTTTTGCGGTAGTGCTTTAAATTTGCCCCAAAAGATACCTTTACGTCCATTAACCACAGTTTAAGGGGTTTTGAAACCTAAACCATAGCATGAAAGGCTTATATTTTGGCTTATAATATAGAAATATAGTCTTATTATTTCTATATTTGCTTGACAGACAAGCATTTAATGTGTAATAGTAAGCCTTAGAGGGCGATGAAACTTGCTTGAAAAAAAGAGAGCAAGGCAATCGGCAAAAGTATATTAGCCCTTCACGACAATATCTTTGCTTCCTGGCCTTGCTCTCAAATTAACCAAAGAAATTTCTTCTGGCGTTACCGAATCATGAATAAAAAATCTAGCAAAAACCCATTTAGCAGGGCAAACAATACGGTAAATAAGACGAAAAACAAAAAATGCCTCATTCCAAGAACAATCTTTACCGCACCAAGGTTCGTTATTTTCATGGCCTGACCGGTGATCATGAAAGCTGTGGCGGAACCTAATGACATGCCTTTTTGCATCCATACTTGAAGTAGTGGGATTGTCCCGCCGCCGCAAACATACAGGGGAACGCCGATAGCTGCCGCCATCAACACGCCGAAACCTCTGTTGCTCCCAAATAGTCTGGCAAAGGAATCTTGTGGAACATAACGTTGAAAAAGCGCAGAGAGGATAATACCCACAAGAAAATAAAACCCTGTCGCCTTGATGTTCCTTCCGAAGTTTTTTAGAAAGCGTAAAAACGGGTTCGGGTCGGTATCACGGTTTGGCATGTTTCCAAATTTGGTAAACCTGAAAAACGGCTTTTTTCTAAAAAGCAACTTGACCCAAATTCCCGCCGCCACACCACAAATGAAACAACAGACAAAACGGAGAACCAATACTGGTATACCCAGGGCAGCGCTGTAAAAAAGTAACTGCGGATTAAGAAGTATTGAACTCATTACAAACGCGGCGATCCAATCCTCAGCCATGCCTTTTTCGGCAAAGGAAGCGGCAATAGGGATTGTTCCATACATACAAAGCGGCGAAGCAATACCCAAAAGGGAGGCTGGAATAATGCCTAGAATTCCCATTTCAGTATTCCGCATTTTGACAAAGAGGGCATGGATTTTCTCTTTGCCAAACACCGAAATAAGGGAACCCAAGGCCATTCCGAATAACCAGTAACGGAAAATCTGATTAAACTGGATTGAGAAGTAATACCAGAAATAAACCAGTTCCCTTTTAAGTATTTCTGCCATCGTGCTTCGCTGTTGATATTTTCTTTTACAGTCTTATGAATTCATACGATTTGCTTCCAATCCCTAGTTTTTCAGCATAGTCAATAGTTAAAAGCCCATTCCTGGATTCAATGCGCTCTATAAGGTCTCTGCTGTCCGGTGCGGCATACACAAGGTCAACACAGGCTTGGTCAAGCGCAACAGGGTCAAGGGACGCTAGTATACCAATATCCGCCATTGTCGGGGTGGTTGGATTGCCGTTACAGTCGCAGTCAACAGAAAGATGATTCATCACATTGATATAGAGGATTTTTCCGTGCGTTTGGTCGGTTATTGATTTTGCGGCTTCCGCCATTGATTCCAGAAAAGCGTTTTGATCGGCTGCTGTAAAACTGGAACTGCTTCTTCCGGCTGAGTGTATCCACCTCTTACCCGCTGCCGAAGCGTAGCCTATGGATAAATTTTTCAATGCTCCTCCGAAACCGCCCATTTGATGTCCTTTGAAATGAGAAAGTACAACGTGAAAATCAAATTCATTGAAGCGTGCGCCTACAATATTTTCTGTAAGGTGATTCCCGCTGGAAACAGGGAGTCTGATATCGGAACTTTCATCCAGTATCACAACCGTTGCGATTGCGGTAAAACCGTGGTCTCTTGCAACCTCATAATGAACAGCGGTACTTGCCCGTCTCCCGCCGTATGCGGTGTTCGTTTCAACGATTGTGCCGTTCACTCTTTGAACAAGGCTCCCTATAAGCTCCGGCTTAAGGTAGTGTGGATTGCCCGGCTCTCCGGTATGTATCTTTACAGCCACATTTCCACTTGCCGTAAGCCCTAATGCCTCATAGACAGCCAAAAGACCCGCAGGGCTTATATTGCTCGTGAAATATACCTTTGGGTCACCGTTTTGACCTGGGGCAATAGGCTCCGTTGTTTCAACTACCGGAGCTTCACTTTCCACAGTTGTTTGCGTATGAGCCGTTCTTCCGGCGCAACCCGATAAAGTCATTCCAACTACAAGTAAGAGTCCTACTGACAATACTGCCGTTACCGATAAAAAAAGTTTATTGCTTTTCATATAAAACCTCCATAAGTTGTTTTCATTCTGTTGCTTCCAATATTACAGTTACATTTCCTTTGCCAAGTATGTTTATCAACTCTTCCCGTGTAACATTATTGATCTTTCCGAGTCTGGTAAAAGTCCATGTATTCGGAGCATAATAAATCACAAAGGAGTTTCCTTGATACAATATCAGGTCGCCGGGTTCGGTTGTTATACGTTCATCATTTGTAGGCAGGTTTCTTCCTAATCCGCCGACCTTTTCCATGTTTCCGTAATCGTGCATTTGAATTGTGATAGGACCTGCCTTAAGCAATTCCTTTAACGCTTCTGTTGAAGTGTTATGCGCTAATGTTGCGATAAGCTCCCTATCGTCGATAGTTATTTTCATAGTTCCTCCTGTTAGCGTATTCCCTGCTCCTCCGCTTGTTGTGCTTCCAGTCCCTCCCTGAGCGCAGACCGTCAAGTTACAAGAGAGTAACATGATTAATAGGGCAGTTAGATTTTTCATTTCATTGCCTCCATCCATTGAGTAAGTAGGTTTTGTGCGTTCGCCACATTTGCCGACTTGATATGCAAAGCTTCGGTAATTACACTGTCCGGGCAGATACGCCGGGCATCGGCTACTGTTTGGGTTATTCCGCTACGGCCACTTGTGCAGACTAACGAGATTCTTTTACTGTTTAGTTTATCCTTATGTTTATGGAGAAACGATTGTACTGGGGTTGCCATACGTGACCACCAAAGTGGATAACAAATAAAAATTGCGACATAATCTTCGAAACTTTCAATATTGTTCGTGATAGCAGGATAGAAACCGCTTGCATCAATAGCCGAAATTTCTCTTTGAGCGACATTTAACATCGTCTTATAGTCTGTCGTATAGGGCATTAACGGTAAAATTTCTACTATGTCACAATTTAGAATAGAGTGAAGTTTGTTTGCAATGATTCGGCTATTCCCGCTCCACGAATAGTAAACTATCAAATAGTTCCTATCTGAATTGGAGTTGTTGTTTCCTGCACTATTCTCTTGCGCACATAAGGAAAGTGTAATCAGAAGCAATATAATGAGTGAGAAAATTGTTTTTTTCATTGTGCAAGCTTGTTATATTCTATGTCTGATACCGGTTCAAGCCACTCGGTATCACTTCTACTTCCTTGCGGAGCAGGGGTTCCCATTGCTAAATGTGAAAACCAACTGTCCTTTGCTGCGCCGTGCCAGTGCTTTATACCCGCCGGAATATTTATAACATCGCCGGGGTGCAATTCCTGTGCCGGTTTTCCCAATTCCTGATACCAGCCACGCCCGGCGGTAACAAGCAAGATCTGTCCGCCGCCTTGATGAATATGCCAGAAATTACGACAGCCAGGCTCAAAAGTTACATTGCTGATAAAAAGCCCTTCAGTGGTAAGCATTTCAAGATAACTAATACCAGTAAAGTATTTTGCAAAAGCGGAATTTTCTCCGCCCATTGGGAACATTCCCCCTGCTGTGTCTTTTTGAACCAGACTAACTGCCGCATCAATCTGTGTCTGGGTAAGACCAGCATTAAGAGCGCCTATCTTGTGTGCGTTTAGCTGGCTTTCTGTGCCAGTCATCGCGGCAAGGGCGGAAATTGTTACCAGTTCCCTTGTCTTCCAATCGAGTATATCGCGTGCGAAAAGGTCTCCAAACAAATGGGCGCGAAGGTAGTAGTTGGATATTTCGCCGCTGGGAGCATTTCGGGTTAAGGGCGCCGGTTGTGGAAATCCAAACAGTCTGCTTTGGGTTTCCGCTCCAAGTTGATAACTGGTTTTATCATCGGGAATGGGTGTATTACTTTTACCTTGTGTGACACTTTTTCCTTCGGAATTTCGCTTATTTATCACGCGCTCTACTGCGCTTAAAGCGTTAAGGCAGCGGGGAAAACCGCAATAGGCGTGAAGATGAACACAGATTTCCAGCGCTTCGTTTATGGTAAGGTCAGCGTCAAATCCTTCATTTAGAGCATGTTCCAATGCGGCAATGTCGCCTTGCGCGGTGAATGCAGCAATCCGGCAAATAGCTGATTCTTTAGCCGTTAAACCCACTTGTGCGTTTATTTCCATAAGTCCTCCAAAAAATAAAAAAATTGTTGCAATAGCTAAACTCTTTCTCATGTTAAATCTCCTGTTTCTCTTTATTGGGTTTCCATAATTTCTTTATATCTTTGTCGGGACAGTTTCTTTTCTGCCTCAAACACAAGTTCATCGTAATTGGCAATTTTGAAATCCAGTTTTTCAAGCGTTTTTTGCATTTCCGATACCTTTACGGCAAGAATGCCCCGTTGTTCTGTAAGGATTTTTATTCTGGTTTCCCGAGAGTCTTTTCCGTGTTGAAAAAGAGAAACATATTCAATGAGCACTTCAACAGGGATACCCGCTGATCGCATACACTTTATAAAGTCAATCCATTGGTAATCTTCTTCGCTATAGTCCCTGATGCCGCCTTTTGTCCGCATTATCGGCGGTATAAGGCCAATCCGCTCATAATAGCGGAGCGTGTCGGTTGACAAGCGACATTTTTCGCCAACTTCGGCAATAGTCATCTTTTAGCCTCCAAAAGCCATTTATTTAATGTTCTTGATAATCAAGTTTTTTTAGCCATGCCGGAATACCGGCGATATTATTTGCGTCAAAACCATTGAGGACGTTTGCGCCTTGTGCCAGTTTCTTTATGTCGTTGACCGTGCGATTCAAACCGCCGCCGCCGTGCGTAATAAATGGGATAATGGTCTTGCCTGTGAAGTCTGATAATGAAAAAAATGTGGAGACTGGTGGGGCTATCGTACTCCACCAATTCGGTGAACCTACGAAAACAACATCATATTCACTAATATTGGGTAAACTGCCTTTTAAGGCGGGCAGATAGCCTTTGGCTATCTCTTGCTTTGCTTGCTCTGTAACAGCGTTGTAATTTTGCGGATATGGTTCTTGCTCTTTTATCATATAAATATCTCCCCCTACAATTTCGTGAATTAGGTCAGCAGCCTTTTTTGTTATGCCGGAATGGGAGAAAAATGCTACAAGTATACTTTTCATTGAAAAAAACCTCCTCAATGTTGAATGGTAAACTAAGTATAATCCATGGAGTTAACTCCAAGTCAAGGGGTATTATATTATTCTCTCAAAAAATCCTTATTTTGTTTGCTTAACCTATTTTTGTCAGTAAATTCCTAAATTTGCGCAAAAATCGTATTTAAGTCCTCGTAATCCCGCTCAATTCGTCAAAAATGTTGAAAAATAACCCAAAACCTACCCGGTCGGGTAATATCAAGTTATCAATGAGCGATGAAAAATGAGGCAATTTGAGGTTGAAAAGTGTTGACAAAAAAGGCTAAATCAGCAATACCTAAGGTAAGCTTATGCCCCTTCGGGTCGTTTTGCTGACAGAGACTGCCATGCGGGATAGGTAAGGGCTTAGGCCGCGAACCAAAGGTTCGACAGCTGTCAACTGAGGCAGCCTCTTTTTTTACTGTCTAATTAACGAACGCTTGAAACCAGTCAGAATATCTGATATATTTATAAAGAGGTATTGTTTCCGCAATGCGGAAACTTCGATTTTCGTCGCCGTTCAAGCGGCTTAAACAGAGGTTAAAGAAATGGCAGCTAAAGTCAAACCCGTGCAGCCCACGGAGATAAAAGACAAGAAAATCGCTCTTGAAGTGATTGAACAGATCCGCAAACCCATACCCGCCTCGGTTTACAAGCGCCATAAAGAATTAGCAAAAGTTGTTAATGAAATGATACGCAAATGAGCCGGGTAAATATAACGCTCTCCAATGTAAAGAAATATTTTTATCTGGAGCTTCTTACTTCAAGCAGTAAAATATCCGCTTTCAGTTGTTCAATTGCTGAATATAATGATTATCTTGTTAATGATGCCAACCGCTCAATGAGCGATTATATCGCCCTTACATGGCTCCTTGTTGAACAAAAAACTGGTAAAATAGCGGCGTATATGTCCCTCATCATGGATGCCATAAAACTGTCGTTTGCCGAGAAGGAACTTCATCAGCTTAATTACCCCTTCCGTACCATACCAGCAATGAAAATAGCAAAACTTGCAGTTGACCAGACTTTTTCAGAAAAATTCAAAGGCATAGGAACCTTTATGATTAACACAGCAGAAAGTTTCGCTGAAACCTGTAACTCGACCTATTGCGCTTGCCGCTTTCTCACCGTTGACGCTGATATTGAACACGATGAAGGTGTTATTGCATTTTATGAAAAAAATGGCTTTATCTCCAACGCCGAACTGTATAATAAAAATCGCAAAACTATCAGCATGAGAAAAGATATTTATCAACAACCCATCGCCACGAAAAAATAAAACTCCACTTGGATCTTGTCAATTTTAATTTATCACTTGAAACTTACGTAAAAGTCGTATTTAAATCCTCACCATACCGCTGTATTTATTAAGCAAGATGGTAAATTTGCACTAAATACGGATATGAACCGCTAATACTCTTTATTACTTTTTAATATATGTTTCGCAAAATTTTACACAGAAGGAGCAATATGTATGCCAGTAAAAATTGATTTTGATAGGTTTATGGCGGAAAATATCCAGCCAATTATTGAACGTTATTTGCTAACGCAAACTAAATCTAAGGAGTAAGTATGGCAGAGAAAATCGGCGATGAAGGCATTTATTTACGCATTGCAGAACTGAAAAAAGGCGGTATCCAGCATACAGATGCAACCAATGCTGAACGATTTGTACGGGATCATGGGGAGGTTGTGCGTTACAATTCGGCTTGGAAAAAATGGCTGGTTTGGAACGGCAGGTTTTGGGCTACAGATGAAAGCGGAGCCCTGGTTCATGAAAAAGGTCTTGAAACAGTTCGGAATTTTTATGACGAACTGGCAAAAACAAGCGATTATCGGGAACGTATAGATATTGAGAAACACGGTATTTTGAGTGAAAGCCTGCGGCGAAGAGAAGCAACAATACGAACCGTGCAATTGAAAACGGAATTGAATATCAAGAGTGAAGATCTGGACAAGGACCCCTGGTTAATCAATGTGCAAAACGGGACAATTGATGTTTCTAAGGGTGAATTCCGGGAACATAGGAAGGAGGAAATGATAAGTAAAATTGCCAATGTAGTCTATGACCCAGAAGCAGATTGTCCCCTCTGGAAGCAGTTTATCAGGGAGATCATGAATTACAAAACGGACTTGATTAACTTTGTGCAGACTGCTATGGGGTGGGCATTGTCAGGTGATATTTCAGAACAGACCATGTTCATTCTGTACGGCACCGGGGCAAACGGAAAATCAACATTCTTGAATGCGATTATGCACTTGTTGGGTGATTATGCCACTGCCACGCCTACGGAAACTTTTATGAAAAAGTCAGGAGATCAGAACACCAACGATATAGCACGGTTACGGGGAACCAGAGTTGTAACGACAACGGAAGTTGAACAGGGACGGCGGCTGTCTGAACCATTGATCAAAAAGATTACCGGCAATGACCAAATGACGGCACGTTTTCTGTATGGGGAGTATTTTAACTTTGTACCGACTTTCAAGATATTCATGGCAACGAACCATAAGCCTGTTATTAAAGGTACTGACTACGGGATATGGCGGCGAATAAAGCTCATTCCCTTTACTACAAAGATAGCCGAAGAAAAGCAGGACAAACATCTTGAATTGAAACTGCGGGAGGAAGCAAGCGGAATTTTGAACTGGCTTTTGGAAGGGGCTGAACGCTGGAAGCGGGAAGGCTTAAATGCCCCAGCTATTGTCCTTAATGCAACAGATGAATACAGGGGAGAAATGGATGTAATAGGCAGCTTCTTGAAAACAGGTTGTAAGCAGGAAAGCGGATTGACGATAAGAATAAGAGAATTGTATAAAGCCTATTCCGACTGGTGTGATGAAAACAATGAACATCCCAGCAGCGAACGATTTTTTTCCTTGCGATTAAGAGAAATGGGGTTCGAGCAGACCAGAACTGCTGAAGCCCGTTACTGGTCGGGGATTGGCTTACACTCTGATTGATTTTTTTTGCCTTGTACGGCTGGTTTTCCCCTTGCACCCTTTAGGGTTTGTCGGTGAAGACAGGAGTAAGTTGTTTTTCGCCTGTTTTAGTATACCGGAAGTATGCAGAAATGGGCTTTATTGACTATTTGTAGACTTCTCAATTATGTGTTTTTTAAAATTTGACACGCCGGAAATTTCAATGTGTTAAATTATGGCAAAAATGTGGGGACGCGCACGCCCCCTGCTCTAAAATTGCATCCATGCAATTTTAGAGCTTAGGAGTTTTTTGCTATCCCTATGGGATAGCTTAGTAAAAACTCCATGCATATTTCAAGGCAGCGTCCATGCTGCCCTACCCTGGAAAATTGGAAATGACGAAAAGGCTTGTCATAAATGACGAGTAGAATGACTGAAAACAGGGCTCATTTGTCATAGTCAGGGTTATGATTTGCTCATATTTATTTATTCTTGGTATATCCCTACATATATATTGTAAATATATATGTCTTTTATGACACATAAAAGAACATAGAAAAATAATATAGGGAAATATAAGGACTTGTCATAATTGGTGTCATTCCTTGTCAGCGTCATTTTATCATCGAGGAGTATCATCAGGCCGCCTGACCACTGCCAAGTGGTCAGGCGGTGTCTGGGAGTAATGCCCGATACAAGTACCGCTGTGTCCAATGTTACACCTTGCAGATAAAGTTATGGAGGTGGGCGCACTGGTTCACCTAAAGGTTCACCGCATTATTTTTAGCGGAGAATTTATTTAGCGCCACGCCATGTAATATTATTCACCAACACGGCTAAACGCCGTGCTTTCCTGGGCGTGTATCGGGGCGAAGCGTGGGTAATGTTCTTTGGGTATCATGCCAGCCGACCCGAAGGGTGGGCTGGTCTTTGGGGGCTTGCTCTGTTGTCGCCTAACGCTCTGTGGATAACCTGTTGATTTCGGACAAGGGAAAATGCCTCACCTTTCGGCAATGCCGCCGCTATGCTTGCAGGGCGGCGGTTTTAACGGAATAATGCAGCGGCTACGGAGTTTGAGGAAATGTAACACCGTCGAAGCCGTGGGGCAAAGTACGCATAGCTTGAAGGTTGCGGGGCTCTTGGGTGGGCGAAGTACGCCCAGCTCCGTGGGTCTTAGCAGATAATGTTTCACTTACAATTATGTCGCCCGTAGGGGGGTCAAATGCAATGCGCCGGAGCCCCATTAGAAGTCCCCCTCCCCCCCAATATAATGCGTTACCTTATTGTGGGGGTGCGGGGGGTGGGGGGGCTTGGGGGGGAGTGGGGCTGGCGG
>Ga0099364_10012516_pt1 | contig 11430 bp, 7 predicted proteins | sample TergutTh196P3_FD_73070 | JGI IMG/M metagenome (GOLD analysis project Ga0099364, IMG submission 73070) | Microcerotermes parvus P3 segment gut microbial communities from Pointe-Noire, Republic of the Congo - Th196 P3 | ecosystem: Host-associated > Arthropoda: Insects > Digestive system > Gut ...
CGATGCTAACAATGCCAAGTTGAATGTGGGATTGTTTGGCTATCATTTTCTGAATGCGGCTGAAATATTGAAACATTCCTATTCCGGTTGGGCAGAAGAAGATAAAGAACAATTCTTGAAAATGGTCATGCAGGTATTTTATCCCACCATCGAAGAGTTTTTTACCGAAGCCAACGGCAATTGGGACGCTTCGATGATTAGCGCCATGCTTTGTATTGGCATTTACACCGAAAATCATGAAATTTTCAACCGGGCTGTCAATCGGTTTTATTGGGGTATCGGCAACGGCGGTATTACCAAATATATTTATCCGAATGGACAATGTCAAGAAGCCACCCGCGATTGGGGACATGTGCAACTTGGCATCGGGGAATTTTCAAAAGCGGCTCAGACAGCTTTGACACAAGGTTTGGATATTTATTCCGTAGCGCAAGACCGCTTGGCTCGCGGCTATGAACAAACGGCAAAAATGATGTTGGGTACCGATATTGATATTTACGGAAAATTATCGAAACGGGATATGGACGTTTTCAGAGATATTTACGAATCCATTTACGATTATTATACAAAAATAAGAGGAATTGAATTGCCTTTTACAAAAGAAATCATCAAGAAACATACACGAGCGGAATCCGGTGTAGAATTGCTTGCCGGACTTAAAAAAAGGCAAATGCAAGGCTTATCTCTACAGGAATTGCCGTTTGTTGATTTCTTGAAACCCACGGAAACAGGCGCTCTGGATAATCCTACGCAAGAAATTCCGGCTGATGCAATCATCGTAAATCCGGAGGAATCCATTCAAGAGGCTATCGACCAACACAAAGGCAAAACGATAGTTTTAGCAAGAGGCGTTCATACCTTAAATGCTCCTTTGAAAATTTACAGCGGAACAACATTGGCAGGCTACGGCAAAGAATCCATTTTATTTTTGAACCCCGAAATGAGAACGGAAACGATTACCGGCGGCGAAGAAGGACTTCAACACATTACAATCCGCGATATTTTGATAGAAGGCGCCGTCAGTGTCATCGAAAATAACGACCCGAACCACGACCGGAGAACACGCTCGTATATGAGTGCGCCAAGCCGCGAAGGAATCATTATCCGTTCGGAAAAAGGCGAAGAAATCAAAAATATCACAATGGAAAATATTACGATACAGAATTTTACGAAAAACGGCGTATTGATTGTGGGCGCTTCCGGCGTCAAAATCAAGCGTTGCAATTTCAGCGATAACGGTTCGAGCGTAGTGCCGGGCGCCGGATTTCATCATAATTTGCATTTATCCTACTCAAACGATTGCGAAATTACCAACAGCCGGTTTGACACATCTCCTTATGGTAATGGCATTTACATTCTTTCAGGAAAAAACATTAGCATTTCAGGAAACGAAATGTGCCGAAATAAACTGTCGGGCATTCGTTGTGCCGATAGCGAACAAATTACAATTCAAAATAATCTCGCAGAAGGAAATGATAAGGACGGGATAACGGTAGATGCGTGGAATTCGGGCAACAAAAAAATTATTATACAAGGAAATACGGCGCAAAATAATGGTCGATACGGAATCTTCCCGGATAAAGTATTGGAGTTAACGCTCGAAAATAATCAACTCATAACTAATAAAATATTAACTAAATAACAAAATAATTATGCAGAATCGTTTTATTTACATCTTGATTTGCCTCGTTTTATGCGCATGCAAGATGACAAGTTTACAAGAAAAATCGCCGGTCGATTATGTTAATCCTTATATAGGCAATATCAGTCATATTTTAGTGCCAACTTTCCCTACTGTTCATTTGCCAAACAGTATGTTGCGCGTGTATCCCGAACGGAGGGATTTTACCTCTGACCTTATATCCGGTCTTCCTGTAATTGTTACAAGTCATCGCGGAAGTTCGGCTTTCAATATCAGTCCGGTCGGAGAAGTTTTGGATAATTTTTCCCCAGTTATTGATTACGCTTATGATAATGAACATATTACGCCGTATCGTTATTCGGTTTATTTGAATGAAGCCAAAATTCATGTCGATTTCGCGCCTTCGCATCAATCGGGTTTATACAGTTTTGAATTTGAACAAAACAGTTCTAATCAACTGATTATCAACACACGTAATGGTGCGCTGCAATTTATTGGCGCTGGTGTGGGCGGTTATCAGTTAATCGGAAACGGACCCACCAAAGTCTATCTCTATTTGGAAACCAAACAGCCTGTATTAGACGCAGGCGTCTTGAAAGAAAATAGAATTGATTTCAATACCACTTCGGTAGAAGGGAAAAACGAGGCGTTGGTTTTACGATTTGACAAAAAACAAATCAATCTGCGTTACGGAATTTCATTTATCAGTATAGAGCAAGCGCAGAAAAACCTTCAGCGCGAAATCAACACTTTCAATGTAGATGAAATAGCCCGTATCGGCAAAGAAAAATGGAACGAAGCGTTACGTAAAATACAAGTGGAAAGTGATAACGAATACGAAAAAACAGTTTTTTATACCTCGCTTTACCGTACTTACGAGCGAATGATTAATATATCGGAAGACGGTCGGTACTATAGCGCATTCGACAATCAAATCCACGACGACAACGGAACTCCTTTCTACACAGACGATTGGATTTGGGATACTTATCGCGCGACACATCCTTTGCGTGTACTAATTGAGCCGGAAATGGAATTGGATATGATACGGTCTTATATCCGTATGGCGCAGCAAACCGAAGAGGGTTGGATGCCCACTTTCCCCGAAGTAACCGGCGACAGTCATCGTATGAACGGAAACCATGCAGTGGCAGTAGTTTGGGACGCTTACAACAAAGGTTTGCGCGGTTTCGATTTGGAAGCTGCCTACTATGCTTGCAGAAGCGCATTGACCGAAAAATCATTACTTCCATGGACACGAGTTCCAAATACAGAATTGGACGAATTTTACAACGAAAAAGGCTTTTTACCGGCTTTGAATCCCGATGAAGAAGAAACGGTAAAAGAAGTGCATCCGCATGAAAAACGCCAAGCGGTGGCAGTTACGCTGGGAACTTGTTACGATGATTGGTGTTTGGCGCAAATCGCCAAAGAATTGGGTAAGGAAGACGATTATATGTATTTCTTAAAACGTTCATACAATTATCGAAATCTTTACAATGCCGAAACAGATTTTTTTCATCCGAAAGACAAAACAGGAAAATTTATCGAACCTTTCGACTACCGTTTTTCCGGAGGACAGGGCGCTCGGCATTATTACGACGAAAACAATGGATGGACATATCGTTGGGACCTTCCCCACAATCCGGCAGATTTGATTGCATTAATGGGAAACCCTGAAAATTTTGTAAAAAATCTGAATCAAACATTTAGAGAACCATTGGGAAAAAGCAAATATCTCTTCTACGCTCAACTTCCCGATCAAACCGGCAACGTAGGACAATTTACAATGGGAAACGAGCCGAGTTTGCACATTCCTTATCTATATAATTATGCCGGACAACCATGGAAAACGCAAAAACGGATACGCGAACTATTAACGCAATGGTTCCGAAACGATTTAATGGGTGTTCCGGGCGATGAAGATGGCGGCGGAATGAGCGCATTTGTAGTCTTCTCTCAAATGGGTTTTTATCCGGTTACACCCGGCTCGCCGACTTATAATATCGGAAGTCCCCTGTTTAAAAATGTCAAAATGAATTTAGGCAATGGCAAGTTTTTCGAAATCGTAGCCCAAAATTCTTCCAAAGAGAACAAATACATTCAATCGGCAAAATTAAACGGCAAAGAATGGAATAAACCATGGTTCAGCCATGACGATATTAAAGACGGCGGGAAATTGGAGTTGATTATGGGAAGCAAAGCCAATGAAAATTGGGGGATAGCGCCGGAAAATGCACCCCCTTCGGCAGAAGCGATGAATTAGTCGAAAAAATCGGTAAAGGCTTCTAAATCTCTGCGGTCTTTTTTGGTGGGGCGACCTGTGCCACGCGTGCGATTGAGCGATGCGTTCAGTTTGCTCAATTCCCATAATTCGAGTTGGTCGGGAGTAGTTACGTTTTCCATGAAATCGGACACTAATTTGGCATTCATCCGGTTTTCGGAAAGCGCTAATACTCGAAACGAAAATATCACCGGATTGTGGCGTACTTGTATTATTTCGCCTGTTTTAATGTTGCGCGAAGGTTTTACGGTAACGTTGTTTACCGATATTTTCCCTTTTTTGCAGGCTTCGGCGGCTATGTTGCGTGTTTTGAAAAGGCGAACTGCCCATAGCCATTTATCTATTCTTATTTCCGTTTTCTGCATTCCGCCCTTTAAATTTTAAGCCTACTTATTATTATAAGCGTTCATCGTGTTGTCAATTCCCGCGAGGCAGAAACTTTTTACGATTTCGCAGGCAATTTCTGTCCGTTCAGGCAGTTTGCTTTGTTCTTGGTCGGTAAATTTATCCAATACATAATCAATTTGCCGTCCTTTTTCAAAATCGCTTCCGATACCGAAACGCAATCGCGGATATATGTCTCCTATTAAATCTTGAATACTTCTCAAACCATTATGACCGGCATCGCTGCCGCGCGGCTTCAATCGCAATGTTCCAAATGGAAGCGCCAAATCGTCCACAATTACAAGCATATTTTCGGTGGGAATATTTTTTTTATTCAGCCAATAACGCACTGCATTTCCGCTCAGATTCATAAACGTGTTGGGCTTAAGTAATACCAACGTGCGCCCTTTTAATTTGAGTTCGGCGAGGGCGCCGTAGCGTTGTTCGCTGAAAAAAATAGTAGACGCTTTTGCCAAAGCGTCTAATACTATAAATCCTATGTTGTGGCGGGTATCCTGATATTTGCTACCGATATTTCCCAATCCGACAATCAGATATTTCATTTCGAAACAATTAGATGATACGTCATTGGTCTTCTTTGTGTAAAACGAGAAAAGACGTTTCAAATATTGAAGACTTCGTCTCATAAATCATTATTCTTCTTTACTTTCGGCTTTTGCGGCGGCTCCTTTTGCGGCTCTTGTCAGTTTAACGGCTGCCACGACATTCATTACGGGCGATAAAATTTCCAAACCGGGGAAAGACAGCGAGCCTACTTGAATAGTTTTGCTCAAACCTAAATTGCTCACATCAATCGAAAGATTTTCGGGTATTTTGTCGTAAAGAGCTTTCACTTTCAGCTTACGCATTTCTTGCGACAATTTACCACCGGCTTTTACGCCTTCGGCTAATCCGTGCAATACGATAGGCACATCCATGACAATAGCTTTTTTCTCGTTCACTTCGAGAAAATCTGCGTGAAGCACTGCATCGCTGACAGGATGAAACTGTATATCTTTCAAAATTGCCTTGTAGATTTTTTCCCCAATGCTTAAGTTTACCAAGAAAATTTCGGGGGTATAAATTAACTTACGCAACCCGCCAAATGTGGCGTTGAAATGTACTACTTCGTTTCCACCGTAAAGTACGCAGGGAACGATTTCTTGTTTACGGACAATTTTTGAGGCTTTTTTGCCAACTTCGGTTCTTACTTCTCCTGATAATTCAAATGTTTTCATTTAATAATTTTTTTTGTGTTACTCAAAATTTAAGCTTATCGGGGCTTAATTTCCCATCACACTTTTTTGCAAAAGCGCGGCAAAGGTACAAAAAAAAAATAACAAGCAAGAATTTTTTCTGCTTAAAGTTAAGTTTAAAATCAAGCTCATTATAAAAGAAAAAAGCCGAATGGGTTTGAGAAAACTCCTGAAGACAGGATTTGAGACTTTCGGTTTTCTTTGTAATCTGCTGTGTATAAACATCCCAAAGGTGCAGCCCGCCATTAAAAACCTGTATTTGCGTCTCGGTGTAAATTAAATGTTGAGTTTTCAATCAATGCCACCGGCTGTTTTTCAATAGCCAAAGGTAAGGCATTTTTTTTAATTTACCAAATAAATATGAAAAAAAAATAAAAATTTAAAGTTTTGAACATAAAGTGTAGGCTATAAAAAACATTTTCTAAACTCCAATATTCACATTCTACACTTTAACGTTGTGTTCTTTCCGCAGCAAATCATTTACCGTTTTTACCGGACTGAATGTAGAGACAGGCGCTTCCACAAAAATCGTGTTCCAGTCGCTCATAGCGCCGTTCCATAAGCCGGGCAACTCTAAGGCTTTCAGCTCTTTGCCGTTTTTCGACTTGATAGAAATAAATCCGGTGCCGAGGTCAACAAAATCGGGCAGGTTAAATTTTTCGCCTTTGTAATTCCGCACGCCGCACACCAAATCTACCGGATTGAAATGTGTCGCGTCCATCATAATTTGTTTGTCTGCCGGATTATTTTTGTTTATTTGCGAACTTTCCAAAATTTGCAGCGATGCGCTACCGTCTTTGTTCAGGGTCAAATAAGGACCGCCGCCGGGCTCGCCCTCGTTTTTTACCATTCCGCACACACGCACAGGACGGTTGAGTATTCTTTTTAAAAAATCAATATCACCTTTTTTATCACTCGGAAGCTGCACGCACAGTTTTTTTTCTAAAAATGTTTCTATTTCTGCAATTTTTTCTTTTTTGATAGAGGGATTTTCCAATTCGTGTAAAAACAAAAACAGTTGTTGTTGCAAATCTACAAGCACACCTGCAATTAATTTTTTGTAAAGAATAGTATCGCCTTTCAAGAAATCGGGCGTTACATTGTCAATATTTTTAATAAAAACCACATCGGCATCAATATCATTCAGATTTTCAATCAGTGCGCCATGTCCACCCGGGCGAAAGAGCATTTTGCCGTTTTCGCGAAATGGCTCGTTGTTGGCATCGGCGGCAATTGTGTCGGTGCTTGGTTTTTGCTCCGAAAAAGAGACTTTATACCTTATATTATATAGCGTTTCGTAATGCGCTTTTTTTAGTTCAATTAATTTCTCAAACAATGGACGATGTTCGGGCGATATCGTAAAGTGAAGATTTGCGGTGTTGTCGCTTCCTTTTGCATACAAAGCGCTTTCCACCAAATGTTCTTCGACCGGAGTGCGTTTGCCGTCGGCATATTTATGGAACAGCAACAAACCTTTCGGCAGCGCACCGTAATTTAAGCCTTCGGCGTACAAAAGCAGGTTTGCAATGGTTTTGTATTGTTGATTTGAAAGCTCGTTTTTACCTTCCTCTTGTGGAGAGGGAAGCAACGAGGCAACAGATTCCGATGGAGACGACCGGAGTGAGGTTTCGGCGATGCTTTTTCCTATCTTTTGCAAGCAAACAGCATTTAATTCATCGGAAAATGCAAAATCGCCGATATTTTCAAAAAAATCTTTTACGGCTGAATTTTCGGGAAAGTCATTTGCGCCTTCTACAAATTCAAACAAATCCTTAAACATTCGGCTTGCCGCACCCGAAGCGGGCACAAACTTCACAATCGTATTGTTACCGTTCAGGTAATCGTCCCACTTTTTCAGAAAAAAATCTTTTTCTTCGTCAGAAAGGCACATTACGCCTTGGTTGGCGCTTGCCGCCTTGATTATTTTCAGAAAAGGAAAACCGTTTTTGAAAGAATTCAGTTGTTTTTCAACCGTTTTCCGGCTTATATTTTTTGCCGCGAGCAGTTGCAAATCTTCGTTTGAAAACATAATCGTGATTTTTTAAAATTTTGAGAGGAACAAATGTAAGAAATATTTTTAATTCGGCAAAAAAAACGCTTGTTATAAATTTATTTTAAAAAAAATGTGCATTTTAACATTTTATATCAAAATTATAAATATATTTGCAGCAGAAAAAAAATCAAAATGTAATTTCATTTAATTACATTTCTGTTTTTTTTCTTCCGAAAAATCTACAAATACCTTGAATCACACACAGGGAGCAGTTATTGTTTCCGCATTTCTGATGTGTTAGTATTTACAATTAAAAAATATGCAGATGAAAATTAAAAACGCAGGTTATACAGCAATTATGCGAGTTTTTTCGACTTTTATGATTGCAATTCTTGCCACAGCAAGTTTGTGGGCGCAGAATAAAGAGATTACAGGAGTGATAAAAGATGGCACAGGCGTGGCGGCTGTTGGTGTTTCGGTGCAAGTCGAAGGTACGACAATTGCCACGATGACCGACAAGAATGGCGCTTATAGCATTTCGGCGCCGGAAGATGCGAAATACCTTGTATTTAAGTACGAAGGAATGGACAACCAACGTGTTGCGATAACAAGCGACAAAATTGACTTTACGTTTGACGATGCAACAATGATGGAAGAATTGGTGGTTGTGGGCTATGGTTCCGGCGTAAACAGACGGGATTTAACAGGACCTGTCGGCTCGGTTGATGCTAAAAAATTAGATGTCCCGGTTGCTTCGGCAGCAGAAGCCATCACAGGAAAATTAGCAGGCGTTCATGTAACCACGACCGAAGGCGACCCCGATGCAGACATAAAAGTGCGTGTGCGCGGAGGCTCTTCGCTTACGCAAAACGCTGAACCTTTGTACATTGTGGACGGAATGCCGGTAAGCAGTATTAGCGATATTCCGCCATCGGATATTAAAAGCATTGAAGTTTTGAAAGATGCCGCATCTACTGCCATTTATGGGGCACAGGGCGCCAATGGAGTAATTCTTGTTACGACCAAAGATGCAGATGATAACAATAAAAAACAAGGCAAAGGCGGTAAATTTACCTTTAACGTAGACTATATGTGTTACGGTGGATTCAAAGAGCAAAGAAAAAAATACGATATGTTTTCTTCGGTAGAAGAATTTCTACGCATGCAGTATGAGTTCGCATATTTGTTTAATCAAGAAGAAAACAGGTTTCAAAAACCATTTAATCCTAACTACGAAACAGATAAAGACAGCAAGATTTGGACAGCTCTGCCTAATATAATAGAAGCCTGGAATGAAAAAATCCGCACCAAAGAAGAGTTTTTTACCGATTGGCAGGACGAAACTTTCGGACGCACAGGAAGCAACTGGAACCACAGCGCTACCGTCAGCGCAGGCAATAAGATAGCCAATATAAAATTGAGCTACAGTTATATTGACGATAAGGCGATTATGTACGAATCGAACTATACGCGCCACAATATATCGTTGAAAGCGAATATCAAACCGATTAAAAACATGACCATCAGTGTTACAGGACGTTATATTGACACCGAAATATTGGGAGCAGGCACGTCAACGGACAAACTAAACGAAGGTTCCAAAACCGAATCGCGCGTGCGCAATGCAATCGCTTATACTCCGATAAAATTCGCGGAAGAATACGATGGAGAAAGAGAACAGGAAGGCGGAATGTTCGACCCGATTACGGTAATAAACGATAACCACAAATTAAAAACAGACCGTAAATGGGGTGTAAACGGTTATATATCCTATAAATTCTTAAAAAGCCTAACCGTCAAATCCCAGTGGGGATACGAAGCGCAAACCAAAAACGAAAACCGTTATTACGGACCTACTTCTTCTATGAATCGCGGGAAAGATTTTTCATTCTGTCCTGCCCTTACTCTTTTTGATTCAGACCCGCAGCCACGATTTCCTTCCACTGTGATAAGAAGAGACGATAATTCTACATTCCTTAACACGAATACCATCGAGTACAAAAAAACCTTTAAGAAAAACCATAATTTTACGGCATTGCTGGGCGAAGAAACGGTAATGAAGACAAATAAATGGGAAGTAGAAAAAAGTGTCGGATATGGATATGTGGACGGAAATAGTACAATACCGGAAAAAGAACAGATAGACGAAAGAGTTGTTGAGCCCATGGTTAGGTGGACTACCAATTTTATTGACCCTAACGATAACCTGCTGTCGTTTTTCGGTAGAGCCGAATACAATTACAAAGGACGCTATTATGCTTCGGCTACTGTGCGTGCCGATGCCTCCAACCGTTTTGCAAAAGGCAATCAGTGGGGATTTTTCCCATCGGGAGCAATCGCTTGGCGTATGTCCGACGAGACATGGTTTAAAGAAGCGCCCGGCGCCGACAAGGTTAACGAGTTGAAGTGGCGTTTTAGTTATGGAAAAGTAGGTAACAATAATGTCGATTTGGGCGTGTTGTATAACTGGCTTTATACAGACTATGCCTTCAATTCTTTCGATACGACTATGTACTCTTATACAAGAAGATTTAACGAAGATATTATACCTAACCCGAACTTGAAATGGGAAGAAACCATTACCCGCAATTTTGGCTTAGACTATGGCTTCTTCCGCAATCGCTTAAGCGGTACTATTGACCTTTATTGGAATAATACCAAAGATTTGATTGTAAGAATACCAACAGGTACGAAATACCGCTACGACAATGTGGGTGAAACAGAAACAAAAGGATTCGAATTTACAGTAAGAGGCGTTATACTGGATAATAGAGCAAAATCTTTAAATTACAGTTTAAATATTGATGCAAATATCGCATTCAACAAAAATAAAATTATTTCATTAGGAGGAATTGATGCTCTGTCAATCGGTTCCCGGTATTTGTCGGGAGATTATAAAAACCAAAATGAATTTATGTTCATGGAAGGACAAGCCTTAGGGCGTGTCTATGGCTATCTCTATGACGGCTATTATACCGCCGCCGATTTTACCGGAGGATATGACACAAAAAATAATAGATGGTTAAGTGAAGACGGCAAGCCGGTTGCTTCGATTTTGGCAGAAGACGTTAATAAACCTTTTGGCGGTGCGCGTCCGGGAATGATGAAACTGAAAACAGACGAAAACGGAAATCCAATTATGGACGTGATAGGAAATACGATGCCGATATGTACAGGAGGTTTTTCTATCAGCGGGCACATTGGCAGCGAAAACTGGGGAAATATAGATGTTGCTGCTTATTTCACCTATTCTATCGGCAACGATGTGATAAATTTGACCGCGCTTGACCTGTCTACTGTGGTGGATAAAACGAAAGGAAGAAACAATCTAAATACGGTGGCTTATGGCGAGCGTTATACGCTCTTTAATAAAGACGGAAAATATCTGCCTGCTCTTATGGCGGCTGACCCCATCGATGGTATAATAAAAGGAGACGAATATGCAAGGTTGGTGAATGAATTGGATAATGACATTAACAAGAATGCAAGCATATACAATCCGGTACACCGGCAGTTGGCGTTTACTGATAATAATGTAGAAGACGGTTCTTTCCTCCGTTTTTCGACATTGACCGTTGGTTATTCTTTGGCTGAAAAATGGATAAAAAAAGCGCACTTGACAAAAGTCCGGGTATTCTTTACCGCTTCCAACCTTTTCTGTTGGTCAAAATATTCGGGTAACGACCCCGAAGTAGATGTGGCTTCAAAAGATAATCCCCTGCTTGTAGGTATTGACTGGTCTGCCTACCCGAAAGCGCGTGCATTTAATTTCGGCATAAATCTTTCATTCTAAAAATTTAAAAATATATACAGATGAAATAGCCATGTAAAATAAACTTTACACTAAGCGATGATGAATATTTCATGGCGT
>Ga0099364_10012517_pt1 | contig 11430 bp, 7 predicted proteins | sample TergutTh196P3_FD_73070 | JGI IMG/M metagenome (GOLD analysis project Ga0099364, IMG submission 73070) | Microcerotermes parvus P3 segment gut microbial communities from Pointe-Noire, Republic of the Congo - Th196 P3 | ecosystem: Host-associated > Arthropoda: Insects > Digestive system > Gut ...
TCAAGCCGGCAGCCGAAGCACACGTCGGCATTCATGCATCAATGGGCGACCATGATCATCGGGAACATTTTCAGGCAATCCGCAAACAACTGCTGCCCTCCCCGGAGCAGCGGGACACTTCGATCACCCACATCGTCCGCACAGAACCCTGGCAGGATGGCGAAGTCAAGCATTTGGAAATTATCGAAACGAAAAGAGCCAATTTTTTTGTATTGGATTCGTTGGACAAAACCAACCAAGAGGAGGGAAAATTCGGCAACAATCAACTTGACTGGCTTGCCGCCGAATTGGACAGGCGAAAGGACAAGCCCGCTATTCTGATGGCACATCACCCGGCGGTCGATCTTGCCAACAGCGGATTAGCGGATACCCTTTCATTTTGGCGAATGCTCGGCACGCGGCATCAAGTCAAAGCGTATTTCTTTGGACACTCACACGTTTGGCTTCACTACCGCATTGGACGTGTCCATCAAGTCAATTTTCCGGCTACTTCCCGTTGCCCGCCGCTCACTGTTCTCGGCTGGGTATTGCTCACGCTTTACGATGATGGAGTCCGTTTGACGCTAAAAACATGTGAACCTAACCACCCGCGAAACGGCGAAATTGTTGATTTGAAATGGGTGTGAACGGCATGAAATTGGACGTTTTCCTTTGCGTCCTTTGCGGTTCAATTCTCTTTTTTTAACCGCAAAGTGCGCAAAGGGATGTGCAAAGAACGCAAGGAAAAAACACCCAATTTCTCCCCATTGGCAATATATCCGTTAATGAGGCACACTTGTTTTTTTCGTTCCGTTGTGATACAATACAGCCTTTGGTTCCACACAACATCACTTTCGAAAAGAGGAAAAATCATGACAGAATCCAAAGCAGCCTTGGCGTATCCAAGACTTTGTATCGCTTATCTTTGCCAATTTGCCGTCTGGGGTGCCTGGGCAGGTGCACTCGGACAATACGCAGGCAAGCATCTTGCTTTCACCGGAGGACAAATCGGCTGGCTTTACAACGCCATCCCCCTCGGTGCCGTCATCGCTCCGCTCCTCATCGGTCCCATTGCCGATAGGTATTTTTCGGCACAGAAAGTGATGTCCGTCCTCCATCTCATCGGCGGACTTGCTCTGCTCGCTTGCGGTTGGCTCTGCATGACCGGTCAGCAATCCTTTCCCGTCCTAATGGGCTTAATGCTCCTCTCCGGTGCATGCTATATGCCGACGATGGGGTTGATTAACTCCGTTGTTTTCAAACACCTGCCGAGTGCCGGTATGGCTCCTTATGTTTTCGTCTTCGGCACCATCGGTTGGATCATCGTGAACCTTATCATCGCCGCGTTTTGCGGCGGAGCGGACACGCCCTACTTCTTCCTCGTCGGCGGCGGATTCAGCGTGTTCCTTGCCTTTTACGCTCTAACACTTCCCAATACACCGCCGAAAGGCGCACCCGCCGTTGACGCTTCAAATGGGGGCGAGAAAAAATCCGGCGGACTCGGCGTACTCGTACTCTTCAAGGATTTTCCCTTCGTCATTTTCGTCCTTTGTGCGTTTTTGGCGAGCATCCCGGCTTGCAACTACTTTTTCCCGGCACAGGTTTCCTTCCTCACGGAACGGGGCTATCCTTCGCCGGTGGCACTGACGACTATTAACCAATTTTCCGAAATCCTCTTTATGCTTGCGCTGCCGTTCTGTATTCCGCGCTTCGGCTTGAAGAATGTGCTTTTAATCGGTATGGCAGCGTGGTCGCTCCGGTACTTCTGCTTTGCGGAACCCTATTTTGCGATGGCGGTTCTCGGCTTGCTGTTGCACGGGCTTTGCTACACGTTCCTTTATGTTGCCGCCTATATGTATGCCGAAAAGGTCGCACCGGCACACCTGAAAGCAAGTGCTCAAAGCATGATGGTCTTCCTACTGCTTGGGGTTGGTCAGGTTCTCGGCGGTCTCGGTTATGGATATATGCGTGATCGTAATCAACCGGAATTTGCCGGAATCAAGACGGAGTTGAGAATCGTTGAGGGTGCCGAGTGGCCGCAAGGGATTGATCCAACCGACTCGGTTGTCCTGCCGTTCCCAGTGTGGAGCGAGTCCGAAGACAGTATGTTCCAGTACCTCGATCTTGCCGCACAAGTCAATAAGTTGCTCGGCAGGGAACAAGAAGTTTCGACGACACGAAAAATTGATTTCGGCAAGTTGCTTCAAGGCAAGCCGCTCACAGCAGAGGCAATCGATTCCTGGAACAAGGAGGACTTGATTATAGACAATGTCCGTGTGTTGAAGGTTTCTGACTGTTGCGATGACGACTCTGACCGCATTGGCGTTAGTGCTGAATTCGTGAAAGCCTTGCAGGAGAAATTGGAAAAGAGCAAGGCAGTAATTCCCGTTGTCAGTGTTCAATACACGAAAGATGACTTGAAGAAACTCGCTACGGAAATCGGCGGCGAGAACTTCTCGTTGACTCGTTCGGACAAACTTGCCGCCCTGGCGCATGACTGGACGAAGATATTCCGTTTGCCGGCAATTCTCATTGCCGTCTGCTTTGTGGTCTTCCTGCTGTTTGGGAGGAATCCGAAAGAGGAGGCGGCAGAACCGCAGGCGTAAAATTGCACGTGAGTGCTTCGTAATATACTGCAACACGGCATCATTGTCCGTTTTTCCATCCCCTCTCCCTCTGGGAGAGGGCTAGGGTGAGGGCATTACGTTCTCACACTCTGACCCTCTCCCAGGGGGAGAGGGGACGGTGTTTCGGCAATCCAGAAACGTTCAATTTGTGACGTGGTGCAGTATGATTAAAAAAACGGGACGTGCTTTCCTTGAAACGGCATGAATAACGTGCCTGTACGTCCCTTGCGTTTTCTTTGCGTTCTTTGCGGTAAAAAAACCGCCGAGGGCGTGAAGTACAATTTCACACCGTTTATGAACCATGAACCTCGAAGAAATCCGCACCGAGACCGATAAAATTGATGACGAAATTGCCGCACTTTTCAAACGGCGGCTGATGCTCGTCGAATCTGTTGCCCAGGTCAAAAAGGAAACGAACGCTTCCGTCCTTAAACCGACAAGGGAGCGTGAAATCATCAGCCGCCTGACAAGTAAGCATGACGGGATGACGGCAGATTTTCTCAAATTGCTCTTCACGACCATTTTCGATATTTCGCGCTCGCACCAAATCGTGTTGACGAACCGGAGTTCCAAAACTGCCGAAAGCATCACACAGGCATTGGCAACAACGCCGCAATTATTTCCCAAAGAAGCCCAGGTTGCGTGCCAGGGTACGGAGGGTGCGAACTCAACCTTTGCGTGCGAAAAACTGTTCAACCGACCGACGATCCTCTACTTCAACAGTTTTGACAGCGTTTTTAATGCTGTCGATAAGGGACTCTGCCGCTACGGTATCTTGCCCGTCGAAAACAGTTTGCACGGCTCGGTTACAAACATTTACGACCTGATGAAGCAGAATCAGTTCTACATTGTTCGCAGCGTGAAACTGAAAATCAATCATGCCCTGCTTGCCAAACCGGGCGTAAAACTGTCCGGCGTGAAAGCGGTCTATTCCCACGAGCAGGCACTCGCCCAATGCAGTCTATTTTTGAAAGACCGCAACTACGAAATTCAAGTCCACGAAAACACCGCCCTGGCAGCACAATTTGTGGCAGAGTCGCCGCGTGATGACATTGCGGCAATCGCCTCGACCAACTGTGCGGAACTCTACGGTTTGGACATTTTGGATGACGACATTCAAAATAATGCGAACAACTACACACGCTTCGTGTGTATTTCAAAGCAGTTAGAGATTTATCCGGGCGCAAGGAAAATTAGTCTGGTGATGACAATTCCGCACCGTCCCGGCTCGTTGTATCATTTGATGACCAAGTTTTCGACGCTCGGCATCAACCTCACGAAACTGGAAAGCCGACCCATCCCGGACAGGGATTTCGAGTTCATGTTCTATTTCGACCTGGACATTTCCGTCTATGACGATGCGGTTTCCAAGTTGTTTTCCCTCTTGGAAAACGGCACGGATCATTTTGTATTCCTGGGGTGTTATGCGGAACAGTGAGATGTACTGTAAACGGCATGCCATTGCCCCTTTTGCGTTCTTTGCGCCTTGGTAACTATACTGCAACACGGCATGAAATTGTACTTTGCGAACCTTACACTTCTCTGCGTCTTTGCGGTTAAATTTTCTTTTTTTTAACCGCAAAGACACAAAGACGCAATTTTTACGCTGTTTGACCGCATCATCACGTAAAACACCAGGGGCGTTTTCGGTTGAGGGTTGATTCCAGAATATCCATGCAGATATTGACGTTATCGACGACTTGGAAGTCGTACATACCCACGCAGAGAAAGTCGGCTCCGGCTTCAAGGGCAAAGCGGAAACCGTCGTGAGGACGGATGGCTCCTGCCGCCAGGATTTTGAAACCGATCCAGGGTTGCGGAAGCCCATTCATGAACTCAATCGTCTCATTCACGGAGCGGCAATAAACATTGTCATGCTCCGGCTTGTCCGACATCCGCGACCAGTATCGGTCATGATGGATTGTCTTCATCCAGAAGTCCGGGTTAAATCCCTTTTCGACCAGCGCCTGTATTGTCGAAAGGCGGTGTGCGCCAAGTCCCACGACGGCTCTTTCCCGGCGCATCCGCTCCATGAAGGCTGCTATTTCGTCAAACTTTTCTTCACGCACGAGCCGGTCTCCCTGCTCTCCTTGCAGGTACACGGCGGAGGCTCCCTTGTCGAGACAGTCAACCGCGCCGTCGATGGAGGAGCAATCGGCAATGTACCGCATCGTCCCATCGGCATTTTCCCAATAGTCCGCCATAATACCGATATGTGAATGGTGTCCGAGATACGCGTTGATACCGCACGCCTCCCCCATTTTGAAGGTGGCAATAATTTTATCCCGCGTGTGATAGGCTTTCACAAGGTCATCCACGTAGATCAAATCCCGTGCATGTGCCCATCCGCCGATCAGATTACCTCCCATGATCATCCGGCTAAAATCGAGTCCTTTAATGTTCGCCTTCGTCATCGGCTTTTTCAGGTCGGCAAACTTTGCCCAGTTAGTATGCGTCCGGGAAGCACCGGACAGGGCATCGACTTCAACGTCCTGCACACCGACAGGGTTCCCTTCTGCGGCAAGTTGCTGCGCGAGCACACTTCGTTCATGGCTCACAAATGCGGCACCCGTTGCAAGAGCGGCACCGCCGGTAACCATTTTCTTCAATGCCTCACGGCGTTCTGGATTGTTCGGTTTTGTCATCGTTAAACTCCTGTGTAAAAAACCTCCGGGTTTAGGCTTCGCCGGAAAATGCGCCCTTTTCCGTCATTCCACTTCGTTTCATTCCGGCTTTTGTCAACAACAGTTTTTGTTAACAAAAGCCGGAATGGAGCGCAGCGAAATGACGGTAGAGGACTTTCCAGCGGAAGTTTATTGTACCATAAGGCTGCCTGTGGTGTGAGACCATGAGAGGGGAGAAGCCGCACAGCCGCACAGTCCGTCGACACGTTGAGCAAACTGGGGAGTAGATTCCGCCCTAAATGGCATTGATCATTTTTTTTCCAATTTTTCCCCGCACAAAGGCACAATGTGCATAAAGGAGTCTCAACTGCCGTCAATTCCTTTGTGTCCTTCGTACCTTTGTGCGAAACATCATCTTTGCGCCCCTTGCGGTTAAAAGAGTTCCGATTGAACCGCAAAGGGCAACTTCCATGCCGTTGACGGCAGAAATACCCCTTTTTCATGCACAGCGTTCACGCGGCTTTTTTCAATTTAGCAGGAAGCTGTAAATTGAAGAGTCCAAACAACTCTTCCTGGTTCAATCCCTTCGACGAATTGAGCCCCCGTGCGCCGGAGAGAATCAATTCCGACAGCCGGCGTTTGTTTTCCAGCGTTTGGTTGATCCGCTCTTCTACGGTGTTCGTGGAGATAAAACGAGTCACCGTCACCGGTCCTGCGGCACCGATTCGGTGTGCCCGGTTGATCGCTTGATCCTCCACCGCCGGATTCCACCACCGGTCAAAGAGAAAAACATAACCGGCAAATTGTAAGTTCAGTCCGACGCTTCCCGCTCCGTAACTCATCAAAATTACATGGATGTCCTTGTCCTCACGGAATCGCCGAATCATCTCATCCCGCTTGCCGGACGGTATTTTACCGTGATACTCCGAAAAGCCGAAGCGTTCCAGCGGGGCTTTGAGCCGAAGGATTGTTTCGACCCATTGACTAAACACGATGGCTTTCTGTCCGCTCTCGGCAATCTCTTCCATATCAACAAGCAGCCGTTCCAGTTTCGCACTTTCCCCCGTTGCCGGGTCGAAATTGCAAATCTGTTTGAGCCGCAGAATCAACTCGAACACCTGCGGAATCGTTACCTCTTCTCCCGCTTCGGACAGACGCAACACTCCTTCATCTTCCGCCATTCGGTATGTTTCGGCTTGCTCCGGTGTCAATTCCAGCAGTGCATCCCGGATCATTTTCGGCGGCAGTTGTGTGAGGACATCATCTTTTGTCCGGCGTAAAATGTGGTTTCCCACGACGTTACAAATTTCCGCCGGCTTGAGTCCCGACGGTAAAAAGCCGGTGGAGAGAAACTCAAAAATGCCGACGAGGTCTTCCGCCGAATTCTCGACAGGCGTGCCGGTGAGTGCCCAATTCCGGCGGCGGGGAATTGCTCGTGCCGCTTCCGAAGTCGCATTGCCTCTGTTTTTGACCCGCTGCGCTTCGTCCAGCACCACCAGATCAAAGAGCGGGGCTTTTTCCCCCGTTGGCGGATCGTAAAACTCCCGGTCTCTGTTCAGTAATTCGTAATTGGCAAGTCGCACCGGAATGCCGGACAACTGCCAAAGCCATTTTCGGCGAAGCGGGGAACCGTCAATCGGCTTGACACTGATTTCCGGTGCCCAAAGTTCAAATTCCCGCTGCCAGTTGGTGATCAACGGCTTCGGACAGACAAGCAGTACACTCCGAATCTCGCCTGTTCTCAGGAGTAAACGAATCGTGGTGATCGCCTGCATCGTTTTACCAAGTCCCATCTCGTCGGCAAGGATGGCAAAATGTGCACTGTATAAAAAAGCGACTCCCTCTCGTTGAAACGGAAAGGGGTCAAAGGGCATATCGAGCGTCGGCAGATTGAGGATGGACTCTATCGGCGGCTGTAAAATGTAGTTGAGCCGATCCTGAATTTTGACGGTATCGCTGGGAACCCGAATACGGGTCAGTGTTTCGATATCCTGTTTTTGCAGCCAAAAATCCTCTTCCGCCGCCTGCCGTCCGCCGTCTGCCGTCTCTAACCGGTCGTCTTCGGTCTGCTGCCGGCTCTCCTCCTCAGGCGGTGCGAAAAACCAACTTCGGGAATGCACCCGGACTCGGGAACTCACCATCCCGGATGCCGCCATACGGACAGCGGGGAGCGGCTTGAACAAATCGGAACGCACCGCAACCTCAACGGTTCGGTTCAGGAGCCGATTCCAACCGGTAATGAAAATTTCCGGCTGTTCAATACTGACCGGTATTTTTTTGACCTCTATGTCGTTCATCCAAGGCGGTATGATAGAAAATTGCGGCGGAAGATGCAAGAGGGAAATGTTTGCAAGGGGGGGAGGAGGAGGCAGGAAGCAGGAGTTAGGAGTCAGGAGTTAGAATGTCCCAACCTTGCGTCCTTTGCGACAACTTTGCGTCTTTGCGGTTAAATTTTCTTTTTTTTAACCGCAAGGGACGCAAAGGACCATTACGGTGCAACAGGCTCTGCATTATCCGTCAAACGAATCAGCGTCCGCCCTTCGGTGCGGTTCTGATCAAAATGCACCAGCATCGGCACGGTGTCCTGTGTCAGGTTCCAGAGTCCGCACTCGGCAATCATCGAATCATTGCCCTTCGCCTTGAATGCCACTCGCTGCGTCTGCGGGTCAACGGAACCGTAAAGTTCAGTTGCAACATCGGTCTCCTGATTGATAAAGTTGCCGCGAACCTGCCCCTGCTTGTTTGTGGCGATTTGCAAAATCCGCTTGCTCTCCGTCTGACTGCCATCCGCAACGACAGCAAAGGTGCCCATCGGCAACCAATCGTCCGCCGGATTAGCGGCTGGCTGTGCCCCTTCCTGTTGCGGGGGCGCAGGCTGCGGTGGTGCCGCCGTCGCCGTACCCGATGGTTGCGGCGGCGCAGGCGGCGGTGTACCAGCAATGGCAATGTTTTGCGCCTGCCGGTAGTATTCGCTGGAACTGACATAGGGCACGCTATTCACGTACACAACGTCCTGCACATAGACAATGTTACTGCCGTAATAATAAGGAACCGGCGTAAGGATGGCATTCGTAACGGCACCGGCAAAGAATCCGGCAGCAAACCAACCCCAAGCGTGATCCCAAGAGGGATGTCTCCACCACCAGTACGGCGGCGGGACGGGACGCGGGTATGGATACGGATGAGGGTGAGGATGCGGTCCGGGAGGATACGGATTAGGCAGTCCGGGGCACCATGCGTTCGTATGTTTCGCGTACCAATCTCCGGTGAACAGGTCGTTGCGATTGTACTGTTTGTTGAAATTATCCCGAACGATGTTAATCGACCGGTTATCAACATTGATTTTATTGATCACCGTATTGTTGATTCTTTGCGGGTTGAAATTCTGCCAGTTTTTCCAATCCGGTCCATCACGGTTAATAACCGTGTGGTCGTCCCGGTTGAAAACTTGAGCACGATTGTCGGGACCGAAGTTTTGACGCACCTGGTCAAGGTTCTGGCGATTAACGTTCTGGCGGTTAACATTGAGATTGGAACGATCGACATTACGCAGGTTTTCTCCCGAAAGATTGGGTCGATTAGCGTTTTGTTGATTTTGGTTTGGAAGATTGGGCCGGTTGGCGGGCTGTGCGATGTTTGGGCGTTGAATCGCCGGTCTCGCAGCATTCGGTACGGCATCCCGATGCACTACGGAACTATCGCCGAAATGGGACTGCACCGCCGGGAGGTTCGGCGGCGTTGCCGGACGGGACTGCATCGTCTGCCGCACTCCCGGTGCAATACCCTGCCGCTGTGCTTCGGCAAGGGGACAAAGCAAGACTGCGGACACGCCGATAAAACCGAACACTCGCCGAAAAATTATTCTGTTCATTGTTGGAACTCCTGATGGGAAAATTTAAACTATCACAATGCCGTCCCATTGTACCACAACGCCCCCGCAAAGTGGAGGATGCTGTAAACGGCACGAAATGGTGCTTTGCTCCCTTGCGAGAACTTTGCGCCTTTGCGGTTAAAAAAAGAACCGCAAAGTCTGCAAGGGTGGTGCCGAGAATGCCATGTGCAACTTCATGCTGTGCATGGGACACCTGCCCTCTCTAACAACTTCATCTCCTCCTGCACAAGTTCCGCCACCTGCTCCAAGAACCACGGATCAATCCCGGTAAGTCTGTAGAGTGTCTCCACATCGCTGCCCAGTTTGAATGCCGCTGCGACCTGAAACAATCTGTCCCGTGTCGGCACTGTTACTTTATGGTACAACTCGTCCAGTGTCGTCGGCGGGTCATCGGCACTGAACAAGCCGAAACGCCGGTTTTCCATTGACCGAAGCGTTTTGTGCAACGCTTCTTTGAAGGTGCGGCCAATCCCCATTGCTTCGCCGACGGACTTCATTTGAACCGAGAGGGTTTCATTGCCTTCGGGAAATTTCTCAAAGGCGAAGCGGGGAATCTTGACCACGCAGTAGTCGATTGCCGGTTCAAAACACATGTTGCTTTTCTGCGTAATGTCGTTGCAAAGTTCGTCGAGCGTGTAACCGATGGCAACCTTGGCAGCCACTTTGGCAATCGGAAAGCCGGTTGCTTTGGACGCGAGAGCAGAACTGCGGCTGACGCGGGGATTCATTTCAATCACGACCAGTCTGCCGGTCTTGGGACATTGGGCGAATTGAATGTTGCATCCGCCGGTTTCGATACCAATTGCCCGGATAATTTTCAGCGAATCCTCGCGCATCCGTTGATATTCCTTGTCGGTCATTGTGAAAATCGGAGCGACGGCAATCGAATCGCCGGTGTGTACGCCCATCGGGTCGAAGTTTTCGATGGCACAAACGACAATGACGTTATCGTTTTTATCCCGCATCATTTCCATTTCGAGTTCTTTCCAACCGATGAGCGATTCTTCGATGAGGACTTCGCGAATCATACTGGCAGCGAGTCCGCCGGAGACGATGCGCTCGTATTCCTCTTTGTTATAAGCAATACCGCCGCCGGTTCCGCCGAGCGTGAACGCAGGACGAATGACGCAGGGAAGTCCGATTTTGTCCATCACCGCCCTTGCCTCTTCCAGACTGCGCACATTTTCGCTCTTCGGCAGGTCGATACCGGCATTCCGCATCGTTTCGCGGAAGATTTCCCGGTTTTCGGCACGTTCGATGACCTCTTTGTCGGCAACGAGCATCTCGATACCGAGTTCTTCAAGGATGCCTGTTTCGGCAACTTTCATCGCGGTATTGAGGGCGGTTTGCCCTCCGAGTGTCGGCAGCAGTGCGTCGGGACGTTCCGTTTTGAGTACGGCGATGACGTGTTCCGGCGTGATCGGTTCGATGTAAGTTCGATCCGCTCCGACGGTGTCGAATTGGATCGGATCGGTCATAATCGTGGCGGGATTGGAATTGATGAGTACAACTTCGTATCCTTCTTCACGGAGGGCTTTCACGGCTTGTGTGCCGGAGTAATCGAACTCGCAGGCTTGTCCGATGATGATGGGTCCTGCGCCAATGATGGCAATTTTCTGGATGTCGGTGCGTTTGGGCATAGGGAGTTTATTTTGCCCGATTTGAGGGAGGTTGTCAAGAAGCACAAAATCCTCGCCCGAATTCTCCGTGTCCCTTGCGGTTAGAATATTTAACCGCAAAGACGCGGAGGGGAAAGGAGTCAGGAGTCAGGAGTCAGGAGTCAGGAGGAATAGGCAAACCCTACACTGGGTGTGTCCACGTTTTGTGGGTTCCTTTCCATGCGTTTTCCCATTGGTTGGAGTAAAGTGCTGCACAAAGTGTCGCTATTCTGTTCACCCTCGGCAACCTCCAGCACGCTCCCGTCTGCTTGAGACGCTTGCCCACCAAACTCTTGCACGCAGCCTCGATCAAACCACTCCCAATCGCACGACCACTCGCCAACCGCCCGCAATAATCCAACCGACCCGCATTGCCGCGAAAATACTCCAACAACGAATCCACCGACGACCGCTGCCCCTTCTTCAATCCCGATAACAATTTCAACTCACGCTCTAGACCCACGAACCCCTCCGATAACAGCACCAGACGCATACGCTCGAACCACTCCTTCTGCTCCGCCGCCCCACCCAATAATACCTTCCCACAGTCTGAAATGTGCTCGGCTCCATGATAAATGTCCAGGCACTCCTCTGTCTTGCCAAACACCTCACGCACCACATTCCAAATCCATTTTGCCCCATCGCCGAAC
>Ga0099364_10012518_pt1 | contig 11429 bp, 7 predicted proteins | sample TergutTh196P3_FD_73070 | JGI IMG/M metagenome (GOLD analysis project Ga0099364, IMG submission 73070) | Microcerotermes parvus P3 segment gut microbial communities from Pointe-Noire, Republic of the Congo - Th196 P3 | ecosystem: Host-associated > Arthropoda: Insects > Digestive system > Gut ...
GGGTGTATTATAAGATATAGTACATTTTTATTATTAATATGAAGTTAGTAGTCTTAAAAAAGTTTACATAGAGTTGAGGCTGCCCGGTAGGGCAGTCTTTTTTGTACGTCGGGCATGTTACGCTGCTTGCAGGGTGAGAGTCCCTGTTTGCGCCGAGTTGACAGAAAGCAATAGCGAATGGCAAGGGTGTTGCGGGGGACTGTAAAAAAAAATCTGAAGGAAGCCCATCAGCAAAATCGAGGTACTGCAGATTAAATTTTTTCTATTAATCATTAATCGTTAAACATTAATCATTGTCTTTTGCTCTGCCTTCTTTTAAGCCTCTTTGTATGCCTTTACGCTTTGCAGTAACCATCTTACTCTGCATATCAAGCTGATATTTGTATTCACTCATAAGACGAGCGCGTTCTATTTCGTCTTTGCTGATGCTCTTTAGTAGTTTGCTTGTCATGGCTATTCCATCCTCAAGTTCCAGTATTTTATTTATTTTCAGGCGTTTGCTTTTGTCTGTCAAGTACTTAAAAAATATTGCCCAATGCTCAGGAGCGCTCATTTCATCTATAGGGTTTTCTACTATCGCTTCTAACTTTGAAAGTTCAAGAGTAATTATACGGGTTTTTCCGTTTAAAGATACTCCGCGAGCCGGATCATAATACTCAAAACTATGGAAAAACTCCTTGTCTTGAAAAAATCTCTTTTTAGCCAATATTGTTATCTGATAAGCCTGTTTCAGGTCATCAAAACCTTTATCTTCCCCCTTGATATCCTGACCGGTAAAAAGTTTAGCTGCGTGGAATTCCATACGAATCGGTTCAAATGGATCGGGATTTAGACTCATCTCAACATTTATAAGTTCTCCGTTTTTGGCTCTGCAATTTATGTCAAAACGGATTTGACGATCTTTGATATTTTCAATCGGCGGTTCATTGGCTTTTATATCAACTACTGTAATTTTTCGACCAATAAGAGCTGAAATAAGCTTTGAAAGCGCTCTCCGTGAAGTTCGGTTATTACCGGTAAATACAGCCTTGAACACATTATCATAACAAATATCAAGAATATCTTCTGCTTCGTCAAAGTAAATTTTTGTTTTTTGTCGAGTAGACATTTTCCATTTCTCCTATTTCAAATTAATTTGTGTGAGATAGGCGAAACTAATGCCCCTCACAGAACCCAACGTGCCCTATTAAGGCATTAGGCTCTTCATAGTAATTATTCACTTCACCACAGAGGATGATAGATTTTCGGCTGTACTATTGGGTTGTAGCTTAATATTTTATTAAACTTTTCCCAACTTAATTTTCCCTTCTGACTTCGTCTGCTTAGCCATTTTCGCAATTCCACTAATGCATATCTTCGGAAATTGCTCAACCATCTGAAATTATCACTAATTCCGTAGTATCGAAACATACCATTTAATTTTATATTCAGTTTCTTAATTAAATGAACTGTTGGATATATCCTTGATTTCTCCTTTATCCATTCCTTTACCGCCAACTTCTTTGCTTGCGACTTCTTCATGCTTGTATGGTGTTCAAGCTTATAATAGCCTTTTCTTCCTTTGCTGTTTATATGCGTGAATCCTAAGAAATCAAAGGTTTCTTTACTTTCTGTGTTCCTTCCAAATGGTATTATTTTGCTTTTGTTCTCCGCTATCGTCAGGTCAAATTTCCCCAGCCTCTCTATTAATTCTTTATAAAACATCTCTGCATCTTCCTTAAACTCAAAGCAACACACAAAGTCATCTGCATATCGTACCATGTGCGCTTCTCCCTTGCTCTTGATTTTTGCATACTGTACAAACCATAAATCTAACACATAATGCAAATATATATTTGACAGTATCGGTGATATTAGACCTCCTTGCGGCGTTCCTTTATCACTTTCATGCCTTGTCATATCTTCCATTATTCCGGCTTTCAGAAATCTCACTATGTATCTAATAAATTTTGGGTCTTCTATTGTGTGTTCCAAAAATTTTGTTAGCCATTTATGATTTACATTGTCGAAAAATCCTTTTATGTCTGCGTCAACAATATAATTCACTTTCTTCTTCATGATTATTTCATCTAATTTCTTTATCGCTTGGTGACAGTCTTTGTTTGGTCTGAAACCATACGATAAATTAAGGAATATTGGTTCGTATATTGCATTTAGTACCTCTGCCATCACTCCTTGTATTAGCTTGTCTTCATAGGCAGGTATGCCTAACGGGCGTAATTCTTCACTCCCTAACTTTGGGATGTATGTTCGCCTTACTGCTTGCGGTCTGTATGACATTTGCTTCATTCTTGCGATTACTTCCTTTATGTTTTCATTAAGGTTTTTCGCATATTCTGCTTTTGTCATGCCATCTATTCCGCTCGCTTTCTTTCCTTCCTGCTTATGATGCTGCTCTACCAATGAGTCTTCATTGACATATTTCATTATGCCTTGTACTGTCTTATACTTCCTCAGTTGCTCTGCTATCTTTGTAAAATCGCTTCCCATCCCTTCTTCACCTCGTGTGTGTAAATGTTTATTTTACTCCGGCAATTACTATGCTAATCCCTTCGCTCCACAGTCGTTACTTGCTTCATCGCTACTATGAATTAGTCCGACTTCTTACAAGTCATCTGGGAAACCTCAGGTTTTACCCCTCTTTAATACCTATCAGTCAGTTTCCCATACTCACTACCAGAAGAACTTGCAAGACCTCCCAGGTATGATTAATATAACTATGTAGAACTCGCCATACCCTTAGACCCCGACAGAACCCACACTTCCTTGCCATTTCGTCCGTGTGTTGTTGTTTGCTGTCAAATGAAAGACATCAACTTCTGCTTGTTGAATTAACGAGGCTCAACAGTTTCACGCTTTCGCATTACGGCTCGAACTCTCTCTGATTTACGCTTAAACCTAATCTCACGACTTCGGCTCCAAAATCTCAATACCAGCGGCTGGCTAAGCCTTACTGGGTTGGATTCACACCAACTATATATTAATCACCGAACTGGCGCACTCATTTTTATTCTCCTATGGCATATATAATTAATACGATCGAAACGTGCAGAAGATAAAAATTTTTTTTGGATTTTTGATTTTTTTTGTAGGAGCAAAAAATTCCCCTCCTTGGAGGGGCAGACATTTTGCGTTAGCAAAATGTCTGGGTGGTATTGCAAATCATGCGTTGCAGGATTTTTACGTAGAATTGGGTTGTGAGCAAAATCCACGTTAGATTTCACGTTAGATTTAATGAGATGATCTTACAAATCTTAGAAAAATGTGTCCACTATATGGGGTACACTTCAGTAAAATATTACACTGTTATACTCACCGCCGGAAATAAACAATACGGCAGCAGAGTTGACCCTCTTCTTTCTACATCCTTTGAAAGAGTAAACTCACCCTTCATCAGATCAATTATATTTCCGCTGATCATACAATCCTTAACCCTGCCCTTTATTTTGCCGTTTTCTATTAAATAGGCAAGAGCCAAGTTAGCAGAAAAATCACCAGTAATAGTATTTGATTGTCCAAGCCCGATAAACTGCTCTGCAAATATCCCTCTATCAATAGTAGAAATTATTTCTTCAAATGATTTTTCTCCGGGCTTAACTGTAATTCCATGGAATGAAGGTGAAGGCAGAGATGAATATCCCCTATATGCATTACCTGTAGGCTGCATATTCAGTCTCTCTGAATATTTCAGGTCATTGATAAAAGTTTCAATAACGCCGTCTCTTATCAAAAAATTTTTTGAAACGGGGAGACCCTCGCCATCAAATGGAACATTATAGGGAGAGCCTTCTATCAGCGGATCATCAATCATTGTAAAAGACTCGCTGAATATCTTTTCACCCTTCATATCTGTAAACGGCGATATACCCTTCCACACAGAAACTCCGTTAAAGCCTGATACTATAAATCCTATTAGTCTACCAAAGGCTTGAGGGGGCAATAGTACAGGATAGCTTTGAGATTCTATCTTTTCAACTGTAAGTCCGTTCTCTATTTTTTTTATCAGTATATCTTTTAATTCCGAGCAGTCAACAGGTTTCAGTTCAGACCTGCTCTCCCATGTTTCAAGCCTTGAACCGTCAGGCATAATATATGTACATGAAATGGAAAATCCATATTGTGAATCTCTGTAAGATTGATCTACGCCGCTTGAATTTATTAAACGCACTTCACTCTGCGACGATGAAATTCCAAGATCAATGCTTATTTGCGGATATACTGATTTTATATCATCTATAATCTTTTCAGCTATAGAGATTTCATCATGTATATTGAATTTCTCAATTTCTGGGCTGTATGGTTCAAATGATCTTGTTGTATTATCCGGCAGATTAAAATTTTCCATGTCGCCGAAACTGCTCATCTGAAGCGCCCTTTTTACAGTCTCATCAATATTATCCAAAGCATTAGTGCATGAAAAACCTGTCTTGCTATCCAAGTTTACCCTTATTCCGAAACCCGAATTTTCACTCTCCGATATGGAATAGAGCCTGTTATTCTTAAAACTTATGGGTTTGCTCCTGCCTGAAACATGTATTGCATCATACCATTTAAGTTTAGAGGGGATAATTTTTTCTATAGTCGTTCTCATCTTTCATCACCAAATTATTAATTGCGGACGGCGGGAACATTAATGATTACCCTCTACCGCCTATTAAAACATCTCGTATCTTTATATGGGGACCGCCGAATGAAACAGGTAGAGGGCTCTGACCCCCTTTGCCGCATCCGCCGAGTCCGCCGAAAAGTTCCCTGTCATTTCCGATCATTTCTATATTTTTTAATGTGTTAAAGACATTTCCTGTGAGCACAATGTCTCTAAGCATCTTTTGGGGTTTTCCGTTTTTTATGAGATAGCCATACCCTGCAGTAAATGTAAACATCTCAAGATTTGTTTGGCCGCCTATTACATCTACGGCATATAGTCCGTCATCCATAGATGCGAATATGTCATCTTTAGTATATTCGCCATTATCAATATATGTATTTGTCATTCTTACTATTGGTTGCCTCATTACGCTAATTGCCCTTCCGTTTCCTGTAAGCTCTTCATTCATTTTAGCTGCAGTCTCACGCGAATGAAGTCTCCCTGATAGTAATCCGTCTTTTATTAAAGGAATTTTATTAGGTAATACACCCTCATCATCAAAAGGAATATATCCTGCGAAACTATGTAAAGTTCCGTCATCATATACATTGAGGCTCTGAGGACCAAACTCTTTTCCGATGACCATAATATCTTTCATTCTTGGATTTTCATAAATAAAATCCGCCTCAGACATATGCCCAAATGCTTCATGTATAAATACTCCGCTGAGTTTAGGATCTGCTATGATATTATATGTTCCGGAAGGGGGGGCTTTCGCATCCAAGAGATCAACCGCTCTCTTTACTACATCTTCTGCAAGGGATTCCCTGTTTTCAACAATTTCAAATCCGCTGTATGCGGATACGGATTCATGAAAGGGTTGGATCACAGCGCCGCGCTTTGCAATGGACGCTAAGGATATGCCGCAGTAGGATTTATCAAATGATAAAAAACTTCCTTCCGAATTTATATTGGTATATTCTGTCTTAACATCTCTGTATATAACCCTTGTGCTCTGAACAGACTCAGAGTTTTTTAATATATTATTATACCTCTTTGCAAGTTCAAATTTTTCATCAGGGCTTATATTCATAAAGTCGCGCAAAACTTCGGTTTTATACTCACCATGTACAGTTTTAGATTTAGCAACAATGCTTTTTTCAGTCGGATTTAAAAGCGATGCGGAATAGACTGCATTTGCATAAAATTTTTCAAGCCCTGCAAGATCGTTAAATGTTGCAAAACCCCAGGACCCGTTTACTAAAACGCGCACAGAGCCTGCAACAGATTCGCTTAGAGTAAATGAATCTACATTTTCACCTGACAGAGATATTATAGTACCTACACTTGAGGAGAGTCTTATCTCTGCATAATCGCATGATGAAGACTCAAGTATTTTTCTTCCGATGTCTACTGCTGCTTTATATTTTTCGTTCATGATTACTCCAAGAATTAAATGCTTAAGTTTGTAAATGTTAAATAATATGTCAAGCTCATTCTTTCTTTCGGTGAAACTTCTCTATCACTATGAACTGCGCAGGCGTAACTGCAAATGTCCAGAAAAGCGATGCTAATATTCCACCAATAATTACCGCTCCTGTTGATACTTTTATGCCGTCTGCCGACCACAATTGCGGCGCCATGCCTGCCACGATAGCAATTGTCGTCATAAGTAAGATTCTGCTTTTATCAACATATTCTGTCCACAGTGCATCTTTGGCATTTTCGCCTTTTGCTATACGCGCTATTGCAGGTTCCAGTACCAGTATATCTGTATTCACAGCCAACCCCACAAGCATAACAATAGAAACCAGTGCCGCAATATTGACAATAGCTCCGGTTAAGAACAACATTAAAAACACGCCGGTAAATGAAAATAATATAGTTATCGCAATTGTCAGAGGATGAAGCCATGAATTCATAATCGCAGCAAGAAGCATATATGTCAAAATTGCTGCAAGTAAAAATGTCTTGCCCATCTCACTGCTTGATTCGCTGTGGAGTTCAGACACTCCGCCAAACGAAGCGCCATATCCGGGAGCGAAATCTATTTTTGCAAATTCCGCCTCTATTTTTTTCTGTACCGGACCAATAGTAGATTTGCCTATATTTATGTTTATTTCCGTAATTCGCGCTTTGTTTAAACGATGAATATCTGATGCCGCGCGCTTTGATTCAATTGTTCCCAGTTCGGATAATGCAATTAGCCCCTTTGGCGTTTGGACAAAAATTAATTCAAACATTGCGCGTGTTTTATATTCTTTGCCAAATTCAATTATAATTGGAAATTCTTTGCCGTCTTCTTTGTATTTGAGCGCATCATTTCCTAACAAAGCCGTACGCAATGCTAAAGCCGCCGCTTGATTGGATACTCCCCAATATTGCATTTTTGCAGCATTGGGCACGAACTTCAATTCATTGCCCGGCGTTTGAGCTGCAAATACCACGCTTTGTATTTCAGGAATTTTATTCAATTGTTTAATAATATCTTTGGCATAGGCTTCGCGCTGAGCATTGTCCAGTCCGGTTATATTTAATATCAAATCATTCATAAATCCGCCTTTTTTCAGTCCTGTTGTAATTTGAATTTCTACTCCCGGAATATCTGCGATTTTTGGCAGCATTTGTTGAGCCAGCTTTTTATCAGAGATGCTGCGTTTTTCTCGCGGAGTCAGGCCGACCTTTATGGCAATGTTTTGCGTTCCTCGTTCCCCGATTTTGGCTGATATAAATTCAACTTCAGGAAATTCAAGCAAGCGCTTTTCAATATCGCCGGCTATCTGTTCTGCCCGCGCGTACGTTGTTCCTACCGGTCCCCGTGCTGTGATACTGATTTCATTTATGTCCATGCTTGGCTCAAATTCCTCTCCGACCCAGCGCATAAGAGAAGCTGATAAGATCAAAACCACAAACGATGCGGCAATGATGCGCCACGGATGCATCATTTGGTAATCAAAAAATTTATGAAACCATGCCAGCGGCTCTTTGTCGGACTTTTTGTTTTGGGAACTACCGGATGTTTTTCGCAAAATCCTTGCAATCATCATCGGTGTTAATGTGAAAGAAAACATCAGAGATAATAGCGTAAGATATACCACAGTCAAGCCAAAGTATTTCATAAACTGACCGGCAATTCCGCCTGTAAATGCCAATGGCAAAAATACAACTAAGTTTGTTCCAGCAGCCGCCATAATAGGCACTATGGATTTTTTCGCGCCGTTGATTGCCGCTTCTTCCGGAGAAACTCCGGCGTTTAACTGTACCAGCGATGATTCAATCAGAACAATCGCGCTTGCAATCAGTGTACCAAGAGCCGTAGCCATAGCCAAGAGTGTCATTGAGTTGATTGTAAATCGGGACATATCAATAAAAAAGAACCCGGCGAGCAATGATGTCGGAATCACGATGGAAGCAATGATTGTAGTGCGCCAGTTTTTAGTAAACACCAGCAATGTTAAAGCTGTCAGCATTATTCCCAGCAATATGCTGTATATGGTATTGTTTGTTTCATTTGATATTATGATAGATGAATCAGAAACAATTTGCATTGTAGGCTCTGAATGTGTGTTTTTAAAATAATCTTTTATTAATTCTTCAAACTTTGTAAAATTCTTTCGCACCGCTTGCGAAATATTTACTGCATTTCCGTCGGCTGCTTTAACGATTGAAACTATTACAACGTCTTGCCCATTGTATTTAGCGCCGCTTTCAATTTCGCGCGTTGCATCTGTTATTGTTGATATTTCAGATAATCTGAATTTGTCGCCTTCAGGAGTTGATATGCGCAAGTTCGATATATCGGCAATGCTTTCAAATTCTCCTGCAAAGCGTACTATATTATAATCACTGCCGCTTTCTATTTTTCCGCTGGGAATATTCTGATTGTTCAGAACTAAAACTCCGACAATGTCCATAATGGTCACACCGCGCGCAGCCATCAACTCGGGCAATAACTGTATGCGTACTGCACGTTCATGTCCTCCGAATACAGACACGGATGCAACTCCCGGCAGGGCAGTTATCTGTTGGCTCAATACATCTTTGACGAATAAATCTAATTCACGCTTATCGGCGCCTGATAACACAATATCCATTACAGAGGTTTGCAATGGATTAAACTTTTCCACAACCGGTTTTCTCATATCTATAGGAAATTCATCGGCAAGTCCATCAATCTTTGTCTTTATTTCAGATGCTTTATCATTGACGTTTATGCCAAAGTTAAATTCAGCCATAACAAAAGCGCCATTTTCAAAAACTTGGGAAATTATTCTTTTTAACCCTGCTGTTTCGGATATAGCGTCTTCGGCGCGTTTAACAATTAAGTTTTCAATATCAAGTTGTGATGAACCGGGATAAATAAATGTAGCGGTAACTATTGGGAAATCAATTGCAGGACTCTGTTCAATATTCATTTTAGAAAACGAAACAATGCCCAACACAATCCAAAACAGAACAAACATAATAGTAGTGACAGGACGTTTTACAAAAAATTTTAACATAATTTACTCCTTATTTACCTCTTATTTGCTGATTTTACTTTGCTTGCAGGTTCAACTCTGGTCAAAATAATGATGTCGCCTTCTACCAATCCTTTTACAACAGCGTGTTCAGCGTCTGCTGCAATAACCGTAATTTGTTTTATAGCTGCAATTTCGTTTTCAGAAACCATAATGCTAGAGTTTGAAATTGACGATAGAGGAACAAACACGCCATTGTATTCAAGCTCTATAAACTGATTGCCTGATGCGCCGGATGTTTTTATTACAAATAATCCTGTATCCATATCGATATTTTTTGATACGGAAATTATATGACCGCCATTGGATAATTTTTGTCCTGATTTGAATTTATGTACACGGCTCTTTGATACGAATATCTTGTTGTTTGTAACAGCGACCGGTTCGCGAAGGACGCCTTTCCTAACTTTTGCAATCATTGTTTCAACAGGCACGCCGTCAATGTCTGCAATACGCGCAATATTGAAAACTTCCCTCGCATTTTCATTTGATATTTGTATCACACGATTTATAACAGTTCCTGTGATGATAATTGCTATTAAAACATAAATAAGTTTCTTCATTTTATATACCTTTTATATACCTTTTATATACATTTATATACCATTTAGTTTTTTAATCAATTCTTCAACCATTAGAATGTTGAACTTAGTATTTAATACTGCCATATCCATTTGCATCAATGCAGCCTGGACATCGGATAATTCTACTGCACTGGTTTGCCCTGCTGCAAAGCGGTCCAGGGAAATTTGCACTGTTCTGGCTGCCAGATAGCGCGCAGTATTGAGCTTGCTTAAATTTGCACGCAACTGTTCATGGCGCAATACTGCTTCAATGTATTCGGTGGATTTTATTTTTTTTGATTTATCCAAATCTTGCCGTGCGGATTCTGCTGCCATGTTATCCATGTCAGCGTTTGCACTTGCAGCCCCGCCATCCCACAGCGGCATTGACAAAACAAGACCAATATATGCGCCTTTATTTCTTTCTCCTTGCCATAGTTTATGGTCAGTATGCAATGCGACATAATTGTACGAAGCGTTCGCAGATAATGTCGGATATCCTTCCGCGCGATGTGCAGCCGCTTGGGATTTGTACATGCGAACCTGAGCGTCTAAAATATCCCATTCAGGATTAGATTCCAAAGTTTCCGGTGCGGTCAATTCTACAAAGCTATTTGGAAATTCGTCTGTCAGGATCAATTGCGTGTTCACGTCAATTCCGGCCATGATTTTTAATAAACGATGTGCAGAATCACGGTTGAACTGTGCATCCGAAAGCGAAACCTCCTTGGCTGCAATGTCCGCAGAAATTTTTACAAGATTTGATTTGCCGGCGCGCCCTGCACTTGTCAGTTGCCTTTCTGCTTGTTTTGATGATTGCAAATTCTTTTCTGCGATTTTTACTATTTCATCGGTCATTTTTGCAGTCCAATAAATCTGCGCCGCTGCCGCCCGAATTTCACGTCGGGCTAATTCTAAGCCTGAATCAGCCATTTTAATCGCATGGTGAGCAGCATCTGCTGCATTTCCGATTTTGCCGAAAGTATATATCGGCTGAGTCAATGTTAAACTGATCATGCCGATATTATCCGGTAATTCTATTAAGGCAGGCATACCAGGCGGCAGGCTGCCATATCCTGATAAATCTATCCCCAAAGGTTTACCCGGATCTTCTACATTAATTAGATTCATATAAGTAGTGCTGGCGTCCAGCTTAAACCAGCGGTTGGCATTTACAGCATCAAGTCCGGCTCGGGCTTTTTTGACATTTGCATTGGCTTTTTTCAAATCTTGGGATTCAATCTGAATCATTTCTACGGTGTGAGCCAGCGACAAATCCATTGCAATTGAAACTTTCGAACATAATACAAGCATAACTATAAATATAAAAAATTTTTTCATTTTATTCACCTTGCATATATGAGTTTTTTATTTTTTTTAATATCTCATTTAGCGTGCGCGAAGCATCGGTTAAACGCACTTCTTCTTTCTCATCTAATTTGCTGAATCCTTCAGCAATGAGATTTTCGAATTGCTTAATAGCGTCCTTTGCGGCTTTTTCTCCCTCTGGTGTCAATGAATACCAAACATTACGGCGGTCAACCTTGTCCCTCTCATTTAGAATCAATCCGTCTTCTTGCAAATTTTTCAACATTTTGCACAAATTTGATGTAGGAACCTCACTGTGTTTTGAAAAATCTTTCAGTGTGGTTTTACCGATAATAGAAAACAGTATCAATATGCGCAGATGCTGCTTAGAATAACCTGTCATATTCATATTACTGCTTATATGACCGCTTAGCCAATCTATCAATAACA
>Ga0099364_10012519_pt1 | contig 11429 bp, 14 predicted proteins | sample TergutTh196P3_FD_73070 | JGI IMG/M metagenome (GOLD analysis project Ga0099364, IMG submission 73070) | Microcerotermes parvus P3 segment gut microbial communities from Pointe-Noire, Republic of the Congo - Th196 P3 | ecosystem: Host-associated > Arthropoda: Insects > Digestive system > Gut ...
CGCTTATCGTTGTAAATTGTATCATCATGGGACGGGTTGAGGGCTTTGCTTCTAAAAACGCTTTAAACCACTCCATTGCAGATGCTCTTGGCATGGGGCTGGGCTTTACATGGGTACTTACAGGCATTGCGCTTGTCCGTGAAATTTTAGGAAGCGGATCGATACTTAGTATTGCCATTTTCCCTGACAGTTTCCAACCGTTGCTTTTCTTTGTTCTGCCCCCCGGTGGTTTTTTTGTATTTGCGCTTTTTATATCGCTTAACCTTTTCTTAAAAGCAAAGTTAAGAGTTGCAACCCCAAATGTCGGAGACGGCTGCTGTGGCTGTGCGGCAAATAAAGAATGCCCTGCAAAAGAAACAGGAGGCCATAAATGAGCGACCTTTTTAAAATATTCCTAACCGCCTTCTTAATTGACAATGTTGTATTGATGCGGTTCCTTGCTCTGTGTCCGTTTATTGGCATGAGTACGGATGAAGATCGATCTATAGGCATGGGGCTTGCCGTAACTTTTGTTACTGTTCTTGCAACCTGCGTTACTTATCCGCTTTATAATTTTTTCTTAAAACCGCTTGGGCTTGAGTTTTTGCAAATCTTGATTTTTATTTTGGTAATTGCAGCTTTAGTTCAGCTTGTTGAATTTTTCCTAAAAAAATCCATACCCGCTCTTTACGGCTCGATGGGAATTTACTTAGCGCTCATAACAACAAACTGCGCTATTCTTGCAGTAACTTTTGATGTTATCTCCAACGGTTATACCTTTGTTGAATCTCTTGTTTACGCTGTCGGCGTTGCGCTTGGCTTTTTGCTTTCCTTGTTACTGCTTACAGGCATTCGTAAAAGAATACGGAACAGCCCTATTCCCGCTTTTTTAAAAGGTACTCCAATTTTATTTATTGCCGCCGCGCTTTTATCTATGGCGTTTATGGGCTTTAAGGGGTTGGGACAATGAACATTGTATTACTTACCGCGCTTTTTGCCGCCGCCGTTGCTTTTATTTTGGGTATAACTCTTGGCTTTTTTAAACAGCTTTTCCATGTGCCGGAAGATCCTATGATGGCGGAAATCCGTGATGCTCTTCCCGGCGCAAACTGCGGTGCATGCGGTTATCCCGGCTGTGAAAATTACGCCGCCGCCGTTGCAGAAGGAAAAGCTCCGCTTAACGCCTGCACCGTTGGCGGTCAGGCAACCGCAAAAAAAATAGCGGAAATCACAGGCGGCGAAGCAGGCGAGGTTGTGGCAAAGGTTGCGGTTCTTGCCTGTCAGGGGTCGTCGGTTAAGGCGCCGGTAAAGGGGCACTACACAGGTTTAAAAACCTGCCGCGGCGCAAAAATAGCCGGCGGGACAAAGCTCTGTTCATGGGGCTGTTACGGCTTTGGCGACTGCTCCAAGGTTTGCAATTTTGGCGCAATCACAATGAACGAGAACAACCTGCCTGTAGTTGACTACAAAAAATGCACAGGCTGCGGCGTATGCGCCAAAGAATGTCCTCAAAAACTTTTCCAACTTGCAGATAGAAACCAAAAAGGTGTAATATTACTTTGTTCTAACAGAAACCCTGTAAGAAGCATGGTTGCAAAAACCTGTAAAATTGCCTGCTACAAATGTAATCAATGTATAAAAAACTGCCGTGAAAACTGCATCAGCATGGAAAATTATTTACCCTCTGTTTATTTAGAAAAATGCGTCTCCTGCGGAGTCTGCACCCAAATCTGCCCCAGCAAAGTATTCAAAAATGTCGACAAAGACGAGACCGGCGTTTTCTGCCTAACTTACAAACATAGTGATGGAGAGAAAGAGAGGATTTAAGTTTTTTTGAGCTATTGCCCCCCCTGTGACATTAATAAAAAAAGCTGATATACTATACTCATGCAAACAGTAAGCAGAAAACATATCCATTATTTTGTTCTGTGTGTAGGAGCTTTTGCCACAGAAAAAAACATCTCTTATGTTGAAGCGTTTAATTACTTGTACGCATATAAAGGCATTGAATTCCTTATCGACTGCTATGATGCAGAACACACTCTTTCCTTAAATAACGCAGTAGAGGATTTAACAATATTATGCAGAAACAATGGAGGGTCTATACAATGATTCTTTATCATGGGTCAAATATTGAAATTATAAAGATAGATATAAATAAATGTAAACCATACAAGGATTTTGGCTGTGGTTTCTACACAACCCCTATAAAAAATCATGCTTTTTCTATGGCCAACAGGACAACACGGATATTTAGAGAAGGAAAACCCTGCGTAACTGAATTTGTATTTGATGAATCTTTATCAACTTTATTAAATATCAAAAAATTTAATGAACCATCAGTCGAATGGGCAAGATTTGTTATTAATAATCGAAACAACAAGTTTACTGACACTAATAGTTCAGAGAGCAATATTGATGGGAAATATGATATTGTTATAGGGCCAGTTGCAAATGATGATATTACAGCCTTAGTTGATGTTTATCTTTCAGGAATATTATCTGATGAATTGTTAGCCAAAGAATTGACATTTAGAGATTTGAGTATTCAGTATTCGTTTCATACAGAGAGAGCTATTAGTTGTCTGCAAAAATCAGGAGTATGTTATGATTAATGATAAAATTAGATTTATGAAAGATTTTGTTACATCAGATGTAATTTTATGCCTTATAGAAGATAAAGGGCTTCCTGCAGAAGAAGCCATGAAAGAATTTTACAATTCAGAAGTTTTTGACAGACTCTGCGATACAGAAACCGGCCTCTACAGAGAAAGCGGCGGATATGTTTACGAACTATATAAAACTGAAAAAACACACGGACGATTAATTCAGACTGAGGTTTAATAATGTCTCCTGAGGAGTCTGCGTTGAGAAGGGGGCTGTTGGGGCAAATGTTAAGGAAAAACCATTACAAAGACAAAAAACAGAGCCCCCTGATGAAGGCTCTGTTAAGGTTGTATGCAAGTTTTTTTGTTTTGTTATGCTTCTTTTTTTACTGTTGAAATAATCTGAACCAATAAGGTTAATATAAATCCTGCCGCCATCATGTAAGCACCGGATTGCAGTTTAAGATCTCCAGAATTTTCAAGAAGTAACATAATTCCGGAACCTATACAAACAATAATTACAAGCCAATCAACTGTTACCGGGATTTTAATTTTCATAATTAAAACACCAATAACAAGCCCTGCAAGCGCAGATGCAAATAACACATATAAAAGCATGGCAACTTTAGCGTTATCCATTTGCATAAATGTATCTGCAAGCTTAAACCCATTCATATCACAAGCTATCGGCATAAGAAAGCCAATGATAACCAACAAAAAACAAAATTTTGCAATCACTCTTAAACTAACATTCATAAAATACCTCCTAATTTTTAGCCAACTATACAGTCGGCTTTTTTTACTTACAAGTTAACTACATAACACATACTGCACGATGTTTGTTTTTTTGTCAAGCCTAAAAAGTTTTCAATGGGTTCATTTTGCCCTATCGTTAGAGTAATTAGGTTTTTCTTCTGTGTCTATTGCAATCATATATTATCTTTGCTTATAATTATTTCTATATATATTTTTTATAACAAAACATTAGTCCCATTCGATAATAAAGCCAACTACTGAATCACCATAATAATCATCCCATTTACCTAAATGGCTCTGAGGACTACGATACATAGCCATCCTGTTTTGCCTTCCTTGAGAGTTGTTTGGCTCGCCAATACCCCAATTTGTATAGTTCATATGCTCGTTAGTTATCCATTTCCAAATACGATCACTTTCGCAATAACCTCCAATCCAGTAAACATCATTAATACCAGTAGATCTGGGAGTTCCATCATGCCTAGGAGATGTTGTACGCGAAAGTAAATTTTCGATAAATGCCTGTTCTCCATAACTGGTAATTGTTGCAAGATACCCACCACGTGCTTCGGCATAATGTCTGGCAGATATCCAAGACATTGGAATATTAACTACTTCATACGAGTGCCCATTTCCTTCCCAAATTATACCTGGTTTGGTTACAGGGGTAGGAGGGACACCTTGCGTTGTTCTAATATTTGTAGAAACACTACTTTCTATAAGAGAGGATATTATAGGACTTGAAGAAATGTTCCTATTAAACTGTCCTTGAACTTGGGCTGTCTGTACATCAAGCGCACGAATTCTAATGCGATGTCCCGCTCCAATCCTGTTAACTGCACCAGAAACTATTGTTTGAGCACCCAAAAACCTACCTATTGCCATAGCCTCATTGTCATCTACCTCTCCGGACAGTTGGAAATTTTGCTCAGCCCGTATAGTCTCAAGCTGTTGGCGGTCTACAACTGAAAAAAGCCTGTCATTTACAGCATTGGCAATAAGTTCATCAATAATGTAATCCGAAAGATCTGGCAAATTAGACTGAATATTTAAAATGACAATTCTATTCCCTCTAGGAATATTGCCATTAAGATAATCCGATGCCTCACGAATTGTAATATCAAGTGCATCAACGGTGGCCAGACTCGTTGCACTGGTTACATTACTTACATTGGCAGATGTATTTGTGGTATTATATGCGGAATGGCTACTGCCACAACCACCTGTAAAGATTGTTAATAGAATGGTCGTTACTACAACTGATACTATGTTTTTGTTCATTTTAATTCCTTATTACTTAACTCCTTTGTTTTTTTCTGTCTTCATACGAAAACAGTAATTTATTTAGGCATTAAAGCCACAAGATATTCTTTGAACAGTGCAGAATATCTTTCATCAATAAATTTTTCCATTACTAACAACGCTCTAGCTTGCGCTGTTTCATAAGAAGTATGCCCTTCTCTGTCAGAATGATTGAACGGAAATAAAACAGCACCTGTAGCCCTTTCTATCAAATTTGCATTGATAGTATATTGACAGAATATAAAATTATTATTGGGGAATTTAACTTCATTCATATTTATTGTTACATTTAAAATATAAGGCGTATTGCTCCCCTGTGTCCGCAAGCCTTCACTGCTAAAAACTTTGGCAAACGCATCACGGATACGATTATTTTGATCACCGTTTACATTAAAACCAACGGAAATATTTCTGATTATATTTGTTGCTTCAAGGGTTAATGTATTGGCGACGGTCATAGTAAGCGATGCCGTTGAACCTCCTGCAAGTGAAATCATGTTTGCGTATTCTGCGTTCATATTGGCAAGAAGCGCGGCAAGTTTGTAGCGGGCATAGCCGTCAAATGTATTTTTTTGCGTGGCACTCATTGTAACTAAGGTATCAATATTTCTTTGGTTCATTTGGATTATTTCTGTATATATAAGTATCAATTTTTCTGATTCTATAAAAGCAAGCGCATAGACAGTTCCCCGTCCATCGTCCCAAACATTGCCTATTTCAGCGCCAATCAAAGAATCCATTGAAGCGGCAGTAACAATTAAATCTTTTATCTGTGTATTTTCTGATACATTAAGGATTCCGTTTGTAACCGCTTCTGAATAAGTTGTTGAAACAACTGAATCTGCTCGTATTGACTGACCAAAATAGGCAACTAATGCAGCTAACGCTCTTTTTTCTGCTTCTATGCGGTTTGAAGCAAAACCCACCTGAGCCAAATAACGATTCCGCGGATAAGCCGAAGCTGGATTATTTACCCAGGCAGGTCTTGTTCTGTCTCTTGTTGTTTGAACCGTGTTTGGGCTTGATCTGCCGCTAAGAGCTTCATCAAGCCTGCGGTTAACATCATTAGCCACTGCTTCCGTCCTGTTTAATGATTGAGCATAGAGAGATGCGGAGATTAGGAATAGTACAACTATGTAAATAATGCGCTTGATTAGCATGGGTTTCTCCGTTATAAGTTCATTATGGATTGGCACCGGCTTTTTTTGCTTCCCATAAAGCATTTTGAATTTCAGAACCATTATCCACATAAACGCTATAGCTTGTGTTTTGTCCATGAACAATAAGTTTCCCGCCGTTTACATCTATAGATACTTGGTTGATAGGGTACATGAAATTAAAAGTTCTTGGATCACCCCAAATGAAATATTTTGAAGCGCCCACACCTTCAACTTTATCTTTATAAATAGTAATACGGGTTTTTGAAATGGCAACAGGAAATAGAATTGCATAAATAAAGCAACGTATTCCGCATATCCAACCTATTCCCATGAAGTAATTATAAAGTTCATTTTTGCCACCACCCGTTGAATATTCATTTGCCATCCAGTTAAAAAACACAATAATAGCTATGCCTATAATAATTTCCATAATTGCCCAAAAGGCACAAGCACTATGTCCTTTTCTGTTACCAGTTGCAATCATTTTTTTATTTTCATCAATAATTGCAACATCATTTTGCGATTTACCACAACTTGAGCAAAAAGCGACATTATCATCATTTTCTTTTCCACAATTACTACAATACATTTTTTCCTCCTAATAAGTTAAACTTATTATTATCCACAATAAGTCGATAATCAATAAAATAATACAGGGTATTATCCCAGCAATAAATCCAATTGTACTATTTTGTTTTTTCTGCGCAATCAATGCAACTATAATACCAATACAAGGTAATATATAAAAAATATTTTGAAAGACAAAATTTTTAATCAATAACCCTGATATTAAATTCCCTATTATTCCTATTATAGAAATAACGATTGAAATAATCGGTAATACCAAATTTACTTTTTTTAAGTTTAATAGTTCCTTAAAACTAGTACCACATTTTGTGCAAAATTTTGCACCTTCTTTTAACGCCTGACCGCATTTTGAACAAACCATCCTCTACTCCTTCAAATTTTATTCCCTGCCCATACAAGCAAGATTACTTAATGAACCGATCATTTTTTGCCGTATAGTTTTCTTTTAATATAAAAAATAAAATACCAATCCGACAAAGATAGTATTAGTAATAAATGTATTTATCATATTTTCTTCATTTTTTCCGAAAATAGGAGCTATTTTTTTCGGAAAAAAATTTAAACGATAACCTAATCTCAAATATAATATGCCATTACGATTAGGGGCAAATGGATTCCAGTCAAATGTGGTTTGAATACTGCCACCAAGAGCAGAGTCATAATTCTCTTCTTCACCTTCATTGTTTATTCGCGGTTCTTTCATGTTTAGAAAAAGATATATAAATCCAGGGGTAATTTTAAAAAGCCAAGTTCTTCCAAAATGGACAGAACTAAACCCCAATCCCAAACTTCTAACAGGAGGTTTGTAACTTATATCAGAATGCTGAATATATTTTTCATAACCGAAATAATCTTGATATATACACTGAAACTCCAAAAAACCCGCTCCAGATCCAAAGCTAACATTAAGTGATCCTGTATCAGTTCCAAGAACAGTTCCTCCATTAACATCAAAATACATACGACGTTCTCTTAATTTATGATTTTCTAATTCTTTTCTTGTTCTTGTTCTTCCCCTTTTAGTAGCCGCAACTTCTCCTTGCAGACGGCTTGCCAACCTCTGTGGAAGACTGTCGGGCTGTACTGCAGGAAGTATGTTATCTTGAGTCTGTACAACGCGCATAAAACCAGTTTCTCCAACGGTTTGAATATTTACTCCGTTAATACTGACAACGCGGATATAAAGATTAGGAGTTATGTGCTCTTCAACATATACAATTCTAACAAAAGAAGTGTTAACTTGCTGAGTACATCTAGCATAAATCTTTCCCCGATAACGAAAAAGAGAACCGTAAAGTGTAAAAGTTCCCGAAGTAATAACAGTTCCCCGCTCATTTTCTACATTTATAACCAAATTAAAAATAAAGTTATTAGGTCCATTAAAAAGATTTGAATCATCAGGCAACCCTTTTAAATCCCAGCGTTGTATATCTTCTGGTGAGTTTGTATTGAGCCCGTCAAGTATATATTCCTGTAAAACTCTTTCCATAACTTCTATCTGGTTTTGGTTCCAGCGAAGCCCAATATTAAAATTAAGATCATATGTTCGTAGATTGCCGGATACAATCATATTGGAAGGTGTAGGCGGGGTGTAGAAAAGCTCAAAGGGAGCATGAGTGGTATAAAAATCGTTAAACTCATTAAGACGACCCTGCCATATTTCATGTCTTTTAAAAAAATCCATAACTTGTGAACCTGCCCCTGCTAACTCCGCCTGATTTCTACTCTGTACTGCCACTAATGTCGTATTTGCCTGAGAAGCAGTATTATTAAATGAAGCGGCATTAAAGAGATAGTTCATAGCCTGTAGTCCCTGTCCTGTGTTAACGGCATTAAGCCCTCTTGCCAAAGCAATATCGGATGCGTTGGAAGTCCTAAAAAGTGCATGTCTTCCAGCCTCATTTAATGTAACATTAAGCTGCTTTAAGAGTTCATCGGTTGCCCTGTTTATGGCAATACCTTCTATAAGTTCAATATCAGAATAAGTATGGCTGTAAGCTGCTAGCTGTCGTCCGGTTTCCGTTTCTGTAATTGTAAAAGAAAGATGAAAACGGTTATTAGGCTGTTTAATTATTTCTCCTGTCATGATCGCTCTAGCTGCTGTACGCATTACAACACTGAGTTCGTCATTTGATCCTGATAGAGATCTCATTATTTCTTCATTGCGGGAATTAACCACATCGTCTGATAAATTTACTACCTGTATCCGCCCTGTTGCAAACCTTGTAAAATTACTGTTCATGGCACTTCTAATCATATCAAGATACCATAATTCATCTTGAGAAAGCCTACCGGCAGGAGGATTTGAAGGGCGAATAATTCCAATGGTAGGCGTTCTTGCCTGAACAGTACCTTCAAAAATATTCCCTCTCTCTATCTGCCGTTCTAATTCGTTCATTCTTGCCTGTGTTACTGCTACTCTCCTAGAATTCTGTTCTTGCGCTGAGCTGGCAGAAGAAGGGGTACTTTGGCAACTCAGTAAGAGTAAAAGAACCCCAGTAAGTAATAATACTTTTCCATAAATAATACCTATCTTTCTCATTTTCCTTTCCTTGGTAGAACTATTAAATAAGCCAGCCTCACCAGCCTAAAAAGCGTATTTTCTCTTGCTTTTCCGTAAAAAGCTCAAGAAATTTACTTCAATTTAGAATTAAATACTATTGTATTTGTAGATGTTTGTCAATCAGTTTTTTAACACATAAACTGGAAATCTTAGAGGATAATCTTAGTCAGGATGAATATTCAAGAAATTAGGAATATTTTGGGGAGAAATGTTAAATATTTCCGTTTTCACAGGCAATTATCACAAGCCGATTTAGCCGAAAAAGCCAATATTTCTATTACCTTTTTGTCCAATATAGAACGAGGCAAAATGTTTCCAAAAGTTGAAACACTATCCAGAATTACAGAAAGCCTAAATGTCGATGTTTTTGAGCTATTTAAACCTGATAATGCCCCCATAGACAATAAAAAAACAGTCAGTCGCTTCTCCAAAGACCTTAGGGACAATATAAACTCAGTAATTTCAGAGGTTTTTAAACAATATTTTAATTGATAGACCCTCATAATGGGTCAACCCACCTTGTACAGAATACCATGCTATCCGGCAAGCTTGAAAAGGAGATATTTTAATTTTTACAAATCTTCCCCTTAAAAGTTTTCAAGAGGGGGGGGGTGTTTTAATTATTTTCTATAAAATTATTAATATTATTTTTAATATTTTCCCAAGCTTTATTTATTCCTTTCACTAAATCTTCTGTTCTTTCCCATTCTAGTTGGAATCCGTAAGAATGTCTGACAAAATGTCTAAATTTTAAGTATTCTTCCAATATTTTTTGTAAATCATTTGTAAATATCTGTTTTCTGTTTTCTTCTGCTGCAAACGCTTTTTCCAATAATTCCATATGCCATTTATAACTATTAGGCAATTGTCCATCATAATGTTTTATTATCAGTCTCAATATATTTTCAATTCCATTATAAAATGAATGTAGTATCATAGCACAAGCAGACATTTCAATAAAATCAGGTACCTTTAAATTGCACAAATCAAACAATGGTTTACTGCTATCAAGTAGTTTATCTATTTGTGAAACTTCAAATAATACCTTTGTTTTTATTCCATTATCCAAGTTCAACCACCTCCCCTAATGAATTGAGAAGACAATAAAAATCCTTGTATAAATCAAAGTCAACAAGATCTATTTTATTTGTAGATTCTTTATCTAAATACGCAGAAACCCTGAAAAATTTTTTAGGTGGTAAACCCATTATACCTATATCTATATCTGAATTTTTATGAATCTTTCCAGTAACCATTGATCCGAACAAAAAAACACTTTTACACCCCTCTTTTTTAAGTAAATTTGCGGCTTTTTTTATATCATCCTGATAATTTTCAGGAATTCTATACAATTCCATATTTATATTGTATCATAAATAGACTTTTTGTCAATAGAATTATTCGGATATGTCAATTGTTGCGTACAAATCTTCCCCTCAAAAGTTTTCAAGGCTATATATAGGATATCGGGATAGTATAATCTTTTTTACCCAATGGATGCCATGTTGAAGATAGACAAAGCACTCCGCCCGGGGCAACTTCTTTTTTGAATTGGTCAAGAGCGGCAAAATTCTTTATATCGTTTTCATTTGGATTGGATTTCTGTTTTATTTCCAAAGGGTATAATTTGCCGTTTTCTTCTATAATAATATCAACTTCTCTTTTGTCTTTGTCTCTGTAAAAATATATTGCAGGTGAATCTCCGTTATGCCAATAGCTTTTTAATATTTCAGAAATAACATAAGTTTCTAAAATAGCTCCGGAAAACGCGCCATTTTCCAGCGTTTCCGAGGTATTCCATTTGGTCAAATAACACGCAAGCCCTGTATCTAAAAAATAAACTTTGGGGGTTTTAATAATTCTATTTGTTAAGTTATTTGAATATGGCTGCAAAAGATAAATAAGCCCGGAAGTCTGCAAAATGGATAGCCATGATTTTACGGTTGTTTCATTAACCCCTACCTCAGCGCCTATATTGGCATAGTTCAAAAGCTGAGAAGTTCTTGCAGCTAACACTTTCATAAAATTGGTAAATAAAAGTTCATTGGAAACCTTTGTAATTTGCTTTACATCTCTTTCAATGTATGTCTGCATATATGAATCATAAAACATCTTCCAATCTTTATCTGATTTTTTACACAATGCAGGATAAGAGCCTTTCCAAATACGGTGAAAAATATTTTTTGTTACCTTAACGGTTTTTTCTTTTGTGGCAAGCAATTTTTTAGACGGCAAAAAAGGAACCGTATCCGGCATATTGTCTTTTTCACTTTGAGAAAAACCCTGCATATTCAAAATACCAACCCTGCCTGCTAAACTTTCAGATACATTTGCCATAAGGTTGAATTGCTGAGACCCTGTAATCCAATACATTCCCTTTTTCTTTTCCCTGTCAACTATAACTTTGATATAAGGAAGAAGCTGCGGTGCATATTGAATTTCGTCAATTAATAATGGTGTACGGTATCGTTCAAG
>Ga0099364_10012520_pt1 | contig 11429 bp, 10 predicted proteins | sample TergutTh196P3_FD_73070 | JGI IMG/M metagenome (GOLD analysis project Ga0099364, IMG submission 73070) | Microcerotermes parvus P3 segment gut microbial communities from Pointe-Noire, Republic of the Congo - Th196 P3 | ecosystem: Host-associated > Arthropoda: Insects > Digestive system > Gut ...
ACGTGAAAATTCGTATCTCGAAAGGGTATGTTTCACTCTCAAAACATTCGTCAATACGTTGTTTGGAAGAATCAACGTACCATAAGCATCGGCTTCAAAACTATAATCTCCCATGATGTCGGTTGTTGCATTATCTTGATACACACCATAGCCGGAAAAGTTTGAGCGATAATGATTTCCGTAGGTAAACGGATATACCATTCGACGATAGGGTTGTGTAAAAACCATGTGATAATCTTTTCCAAGATGACCGACATTATCGTTTTCCGTCGCCGTTATTTTGTACATGGCGTAATAGTCGTCTGTACCTGTGGCAATCGCTACTGTAGCCGAAGGGAGAAGTCCATACTTTTCAACGGTTGTGGCATCAAGCATGACATTTTTTTCCTCGCCGTGAAATTTCAGATCCGAAAAATTCCAAATCTGTCCGGCACCACTCGGACCGGGTGCAACATAATCTGCTTTGTGCATACTTTGGACATCGCCGACTTTGAGGGCATGCTTCGAATGTGTCAGTGTAATTTGCGAAAAAGCACCCATACCAAGCGATAAAACAATCGAAAGAACAAAAACTTTTTTCATAGTTTTAAGTTTTTAATTTAACCTATAATTTTTGCAAATATACGAAAAAAAAATGATTTTGTCAAATTTTTTGTTGAAAATATTTTGATTTATTCCGTTTTTCGTATTTTTTTTGTATCTTTGCAGAACTATTTTGAAATTTTTTTTGCTATGAATACAGAACCAACCCACGTTAAAAACTTCAAACGTTACACCGTTACTACTGCTCTCCCCTACGCCAATGGACCTATCCACATTGGGCATTTGGCGGGCGTTTACGTGCCTGCCGATATTTATGTTCGCTATTTGCGTTCGACCAATCAAGATGTTGTTTTCATCGGCGGAAGCGATGAACACGGTGTTCCGATTACCATAAAGGCTCGTCAAGAGGGCGTTATGCCACAAGATATTGTCGATAAATTTCATGGCATTATCAAAAAATCGTTCGAAGATTTGGCTATTTCGTTTGATGTATATTCGCGGACTTCCGCACCAATTCATCACGAAACGGCATCGGAATTTTTCAAAAAACTTCACGACAACGGCAAATTTATTGAAAAAACAACGGAACAGTATTTCGATGAAATCAACAATCAATTTTTGGCAGACCGCTACATCACAGGCGAATGTCCGATTTGCCACAATCCGAATGCTTACGGCGATCAATGTGAGCAATGCGGAACATCGCTCAACGCAACTGATTTAATCAATCCGAAGTCGGCAATCAGTGGAAATACGCCGATTTTGAAAGAAACTAAACATTGGTATTTACCGTTGAATGAGTACGACGATTTTTTCAAACAATGGATTTTAGAACATCACCAAAATGATTGGAAACCCAATGTTTACGGGCAATGCAAGTCGTGGATAGATATGGGATTGCAACCCAGAGCTGTTACGCGCGACTTGGATTGGGGTGTGAAAGTTCCACTCGAAAACAGCGAAGGAAAAGTTCTGTATGTCTGGTTTGACGCACCAATCGGCTATATTTCCGCAACGAAAGAATTGCATGATGATTGGGAAAAGTATTGGAAAGATGACGAAACTAAACTCGTGCATTTTATCGGAAAAGATAATATCGTGTTTCACTGTATTATTTTTCCGGCGATGTTGAAAGCCGAAGGGTCGTACATTCTGCCGGATAACGTGCCTGCCAATGAATTTTTGAATTTGGAAAATGATAAAATTTCGACATCAAAAAACTGGGCGGTTTGGTTGCATGAATATCTTTTAGATTTTCCGAACCAACAAGATGTTTTGCGTTATGTGCTCACCGCAATCGCCCCTGAGACTAAGGATAACGACTTTACGTGGAAAGATTTTCAAACACGAAACAACAGCGAGCTGTTGGCTATTTTCGGAAATTTTGTGAATCGAACGATTGTGCTGATTGACAAATATTACGAAGGTAAAGTTCCGGAATGTGCCGAAATAACTGACCTTGACAAAGAAATCATCACCGAAATCAAAAGCATTCCGCAGCATGTTGCAACGCGTATCGAACATTACAAATTTCGTGAAGCTCTTGCGGAAATGATGAATTTAGCACGTGTCGGCAATAAATATCTGACCGAAACCGAGCCTTGGAAACTGCAAAAAACCGAGCCCGAACGTGTAAAAACGATTCTGAATCTATGTTTGCAACTATGTGCAAATTTAGCCATTATTTGCGAACCGTTTTTACCGTTTACGGCGGAAAAAATCAATCGCATGCTCAATCTTTCTGCACAAAAATGGGCAGAAACCGGTCGTGTGGATTTAGTTCCAACGGGGCATCAGATCAACAAAGCCGAGCATTTGTTTTCAAAAATTGAAGACGAACAAGTTGTGTCGCAGATGGAAAAATTACAGACTTTGCATCTTACAGAATCGCAATAGTTTTTACAACTTCCCGCGAAAAATGTGCATTGATTTTTTGACGAAATTCGTTGGATTGCAATCGTAAATCATTTTTAAGAGCCGGCGAATCCACTTTCACAAACAAGATGCCGTTTTTCACCTCAATTTTCAGCGTTCGTGCCAGAATTTCGGGCGACATTAGCGATTTCCAAAGGTTCACGGCTTGTGTTTCATCAAACAAATGTTGCTTGTTGTGAAGTTTGGCAAACGCTTTAATCAAGGTTTGTATCGGTGTGGGATTCGACATGGTTTACAATGTTATTTTCTGCAATATCAAACAATTTGAAAGTTATGTTTTGTTCGTTCAAAATTCGTTCCAAACGATGAACATCGGTATCGGTGATAAACACTTGACCAAAGTCGCTTTGCCCTACTAATTCAAGCAATTGGAGTACTCTCGTGTGGTCTAACTTATCAAAAATATCGTCCAAAAGTAGAATCGGGACATCGCCGTTTTGTTGTTTGGTAAACTCCAATTGTGCCAATCGCATGGCAAGTGTAAATGTTTTTTGTTGCCCTTGCGAGCCGAATCTTTTCACCGGAACGGTGAAACTGTCAGTGGAATTAAAATCGTCAATCAACAAGATTAAATCATCTTTGTGAATTCCAACCGATGTGTATTGCAAAATGCGATCTTTTTGTTGATGATTTTTCAGTTGTTCCGAAAAAGGTAATCCGTCTTGAAGTTGTGAATTGTAGCGGATTTCAACACGTTCGGAACCATTGGAAAGACTATCGAAATAATGTTGAAATAAATCTGAAAATTGATTCAAAAAATTTGTTCGAGATTCAAAAATTTTGGTGCCGAATTCGATTAATTTTTTATCATAAACTTCGCAAAGCGTTTCATCAAACGAATCGGATTTCAGAAGTTTGTTGCGTTGTTCGAGCGTTTGGTTGTAGGCAATCAAACTATCCAAATACGTTTTGTCGAATTGCGAAATCACAACGTCCATAAACTTGCGTCGAACATCGCTACCATCGTTGATTAAATCGTTATCATACGGCGAAATCATGACCACCGGAAACAAGCCGATATGTTCCGAAAATCGTTCGTAATCTTTTTTATTCAAACGCATAATTTTCCGGGATGCACGTTTTTGAATGCAGGAGACAACATCTGTTTGCCCTGTCTTTTCAAAGGTTCCGTGAATAGCAAAAAAATCTTCATGGTGTCGAATGTTTTGCATATCGGTATTTTGCACATAACTTTTACAAAACGACAAATAGTGAATCGCATCCAACAAGTTAGTTTTTCCAACGCCGTTGTTTCCCACAAAACAATTGATGTTTGGCGAAAAGTCCAATGAAATTTCCGGATAATTTTTGAAATTGGTTATATTTAATGATTTTAGAAACATGTTAGGAATTTTACTCCTAAAGCACCGCCACTTTCGCCCCATCAGACAAATTAATTTGCCCGCCGATAACAACCTGATCGCCGGCACTCAAACCCGATACTATTTCGAGGAATGTGCCGTGATTACGCCCGGTAACGATGGGGGTTAGCCGTGCTACGTTGTTTTTTACGACGTAGACTGCGGGGTCTTTCACGCTACTTACGATCGCTGTGCGAGGGATCATTAGCACGCTCTCGCTTTTGCCTCCCAACTGTATGGTGATATTCACGAAAGTCCCTGCTTTCAAGGGTTTCCGAGCATCATTGGGAATCATAATTTCGATGGGATAGGTGTGTACGGCGTTGCCTCGAGGGCTGATGTTGGAGATGGATCCTTTGTAAACCATTTCGGGATAGATGTCGGTGGTAACCGTTGCCAACTGCCCTTTTTTCAGCTGATACACGGTGTTTTCCGACACTGCCAAACTCACTTTCAACTGCGAAAGATCAGCGATGCCGGCAATCGAACTACCCACATTCACATACTCGCCCAACTCCGTATTTCTCGAAAAGACGTGTCCGCTGAAAGGTGCGACAATACGCGTATCGTCCAACTGTTTTTTCGCATTATCCAACTGAATTTTCGCATTCTCGTAAGCCATTTTCATATCGCGCAACTGCACTTCCGACACGGCATCGCCCTCACGCAACACTTGAAAACGCTCGTAATCGTCCTTATACTTGTCGTAGTTCAGTTGTGCCGCCTCAAACGCCAAACGCTTGTGCACATCGTCGACCCTCGCCAACACAGTGCCTGCGCTTACAAAATCGCCCAATTTGAAATTGACCTGCACGATACGTCCACCCGTTCCTGCAGCCACAGTAACCTCTCGGTTAGGCATCGCCGTGCCAAGCAAATTCAGTTCGCTACTCGTTTCCTGCATCTCGGCAAGGGCTACGCTGACGGCTATTCCCGCCTGTTCGGTTTGGACGCCTTTGCGCTCCTCAACCACTTTTTTATTTGAGATTAGTTTGATGACCATTGCGCCTATCACGACGATTAGTACAATGCTGATGATGATGGTTTTTAATTTCATATTTGTTTGTAGTTTGTAGTTTTCAATGTCCCGGTCGCTGAGCGGAGTCGAAGCGTTATTGTATCAATGTGCGGATCTGTCCATTCAACGCCATAATCTTCAATTCCGCTTCCTTGTAGTTGAACAGCGCAGTGAGGTAGTTTGCTTGTGCCACATTCAAACTCATCTCGTCCTGCAGCAGGTCGCTCATGGTAGCCATGCCTTCGTGGTATTTCAGAGCGGTTTCGTTATACACTTTTTCGGCAAGTTCGATGTTGAGTTTTTGACGGTCGAGGTTGGTCTTGCTATTGCGATGATGGGTGAGTGCGTTTTGATAATCGGCGGTGAATTTCTCCTGTTGATCGGAGAGCAAAAGTGCTGTCTTTTGATAGTCCATTCGTGCTTGTTGCGACTTCGCACGTTTCTCCAAACCATCGAAAACAGGGATAGACAGCCCAACGCCGATAGACGAAAAACCATACCACGCATTCTCCGGACTATCGTTGAAATAATTGCGAAATTCGTGACGCGGACCATGCGTAGCCAGCTGCCCCGTAAGCACAAGCGAGGGTAGGTAGCCGCTGCTGATCATGCGTTGGTTCATGGTGTTGATATCTTTTTGTGCCTCCAAAAGTCGAATGTCGATGTGGTCGGAAAAACTTATGGTGGTTGTGGGAATGCTTGATAACAGTACCGTTTCGGAGTTGTCGGTGAGGACGAGGATTGTCGTCAGCGGGAGGTTTAGCATGTATTTGATCATGTTGTGTTGTTGCTCCAAACCCGCGTCCACGTTGTTGAGTTGAGTGTTTAGATTTTCTAAACTAATGCTCACACGGTCGTAGTCCACCTGTCTGCCAAAGCCCGTCTCCACAAGGCGTTGCGTGATGTCCCGTATGCGTTCGAGACGAGCGATATTGTCTTCGACCAAGGTTTTTTGTTCGGCTGTAATCACCGTAAGGAAGTAGAGTTTGGCGATTTCCGTAGTGAGTTCCTCGCTTGCTTTTTCGATGCCAAGGTCGGTGAGTTCCGTTATCTTTCGGGCTAATTGCGTAGCGGTAAGAGCAGTTTGATTATAGAGCACCCAATTCAGCGAAATGGCTGCTGCTGTAGAGAATGTGCGTCCCAATTCTATCGTGCCATCCATCGGCATGGTTACTCCGGGTAGCACTCCCAACCCCGGCAAATCCAAAGAAAACGGAACCGTCTGCAATTTCGGATTACCCTGAAAACTCGCACCAACACTGACTTTGGGGATAAGAGCAGAGATCGCCTCACTTCGCTTGTACAGACTTCGTTGCCTGTCGAGTTGTGCCGTTTTGATATGAATGTTTTCCTCCACAGCCTTCTGCACACATTCGCGGAGAGACAGCGAAACAGTGCTATTTTCCTGAGCAAAGAGAGGGTGGGTGAGAACAATGAGTAGCAGGGTTAATAAAACGAATTTGTTCATATAGTTGCTTTTTGTTTTTTTTTGCATCAAAATTTTTTGCAAAGATACGAATTTTTTTTTGATTTCGCATTTTTTTCGTAACTTTGCAGTTCGTATGTTTAGAAAATTTCGTCATATTGTTTTGTTTTTGGGAATTATATCGAATGTCGGACTGTTTGCACAAACCGAATGGCGTAGCTTTTTACCTAAAATCGAGCCTTCTACGGATTTCTCGATATGGACTTCGTTCAACTACAATTATTCCCATCTCCATTACAATGCCGAAAGTGTGAATCCGATCAATTTTTTATCCAACAACCGACTATCGCAAACCATAGGCATAGATTATGCTTCCTATACGCTGGAATACACGTTCCGCCTGCCGTTTAATACATTAGACCAAAACAGTCCTTTGTCGAGTTACTACAGATTATCCACAGGTTATGGTGAAGGAAATTGGGAAATAGACGGCTATTTAGGAAGGATACAAGGTTGGTTTAATAATGAAAAAAAAGATGTTTCGAAAAACGAGTTAGATTCACGCTATCGGGCGGATATACGAACATTTTCGATGGGTCTGACGGCGTTTTATTTTTTGAGCGAACAATACCGTTATTCTCATGCGATGAAATCTGCCTATTTACAAAATAAGTCGGGATTTACATTTTATTCAAGTTTGAAACAAAAATATCATTGGCTTAATGCCGACCATTCGTTGTACATAAATGCTGTGGAAATTATTCCTAATTCGATGAATGAATTGACGCGTTTGTTTGTTTTTGAAAACAGCATGACCTTTGGATTTACGGGGCTTTTGACCAATGGAAATTGGTTTGTTCGAGGGCTGGCGGGATTTGGTTTTGGTCTTCAAATGCAGCGTTATCACAAGGAAGGACGAAACCATATCCGTCCGTTTATTTCGCCGGCATTGGATGGAAAAGTGAGTTTCGGATACAAAACAAATGGATTGTATCTTGCTTTCAATATCTTGCAGGACGGGCTTTTCGTGTTTTTACCTCAACAAACATTTTATTATCAAAGTGGTCAAAGTTTTAGTTTTTCAATCGGTTTTCAAATGCACGATTTGATTAAAACAGCGAACAAACGTAACATTCACGATGAATCTCAAACATTATAAAACGTTTTTGCAATTGGAAAAATCGTTGTCGAAACACACGATTGAAGCCTATTTACACGATGTTCGGTTGTTGGAAAACTATTCCGAATTGAAAGAAAATTCTCAAAATATCGAAACATTTTCTGCAAAAGAGATTCATCAATTTTTAGTTTATTTGACCGAATTAGGATTGAGTGTAACTTCGCAAGCCCGCATTATTTCAGGGCTTAAAGCGTACTACAGATTTTTGTTGTTAGAAAATATCATCAAACAATCGCCGATGGATTTGATTGATGCTCCGAAGTTAGGACGTAAACTTCCCGACACGTTATCGTTGCAAGAAATTGAAAATCTCATGGCACGTATTGACTATTCAAAACCCGAAGGACACCGCAACAGAGCGATCATCGAAACTCTTTATGGGTGCGGGTTACGTGTGAGCGAACTAACCGAATTAAAGTTGTCAAATTTATTTTTTGAAGAGGGTTTTATTCGCGTTATCGGTAAAGGAAATAAAGAACGTTTGGTGCCGATTGGAACCATTGCACAAGAACAAATTTCGATATATCTTGAACATGATCGCAATCATTTGAATGTGGCTAAACATGCAGAAAACATAGTGTTTTTGAACCGTCGTGGCGGAAAAATTTCTCGTGTGATGATTTTTTTAATGATAAAAAAATTAGCCGAATCATCCGGACTTCGTAAAACGATTAGTCCGCACACTTTTCGTCATTCGTTTGCCACACATTTGATTGAAGGCGGTGCCGATTTGCGTGCCGTTCAAGATATGCTCGGTCACGAATCCATTACCACCACCGAAATTTACACACATTTAGACCGCCGATATTTACGGGAAACGATTACGTTGTATCATCCAAGAAACAAAGGGTAAGATATTTTTGTAAAAATTTGGTGATTTCAAATTTTTTTTGTAACTTTGTACCGCAGGAAAGATAAACGACTAATAACTATTTCCGGAACGAGGAGGGTTGTTAGTCGTTTTCTATTGCAGTAATGCAATATTGAATGTGTTGCTTGCTACCACGTAATACACCAACCGTTAATTTTATTTTACCAAATGCAGGTTTTTTGTATTGCATAATAATTACTTCTGAAAATCGTTTTTGATTTTGATTATTTACCTTTGGGTTCACACGCTTTTCTATTGTTGCTTTTTCCAATATCTCAGTTAAATAAGTTACAGCTAACGTAGACTTATAAGCGAATGCCGCTCGCTCTGCCGTTTCTTGAATAGATAAAAATCTAACGTGTATAAAATCGTTCAACGCAACATTAAAAATATGTTTCGTAGGATTGGCAGCATTCCAATTCGCATAAAAATCCTTTATGAATTTTTTACGAATTAGCATTTCTTTAATTGTTTGTCCTTGCGGAATAATTGTTTTTTTTTTCATAATTACTCTATTTTTTAATGATTAAATTTATTTTTTGCAGAACAAAAAAATAGGTCTGCATATATATAACGCTCGAATGTCGATTTTCGTATACGATTGTTGGTAAAAAATGGTGTTTTGTTAATAACTTTTGTCGTTTTCAAAAAAATTTCGTATCTTTGCAGAAAATCTGTAAGGGCGAGGCATGATCGCCCCTACAAAAAAATAATTCGCCTATGAAAAAATCGCGTAGTTAATACGCAAGAAAAACATACTGATATAGCGTTATGCTACCGTCTTGTTCAATGAAACTTCGACAATTTCAATGCAAGTAAGATGAGTAAGTTCAACGCTCACGGGAAACCGTGGGCTTTTACTCGTTAAATATTTGCTTGCAGGGTCGTCGAAGAAACCACATTGAACAAATAAAAAGACATACAAAGGTAATCGCCTTCGGTTTTTTTATGTCCCGAAATCAGTAAGTATTGAAATAAGAAAAAATAAAGGCAAGACCTGCGAAGCCCTAAGAGCAGGAAACGTTTACAAAAAGTTGTGCCCGACACGTATTAGGGAGAAAAAAATGAAAAAAAGTTATTTAACATTAGCAATTGCAGCAATTGCATTTTGCTTCACAACCGCTTGTGGCGGTGGCAGTAACAGCGGCGGTCAAGATGCCGAATCTCAACTCGTTGAATGTGACGAAGGGGTGCCGGAATTTGACGGAACAGTTGAAGGTTTCGAAAAATTCATGAAAGCATTTGTTCCGAAAGCAGAAAAAATGGCAAAACTCAAAGGCGACCCGACTGCTCTTATGAACGAAATGGCTTTTACTATGGAATTTCAAGAGTACTCACAACTGCTTCCGCAGTGGGTGTATTGGATTGAAATGAACAGACCCAAATTCAGTGCTGAAGAAGAAGCCAGAGTTGATAAAGCCATGGAGCCACTACAGTAACGGTAAAGGTGAGGAAATAGGTCAGAACCCTAAAAAAATGTTTAGGGTTCTGGTCTGTTTTCAAAAAAAATGTATTAATCACGCCTCGGCTCCGCTCGGCGACCGCGCCTCGGCTCCGCTCGGCGACCGGGACAACAATTAAACAATTCAACAATGAAACAATAAACAACTATGTCAAACTCAGGATTAGGAGGCTTTCTAAAAAGCATCAACAATGCAACCAGAGCAGTGAACAATGCCACCACTGCCACCAACAACGCCAAACGTGCAGGCAAGAACATGAAGGAAACTTTCAGTTTTGGAAAAAAGAACAACCCGCAAGCGACACCCACACCACAACCTCAAGCACAGGAGAATACGTGGGTATGCTCATGCGGTGCAACCAGCACCAATAAATTCTGCGGTGCATGCGGAAAACCCGCCCCCGCAGAGGTGACGTGCCCAAATTGCAACTGGGTACGAAGCATCGAAAACAGCAACATGAAATTTTGCGGAAATTGCGGAACGCAACTGCCGGACACGAATTAATTTTTAAGAGAAAATAGAACGATGGAACAAGAAAACTTACAGGAAAGGTTGCGGGATCTTGCCCGGCAACTACAAGAAGCGGGTGCAAGGAGCGAGTTTGCACGAGTGAAGCAACTTGCGGAGGAAATAACGCAATTACAAGGACAGGCAATTAAGCAAGTCATGCAGGCGTTTACACCCGTTAAATCTGCAACGCCTGCACCATCCGCACCACCGGACACCAATGATATGCTTAAAGATTTTCAGCAAGTCATCGGCGGTAAGTCAATGCAAGAACTTGTAAGAGAAGGGCAAGCAATCCAAGAACAAGCAGCTAAGTTAGGTGTGATGCCTACACAAGCTGTGCCGCCCAAACATCCCATGCAGGGCGGTGGCGGTGTTCCGCTTCCGCAGACAGGCGTGACCCCATCGGTGGGTTTTGCACCACTTGGCGGTGGGCTTAAAATAATCGACAACAAGTTTGTAGAGTTCGGCAGTTTCCCACAAGGCAAAAACGGCGAAGTGGAAAAGATTTTGTGGCGAGTTTTGGAAAACAAAAACGGTCAAATGTTACTTGTAAGTGAACATGTTTTGGCATGTAAAAGGTGGAATGATACCATGATAAAGGGAGCAATCTCGTGGGAGGTTAGCGACCTGCGAAAATGGCTAAACGAGTATTTCTTTAACACCGCATTCAACAGTCAAGAAAAAAGCCAAATCATAGAACGATTGAACACAAAAAACGGAATTTTTTATCATAAGGATTACCTTAACAAAGTGAAAAACGAATATGCGAAACATAACGTATTGCATGACGATACTTTTGAGAAATATCACGAGCAAGGCGGGGACACAAGAGACAAGGTGTTTTTGTTGAATGTCGAGGAAGTCCTTGATTTTTTCAAAGAAAAAAGTTTCATCGTGCCGCAAACCGTTTGGATAGCAAACAAAGAAAGATCCGCAACAGCAACGGATTATGCCATTAAGAGCAGTACCTTTGTGCAAAACGGGACGACCCATGTTGCACTTCTTCCGTTTGACGGCGAAACCTGGTCAGGCAAGCAAAAAATCAAAGTTGCTCCGGAGTTTATAGGATGCGTAGATTATTGGTTGCGTAACGCGGGCATCACGCTTCCGTCGGGCTATTCG
>Ga0099364_10012521_pt1 | contig 11428 bp, 22 predicted proteins | sample TergutTh196P3_FD_73070 | JGI IMG/M metagenome (GOLD analysis project Ga0099364, IMG submission 73070) | Microcerotermes parvus P3 segment gut microbial communities from Pointe-Noire, Republic of the Congo - Th196 P3 | ecosystem: Host-associated > Arthropoda: Insects > Digestive system > Gut ...
GATGCCGCCCAAGTCTCGGAACTACCTCAGATATTGCCTGTTTACCGGCGTTGTCATTATCGAACCATAAAATAATCTTTTCAAATTGCTCAAGCCATTCATAGTTAAAATCTATCCACTTGGAATCGCTTGCGCCATATGGGATAGAAACGCAATTTGCGATTCCGGCTTCGATAATAGAAAGCGTATCCACTTCTCCTTCTGAAATCACAAGTGGTTTTGTAATGTCAATCTTTTGCATATTAAATAAAGCCGGACAATTATCTGCGTCCTGTTGAAACCACATTTTTTTCTGTCCTTTTTTTATTGGTTTAGACGGACGATACTTTACGTTTAATAATGTATTATCTAAATCACGATATTCAAATATTATATTGCCGTTTTCATCTTCTTTTATGTTCACGTATTCGATTGTATTAATTGATATATTTCGCTTCGAAAGATATGCTTCAGCTTTATCGTATGTGGTTTTTTTTATTTCTTTCGGATACCTATAATTGGAAAACCAATCTTCTCTATTAAATTTTTCTTTTATATTAAATTCGATTTCAACCATGTCGCATAGTTTTTTTGCCGCCTCTCTAAAAGTAAGATTCTCGGACATCATTAAAAAATCTATATAATCTATTTTAGCCCCGCATCCGAAACATTTAAAAAAGTTTCCCTCACCTTTTCTGTCTTCTTCGCACCAAATAAAAGAAGGTGTGGATTCATTATGGATTGGACATAAACCTTTTTTATCATCCCATTTTTTAACGTCCAATCCCTTTACAATTAATTCGGCAGCTTTTCGTCCAAGTTTTTTCTTAGCCTCAATAATTTTATCCCTCAAATAATATCACCACTTTCATCTTGCCGATTTTGTTTTTGCTATGGCTGCCGTTTTTCAGACAGCCGTAGCTTATATATTATTTAATCTGTAAGTTTTGTCGATGTTCTAATGTAGCCCCATCTACTTTATTACCTGCGGTCAACTCTTTTTTAATCGCGTTTTTATCTGGTTCTACCGATGTTGTTGTACGCAAAAACATCTCAGGCAATTTTTTTTCGTCGGTAATATATACATAAGGAGACTTCCTGAGCGACAGTGCAACTTTACCGGTTTCAAATTTTGTTTTACCTACACCCTGCATTGCCCACACTAATCTCTCTGATAATATTTCAATCTTACGGTCAATCGCCTTCTGACGGTTTGCAAGTTTCTTTTTCTCTATGCTTATAATTATCTAACTTTGCTTCATGCTCTTTTCTCCTTGCATGCGCCTGTTCAATTTTCTCATCTGTTTGCTGCCGCCGCCAGCCTCTATCAGGGTCTTCCGGCTTCTCGAATTTAGAATAATCTTCGAAATCTTTTTCTTCGATGCTTACGTTATATTTATTCCTGAAATAACCGTTAATTTGCCTTATAAATATATTATGCGTCCGTTCTACTGTCTTTTTAAAATCGTCTTTGTCTGCTTTCACAAATTCATGCGAATATATTTTACATATATAATTGCCGCCGCTGTAATAATCGTTTCCGCTCACAGAGTTATAGAACTCATTGTCGCGTTTTTTTAATTCCTGTAATGCTGAAAACATATTTCTGTAATGCTGTAACACTTTTATATAAAGCTCGTGCTGCTGTTCGCAAAATCGGAGGTCTTCTTCTGCAAGCCGGGTATTATTTTTTATCTCTACGGTTTCAAATTTTTCAAGTAAATCTAACATGATTACATATCTCCTTTTATTATCAGGTTTAATTTTTTTTATTTTATTCTAACTAAATTACTTCTTACGCTCCATTCCGTGCCGTTAATATTACCGTCTGTGTATTTTCCATCAACGCGGTAAGTCGTAATCTCCTGTGCTATTGGGTTGAAGAAAGCATAATGTTCAGGCTTGCAGCCCAATAATTCTATGCAGTTCGGATTCACCGCACAAAGCAAACCTACGAGTTTATTAAAGCTGTATATAACTGTATCTGTATCGTTATCCATAATCTGTTCAAAATTGCTCATTCTAAGCAAATCTGATTTGCTATTGAACGCGCAGTCGCGAATATCAATATCTGATTCAGGTGTAGATGTTCCATAGGCTTGAGAACCTCCGAATGCCAGAAAAATCAATTTATTTTTTAAGTGTTCGTTTGTATTTGAAAACTCATATTCTTTTGTTTTTATTATTTCGTTAATATTATATATAATATATCACTCCTAATTATAATTGATTGCTCATAAACAAATCATCAATTTCTTCTTGGAAAGTCCCAATGTATCTGCTTGTTACAGTTTCTGAACTATGGTTTAACGCTTTAGATATGGCTGCCATTACATTTGAATTCTGAGGATTATTTTTCAATGCCATGTAAGCAAACGTCTTTCTCATTGAATGGGTTCCGAGAGGTTCAGATATTTCTAATTCTTCCTGTAATTTCCGCATTTTTTTATAAAAATTTTGAACTGTCATTGGTTTATGATTTCCGTATGTGTCTTTATTCCTTGACGGAAACAGAGGATTGGATAAATTTATATCGTCAAAAGTTTTTAAATATAACTCCAGAGCTTCTTTTAAGACCGGCGTTATTATAAGGATAGCGGATTTCCCTGTCTTTTGTTCTCGTATAGAAAATTTATTTTTTATATTTTTATTAGTATCCAAGACATTATGAAATCTCAGATGTAATAAATCTCCGCAACGTCGCGCTAAATTAATTCCAAAAATAAATATTGTATAGTCTCTGACATTTTGACCATGATATCTTTCAGGTCTGTTGAGAAAATAATTTTTTGCTCTTCGAATATCTTCCAACGAACGTAATGGCTGTACCGGGATGCGTCCCTCTTCTTTTGTGTATTTTTTTTGTTTGGTTGATTTAATTATTCTAAATTTATTTTTAATAAATTTTTCGTTTCTATATAAAGCAAGTGCTTCTGTCATATAAAATCATTCCTCTCTTGATATTAAACCATCAACTCGAACGGCGTTAGTATAAAAAAAATTGTTTTCTTGCTTCACAGTATATAATAAAGTTTTTAAATAAGAATTAATATGCGTAATTTTTTCTCGTTGCTCTTCATATTTCATTATGATATGCTTAATATCACTGGCATTTAAAGATAGATATTTTTCAATGACTATCTGACGGTCTTTTAATTCGCTGTTTATCCTTACTCTTTGTCCTTGTGTACAGATAACGTCCAGCATACACTCGACTGCCTCATCAATAAGGCGTATATCTAAACTTCGTGGATTATCTCTGTATTTAAGATAATGGGCGTACTCTATATTTGCATGGATTATATTTTTAGTTTCCTGATAATCGTATATCGGAGGAGGATTAATAAATTTTTTTGGAATAACAATTTCTTTTTTATCTATAATATCAATGTCATCGTCATCAGTCAAATTGTCAGAATCTTTATTTTTAGAATTTGCGTCTGACATTGACTTTGATAGTTTTATATCCTTACTGTTAATTTTTATATTGTTAATTTTATTATTGTTAATTATAGTGTCCTTGTTTCCCGCGTCCGGTTTTTCCGCGTCCGTAAAACCGGGACGCGGTGGTATGTCCTTATTTTCAGGACATGGCTCAGGTTTATTAACAGACTTATCAACAGGGTTATCCATAATTTCAACAGGGTTAGATTCTATATTTTCCAGAAGTATATAAATATTTCTGGTAAACTTACCGCTTGAAACTGATTCTCGTTGAACTGTTATATACCCGTGCTTTTTCAGGATATCAAAATGCTTGTAATAACGGTCTTTACTGATATTTAAATCATGTAAAATTTTATCTCGGCTTGGAAAAGCAGATGTTCCTGCTCCTGCAAAACTACAAATATAAGAATAAATAGCTTTCGCCTCAATAGTAAGCCGCTGGTCTTGCATAGCCAACTTCGGAATAATCCCGTAACCCAATGTCAAACGTCCTTGTACTTGTAAAACGTCAGGGGTATCTTTTTCAACCAAAATATTTCGCCCCCTTTTTTAAGATATAAATTGATTTTATTTTTTCTTATATTTAGAAAAAACATCGTTGATATTTACTTTATTTTTAGGAGAAGAATTATCAATATCAGATAGAAAATTTATATCATCGCTTAATATTGTTTGTCGAGTCTGTCTTAGACTCTTCGTTACATCTTCTCTATTATCTTGTATTGTTTTTTTAATATCATCCAATACTCTGTACGGAAATGTCATCCCGGATAAAATACAGATATTATTTATCGGATGCGAGCCTTGAAATATATCAAGCGGCTTTCCGACTTCTTTTATTATTTCGCTTACATCAATAGAATTTATAACGGACAACCCGATATATTTTATCGCCCTGTCATCTTCTCTTGGAGCAAATATATTATCGTGTATTGATTTTATAACTCTGAACATGGGGTTTGAGTCTTTGCTTATTTTGCTGATAATAGCCGCGCCGCGTGTGCATAATATTTCTTTAATTTCCGCTGTATATATATTCCCTCTGACGTTCCGATGAAGGGGGATTTCTATAACTGCATTAAATAAATCAATGAATTTTTTATTAATCGACAGTTTATCAGCTTTATTATTATCCAATATAAATGTTGCGCCAATACCGTCTATTTCTTCTAATTCTTTAAAGCATTCATACGTATTAATATAAGTTCTTAATGATTCTGTCTTTGCTGGCAGTATCTTATCCATTTGCTTTCATTCCTCTCCATTTGTTTTCATATATTTTCATTGCTCCCCATTAGTTTTATATTTCTTGCAAGCAATCATCAGATAAGCAATTCGGACAACCATAAAAGACTTCTTCATGGCGAGATTCTGTTATTTTTAAAGCCTTACCATCATATAAAATTCTATCAACAGTTTCCCAGTTTCCGTTCTCATCAAGCTCTTGTATATCTAATATTGCACTTAATTCAAATATGTTTGCATATTCGTCGCCCCAATTACAACATTTAAATTTACTCATGATTATCATCCGCCCCTTTTAATAATGTAATAACATCAGATAATTTTCTGATTATTTCTTCACTATTTTTAATATCAAAAAGATAATCAACTTCCATGCATTCGAATATATGCTCGATTTGTTTTACATAATCATCCTCTATATTATGTCGTGCAAAGCAAATCATGCCGTCATATAAAAATATTTCAAGCGGGTCGCCGTCACGAACATTCATAGTACGCCTAATTTCTTTTGGTATGATAACTCTGCCGAGGTCATTTATTCTTCTCACGATTCCTGTACTTTTCATAATAAAATTCCCCTTAAACTATATTTATTAAATAATTAATTCCTTTTTTAAAATGCTTATTGAACCAACCCCAAATATCATTTTTGACTGTTCCAATTTTAAATACCGCATAATCAGATTCCAGTTCTTCTGTTTCTGGATTCATCGGAATATCCTCTAAGCCAATCCATAATCCTTTGATAAATTCTTGATTTTCAAATAATAATTTTCTTAAATAGTTTTCATTTGCTTCATCGAGTTCAACATCAATAGAAAAATCATCATAAACTTCATCACATAAATTATTATATATAATACATAATTCGATACCGTCTTTGCCGAGATTATAATTTAGATATAAATTTATATAATCTTCATTATCGCTTGTAGCTATATTAATATTTTCAAAATATAAATCCGGGTTAAAATATGTCGGTATATAAAAACTTATAGAATCATACGAATAATCAGGCTCAGTTAATTCAAAATTTGAATCTACTGGTTTTAATAATTTTGTTTTATCAAATGGCTTCATTATAAATCCTCCAATTCATTTGTATGCCCATTTATGCAAAACGGACAAATATTATTTATTAATCATACCCTCCATTCTATTTTAAAATTTTTTTGTTTTGCAATATATTCTACCTCTCTCTTATGGTTTAATATAATCTGATTTTTCTTTTCCTGTTTTACAATTATAAAAATATTTCTTGATGCTGCCATTATTTATGTCAATAGTTATTTCAGACATTAAATATTCCTTTCAGCGTATTAATTTAATACCACATAATCAATTATTTTATATTTACTTTTTATTTCGCCCCTGAAATTTAATCCCAAATAATAATGCTCTCAATTAATTATTCCAAATGTATCATACAGCACTCTCGGATTACAATCATCATCAGTAGCATCTGTCACAGCTTCCGAAACTTGAAAACCGGCGTGTATGCCCTGACCACCTTTCAAACTGAACGGCGGAAGCACATCTAAGAAATAATTATATAATTTTTCATCTATTTTATCTCCGATTTCAATATATTTATTAAACGTCAGATTTAATTTGCGCCAATCATCAAGAGTTTTTAATTTATTTTGTATTCTGCTTTTGCAAGTGTCCTTAAAATCACAATCAGAGTTATTATGGCACAATATACAGTCTTGTCTCAATTTATTCTCTATCATAATTGACCTCCGGCAGCTCGCCTATATATTTTGACTCGCGTATCCATTTATGCAATACGCAACCGCTATTGGAAATTATGTCATTGGCATAATTTAATTGTACCATATGATAACCTTTGATTTCCGGCTTGTATGTTATTGTATATCGCGTTCCGGCTCTATCCTGATAAACGCTGTTTGGTTTATAATGTTTTGACGTTCGTATTTATTTTTCTTCCTCTTAATTCATAATAAAATAATTTTCTTCCCAGACTTTTTTGTAAATATCTCGCACAGCCTCTTGGCAAGGTTCGGGTAATTCGTTAAAATTCACTCTACTTCCGCGAGACATAAACTCATATTGCCAAGCACTTCCAAAATAATAACCCCCACATTTACTAAGCCCCATATAAACCGCCCTATGTTTATGTTCTTCATCCATATAATGAGCATAAGTAAATACTACAGTTATCGGGTCGATATAATTTGCTAATTCTCCAGTTTTACACCAGTAACAGCAGATTCTTTTGGGCGTACCATCATTATTATATAAATTCTTTCTTTTCATGCCACCACCTCATAACATTTCATTATAATTTCTTGAAATTTTTCATCGTCAACAAACTCTTCCATGCTGTGATTATACATTAATTGCTTATATACATCATACTCAAGTGTATGATAAAATTCTGGTTCTTCCCAATCATTATCTTTTTTATAACGATAAACTAAATACATCATTACAGCAGTAGATAATTTTTCATGCCATTCTTCAAGAGATTCTAAATATTCTTTTTTTGTATATGGCATAAATGAAAGAAATCCATCGCGAGTCTTATATGTTTCATAAATCCAATCGAAAAACGAATTGCCTTCGGCATCTATAAATTTACGCATTTTATCTAACTCAGAAATATCCATTTCAACATTTAAAACCAAATAATCATCTGCCCAATTATAATATTTAGGAGAAATCATCTTACCACTATTTTCAAGAACATTTATTTTAATATATTCTAAATCTTCAAAATAATCTTTCAACGCTTTCATACCATATTTTACAATCAAATCGTTAAATTGTTTTGTATTCCAATTTACCCACATAGCTTCATCGCAGTATTGCCCTTCTTCTTCAGTCATAAGGTTGTGAAGCCCTCTTCCACTTAAATCATCACCGTATAAACTTTCAACATTAAGAAAACCATGATAGCCACCAACATCAAGAATCGGAGAAACTCCAAGCCAATCTGTTGAAAATATAAGTTTCATTATCCTACCTCCCGTATATAAAATATTCCATCATGTAAAACATATCGTCCATGGTTGCCGCCGACCGAATACTGGTCTTCATTGTAAGAGCCAATTTCTTCTTGCGGTATAAACAATCTGGTATTTCCTTCAGCTTCGAGCCGGTCTACTAATTTATCAAATGCACCCTGAGCGCACTCAAAATCTTCTGTTTCTATATTGAATATAAATGGCTGCCAGAATCCAGAGCCTATTGTTATTTCAAATTTTTTCATACACTCACCCCAAAATATCCATTCGGAATTTTTATTATTTCTAAACTCTTCAATACGCCATGACACAAGAAATAATTTGCAAGATATACCGCTCGTGGCAACGCTTTGATTTTTAAATCTCTTGCTTCCTTCGGCATAGTATAACCATCGGTTACTACATATACTTTTCTGTTGTTCTGCTTTTATCAACATAACCGTAAAACATTACACCACCTCCGCCAAAATTTTTCTTGTTTTTGTAACTTTTGCAAACATCGCACTTCCCATCATTTTCTGAAACGCTTGTAAAATTTCTTTGCCCACAAGAAGGGCAGTAACTTTTATATCCGCTTGGTTTTTTCTCGCCTTGATACAACACGAGATAGCTTTCGCTCCGCCGTTGAATCCCGCTTGCCATTGATGGTCGTGTTTTGCATCAAAATCGTAGATTAAATTGTTTATATTGTCGAAAAAATTTTCAACCTCCATAAGCTCATATAATTTACTTTGCACTTCGTCGCTCAAACCCAAGTTATATATTTTCATATTGTGAGCGTATGAAGTAGCGTTATTCCATGAGTTTGCAGTATGGTAACGATAATGTTTGCTTAAAAATTCAACCATTACTTTACGAGACCTTTTATCTATTTCTTTAAAAAATTTATTCATGATTAATTATCCTCCAACTTTTTCTTACGCTATCCTATAAGAATACTTCGTATATGTTCGCGAACCGTCTATCATTTCAAGTTGTGTTTCTTCTTCATTGATATTTTCCCATTTACACACAAGTTTTTTATAATCTTCGTCTTTTCGTGCTTGACAATCAGCAACAATAAAACCATAAACGGTCGTCTCTTCTTCCCCGTTTTCATCCAAGTCAATTACGCAAAATTCCTTTGCTGCACCAAGCCACACTTCACCATAGTGCTTTTCCCCGTTGAGATAATGCTCTTTGCAATATACCATTTCTACATAATCGCTCTGAAAATAACCATAAGCATTATCTGTAGACCACTCTTTACCCGTTGCAATAGTTAAATATTTTGCAACACAGCCTTCTTCGTCTGCTTCCCAATTAACTCTATTGTGATGTCCGTCTGCTTCCGAAGGTTTGTAAAGCCATTCGATAAATAACCTCAACTCGTTTAGTTTTCTTGTGTTTTTTAATGAATGGACATACAAACCACCCCTGTCATTATGAGCATTCCAGTATACTATATCTGAAAAATTTTTGTAGTTAGGCTCATAACCCTTTTCTTTTGCATACTTGAAATTATCCCATTCACCAACTAATAATTCAATTTCGTCATATACTTTTTTATATGCTTTTTTATTGAAAGCACTGCTTCTATTCGATTGTGCTACGATGAAAAGATTATAGCAATAATCGCCACCGGCTTCTGTCAAACCATCGTTATCAAAGTAAAACGAAAAATCAGTAGATTCTGGTTCGACTTCTCTGATTATATGTTTGATTTTTGTACTCATAAACTATCCTCCTCAAATTTTAATATGCAATATCTCCTCTTTTTGTATATTTTACATCCAAAATGGCAATCGAGACACTTTTCTTAATCTGCTTATATCGCTTCCATAAGCATATATAATTCCTTTTGGATTTACAGTTAATACTTGTTCGTTTTCTTCAACATCATCTCTTTTTAAAGCCTCTCTATGGGCATATAAAGCCTCCGCAGCAGTTGTTTTTCTCGCCACAATAATCGGAGGAGACCCTTCGTTCGGGTAAAGTTTTGTTTTATACATAACAACTAACCTCTATTTTTTATTATGATTTATATTTTATTTAATTTTCATCATCTGACAAATCCCATGCGGCTTCGCAATCATAACATAACACTCTTCCGCTTAAGTCAGTAGGATAAGGTGTATACTCGCCACATTCTTCGCATTGTACTGCACGATATAATTTTATTTCTCGCTCCTCAATTCCGAATGCTCCGTCAAGCAGGTATTTTAAATGTGCTTGTGCATCTTCGGCATCTATAAATTCTTGGTCTCTAATATATTCAATAATATTGCTAACCAATCTACTTGCTGTGCCGCCAAGATTGAAATTTTCAATAATATAATCATAGAACTCATTTGAATCCATTTTAATTCCTCCTGCTAATTTATTTTCAAAATTATAATCAAATTATTATTTTATTAAAAAATTATTAGAATCTAAATGATAATCCGCTTCGTTTTCACATCCGAGAACTCCGCAAATAGATGTTGACGGACATTCAGAAAGTACGCTATCATTTATTTTATGTTTATCAACACACGCCTTACATATTTGCATCCAATATGTTCCATCGTCATTTCTTGTATAATCATTAAATTTAATATTATTATAAGTCGACATCGGTATATCACTTTTGACATCATCTTCAAATAAATTTATTCCGCAGAACGGACAATATTTAATATCAATGCTTTCATCAAGCACCCAATCAACACAAGGATATTGACTTTCAGATATTCGTAAATCAAATGTGGCATTTTCTGTATCAAATCTTAAATCTGCAACCATTCCGCTTTCAAGAACAAATGCAGCTATATTATCGGTAGTTTCACAATACTTACAACGCATAATTTAATCAAATTTCCATTTTTGTGAATAATATTAATTTAATGTAACTTGAACATAGTATCATTATCATAATCATCTTCACGTATATCAACTATAATATATTTAGCTTCTTCATATTCCACGCCAAATTTCATGCAGCTTTCTTCATCAGCTTCATAGCCCAAAGGACAAACTCCCACATGGCAGCCACCAACACCAACCTTTTTATGTCCACGGTTAGAATGCCAGCAATTATAGCCATTATTCTTTTCTTCTATCTCCAATTCAATATTTGCATCAAAATCAAAAAAATATCCGCAGATGCCAGACCAATCATTCATATTCATTAAAACTTTCATTAATATAAATTCCTTATAAAATTAAATATTTTAAGCCACATCGGATAAATAAATTTTACCCAATATATTTTTAAGTTTAGTTTTTTCAAAATTTATAAATTCTCCGCCTTTATCTTTATATATAGGCATAGCCCATGAATAATGATTTTTACCATTCACAGCAGATGGGGCTTCAACTACTATTTCAACGCTGAATGTATTGCCCTGTGTGCCTACTTGAATAAGTGAGCCGGGTCTATTTTTTTGTTTCGCTATAAGTTCTAAAAGTTTCATTGCTTTCATGCCCCCTATTTTATTTTGATTTAATATCCGTTTCCCTCAGAATCGTATGGAAAATTACAATGCGGACACTCGGTTACATTATACGATGCAAACATTTTCCCACATTCATCGCAATCGTCAAACTCTCCATGCTGATAATCTTCTTCAAGTAGAGTTCCGGGATGTTGCCAATCCACTCTATCAAATATTTCAAATGCAATTTCTTCTTGACCGTCGCATAGATTTAAAAAATCTTGATGAGTATATGTTTCATCGCTTAATTCTGGAACATAGCAGACTTCATCTAAGCTATTTTGGTAAGCGTAATAATTTTTGTATATATCT
>Ga0099364_10012522_pt1 | contig 11427 bp, 11 predicted proteins | sample TergutTh196P3_FD_73070 | JGI IMG/M metagenome (GOLD analysis project Ga0099364, IMG submission 73070) | Microcerotermes parvus P3 segment gut microbial communities from Pointe-Noire, Republic of the Congo - Th196 P3 | ecosystem: Host-associated > Arthropoda: Insects > Digestive system > Gut ...
AAAACCATAGATGTTGATTAACGTAAATAACGTGAGTTCGAAAAAAAACAACGAATTTCGTAGGACGCGACGACCCCAGCGCACCGTGTGAAAAATCTGTATTGGCGTAAATTCACGGCGCGTCATAAAATAAATCCAATGTCGGCGTAAATCCACGGCGTGCCGAGGTCGTCACGCCCTACACTATGAATAATATATGAATATTCAACACTATTGACATGAAAACCCGACTATACTGTTGCAGGTCAGGTCTATTTATTATTTATTTAATAGCTTTTTTGAATATTTCGACAAGTTCGAGCTTTTCCCACGGCACGTCTATATCTTCTCTGCCCATATGTCCGTATGACGCGACGGCTTTATAAATCGGTCGCCTTAACTTAAATTTTTCGATTATTGCCGCAGGGCGTAAATCTAAATTATCGCTTACAAGCTGTGAAATTTTTTCCTCGTCGATTACGCCCGTTCCAAAAGTATCAATTAAAACCGACACAGGTTTCGCCACGCCTATTGCATATGCTATCTGAATTTCGCATTTTTTGGCAAGTCCCGCCGCGACTATATTTTTTGCGGCGTATCTTGCGGCATATGCAGCCGAACGGTCAACTTTCGTAGGGTCTTTCCCCGAAAATGCGCCGCCGCCGTGCCGTCCGTATCCGCCGTAGGTGTCTACAATTATTTTTCTTCCCGTCAATCCCGAGTCGCCTTGCGGTCCGCCTATGACAAAACGCCCAGTGGGATTTATATAAAATTTTGTATCGTCGTCAATTAATTCTTTGGGAATTGTTGTCAGTATAACCTCTCTTTTTATGTCCTCTCTGATTTTTTCTATCGCAACGTCCGGGTCATGTTGAGTTGACACGACAACAGTGTCTATTCTGTTTGGAATACCGTCGTGATATTCAACCGTAACTTGGGTTTTTCCATCGGGACGCAGATAGTCAAGCACAGAATTTTTTCGTATTTCAGCAAGCTTTTTCGCGAGTTTGTGAGCAAGTGAAATAGGCATCGGCATAAATTCAGAGGTTTCATCGCACGCATAGCCGAAAACCATTCCTTGGTCTCCCGCTCCCGTTTCAAAACGGCTGTCCGCTTCGCCCGCTTTTGCTTCGTATGATTTATCCACTCCCAACGCAATATCCGCAGATTGTTCATCAATAGAACTTATTACAGCGCAGCTATGCGAATCAAACCCGCATTTGGGATTATTATAGCCTATTTCGTCGAGAGTTCTTCTGACGACTGACGGAACATCGACATAAGTGTCGGCAGTTATTTCTCCCATAACAAAGACAATACCCGTTGTGGCGCAAGTTTCACATGCCACCCTCGCCATATGGTCGCCTTTTAGCATTTCATCGAGAATTGCGTCGGATATTTGGTCGCATACTTTATCAGGGTGTCCCTCTGTGACAGATTCTGATGTAAAAAATGTTTTTTTCATAAAATTTTAGCTCCTTTTTATTATAAAAAATCACTTTGATGACAAGAATTATATATAAATATTATATCATATATAATTATAATTTGCAATGATTTCCGAGCTTCATAAAAAATATTTTAAAATAAAATAACCGCTGACTATTATAGTCAAACAAATCGAAAATCGCCTGTCCCCTACAACAATATCACAGGTTTATTTTCAAAATATTGAATAACTATAACAAATATCAGCGGTTAAATTTATAAATAGGCTATTTTGTATACATTCCGCGTTTTTTGTAATGCGTATGGAGCAGATGATGCGCTTTTTCACTGCCGGGTTTTTCCAAATATTCGCTGTATAATTCTTTTATGATGGGATTTTCATGAGCTTTTCTCAAAGTCATATTTTTATCTATTTCATAGAGAGCCTTTGAACGCGCAGTTTTTAAATCCGTAAAGTTTCTTACGTTCATCGGCTGTACCGGCTGTCCTCCTCCGTTTATACAACCGCCCGGACAAGCCATTATCTCAATAAAGTGAACGTCAATTTCTCCTTTTTTTACTGCGTTCAGCAATTTTTTAGCATTTGCCGTTCCGCTCGCCACCGCTACTTTGACTTCCAAGTCGCCGAGCTTGTAAGACGCTTTTTTAATGCCCTCAATTCCTCTGACTTCCGCAAAGTCAATTTTTTCAAGCGGCTTGTTTAATATAGTCTCCGCCGCAGTTCTCAACGCCGCCTCCATAACGCCGCCGCTCGTCCCGAATATATGCCCCGCGCCTGAAGCTGTGGCGATAGGCGAATCAAAATCTTCATCGGGAAGCATACTAAAATTGATTCCCGCCCTTGTTATCATTCTGCCGAGTTCGCGTGTCGTAAGCGCAACGTCAACGTCGCGTATATCCTCTCCGTTTGCCGATTGCCCCTCGCGTGTAATCTCAAATTTTTTCGCCGTACACGGAATAATTGAAACCACAACTATATTTTTCGGGTCAAGCCCCAGTTTCTCTGCGTAATAAGATTTATAAATCGCCCCAAACATTTGCTGAGGGGATTTACAACTTGACAGATTTTCAAGAAATTCTGGGAAGTAATGCTCGCAGTATTTTACCCAACCGGGAGAGCAGGAAGTAATTATCGGCAATTTTCCCCCGCCCTGTACTCTTTCTATAAATTCGTTTGCTTCTTCCATTACTGTCAAATCCGCCGTCATGTCCATGTCATAAACTCCGTCAAATCCCAATCTTTTTAACGCTGCGACCATTTTCCCGCCTACAAACGTACCCGGCTCCAGATGAAAACATTCGCCGAGAGTCGCTCTTATCGACGGTGAAGTACAAACTACAACGTGTTTGTCGGGGTCGGAAATCGCCGCCCACGCTTTGCCCATGTCGTCTTTTTCATATAAAGCACCCGTGGGACACGACACAATACATTGACCGCAGCTTATACAAGGCACATTGCCGAGATTTTCTTCAAACGCGCAGCCGACGTGAGTATCAAATCCCCTGTCGTTCATGCCGATTACCGATATGCCCTGCATTTTCTGACAGGTCGCCACGCAACGGCGGCACTTGATGCACTTATTATTGTCGCGTACAAGAAATATAGTTGACTGCTCAATCGGATATTCGATTTTTGTACCCGCAAAATAGTTTTCGTCGTCCACGGCAAAATCCTTACACATTTTTTGCAGTTCGCAGTTTTGATTTCTGATACAGCTCAAGCAGTCTTTGTTATGCTCGGACAATATCAGTTCAAGATTGATTTTTCTCGCATTCTGAACAGCCGGGGTATTCGTCAAAATTTCCATGTTCGGGGTGATGGGCTGTACGCACGCCGCCATCATTCCCCTTGCGCCTTTTACGTCTACAAGGCATATACGGCACGCGCCTATCTCATTCATATCTTTCATATAGCACAAAGTCGGCACTTCGATTGATGCGGCTCTGCACGCTTCAAGTATTGTCGAATCTTTTGGAACGCTGTATTCTCTGCCGTTTATTTTAATATTTACATTTTCCATGTTATAACTTTTATTCCTCCTTGAAAAATTATTGTTCATTCTTCTTTTTCCATTTTTTCTATATTTAAAAGAAGAAAAATAAGTTCAGTAAGTTTATTGTTTTATAATCGCGTCAAATTTGCATTTTTCTACGCACGCTCCGCATTTTATACACTTAGACTGGTCAATAACATGAACTTTCTTAACCTCGCCTATGATAGCGTCTGTAGGACATACTCTTTTACACAGCGTACACGCTTTGCACTTATCTTCAATTATTGTATACTGCAACAGGTTTTTACATACGCCCGCAGGACATTTTTTATCTTGAATGTGTGCGATATATTCGTCTTTAAAATATTTTATCGTAGACAAAATCGGATTAGGCGCAGACATTCCAAGCTGACAAAGCGAAGCTGCTTTAACGTGTTTACACAGGGCTTCAAGTTTTTCAAGGTCTTTCATCTCGCCGTTGCCTTCCGTGATTTTTTCAAGGATTTCATATATGCGGCGCGTTCCTATTCTGCACGGCGAACATTTTCCGCAAGACTCGTCTACAGTAAAGTCAAGAAAATATTTCGCTATGTCAACCATACAGGTATCGTCGTCCATTATAATCAAACCGCCCGACCCCATCATCGAACCTACTTCGGCTAAATGCTCGTAGTCAATGGGCGTGTCTATAAGGCTTGCGGGAATACAGCCACCCGACGGACCGCCGGTTTGAGCGGCTTTAAACATTTTTCCGTCAGGAACCCCACCCCCAACGTCCTCAACGATAGAACGCAGAGTAGTCCCCATCGCGACTTCGACAAGTCCGACATTCGTAATTTTACCACCGAGCGCGAACACTTTTGTTCCCTTAGATGTTGCTGTTCCGATTTCTGCGAACCATTCCGCGCCGTTCAGCATAATCGGCGGAATATTTGCGTATGTTTCGACATTGTTGAGCAGCGTCGGTTTTCCGAATAAGCCTTTTACAGCGGGGTACGGAGGACGCGAGCGGGGTTCTCCCCTGTTGCCCTCAATCGACGTCAACAGAGCCGTTTCCTCGCCGCATACAAACGCCCCCGCGCCAAGTCTTATAGTAATATCAAAATTAAAATCAGTGCCGAAAATATTTTTGCCGAGCAGACCCATTTCCCTCGCCTGTTTTATAGCAATATCCAAACGGTTTACAGCTATCGGATATTCTGCGCGTATATAAATATAGCCTTCGTCCGCTCCTATTGCGTATCCCGCGATAGCCATAGCCTCAATAACGCTGTGGGGGTCGCCTTCAAGAATCGACCTGTCCATAAATGCTCCGGGGTCGCCCTCGTCCGCGTTACAGCAGACATATTTTTTATCCGAGACAGCGTTTGCCGCAAATTCCCATTTTAATCCCGTAGAGAAGCCTGCGCCCCCTCTTCCCCTAAGTCCGGAATCCTTAATGCACTTTATAACTTCCTGCGGCGTCATTTCCGTCAACGCTTTGCCCAATGCCTGATATCCGTCAACGCCTATATATTCTTCGATTACTTCAGGGTTTATAATCCCGCAGTTTTTTAGTGCGATTCTGTGCTGGAACTTATAAAACGGTGTCTCCGCGAGCGACACGATTGCGTCTCCGCTAAGCGATTCGTCATATATCAACCGTTTGACCGGTCTGCCTTTAAGTAAATGTTCCTCGACTATTTCGGGTACGTCTTCGGGAGTGACTTTCGCATAAAAAATCGCGTCGGGATATATAATTACAATCGGACCTAACGAACATAATCCGTGACAGCCTGTCAGAACTATTTTTACTTCATTCTCGAGCGATTTCTTTTTAAGTTCGGCTTCCATAGCGGATTGAACCGCTTCGCAGCCCGTCGCGTGACAGCCTGTGCCTCCGCAAACCAATACATGAGAACGTATCATTATCTTTTTTTACCTCCAAAAAATATATTTACTTCAAATTTTTGCTTATTTATATCGCTTGACAAATATTATTCGCTTTTTATCGCGCCTACAGTGTATTCCGCAAGTATCTTTCCGCCGATAATATGACTTTCGAGGACTTGTTTCGCTTTTTCGGGAGTCATTCTGATATAAGTAACTTTTTCTTTTTCAGGTTCAAATACTTCGATAATCGGCTCATACTGGCAAATACCGATACAGCCGGTCTGCGATACGACGACATTAGGCAGATTTCTTGACGCAATCTCCTCACTGAGCGTCGCCAAAACAGGTCTCGCCCCCGCCGCTATGCCGCAAGTCGCCATGCCCACGACAATTCTGGTATTATTTTCGTTTTCTCCTCTAACCGCGATTTTATTTTTTACTTTATCTTTTATTGCATTTAATTCCGCTAAACTTTTCATTTATAATATACACTCCTTTGTCGGTTTTATTAATTTTTCTTTTGTTTGCTTTTATTTTTCACAAGAAATAAAAACAAAAACAAATTAATTGCCATAATTTTCTTTAAGATAGTCTTTTATCCATTCGATAATTTCAGGTTCGGCGAGAGATACGTCTTCTCCCAATACTTCTCTTAGTTGAAGCGTATCAAGCTCAATAATATTATCGTCGATAATATGCGAAAAGTTGAAATCTATTTCGGGAGAGCCGCTTATTAAAACGCAAACCGTGGAGATAATATCTCCCAACGGGATAAAATCAAGGCTGTCCGTCTTAAAAATTGCGGATAGCGACGTGCCTTTACCCAACTTGCTCGCAATTTCAAAACTTCCACCCGTCATTTCAGCCTGCATTTTAAACAACGGAATCCCAAGCCCTACTTTTCGCGTTGTCCTGCTTGTATAAAACGGGTCAATTACTTTTTTAAGGGTCTCCTCGTTCATGCCCGTCCCGTCGTCGGATATTCTGATGAGCATTGTTTTTTCATCGCTTTTTTCGGCTATTTCTATCTTTATATTTTTTGCTTTCGCCGTGATAGAATTTTGCGCCAAATCTAAAATATTAAGTGATAATTCTTTCATTATTATTTTATCCGAGTTAAATTATTTAATATTATTTTTGATATTTTTCAATTACAGCGTCCATATCTTCGGGGCGGGCAATTCTGCCGTAAACGTCTCCGTTGATAGTCAAAACAGGCGCAAGTCCGCAAGCTCCGATACATCTTGTGGCTTCGAGCGAATGTTTTCCGTCGCTTGACGTTTCCCCGTGCTTAATTCCCAACTGCCGTGATATTCTGTCGATAATCGCTCCCGCTCCCTTGACGTAGCACGCCGTCCCCAGACACACTGCAATATCAATTTCGCCCTTTGGCTGGAGTACAAATTGAGAATAGAACGTAACGACCCCGTAAATTTCTTCAAGGCTTATATCCATTCCCTCCGCTATCATCTTTTGGACCTCATACGGCAAATATCCGTAGATATGCTGCGCCTCCTGCAAAACCGGCATTAACGCGCCTTTTACATCTTTGTACTTAGCGATAACCTGACTCAGCTTTACTTCTTGTTCCTGTGTTCCGTGAAATGCAACGGTTGTCATTTTCTTTTTCATTGTTACTCAGTACCTCCCTGATTTTAATTTTTTATGATTTTTCATCTTTCGCAAGTATTAGTCTAATATTAAGTATATATTTCTAATGTCAACTTTATTTTAATATATTGTTAATTATTTTGACAATATATTGAAATCGAAACTATTATATCAAAGTTCCAATAAATTCAGGACATAATCAACTGTTATTTTCTGTGCCGAAAAATTTTTTGGCTTGTCGAACTCGGCAATATCCCACAGGTAATGCGCGTCCGAGTTACTGATAATCTGCTTAACGCCTTTATCACGCAAATTATATTTCTGTTGTATATCCGCAATTTTTGACTTATCTTTTATTTCTGCGGCTTTAAATTCCATATATTCAGGAAAATCGCCTAATATCGCGATTAGTCCGTTCATATCTTTATCTATGTGCGCGGGTACGGCGACGGCATTATAATCTTTCGCCGTATTATATATATAATCTATTGACAAATCTATAGCGGCGATTAAAAGATTTTCTTCTTCGCCCGTCTTTTCGTCAAATTCATTCATGATAATCTGCTCGCCGAAAATTTCAGGCTTATTTTTTACCGCCAGTCGCTTTTTTTCTATTATTTCCCTTTCAAATGCTTCGGCAGCGTCTAAGCTCCTGAAATATACAAGCGTGTGAATTTCTTCTGAAGTCGTTATTTCCACAGCGGGAACAACTGTCAAATCCAGTCCGTTATTTTCGCACGCTTTTATTGCTGCCCTGCAATTTTTTGTGGTATTATGGTCGCTTACCGCGATTATATCTAATTTATTAATCGCCGCCATGTTTACTATATTGTTCGGCGTCATGTCGTTATCGCCGCAAGGCGAAAGACACGAATGTATATGCAAATCATAATTAAAACAAAAATTAATCATAAATTTAAAACTTTGCCTAATTCATACGCAGTCATAAACGAATTTTTATTAGACTTTAAAACATTTATATTTTCGCTTACGGCTTTTTGCTTTGCATTTTCGTCAAGTTCCACATCTTCCGATAAAATAATACAGGAAATCCCCGCGAGAAGCGCGACAGCTATAGTATTTATATTTGTCATCACAGTTATCCATGCGTCGTTTTCCCCTGTGCGTCCTATTACCCAACTCAATAAATCGCATACATACCCCCCTGTTACAGGCAGTTCGCCATCCGCTAAATTTACAACCTCTAAACCGAGAGATTCTATAAGATTATTTACTGTCATGTTATTTTTCACCTCTTAAATTTTTGTTTTGCCGTGTTATATAAATAAAATTTACATTAATATATTCAGTTATAACTAAAGCCATATTGCTTTTTATATCAAGTACACGCCATTCGTAATTATTAAATATAATTTCCCCCCGTTTGCATACCTGTCTCCCTGTATCTCTGCATCATTCATTTTCTTCTTCTCCCGCCTTGATTAAACATTCGTCTTCGGTCGCAAATCCACGGACAATATCTTCCGCAAACGCTTTGCAAGACGGCGCGCCGCAAGCTCCGCAGTCAATCGCGGGAAGACTGTCGCATATTCTTTCCATTTCTATCATCATTCTTACCGCTACAGCTTTATCTTCGTCCAATTTCATCACAGGACTGTATTTTAATTCGTTTTCCCAAGCGTATTTTTTCAGTATTTCTTCTTTTTTGTTATCTGAATTATTTTGTGAAAACGGCAAATATTTTCTTAATTTCTGAATCCTCGCTTTCGCGATATATGCGTTCTCAACCGTGAGAGTTCCACCTACACAACCGCCGCTGCACGCATTAAGCTCAATAAATTCAAGCCCCGCGAAATTCTCATTTTCGACTTTATCAAGTACATTTATTACGTTCTCTATCCCGTCGGCAGCGAGATATTTTTCGTTAAACAACGCCGACGATTCCCCGCCTGACGCCGCCCAACTTATGCCTATAATGCCGCTCCGCGAAATAGGCTCGCAATGTTCTAATTTTTTCATCTCCGAGATAAGTTTAAAATATATACTGCTTATAGCGAGCGTGGCATCTACAGCCGATTTTTCCACGCAATCAGGATTTTTTACATAACTGACTTTTGCAGGACACGGCGAAATAAAGAACACGCCGACGTCTTCCGGCTTAAAAGACGGATTCTTTTCCAGTATTTCCGCACGGGCTATTCTCGCGGCAACTTCAACCGGTGGCAAAAGTGTCAGGACATTGCCGCATAAATCGGGATATCTCACGCTTATAAGCCTCGTTATAACCGGGCAAGCGGAACTTATTACAGGTCTTCTTATATCCAATTTATGTAAATGCTGTCTTGTATAGTCGCTTATTATCTCTGCGGCTACGGATACTTCGAATATACCGTCAAATCCGCAGCGTAAAAGACCGTTCAAAACATAATCAACTTCTTCTAAGTTGTCGAACTGTCCGTATAAGGCGGGAGCGGGCAGTGCTATTTTATATTTGTATTTCGCCAGTAAATCATCATCGAGAATATCATAGATAGCCTTTTTTGCCCTGTGAGGGCATACCCTGATACATTCTCCGCAGTCAATGCACCTCTCCGAGATTATTTTTGCTTTTTTATTCCTCACTCTTATCGCTTCCGTAGGACATCTTTTGATACAGTGCGTACAGCCTTTGCATTTATCTTTGTCGAGCGATACCGAATGTATATATTCACCCATGTAGTTAATCACCTCCAAACTCTATTTGAATTTAACGCGGGTGTTTTCTAAGATTTGATATTGATTCGGTCGGATTGTAGGGGTCGCAGTCCCCTGCGACCCGACGATATTTTGATTAGCAATGCGCGTTGTTACAATATATATTATATATATCGTGAAATTTTTCGATAAAATTTAATTTTTATTTTTATTCTAATAAACTTCCTCGGAAATAGTCTCTTAGCCCTCTTTTGTAAAGAGGGTGCCGCCGCAGCGGTGGGTGTTTTATGATTTCAGATGTTGTTCGGGGAGACAAAAACACCCGTCAAACGCTAATCGCAACTGCGTTGCGGCGTTTGCCACCCTCTTTACGAAAGAGGGCTTTCAACACAAAATCTTTATGTCGATTTAATTTTTATTTTTATTCTAATAATTCACGCTCATTGTAACTTTTGTCCCTACACCCATCGTTGACTCAATATCCAACGTGTCCGTATATCTTTTCATGTTCGGCAATCCCATACCCGCGCCGAAACCGAGGGAGCGTATATTATCGGGCGCAGTCGAAAAACCCTCCTGCATAGCCTTTTCTATATCCTCAATGCCCGGTCCTTCGTCCTGCAAAACAATCTCTATTTTATCCGAATGGACATAAACGTCGGCTGTGCCGCCGTTTGCGTGGATTACCATGTTTATTTCACCCTCATACATTGCAATCGCTACTTTTCTGATTGTGGAAGGCTCTATGCCTAATTGCCCGAGTGCTTTTTTCACAGCTACGGAAGCCTGTCCCGCCGAAGTGAAATTTTCCCCGTCAATTTTATAATTAAAATACATTACATCGCCGATACTGTCTGTTTGATTATTCGTGTTCATGTTTACTACCTCCTTGTAGACCGTTACTATATAAAACACCGCAAGCGACATACATTCTTTCTTTTGTGGAAAGCAACACCATACCACTTTCATCTGCAAGCCTTATAACGTCTTCGGGGGGCATTTTACCTCTCACAAAAACTATACAGCGTATGTCCATCATTTGACTGGTTCTCACGACCTGCGAGTTAATCAATCCTGTAAGCAGAACGGCTTGGTCTTTGACAAAAGCCAAAACATCGCTCATCATATCGCTGCCGCAAGCCGAATGAACTTCAGTCTCTATTTTATCGCCGCCTGTAATTATTTGAGCGTCGAGCATTCTTTGAATTTCGCTGATTTTCAATTTAATCACTCCTCTGTTTATCTAATATAATTTTTTTTGCAATCAAAGATATTATACACCAAAATTTTAGTTTTTTCAATAGCTTTATTATATTTTTTTCATCATAACCAAAAAAATTTATTGCAAAAAACAAAAAATCGTGATATAATATATCACACAAAAAAATATATAGGGAAAAGGTAGAAAAATGAAAAACAAAATTAAAATATCGACCAAAATACACAAAATCACGGCGATACTGCTCGTGTTCATGCTCATGTTCGCACACCTGTTCGGGGGGGGGGTTGACTTTATTAACCGTGTCGGCGAATGACCCGATTAATATTACTCACCCTAACGGAACGCCTACTAATTTAAAGTATACGCTTATCGACGGCAAATTAACAATCGAGAAAGTAGACCCCGACAATGACGACGGGGATATGCCTAATTGGGCTATTCTACCGAGTCGCCCATGGCACGATAATGAAGCATATAAAACAATAACAACTGTCACTATAGAAGATGGCGTTACGTCTATTGGAGATAGGGCGTTTTTTGAATGCATAAACCTTAAAAGCATAACCATACCCGCCAGCGTTGAGAAGATTGGAGTGAGTGCGTTTGAGAGTTGCACAGGCCTTACGAGCGTAACATTACCCAACA
>Ga0099364_10012523_pt1 | contig 11427 bp, 1 predicted proteins | sample TergutTh196P3_FD_73070 | JGI IMG/M metagenome (GOLD analysis project Ga0099364, IMG submission 73070) | Microcerotermes parvus P3 segment gut microbial communities from Pointe-Noire, Republic of the Congo - Th196 P3 | ecosystem: Host-associated > Arthropoda: Insects > Digestive system > Gut ...
TTGCATCATAGTTATATGTGGTTGCATACGCGTCGGCGACGCCTTTTCCGCTCACTTTGCTGCTTTCTACCAGGCGGTTGAGTTCATCGTATTTGAAGTCGCGCACCTGTGTGCCGAGATTTAAAGAACTGCCGCCTGTAACATTCTCGCTTATCGCCGTTGCCATTCGTGAGATATTCCCATTGTACAGGCTGGTAATGGGTGTTCCAACGGCTACGGCAGACAGGAAAGCCTCTGAACTGCTTCCGCCTATCGGCTTGTAATCGTTGGTATTGTAATGCAGTGAGTAACCGAAGGCATCGCGGGCGAAATCATTGCTGCCGTCGCCGCCCATATCGCTGTTTTCGCCCAATACATTGGAGTTTACACCCTTTATCCAACCCTGCAGCGTATACGCATAGTCAATACCCTGCACTTTCAGATCGCCGATTTCAGTACGGGCAAGCGGACCATGTTTGTAGTATTGGTAGCTTGCATCGCTGTCCCAAATTAAACCGTCAAGGCTGGTATAAACCTTTGTGATCCGGTTATCCGCATCGTATTCGTACCTGTGATAGAACTGGTCGGGTTTGCCCGGCTGGTAGCTTACCTTGTTGACATTGCCGCTGATCAAATCGTATTCGTAAATTAATTTTTTGCTTACCAGGGCAGGATTGTCCTGTATCAACTCCTTCACATTTCCGTGTATATCATAACTGTAGTGAGTAGCATGGTCGTAAACCGTCATGTCCCGGGTATGTATATCCTGATAAATAACCGAGGCTACACGGTTGCGCAGGTGTTGCTGTTCCCCTTCCGTGAAGAGGCTGCCTGTCTCATCCGAGAGCGGTGTATCGTATTTTGTGCGTGTTACCTGGTAACGCATCATTGTTACATTGTCAGGGAAGTTTTTGGCATTCAAAACAGTTTCGGTCAGTTCGACGTCTCTGTTTGGCGCCATTTCGCCCACCTCAGTCACACGTCCCTGCGCATCATATTGCGTATAACCGTATCGAGGCGGATCCATAGCCTGTTGCTTGCTGTTTTGGGAAGCTATCAACCGGCCAATCCTGTCATAAAAGAAACGTGAGGAGAAGCGGTCCGTATTGTCGGACATGCGCATTATGGTAGAGCCTGTTCCGCTGAATACAGCTGTGCTGCTACCGTCAAAAGCCATCTGTTTGAGGTCTTCCGCTGTTCCGCCTGTTTTGCGGTTCCAGGTTAGGCCTGCATCAATGGTCTTAAGGATTACGCCATAATCGCCTGACAGGTATGCGGTACGCGGATCTGTCACGGTGACGCTGTTCAGGTTGCGCGACGTGCTGTTCACCGGGTCTGTATACTTTGTCCAGTCATCGCCGTTCGGAGCTTTAAGAGAAATCCAACTGTTTCCTCCGTCTTCGCTTTTGAGTATTACACCGTTATTACCCGCTATGTAACCGGTATTGCCATGGAAGTGGATCGCGTTAAGCTTTTCTGAAGTATTTGAGGCTTTATCGTTCAGGGATGTGCCATCAAGCGTACTTACCGCCCCGCCGTTTCCCACCAGAAATGCTCTGTTTGCACTGACAAAGCAGATGTCATTAAACGTTTTCGCGGTTGATAGCGGTTGCCAGCTCTGTCCGCCATTAGCGGTTTTAAGAACGACTCCCTGCCCGGCAGCCAGACCTGTCTGATTATCGAAAAAACGAATAACATTCAATGGCATGTTACTTGTCTGGCTGTTCGATGGAAATACCCATGAGCTACCGTCGGGGCTACTGCCTATTGCACCGTCAACGGTTGTTGCAAAGTATTTTCCTGAAGGGGTTTTGCATACCGACCTGATTTGACTCGGACGAATACTTTCGCCTTGCGCCAGCCAGTCGGAGCCTGATGTAAAATCATCCAGCTTAAGAACCTTTCCCCTGTCGCCTACCGCCCATGCAATATTGTTATTTAGCAGAATGGCGTTAATAGATGCCTCCATTCCAAAGTTATTGGCAGTGGAGTTGTATTTGCGATAAACAGTTCCGCTTGAGCTTGCGGTAAAGAGCGCTCCGTCACTGTACGCCAGGTCATTGATAATGGCTGAGGGTAAAACCGATTCCGACCAGTCGCTGTTATTCAGGTTATCGTTCTGATACAGATTTCCGGTTGCCGATGCGATGATTACCTTATTTTCACCGGGAACAGCGGCTCTGCGCAGGCTGGTAATAAACGGTGTTGCAAGAATCTCCCAGCCGTTGCTGTTACCGGTCTTGCGACGCAGTACCGTCCCATTGTCTCCTACCGCTATGGCTGTGCCGGCAGATGAGGCTACACCACGTAAACAGGGTAATGAAACGCTTTGCGGCGCGTAATTGCCAAAGGCGTTACCGGTTGAGTATATTTCGTTGCCTCCGGCAATAAAGGCTTTCGATGCAGTGGCCGGCGAAAGAGCTATGGCAGCCATACCTGCTATGGTACATTTATAATCCCATGTACTGTTACTGCTGTTTTGTGCATTGGTAAATATTTTATCATCTGCCGTCAGGACATAGCCCTTACCCGAAGCGTTGAAAGCGGAAGCTTTGACTGCAGAGCCATTGAGCAGCGCTTCCGAAAAGGCGGCAGTACTGTTTTCATCCGACACATCCCCCTTATACAGTCTCCCGTCAGAGGTCACCACATGAATAATCCGGCCTGCAACCAGGGTAGGGGGGCAGCTGTAAAGAACGGAGATGTCTTTTCCTTCAAGCCCCGTCGTCACTAGCGGCTCCCATTCGACGCCTCCACCGGTTGTCCGGTACAGTGTGCCGTTGTCACCGCCGGCATAGCCTTTGCCCGAATTTTCAAAATAGAGGACATTGAGCTCACCGTCAAATTGCCCCTTAGGCACGGAATTATTGAAATCAGTGTAATCATCGCGTCTAAACACTTTGTTATTATTGTCCAGCAAATAAATACAGCCTTCAGCAAGTGTCATATCGCGGTATTCATCCTCTATGGCTCCGGAGGGAGTCTGCCATGTGACGCCTTCGTTGAGACTGACCCTCAGACTGCCGGTTCTGGTCAAAGCCACAGCCTTGCTGTTTGCGGTAAAGTATATCTTTGCAAAATCAGTGAGTGTAGCGCCGGCTACCGGACTGACTTCCCATCCGTTTCCGTCATCCGTCATTTTTAACAGTAATCCTTTTTCATTTAATGCGTATGCCGTTCGGTCATTTATCATTTGTATATCAGTCAGGCTGGAAATGTCCGCATACTCGCGCTGCCAGCTTTGTCCGCCGTCTCCGGTTCCGTAAACCGCTCCTTCATTGCCAAGATAACCCACAGCATAGCCTGCAGATGCATTATGAAAACGAATATTTTCCACTTTGCCAATATTCAAACCCGCGCTCAAGACAGGCGCCCAGTTATTGCCGCCATTTGCTGTCCGGTACACCTTGCCCTCTCCTGTAAAGAAGAAACCCTTACTGTCATCGACAAAATGAACGGCAGCAAGATTATCGCTGAGACCGGTGTTTAAGGTTGTCCAGTTGCCGTCTGACGATCTCAATAATGTACCTTTGTCGCCTACAATGTAAATTGTACCGCCCGGAGCTGCACACAGGCTGTTAAGGTTGTTTATCCCCAGGTCTGTTATCGGCGTCCAGCTCTCGCCGCCATTGGTTGTGAAGTAGCCATCGCTTTGGCTGTCAGAACCGGGAAAAGTTCCGAACAGAACGCCGTTTGATCCGGTAAGTGTTATCGCATCTATATTCAGTCCTTCAGGCAGCCCGCCGCCTTTCTCAAGCATATGAATATTATCAAAAGCTTCATGGTCTGGCATATATTTGTGAGTCAGCCGGTTAAGACTGTTGTAGAGGTAACGGGTCTCCATCCGGTGGCTGGTGAAAACCTTACGTTCTCCATTCGGATTCGCACGGTCGAGGTTTACCTGCGCCCATTGAGATTCCGGCACGAACTCTACGCCCTCAGGAGGGATTGTCTTTACCAGATTGCCTGCCTGGTCGTAGTAGTAGAGCGTATAATGGCGCTCATTTTCCTTATAGGCCATATTCAGCATTTCCCTTCCAGAGGTTGAGAGGCACTGGCGGGAATAATCTGTTTTGAAAGCTGTAACTGTGCTGTCCAGCAACGCCTGGTAAATGTACTGAGCATTTCGCATGGCGGTCAATATCAAATTCTCCTTACACTCGTCTTCAGGCGTCCTGTGCGTTTCACCGGTACGTGGACATAATTTATAATCGCCCGTATTATTAGCATTGTAACATACAAATACCGGGAAACAGGCTTCTACTAACACCGTGGTAACAGGCTGTCCTGTACGGCCAATGGTCGCATCTATCAGGAACCGGCGGTTGTTCAGGTGTGTACCGGGCGCCTGGCGAACAGTGCTTTTGTCGAAATATACAATTTCTTTATAGTCATAATTGTACTGATTATCAACAAACCAGAGTTTAATGTTACATGTAGCGGTTTGATTCGGATCGTAAATGGTAATATTCAAATCTTTGCCAGCTTCGAGGGAACTGTTGTATAGATAGTATTTACAGTTATTACTCATAAATTTTGACAGATCGGGATTGTGTTTCAGATCAATGCACTGTCCGGTTACCGGATATTCCATGATGTCTCTAAGCACCCTGGCCAATGATTCGGCTTTTACATCCGGAGTCTCACTGCATACCACTCCGCCAGCCTGGCTTAATTGTGTGCACCCTTTCAGATAGATATGATATTCCCCGTAATTCATGTCCATGTTTAACTCATTATTGAGATAGTTTTCGATCATACGCTGTAAATTCACTGACCTGATTTCATCCTGTGCAACAAGGTTAAACAGGTCGGTAGATTGATGGATAGACGTAAGATACAGATACATATATAAGCGATCATTAACAAAACGGATAAGTTTCTGTCTTATTGTTTGGCAGTCAACGCAGGTCACGCATGATAAGCCTCGAGGTATGTATTCGGGCGTGTTTATTTGCAAATCGGCTAATCGCGCACCGGCATCGGCCGGCCACGTTCCGTTATTATTTCTAACTTTATTGCATAAGCATATCTTGGCCTGGTAATTATCGATTGAAAAACCGTATTCTTCCTCAAAATATTTTCGGGCGTTATTGATTGATACCGGCAAGCTGCTTTTCTTCTGATAGTATTCACTGTCAGCCTTCAACAGTTTGTCGCATCCGCATACATCCAGCAGTTTATAGGCAACAAAGTCGGTATATTCGTGTCCGCTCCGCATGGGGAATGAGATCAGGTCGGCATTGCAGTCCGGGTTAATGTTTTCCTGACCAAGTATCCCCGTCAAGGCTTCATCAAAACTGTTATAGATTATAGAAGCAGGCTTCCCAGCCAATTTATCGGCCGGTATATTGACTGATCCGAAAATATTACTGAAATCACAAGTATAAGCCATGATGTCGATAAAGGCATTCTTTACAGCTTCGTATGCTGCGCTTTCAGGATTCCAAAACTCTTCGGAAGCGTTATTCAGTTTACATTCGGCCAGCTGGTTCATGCACTTGTCTATTTGCGCCTCCGCCTGTAACTGGCACATTTTCCCAATTTCCTGATTGGCATTGTCTTTTATATTATTGATTGCTTCACTGTTCTGTCCGTTTGAGTGGATCACAGCCAATTCGTCAGCAGTGAAAAGGTCTTTATTTTCGGGAAATCTTTTTACTTTGTTATCTGCTACAGCAGCAGCGCTGCCGCACGATGATGCAATCTCATTTTTCATCTGTTCTTTCTTTACCTTGTAGAGGGCTCTGAAGAATATCCAGACGCGGTCGCGCGAGCAAGGCTCCACATTGTTTAACGGCGCCAGGTTATAGTTGTTTAATTTACTGTTTACACAGGGGTTGACATTTATCTTATTATTGTTGTTTTTATTAGCATATTCCTCACAAATACCCGTCATCAAAACAGCTTTTTTCCACATCGAAACATGCAAATCGCTATCAAGTATCTCTCCCTTATAAATCAGATCATTCTCCATGGCGTTTTTCATTGCATTAAATTTGTCGGAACCCCGTCCGCCCGGTTGGAAGAAAGGGTCTTTTTTCTTATTTGCAGGGAAATTGATATTGTCGGGCCGGGTTACTCCCAATGGATTCAACAGGCCCAATTCGTATGCTTCTTCATACGTCTCGGTGATGTTCATCAGGTAGTCATATTCCAAACTGTTTGCATCCATTATGCAGTCATCCAGTTTGCATCTTTCGGGATGGTGCTCCTTCGCAAATACGCGTGCCCATGCCCTGTCAAAATTTTCAACCAGCGCTTTTATGTCATATTTGCTTATTACATTACCCGCCCTGTCTTTAAAATAATTATCTCCATAAATTCCATAGATAACATCTAATTTTGCTTTATTGAAGATAGAGGAAGCATCGCCGGCATCATACGTACCATTGCTGTTGATCCTGTACAGGGCATACTGCCCGCCCATTACCTGATCCTTACCGTCATCCGCCTCTTTCTTAAATTTATCTTCGGGTTCTATCATCAAGCCGGGCATGTAATCGGCAACCATCATCTCTTCGGCTCTTGTGCATTCACTGGTATATTCGCAGCCTGTCTTGCAATTGATAAAGTCCTCGTATGTAGCATTTGGTCCTAATTGCAATATACAATTCTCCTCGCAGGTAGGTTTACTGCAATCAATCTTGATTTTTGCTTCTTCTTCTGCTACTATTTCTTTCAGTTTTGGAATGCTTGTTACGTTATCCGCAAAGCGAGTTGCGCCCGTCTCAAGGGCGCCCTTATTTACCGTCAGGCGGCGTGATATGGCATACACGCCAACATCCAGGTAATCGAATTTGAATTGAATGCTGAACTTTTCCGGCAGTGTGGCTGCTCCGCAAACATATTCGGGCGCGCCTATGGTTCTGGTGATTGGAAAACCGCCTTCCATATCTATATCGGGTCTGTTGCAGCATTCATCAACGATGTCTATTTCAAGATCATAGATGCAGTCCAGACAGACATCGGCCGGCAGGTTACCTTCCGCATCGAACTGTATGTCGGGAAGTATGTAGCTGAAATTATAAGGACCTTTTTCTGTGACCGTTTTGTAAAAGGTGTTGCTTATGGAAAAACTGCCTGCTCTTGACGTGCTTTCGTTTAAGACATTTACTGTCGTTTCCTTGGCATCAGCAAATGAGGCGAGCGGAGACGTGCCTTTGGCTGCATTTCCTTCAACGGCGGTGGCAATTACACGCCCTTGCCTGTCTATATATGAGATATTGACCTCGCCGTTGGCGTCTATCATCGTATTCCTTTTATAATGCGTGTAATTTCCAGCTTCCGAACCAAAAAGACGATTCAGCTCATTCTGGGTTGGAGTAGCGTACATATACCGTGTCTCATGATTGGAGCCTAACTGATAATCCTCGCCAGCGCCGCCTTGCCGCTTGATACGGCCCGTATTATCGGCTGTGTATTCTGTCTGTCTGTATGGATAGCCGTTTGCATGAGGGATAAAGCGGTTAAATTCATCCTCTTTATCCGGATTTCCATCGGAATAGTATTGAGACGCCCCGCTTGCAGTCAGCATTTTCTCTGCCGAAAGCATACAGGGGTCATCTGCCTTTTCCCTGTCAAATGATCTCCTGTCGAAAGCCTTATTGCCTTCTACCTTATTGAAATCGGGGTAATATCCAAGTGTTTTTTTTATATCGCGATCCACTACCGGAACAGGCAGCGCCTGCACCGCAGGACGGCCTTTGTAATCATAATAGGTTTCGCCTACAATGATGTTATTGTCTGTATTGAGGCGGGTTACTGCCTGATGCGGGCGCAATGTGCCGTCGTAATAGGTTACAACCTCTTTCTTTTTGCCTTCTTCGGCGTATGAACCGGTATATTGCCAGTTGAGCCTGTCGGTGGTATGGAGATTATTATTGTCTCTTTTGATTGTTATTCTATTGGGGTATTCGGATGCTTTTGCTCCGGAACATTTTCTCTCCGGATCGCATGACCACAATCCGGGGATTATATGTTTCTTATCCAGCGATCCGTAGGTTACGGCTCTGACTCTGCACAGGACATATCCCTTCTCAAAAAGGGAAGATATTTTACAGGAAGTTCCCTTTGTCGTGATCCGGGTAGCGTTGCGGGAAAAATCGTAAGGCAAATCGACATGATTTTTGTCCTTGTCGCTGTAATTATTTACATGCAGCCATTCCAAATGATACTCTTCGGCGCCTTCTACTTCATTCCAGCTAATGGCGTACTCTCCAAACTGATTGATATCCTGAGGGGTTCCTGAAGGTACCGTAAAGTTTTCGGGGATAGAATTGGGATTAAAGCCGTATAACCTTTCAATATGAATGGCGCTTTTTAATTTCAATGCTGGAGCGCTTCCATTGTTTGGGGTGATAGAAACCGATTTGATGGTAATCCTGACCCAGTGTCCGCCATCAAACAGATAACTGCTCCGGTCGGTATATTGGTAGTTACTGTTAGCCCGGTAACCGACCGACAGGGTTTGATCGGATGTGATCTCCGCTCCCATTTCATCTTTATATTCAACGGAAAAATCAACTGTTGCCTCAAAATCGGAAAGTCCTGCAGCAGTATAATCAACTTGCAGGGTGATGATGTTTTTTACACGCTGCTCGCGTATGGGTTCATCAGACAGCCATGGTTCATCTGACACCCAGTTGTTGATATCGTACCTGTCATCAAGAACGGTAAGGGGTACTTTGTTCATAATATCAGTACCGTCCATACTGCCTTGATAAACTTCCGTGCCTGCCTGCAACAGCGGAAAAGTAAAAAACATCAGAAGACCGAAAATAATGCGGGAACGCACGAACGCACGAACGCACGAAGGGGCGAAGGCACGAAAGCGCGAAGGCGTGAAAGGGTGAAGAGATATTCCTCCTTTCGAATTATTATTCAATTTAAAATTTTCCAATTTAAAATCTTTCATGTCCATATTTCTTAATTTATCTTTTTTTTTCTTTTTTCCTTTCGCCCTTTCGCGCCTTCGCGCTTTCGCGCCTTCGCGCTTTCGCGCTTTTCGTGCTTTTCCGTCAATTCTTGACTATTAACCGGTATTGCCTGTATCTGTCGCGCAGAATGATCTCTCCCGTAGCATTTGCCGAAAATATTTCATCTGTGGAAAACAAATTCTGGTTTGGCTTTTGTATCGCAATTTGTTTGAGAAATACAAAATCAATCTTCACCTGATTGAATACGCCTTTTGAGATTTCTACCGGATTGCGCAACAGGCATGACACTTTTTCGAGCAGTCCTGTTGCAGTAGACAGGTAAACAGTACTTTCCAAATATTTGCCTTGCGAATAAAGGAAACGGTAAATCCGGCTCTTACCGGTTTCACCTAAATAATCGGAAGAAAATTGAGGTTTTGAAAGTACCGTGTCTATTCCCAGCGAAACAACTAATTCCTTAACTGCATTTTGCAAAAGTTCCTTCGTCTCCTCACTTACCGGTTCATCCTTTTCCTTTTCCTTTTCCTTTTTTTTAGCTCTTTCCAGGCTAATGATTTGATTTTTTTCGTCGATCAAAACCATATATTCGGAATTGTATATCATATCAATGCCAAACTGTTTTACGCGGCAGTTATCGCCAGCCTTGTACATCCATACCTTTTCTTTCTCTACAGGCGTTGATGCTGTGGGAGAAGAGAAGAAATGAAGTTCCATTTCCAACTCCAGGTTCTCTTCGCTGTATATCTTGCCCGCACGTTCCAAATCCGCCTTCCAATCCTGCGCCCAGACATGAATAACCGAGCAAAAAACACCGGTTATAAAAAATATAAAATGTCGTCTCATATTTATCAAATCACTCATCACTCATTCATCACTCGTCACTCGTCACTGCTTTTCGGTCTCGCCTGCCGTGTTTCCCTTATGGTCATAACACCTTTTTCCGTCTCTTTCTTCACCCGTATCAACGCACCTTCTTCGTCGTATTCATAGAAAGTAGCGTAGTTTTCACCGTCCAACTCGGCAACCAGCCTCCTGGTTTGCGGGTCATAGACAAATGACTTCATATTCGCGTTGAAAGGGAAAACCCGTATGTCATCGAAGAAAGACTGTCCGGCTCCGGTATTGGCCAATATCAAATCCATCTTAACGGCTTCCGAAGGAACGGTAAACTCCGTATAGATACGTTGCCAGCCCTCTATAATGGCTCCTTCGGCCATAGCGCCTATTTCTTCGTCCGAATTTTCAAATGTGAGTGCGATGATGCTGTTTTCATAACCTGTTACGATCATATCTTCACCGTGTCCCGTCTCTTTCACCCAGGCGCTCAATACATATTTTTCGCCGGGAACAGGAGCAAACGAAGATACGCAGGGAGGACAAACATCGCAATCAACCACAGAGATATGTATCGGGTCGCTTATTGCACGGCAATTTTGTCCTGTACCGCTCTCGGATATGGCAAGGCGATAGTAACCGGCATCGGAGGGTGTTGCCGGCTGAATCAAAAACTCCGGACTGTTTTCTCCTGCCTCTGTCCATCCCGAACTCATATTCAAACCATAGGCATTGCTTTTATACCACCGGTATTGCAAGTCTCCTTTAAAATAATCGTCGTTTTTAAATTCGGATGTAATCGTCAATGAACGCTCCGGACGGTTCATACATATCGAAGAAGGCGCCGACAGCCTTACGGCTGGCTGGCACGAGCGCACCTCAATATCGTCCAGTGCAAAAACGTTTCCATATCCGTAGCGTCCTCCATCATTATCGCTGTTGTTGGCTATCTCAAATGTTAAGGAAGTCACACCGGGAGGGACTGAATATTTCAATTCATATTTTTCCCATCTGCCTGTGCCATTATTCAATGTGAAGGGTTTTTCAATGTCGCCCTGAGGAGTCTTTATAACTAACTTCAATTTCGCACTCTCATGGTTTGTTAATTTTGATATACTCATACCCCAAACCGAAAAACGCAACACAGAGCTGGAACACAAATTATCCAGCGTAAAACGGTAATAGGCGGGTATGGCGCTTTTCGATAAGCCGTTGACCTCCATCAGGTATCCTTTCAAAGCGTTTCCGGGGTAGGTATGGTCGTACGGTTCAAACCAGTTCCCATTACGGGCTTTCCCTTTTTTTACTAATGAATAACTGCCATTGGGCAGCATATAAGGATGTCGTATACTGTAGGTGGATAAAACACGATTCAATAGTGGGATGGAAAATACATAATTAGACTGTGAACTGTATGTTAATCCTCTGGGAATATTGGCAATATTACTGCTCTGCCTGATAACCGGGTCAAAAAGGGAATTGCCGCCGAAGTCTTCGCGGAAAATGAGGGTGCCGTCGTCGCAGATGGTGGTGGGTTCAGGAATAGGACCGCATGATATTACAGAAATAAGTACTGGCTCGCTAATTGAACGACAATTTTTCATATCAATACTTCCTTTACTGGCTATGGCTAAGCGATAATAGCCCGTATGGAATTCTCCTAAAGACGGAATAT
>Ga0099364_10012524_pt1 | contig 11426 bp, 5 predicted proteins | sample TergutTh196P3_FD_73070 | JGI IMG/M metagenome (GOLD analysis project Ga0099364, IMG submission 73070) | Microcerotermes parvus P3 segment gut microbial communities from Pointe-Noire, Republic of the Congo - Th196 P3 | ecosystem: Host-associated > Arthropoda: Insects > Digestive system > Gut ...
GGCGATCTTTGCGATGTGTTTGCGCCCGATGAATGCAAAAACTACTACAAACACGCTGGTTATGGAAAACTATAGAGTCCAAAACAAAGGTAAATGCGCTCCAGCCGTAAATGGTTAAACCTGTTTCTCTGGATTCACGTTTTCACGGGAATGACGTGGATGGGGCAATCTTGCTGGCGGACTGAGGTTAGCCCATGGATTGTCCGCGTTGTAACAGATTATTGGCGGAGTTATGAAGAGTGTATTATGCCAAATTAACAATGCCTCACACCGAAGGAATGCTGCAACTACGATAAAATGCTTGATAGGGAAGTTATAAAATGCTATACTTATACTGACACGGCAGGTTTTATCGAATACTCCGTTGCCGTTTTTGAGACCGATTCGAAAACGCAGGGACACACAATGTTAATTCGCTCGTACGTTTATTCGCCCATATTGCTTGTACGCTTATACTCAATCCAATGCTTATACTAAATCACGAATTAGAAAAAACCATACGAAAGGAAAGCGAAATTGCTTATCCAAACGAATGTTGCGGCGTTTTAATTGGAGAGATCGGCGATGATCCCGACAAGAACGTTATTAAAACCGTTCGGCAACTCGAACCCATCGTCAACGCCCGGGAAGATGCCGCACAGCATAACCGTTTTCTCATCACGGCAGAAGATATGCTCCATGCCGAAAAAACGGCCAGAGCATCCAAGTTGGATGTGCTCGGCTTTTATCATTCCCATCCTGATCATCCATCAGCCCCGTCGGAGTATGATAAAACTCACGCCCTGCCTTTTTATTCTTATATCATTGTATCGGTCAAACAAGGTCAATCCGCCGAACTGACAAGTTGGGAACTCACACCGGCCAGAGACGCTTTTTTGCCCGAGAAAGTCAGTAATTGAGAAAGTCAGTAATATGGAATAGAGACTCTCCTGGAAGGCCGGTCAAAACCTCCATTTGGCCTATTTGCCGAATGAAGAGATGTCGAAAATCGGCGTTCATAAAATTTCCCCGTGTTGTCCAAACCTGGTTTTGAAAAGGCCTTCTGGAAACTTTTTGCACTACAACGGCACATTTTCGGCTTGACATGCTAAGACAATTTCGGTAACATCCTGCCATGCGATATTGCTGTGTGTGTTTGGTGCTGTTCGTGTTTTGCAACGGCTGTCTTTTTGATTCGGAATACTGTCGGCAACCCAATTTGTTTCATCCAGGTTACATCTCGGAGCAAAAAGAACGAACCCTGCGATTTGATCCCTTTGCCAGTCCTACAATGGGTCCAAAAATTGTCGGCGACCGCCCACACGGTGCCCTGGACCCTTCTCCCCGATTACCAAGACGATAAAAAGAAGCGGTCAGAAATTTGAAACTGCCGCACACGGACTACCCCGCCAAGACTCCAAAAACTTTCGGACTCCAAAAACGTTCGGCTAGACGCAACAATTCCTGCTCACAACGTTTAGGATCGGCTCGTCTTTTCCGGGAATAGTTGATGCCTTGATGCCTCCTTATTTCGACCCCCTTATTGACTTTTCGGCGTTTTATGGCTAGAGTAATTGTAATGAAGGCATGAGGCTTGCTATGGCAGAACGCAAAAAAATTCCCGAACCCAATGATGTCAGTGCTGTTGAAGTTAGGATGGACACCGGCAAACCCGACTGTGGTGCCGATGTCAAACCCAACCAGGCTGTCAAACCCAATCATGCAGAATATCTCACGACCCAAGATAAGCAATTATATCTGCGTCGGGAATTGAGTTGGCTCATCTTCAACGAACGGGTTTTGCTGGAAGCCGCCGACGCAAGCGTTCCGGTGGTCGAGCGGCTCAACTTTCTCGGCATCTTTTCCAGTAATATGGACGAGTTTTATCGGGTACGTGTTGCCTCTCTCAAACGGCTTGTCAATTTGAACAAAGAAGGCGAAGGAGTCGAACTCGAGTTTGATCCGGCGAAACTGCTCCGTGATATTCATCGCCGTTCCGTTTCCCTGCGGAATAAGGCCGACGATATTTATAAACGTATTTGCAAAGAACTAGCCGACGAAAATATCTGTTTTGTCGATGAAACAGAGTTAACAGAAGAACAAGGGCAACACGTCCGGCAGTATTTCAGGACAAATGTCCGGCAACATCTGTTTCCAATTATGCTGGAACGTTTTAAGAACTTTTCCAGTCTGCACGATGATTCTATCTATCTGCTGATTGATTTGCATCTAAGAAATCATCCGTCAGCGGAAAACCTCGCTCTCATTGAAATTCCTACTCAACACGTTCCCCGGTTTTTCGTTTTGCCAGCCGGACAGGATAAACGCATGCTGGTGATGTATCTCGATGACGTCATTCGGTATTGTCTCGACGATATTTTTCTCGTCTACGGCTTTACCGACTGCAAGGCGTACACGATTAAATTTACCCGGGATGCCGGTTTTGATATAGACGTCGACGTGTCGAAGAGTTTTCTCGAAGCCGTCAGCGAAGGGTTGCGCCGCCGAAAATACGGGAACACCGTTCGGTTTGTCGTAGATAAATCGATTCCCAAAAAAGTATTAGCAACCGTCATCAAAAAATTCGGACTCAAACGCGGAGACTCGTTAGAAAAAGGAGCCCGATACCACAATGCCCGGGATCTTGTGCAGTTTCCCCGAAGTTTAGGGACGAAAAAAATGCAGTATGAACCGATGCCGCCGTTGGAAGTGCAGGATTTTTCACACGGCGTTTCGATGTTCGACGTTCTTCGCACAAAAGATGTCCTGTTGCATTATCCCTACCAATCTTTCCAGCATATCATTGAACTGCTTCGGGAAGCATCTATTGACCCTGCCGTGCGGACGATCAAGATGACGATTTACCGGGCCGCAAAACGTTCGGCAATCGTCAATGCTCTCATCAATGCAGCGCGTAATGGAAAAGAAGTCGTCGTCTTTGTCGAGTTTCAGGCACGCTTTGATGAAGCCGCAAACATTAACTGGGCTGCAAAAATGCAGGAAGAAGGTGTCAGGGTGTTGCCGAGTATTCCTGGAATGAAAGTTCATAGCAAACTTCTGCTGATCAGACGCAAAGAAAATGGTGCGAATGTTTATTACACGGCTGTTGGAACGGGGAATCCTAATGAAAATACAACAAAAGTCTATTGCGATGAACATTTTCTGACCGCCAATAAAAATATCACATCGGAAGTTAACAAGGTCTTCCATATTCTTGATGATCAAAAATATCAAAGGCCGGATTTCAAACATATCGTTGTATCACCGTTCGGTACACGAAAGTTTTTCTTCAAACAAATTGATAGAGAAATACGAAATGCTAAAGTCGGAAAGCCCGCCTGGATGATTATCAAGGTTAACAATTTAGTAGATAAAAAACTCATCGGCAGACTTTATGACGCCAGCGAGGCCGGTGTTAAAATTGATCTGATCGTTCGCGGGATTTGTTCGCTCGTCCCGGACTTAACGGACAAATGCAAAAACATCCGGGCTATCAGAATCGTCGACCGCTTCCTGGAGCATTCGAGGATGTTTGCGTTTTGCAATAACGATAATCCTAAATACTATATCGGTTCGGCTGACTGGATGGAACGAAACCTGGATGATCGGTTTGAGGTGATCGTACCGATCAAATCGCCGGAGTTATGCAAAAAAATATGGGACATTTTACAGATTCAGATTTCTGACAATGTCAAGGCTCGATTGATCAGCGTAACGCATCCTAATGAGCGGATGAATGTTCCGAAAAATGCAAAACGGATACGCAGTCAAACGGAAATATACCGCTATCTCAAGGCGGCGAATGACGCAGAAACATAAAACAGCCAGGAAGGCATAAAATTGCCGAACTGGGAAAGTATTCTATAACGCTAAACGAAACTTTTAATTACTCAACATCATCTATATGGGGTCGATTCGATGTCCTAAACCTGTCCTTCTGCTGCTGGCTGCTTTTTCACCTGATGAGTCGGCCTTCGATTGGGTTAAGCAAAAAGCCGAAAAACAATGGGGTAACATGATACTCGAAAGCAAGACTTTCCCCTTTGAAACATTTACAAATTACTATGCCCAAACGATGGGGGATACGTTGCCGAAAAAACTCTGGGCATTTGAAAATCTCATCCCGCCCGATGCGTTGCCGAACATCAAACGCTTAACAAACCATTGGGAAGAAGATTTCAAGTCTGCAACCCTTTGCAATGCGGAAAGACCCTTGAACCTTGATCCCGGCTATCTTGATTTGGGCAAGTTGATATTAGCCTCGACGAAAGATCACGCTCACCGAATCTATCTCTCCGACGGAATTTTCGCAGAAACGACGTTGATGTACACTCAAAAGAATTGGAAACCGATGCCGTGGACCTATCCCGACTACCAAAGTTCCGGCTATCAAACATTCCTGACGCAGTGTCGGGAATATCTCAAACGGTTAAGAGACCAAAACCCGACCGAATGAACCGGTTATCGCTCCGCCCTATCGCCCGCCCCTTGTTCCCTGGCTGCTCTGTCCTTTTGTTAGGGTTATAGCGGTTATACGTTGTCGGCGATGTTTCGGTTATTTCAATTTTCGGCATCAAATCGCAGGTTTAGCCTTGCAAATAAACGGTTTGTCCGTTTAGAAAGACGCCGGGCATTAGAAATGCAGAAACGTCGAATTTCTGTCAAGCCTGGCGATACGGCTATCCGATAATGACGTTAGGAATGTTTGTAGGCTCGTGAGGCACACGGGCATATTAAATAGAGGAAGGAACGCATGACTCGCAACGGATTGCTCGCCCTGGTTGCCGTTTTGATGGCTCTTGCGCTCAATATTTGCGCTGAATTCGACCAAATGCTGCCGTTTTCGGTCATGAATTCCGCTTTAGGGCAAGTGACGTACTACGACCGGACACAGCCGGAGATTGACCCCGACGATCCCTTTCCGCCGGCGCCCGGCGGAGTTGTTCTCCGTGAACTCGGCCCTGCCGTTTTCCTGGAAGGCACCGGCGTCAATACCCGAATCGCCTCGACACCCGGCATCGCAGACCCGGACGCCATCGGAAAACCCACGGCATCGCAAATCGGTTGGCTCAGTACCGACGGCATCGTTTTTTCAACCGGCATGGGGGCCCAAATCAATGCCGTCAGTCTCGGTGCGGAGATTTCGACTTACTCGACTTCGCCGGCAATCAGAAACGGCAACAACACGATCACCACAGAGACCGTCTTTCGGCTCTATGTCATACAAGTTGAAACCATGAGCGACGGCGAAGGGCCGCAAATCCTCCGCGTCGGGTTTCGGTATTCGTCAGACCCGATAGGAACATTTCGTTCTCTCGCCGACGGTGCGCTGTTAAGCCAGATCAATGCGAATTCCCCTTGGGATGCCATGCCGGAGAATTATCAGGACTATGAGTTGAACATTCCCGGCTTGGAAGACCCAGTCCCGCTGTTTATCGAACCCAGCACCTCGGCAACGATTCCGACTCCTGTCGTCCTCAACTTACCCGACGGTACGTATGATATGGGTATCCAATTTTGGTTTACCGTTCCTCAAGCCGTCGGCCCTCCGTTGCCCATCGGTTCGCTCGCCGGTTCTTCCAGTGGCGGGTTGCCGTCGACCGAAACCGTAACCGGCGAATACACCGCCGGGATGCTGACGATCAATGCCAGACCCGTCGGGGCACCGACCTTTGTCGGCGAAGAACGAACTCTGATTTACAGTGCCGGGGGAAATGCCATCGAAAACCACGGGATACTGACAGTCTTCGACTCCATCATCAACGGAGCAACGACGGGGATATTCTCCGAATATGCACGAGGTTACACGGTCGACGGCGACGGGTTGATCACAACATACGGCCCAACGAGCCCGTACGACATCCGCCTGTTCAATACTCAAATCGGCCGCCCCGGCGGCATCACGGAAGTCGAGTGGATCGTCGATCCCGAAACCGGCGAAATTATTTACATCACGGAGATATTCAACGGGATAAAAATTTACGATACCAACGGGCAAGGTGAACAAAGCATCGGGATGCCCGGCGCACCCGAACCAACTTATACCTTCATCCAAGAAGGCCAGAAAATCATATCCGATGGCGTCAACGGACGAATCATCGCCGGAAACGACGTCGAAATGCGACGCTATCCCATCGGATCAACGGATTATTTTTTCAACAGGACATTCACTGATTCCCTGGCGTACTCACTGCCAGGCACGGTATTAAATATCTGGGCACTGGATTTCACCGGGCCTGCTATCGGTATTCACGTACAAGCACGCCCCTTCGGTACTATGGAAAACGTGTACATGAATTCAGGCCGATATGTCGGCACCACGACCCCATCAGGCGCACTCGATCAAAGTTGGATTTCCAATCGGGTAGAACTGCGGGATAATTCCTGGGTTTTCGCCACTACAGGGATTTCGTTCGGCAACACCGACAGCACGCCGCCAACCTCCGGCAGCGGAGTAGAATCGATTCGGATTACGATTGATCCGACGAGCGGAATTTTTGCAAGTGATACCGGTATCACTGATCGGTATTCGACATTGCAACTTTATGCCATCGTCAACGACGATGTGTATGGTTCTTTGGGCGCATTCAGCGGCAGTATGCACGAAATCCAAGTCGACGGCAAAGTGATCGCTGGCATCGCTCCCCGGTCGGGCGTGAGATTTAACTTCCCCAATACGGTTGAAATGAGTTCAATCGATCGAAATATGCTCAGCAACGTCTACTACGTTGACGCAGGCGATCCCGACTCCGACCAATGGGGGCGTGTCTATTTCAATGCTGATACCGCACACAAGTTTATCGCCTACGACGATCAGCCGAATCGGGTTTTTTGGTTCCTTGCGGCCAACGGCGGCCGCGTTCCGTTAACGCAGTATGACTACGCAACACAACGCTGGATGGTTCACCCTGACGCACCGGGGGCGTTGATCCAAAACGGGCCGCAAAGCAGCAATGTTTTGCAAGATTTTTTCTACGCATTTGATACACTGTATGATTATGGCCGCGGTGTCGGTATTCACATCACCGGGGTTTCCCAGGCTTGGGAAGGCGAGGTATTACCGCCAGGGCTGTCACCTTGGTCATCCTACTACGGGCCAACCGTCCGGCAAATTACAGCACTCGGCGATGATGCGTTGATCGCCGGAGGATTCGCAGCGATGATGTTCGAAAACCGATCGCACGTCGCCAACGTTCAAATCGGAAAAAACAAAGACGTCGAAAACCTTTCCAGTATGCTCTACGCACCGAATAATACCCGGCGAACGGCGCAAAACTTCCAGGCATTCGATATGATGTCCGTTGCCGACCGGGCAAAATTGCTCTATGACCCGAAATTGCTTTACGACAACGATGGAACAAAATTCCATTTCGATAACGCCGGCGTTCACGGCGATATTTTGTCGGCCTATAACGGCGTCGTGGGGGTACTTACTGGAACGGACGGCGAATATTCCCCCACTGGAGTTGGATTCGGAGTGCACACCCCCAGCCCCCCACCGCACCCTGGTCCCCTCTGGTATCACGAAGAAATACTCGAATTGGAAACGACGAGCAGCCCAAGTTATCTGCTGGGGTTCCGTAATGGCCTTGGACCTGGCTTTTTCGGTTCAGACATCGTCGGGCGATCAGTTATACTCGATGAACATTTGCTTTGGTATTTGTCAACGGCTTCGGCCGCTCCGTCATCCTATGGCTATGCCGACACGACCCAACACTTTCGGGAAGGGTTAGCACACCTGTTACATCAAGGAGCGCCGGGCGGCACTGGATTATCGACTGCCGAACTATTAGCCGGATACACACACGACGGAACCCTTATCGAATTTTTCGGCGGCGATATTTATAGCGGAAATATCTACGGCGGCGGATACGGTGCAGGACAAGGAAACATCGATGTGAGATTCAAAGAAGGAACAACGATATTAAACCGAAATGTCATCGAGAACGTTAACTCGGCAACCATTACACAAACGCCCGGTATTCGCGTCCGAGACCTCTACGTCGAAAAAACGGGGCACCTGATGCTCAATGACTCCTGGATTGCCATCAACCCCTTCACCGGTGTCGATGTCGACCGGGTAATGATACACGATTTCCTCAACGAAGGGATTGTTTCCGGTAACGGCCTTATTCAAATTGCGCAACGATCAGGGTCAGTCCTCGACTCAGCGACCAACACATCGTGGGGCGTGTCCTACTTTGCAGGATATTTTATCAACTGGGGAATTCTTGCGCCGGGTTTGCCCGGACTGATCGGAGCCAACGAATGGCAAGCCTACGAACTCGATAAAACCGCCTACAGCGATATGCTTAACAAAGTATCCGGCTCGCCCAACGATGCTCACGTTCCCCAAGGAATGCAATGCGTCCCCGGCGGACAATATGGAACGATAGTCTACTTCGGACACCTTCGCTTAATGGATGAAATCGACAGGCCGAACTTCACCGATCCGGCAACATTCAACACAATGGAAAAATTGCCGCACGGCGAATACCACGTAACCATCGGCAAAGATACTATCGGCGGTATGTTCGGTAAGTACGGCGCAACGATTGCCGGTGCCAAATCAACCTACGACCCGATTACGCATACCTACAACACATCGGTCGTACCCGAAGGAGAAATCTCCAAAGAAAGTTGGCAAACGATCGCCGCCGAAAAGTTGGGAGTTCATCTGTCCTGGTTTAGCCCGACGGCGTTCGTTGACAGTGCAACTCGATTACCCTTGTTGAGTCTCTACGAACAGTTTGAATACCTGAACGACACCAAACGCCGCAAAGAGTTACAGCGTAAAATGGTCGAAATGGTGCTGACACCGAGTGAGTTGCATGCCTACGACAACAACCCCGCCGAACGGGCAAGGTTGAATCAACGACTGCAAAACGAAAACAACATTCGGTTTGAACTCACTGACCTGGATCGGCTTCTTTGGCGATACGGTTTCAGCGACGTCGTCAGCGTACATGGGACGATACCATCATACAGACATGTTCACGGCGGCTGGACTGGTTTGACCGATTACGGGGATATTCCCGCAGACTATTTACATAGTCCAAACAATGCCGGAAATTTGTTGCTGGGAACGACGCAACTCGGCGGCAGAGTGCAAGCCGACTTGATTTTCGACCTCGACTCCGACGCAAGGAGCAAAGAAACACTCACGTCATATATCATCATCGCCAGCGAAGGATATACCTACGACAGTTCGGTGAAAACAATAGGCAGTTCGACAAACGACTGGGTATTCGCCAACGTCGATGTGTTGCCGATTCTCATGCCGTCGGGGCAATCTCCGGCAGTGTTGACGGTCATCGACGATCCGCATTATTACCGGAATCGGGTACGGCAAGCCGGTGCGAAGCACAATGCGCAATCCGTCGCAAACGCATTAGATAAAGCGATGCAGACGAACCCCGGCCTTGCGTTGTCCTTGCAATTCGGACTCAATAGTCCCGAAATGCTTAATAGTACCCTGCGTCAAATGGCCAACCCGACGAGAGCAAACAGCGTTATGATGAACGTAACATCGCCGTCGGATCACTTATTCAACCGAATCGGCTACGGCGTCGGGGGAATGAGTACCGGAGCCCGGGCTGATGTGGTGTTCCGCAATAACCGAACGGGGAAACTTCATCAACCTTACGGTCAGCCGGGCGTTCCGATGCCTGAGCAACAATTCGCACCGCCTCCCGCTATGGCGACGGGACCCGGCGGACAGTATCGGGGTCAGAATCCCAATTACCGAACGGCATCGATTTGGGGAGCATATACCCATTCGACGACATTCAAAGACGGAGACCAAAACTCGTACAAGTACACGGCACACCGAAACGGCGTGATGTTCGGCAACGAATGGAATCTGACGCCTAGTTCCGTAATCGGCGGTGTTGCTATGATCAATAACACGAAACTCAATTCCCGGGGCGATGAAGTCAAAAGCGACGACTACACTTTCGGTGTCTATTTAGTGGCCGCTCCGTATGAGCAATTCGAATTGCGGTCGTTTATCGGCGGCGGTTACCAAACCTATAAAGGGGATCGGTATCTCCAAAGCAACAGCGTGTTCATCACGGGCGGTGCAACCGGAGTGTCCTACGGACAAAGCGACATATTCGGAATCAATGATCACTACGAATGGGATACGAAAGGAAGTTCGTTTAACTATTCGCTCGAATTAGCCCGGCCTTTTGCATTGTACCAAAACTTCATATTCCGGCCTGTGCTCGGTTTTGAATATCAAAACATTCGCCAAAAAGCCTACTCCGAACGAAAAGGAACCGGCTCGAGAATATCCTGGTCAAATAACGGGCTTAATATGGCCGAAAATATGGAAACGCAAGGAGATACGACGGGAACTTACGGAATGGATTATCGGGCAATGACGTTTGCCAGAACACTTGTTCGATTCGGATACAATACGGAGAGTTACTTCTCTCGGGGTGGTTTCCAAATGCGGAAATACTATGTTGTTCCCATTACGGGCGACCGCTACCCGACGTCGGCCCAATCGTTTACGAGCGGCAGCGAAGTGTTTAATGTCCGGGGTGCAAATATGCGGTATCATTACAGCCAACTCGGTTTCGGTACTCATGTTTGGTTAAACCAAGACCGAACGGCAACGCTCTTTGTCGATGGAGACTGGAACTTCTCCTGGAACCAGGGAACATACAACGTGTTCAACGTGAGTGGCGGCTTGCAAATTAATTGGTAACAGACTGCGTTAATCCCTGCGTTAATACTCTATTGCGTGGATAACAGGGGAAAAAATCAATTTGCAATTCATCCCTTGCCGGAAAACAACGGGATTGCCCCGGCCAAGGCGATGCTCTTTAACGCAACTGTTCGACTTCCGAGAGCGGTAAGCCGGTCATTCTAGCGATGACTGCGATGTCGAATCCTTCCTGCATCATATTACGGGCAGTCTCAAGGGCTTTTTTCGCTTCTCCTCTCGCTTCTCCTCTCGCTTCGCCTTCCTCTCTTGCTTCGTTGATATTCAATTGCTGGTCAATCAAAAACCGCTCGCGTGCCTTCGCCTTCTCCCGCATTGCCGGATCCGCTACAAACCGCTTATACTCCTCATAGGCCGACTGTACCGGCGGACAATCCTGTAACATTGTACTCATCTTGTTCTCCTCCAACTTATCTCCAAAAACCCAAAATTGCATCCACCTTTGTAAATCCAATCCAAACTGATCCAAACCCGACAATTCATTTCGCATCAAATCACCCAAACGCAAAACATGAATCTGGCAATGCGACGAAAACAACACATCAGCATTTTCCCGCGACCGCAATTCAAATACTGCGTGTAATCGTACTAGAGCGTGTTTACCTTTGTTCTAGACAAGAAAGTGTTCATATTGTATTATGTAAGATAAAGGGATCTATTTTCCTGTAAGAACTTATGCCTAATGCCTACTCACTAGACCTGCGGAAACAAATAT
>Ga0099364_10012525_pt1 | contig 11426 bp, 8 predicted proteins | sample TergutTh196P3_FD_73070 | JGI IMG/M metagenome (GOLD analysis project Ga0099364, IMG submission 73070) | Microcerotermes parvus P3 segment gut microbial communities from Pointe-Noire, Republic of the Congo - Th196 P3 | ecosystem: Host-associated > Arthropoda: Insects > Digestive system > Gut ...
TCCTGATGCCCAAGTATATCAAGGGGAAGAGAGAACAAAATAAATTTATCGGCGCCAAACAGAACGATACCATCGTTTTCAATCCGAAAAAAGCGTATAAAGGAGTTGCCGTCGAGATGGCTTCCTTTTTGAAAGTCGACAAAGACATCGCACAGGATATAACCGCCGATTTTCAATTTGAAGTTAAAGAAATCACCCGGTATAAAGAAGCGGAATTAAACCGGGAATTATTTGATAAAATACTGGGAGCCAATGTTGTCGAAACGGAAGAAGCGTTCAGAGAGAAAGTAAAAGCCTTATTAACAGAGCAATTCCTTCCGCAAAGTGAATATACGTTTATGATGGATGCCCACAAACTGCTTATCAGGAAAGTGGGAGATGTAAAATTCGCCGACGCTGTTTTGAAACGGTGGCTTCTGGCAAAAAACCAGGAAACCACACCGGAGAAAGTAGAAGAAGATTATCCCAAAGTAGTGGAAGAACTCACGTATCATCTTATAAAAGAGCAGATTATCAAGGATAATGAGCTGAAAGTGGAAGAAGTGGATGTGGAAGAAGTGGCTAAAAAGGCAATCAAAGCGCAATTTGCACAATATGGCATGTTAACTGTACCTGACAACTTGCTGAATCACCACGTCAAAGAAATGTTAAAAAAAGATGAATCGTTTCGGAGTCTTGTCAACCGAGCCTTGGATGAAAAAGTAATACAATGGGTGAAAAAACAGGTGAAAGTGGAAACAAAAGTCGTTTCGCAAGAGGAGTTTGAGAAATTATTGACATAAGATGGAGGTTCGGGGTTTAAAGTCTTAAAAAAACAGCTTTTCTCTCAAAAAAACTAAACAGCATGTAAATTATTTGTTTGTTTCGGAAATTTATGTATAACTTTGTTTTCTCGATAAGGAGAAAGAGTATCCTTTTTCTATTATTTCGGGCAGTAAAAATTGAAAAATATGAATGATTTTAAAAAATATGCAACAAAGCATGTGGGATTGAACAGTCTGGCGTTGGAAAGCTATATGAATTTTACGAGTAGCTATATTTCGCCGACTATTATTGAGGAGCGTCAATTGAATGTGGCTCAGATGGATGTGTTTTCCCGTCTTATGATGGACCGTATCATTTTTTTGGGAACGCAGATTGATGATTATACGGCCAATGTGATTCAGGCGCAACTGCTATATCTGGATTCCAGCGACCCGGGCAAAGATATATCTATCTATATCAACTCGCCCGGCGGAACGGTTTATGCCGGTCTCGGCATCTACGATACCATGCAGTTTATTGGTTGTAAGGTCTCTACGATTTGCACGGGCATTGCCGCTTCGATGGCGTCCGTGTTACTGGTATCCGGCACAAAAGGGAAGCGTTACGGTCTGAAACATTCGCGTGTAATGATTCATCAGCCGTTGGGCGGCATGCAGGGACAGGCTTCGGATATGGAGATTACGGTGCGTCAAATTATCAAAATTAAAGAAGAACTCTATCAAATTATTTCCGACCATTCGGGAAAACCCTTTGATCAGATAGAGAAAGACAGTGACCGGGACTATTGGATGAGCGCAACCGAAGCGGTTGAATATGGAATGATTGATGAAGTAATGACCCGGAAATAAATATATGTATGGCAAAAGCAGCAGGTGAAACATGTACGTTTTGTGGAAAAAACCGTCGGGACTTGAATTTGTTGATTACGGGTATTTCGGGTGCAATCTGTGATGATTGTGCGCGGCAGGCTTACGACATTGTTGAGGAGAGTACGCCTAAAAAACGCAAAGGCGCATTTTATCTGAAAGACAAAGAGATTCCCAAGCCGATAGAAATCAAAGCCTTCTTAGACCTGTACGTGATCGGTCAGGAGGAAGCGAAACGATTTTTATCTGTTTCGGTATACAATCACTATAAACGGCTGATGCAAAAAGTTACATCCGATGATGTAGAGATTGAGAAGTCCAACATTATTATGGTAGGCGCTACGGGAACCGGGAAAACGTTACTCGCGCGCACTATAGCCAAAAAATTGCACGTGCCGTTCAGCATCGTCGACGCCACCGTATTGACCGAAGCCGGTTACGTAGGCGAAGATATCGAAAGCATTCTGACCCGCCTCCTGCAAGCGGCTGATTATAATGTGGAAGAAGCGCAGCGCGGGATTGTTTTTATTGATGAGATAGATAAAATTGCCCGCAAAAGCGATAATCCGTCCATCACCCGCGATGTAAGCGGGGAAGGCGTACAGCAGGGCTTATTGAAGCTGCTGGAAGGTTCGATCGTCAACGTACCCCCTCAAGGAGGACGTAAACATCCCGAACAGCGCATGATACCGGTTGATACGCGGAATATTCTGTTTATGTGCGGCGGCGCTTTCGACGGTATCGAAAAGAAAATAGCTCAGCGGTTGAATACGCGCGTAGTGGGTTATACTGCAAGCAAGGAAACAGCTATTGTAGATAGAGAAAACATATTGAAATACATTACTCCGCCGGATTTAAAGTCGTTTGGTCTGATACCGGAGATTATTGGTCGCTTACCCATCCTGACTTATCTGGAGCCATTGGATCGCGCGGCGTTGCGCCGGATTCTGACCGAGCCGAAAAATTCTATCATCAAACAATATATCAAATTGTTTGAAATGGACAGCATAATGCTTACCTTTGACGGGGATGTATATGATTATGTAGTGGATAAAGCGATTGAGTTTAAGTTGGGCGCCCGCGGTCTACGCTCGATAGTGGAAGCAATTATGATGGACGCAATGTATCAGATGCCTTCCGGAAACATGCGAACGTTGTCTGTTACATTGGATTATGCAAAAGAAAACTTTGAAAGAGCAGATATTAACCGTTTACAAATTGCATAACTGCTAAACAGGTCGTATGGCAAAAAAGAAAAAAGAAGACATCACTGAAGCCTTGAAATTTCACTTTGGATTTGGCAAGTTCAAAGGAAATCAGAAAGCCATTATTGAAAATGTGCTTGCAGGGAAAGATACATTTGTATTAATGCCTACGGGTGGGGGAAAATCCCTTTGTTACCAGCTTCCTTCCCTGATGATGGAAGGCACTGCTGTCGTCATTTCACCCTTGATAGCGCTTATGAAGAATCAGGTTGATTCCATGCGTAATTTCAGCGCGGAGGATGGCGTTGCCCACTTTATCAACTCATCGTTGAACCGAACGGCTATTGATCATGTAAAAAAAGACATAATAGCTGGACGCACTAAATTATTGTATGTAGCGCCCGAATCGTTGACGAAGGGTGAAAATATTGGCTTTCTGCGGCAGGTAAATATTTCTTTTTATGCCGTCGACGAAGCGCACTGTATTTCGGAATGGGGACATGACTTCAGACCGGAATATCGCCGTATTCGTCCTATGGTCAATGACATAGGCACTCGCCCTTTGATTGCATTGACTGCGACGGCGACTCCGAAAGTGCAGCATGATATTCAGAAAAACCTGGCGATGATCAATGCCACGGTTTTTAAATCCTCCTTCAATCGCTCCAATTTATATTATGAAGTCCGCCAAAAAGGAAATGATATTGATCGCGAAATCATCAAATATATCAGGCAAAATGAGGGGAAATCAGGTATTATTTATTGCCTGAGCCGTAAAAGAGTAGAAGAATTTGCTGAAATCCTGCGCGCCAATGGGATTAGAGCTTTGGCTTATCACGCAGGCATGGAGTCGGAGAAACGTTCGTCCAATCAGGATGCTTTTTTGATGGAGTCGGCTGATGTCATTGTGGCGACCATTGCTTTTGGCATGGGGATTGACAAACCGGATGTTCGCTATGTTATACATTATGATATTCCGAAAAGCCTGGAAGGCTATTACCAGGAAACAGGTCGTTCGGGGCGCGATGGAGGCGAAGGACAATGTATTGCGTTCTACGCGAATAAAGATTTGCAGAAATTGGAGAAATTTTTGCAGGGAAAGCCTATTGTCGAACAGGAAATCGGCAAACAACTGCTGCTTGAAACGGCAGCGTATGCTGAAACGGCAGTGTGTCGCAGAAAAGTCTTACTCCATTATTTTGGAGAAGAATATATAGAAGAAAATTGTGGATGTTGTGACAATTGTTTGAAACCTAAAAAAATGATTGAGTCAAAAGAACTGTTGCTTACCGTACTGGAAGTAATAGACACGTTAAAAGAAAAATACAAAGCCGAATATATTATCAATTTATTGATGGGTGTCGAAACAGCCGAGCACCTGTCATATAAACACAATGAACTGGAGCTTTTCGGTTCGGGACAGGATGAAGATGAAAAAGTATGGAGCGCTGTCATCCGTCAGGCACAGCTTGCAGGCTATCTGACCAAAGATATTGAAAATTACGGATTACTGAAGATTACTCCGAAAGGGCGAGAATATATCGAAAGCCCCGTTTCTTTCAAAATTGTGAAAGACAATGAGTTTGATGACGATGAGAATACTGATAATCCGGTGCGTAGCAGCGGCTCCAGCGCCGTTGATCCAACACTGTTTTCCATCATGAAAGATCTGCGAAAGAAATTGTCGAAACACCTGGATGTACCGCCCTTTGTGATTTTTCAGGATCCCTCGCTGGAAGCGATGGCAACCACTTATCCCGTCACCCTCGATGAATTGCAGAATATTCCGGGTGTAGGGGCCGGTAAAGCGAAACGATATGGCGCCGAATTTGTGGCCATCATCAAGAAATATGTGGACGAGAATGAAATAGAGCGTCCGGAAGATTTACGTGTACGTACGCTTGCCAATAAGTCGAAACTGAAAGTGTGGATCGTACAAAGTATTGACCGAAAAGTCGCATTAGATGATATTTCAATGGCAAAAGGGCTGGAATTCAGCGAATTATTGGACGAAGTCGAAGCGATTGTATATTCCGGAACGCGCATTAATATCGACTATTTCATCAACGAAGCCATGGATGAAGATCATATTCAGGATATTTATGCCTATTTCAAGGAGTCGGAAACCGATGACCTGGAAACTGCGATCACCGAACTTGGCAGTGATTATACGGAAGAAGAAATCCGGCTGATACGCATCAAATTTCTTTCCGAACTGGCAAATTAAATGGCAATAAAATAAAATAAAAAGAAAAAAAAAACGTTATATTAGATAGTTTGAATAGAATTGTATAAAATAATAAAGCAATGAAGAAAATTTTTGTTTTGATGTTGGGATTAAACTTTTGTTTCGCTTATTCTCAAATAGATGACCCTATAGTAATGACTGTGGGTGATATGGAAGTTCCCCTGTCTGAATTTCTTTTTCTTGCGCAAAAAGATGGCTCTGTCAATCTTTTGAATAAAAAGTCGCGCAATAATTATGTCGAATTAGTTAAAAATTTCAAGTTAAAAGTAGCGGATGCCAAATCCCTCCGGATTCAGGAATCACTTCTTTTTCAGCAAGAACTGGCTAGCCATCAGGCTCAATTAATCGAAGGCTATCTTTCTGATAAAGAAGGGGAGACGCAAGCCATACGCCAAGTGTACGAACGAGGAAAAGAAATCTTGTCGCTTAGCCATATCATGTTTAAACTACCCGAAAAATCGCTGCCAAAAGATACGCTTGAGGTGTTTAACAAGGCCAACGAAGTGTATAAACGAATCCTTGCCGGCGAGGATTTTGAGACGGTTGGAAAAGCGTTGGATGCAGATGAAAATTCGGAAGCTATTTTCGAAGATGCAGACTATGTGTTTCCCCTGCAGGCTTTCAGAGAGTTAGAAGAAGCTGCTTATGCCTTACACGAAGGGGGCATTTCCGCGCCTGTGCGCACGTTGTTAGGATTTCATATCATTCGGTTGAACCGGAAATATGCTGATACGAACAGAATACAGGTGGCGCATATTTTGATTCAATCTCCCGAATCAGACGATCCAGAAGATGATCAGGCGCTGCTGGCAAGAGCAAACGAGGTGTATGGAAAAATGAAAAATGGAGAAGACTTTGGGAAATTAGCCGTAGAATATTCGGCCGATGAACAGACGAGAGAAAACGGAGGCGTGTTGCCTTTTTTCGGCTTGGGAGCTATGGTTTTGCCGTTTGAACAAGCTGCATTTGCATTGGAAAATATCGGTGATGTCACCGAACCGGTTCAAACCCGTTACGGATATCATATTATTAAATTAGTAGGAAAAAGAGACTATCCGACCTTTGAAGAACTGGAATATGCAATTTATATGGCCATGAGTCAGGGAGAATGGAAACATGAATTATACAAGGTTTTTGATGAACGTCAAAAAGAAAAATTGGGCTATACATTTTATCAAGAGGCTTATAATGAGCTGTTAAGACTTAGCGACGACTACTTTCCGACAGACGATGAATTTTATAGTCGGGCAAACCAATTGGATAAACCACTTATGCGAATGAATGAACAGGATTTTCCGCAATATGAATTTGTCGATTATATGAGAGTGAAGCCGATTTCACTCAAAACCTATTCGGGCGATTTTCTGCACGAACAATACCAGTTATTTGTCCGTGAGATTATCACAAAACTGATTCAGCTGAATCTCGAAGAAGGATATCCGGAATTTAGCCAATTGATGAATGAATGTCATGATGGGATTTTATTGTTCGAGGTAAGCAATACGAGGATATGGGAAAAGCCCTTAGAAGATCAGGCAAGGCTGGAACAGGAATGGATGAAAGAACTGAACCAAAAATACAAAGTAGTCATTAACCGAAAAGTATTGAATAATATAAAGAAGTATTTGAAATAGCAAAAACATATAACAGACAAACGATGAAAGGTGCGATCGCTTTCTTCTTAATAACGCTGTATTTAGTATCAGCCTGTCGTCCGGACATCCGGAAAGACGACGATGTATTGGTGAATGTACATGGATATACGTTGCATCGGAGTGAAGTAAAAAAAATCATTCCGACGGATATATCTTCGTCAGACAGTTTTTTGATAGCTGAAAGCTACATCAAAAAATGGATTAAGGACGTATTGACATTTGAAGTGGCGCAACGGAATATCGGAAAAAACGAAGAAACAGATATTAACCGGTTAGTAGAAGACTATCGCCGCTCGTTATTGCGGCATCGTTATCAGGAGTATATGATTCGAAGTCGGCTGACGGCAGAAATTCGGGAAACTGAAAAACTGGCCTATTATAATGAAAATACGGAAAAATTCGTGTTAGATAAAAATCTGATCAGAGGATTGTTTCTGAAAATTCCGGTAGAGTCACCCGGATTATCGGATGTGCAAAAATGGTATAAGTCACAAGATCCCCAAGAGTTGGAAAATATTGAAAAATACAGCATTCAGAATGCTACGGTCTATGAATATTTTTATGATCAGTGGATCGATTTTGATGAGATATTGGATCGAATGCCGATTTATGTATCGAATAAAACGCAGTATCTGAGAGCAAACCGGACTATAGAACTGCGAGATAGCGTATATTGCTATTTTTTAAATATTGCGGAATATCACCTTGTCGGCAATGTAGCTCCCTACGACTATGCCGACGCTCAAATTCAGGAAATGATGATCAATAAACGAAAGATGGACTTTCTGAAGAATTTTGAAGAAGAGCTTTATCAGGATGCTATTCGCAAGGGAGAAGTGGTATTTGTTACAAATCAATAAAACATAAAAATTATGAACGGGAAAAGTTGGATACTGATTTTACTGGCCTGTAATTTGAACATGGTGTTTCATTTACAGGCTCAGGATAATGTGATTGACGAAATCGTATGGGTAGTCGGCGATGAAGTCATCCTGCGTTCAGATGTGGAAAATCAGCGAATGATTATGCAAACCAGAGGGATGCGCTTTCAAAACGACCCTTATTGTTCTATCCCCGAACAATTAGCCATTCAGAAACTGTTTTTGAGCCAGGCCAAGATTGACAGTATTGAAGCCGATGAAGGACAAGTAATTCGTTACGTCGATGCACAGATCAATAACCTGATCAATGAGTATAGTTCAAGAGAAAGGCTGGAAGAAGTGTGGAATAAGAAAGTGTCACAGATAAGGGAAGACCGGAAAGTACTGGTTCGAGAACAGCTGATTGTGGAAAAAATGCAGAATCATCTGGTTGGAGATGTAAGATTGACGCCCGCTGAAGTACGTCGGTATTTTCAGGATATTTCGCCGGATAGCCTGCCTGTCATCCCAACGACCGTCGAAGTCCAAATTGTCACATTCGAACCGGTAATCCCTGTGGAAGAAACAGATGCCATCAAAGCTCGGCTAAGAGATTTTACCGATCAGATTCACAGCGGGGAAAGGGAGTTTTCCACCTTGGCTCGCCTGTATTCGGAAGATCCGTCTGCACTGCGTGGAGGAGATATGGGTTTAATGGGCAAGGGAGAGTTGGTGCCGGAATTTGCCAATGTAGCCTTTAACCTTACCGACCCGAGAAGGGTTTCGAGTGTAGTCGAAACGGAATATGGATTCCATATCATCCAGTTGATCGAAAAACGCGGCGACCGGGGTAATTTTCGTCAGATCCTCCTGCGTCCCCATGTATCCGAAAAAGAATTAAATGAAGCCATGGCGCGAATGGATTCGCTTCATACGGATATTCTGGCCGATAAACTGACTTTCGAAGAAGCAGCCACCTATCTTTCGTATGATAAAGATACAAGAAACAACAAAGGATTGATGGTGAATCAGGATTATGAAAGCAACCATTACGGCACGCCTAAATTTGAAATGCAGGAACTGCCGACTGAAGTTGCCCGGATCATCAATAATATGCAAGCAGGCGAAATATCCGTCCCATTCCAAATGAAAACAGAACCGCAACAAAAAGAAGTCATCGCCATTGTCAAACTGAAAGCAAGAACGCCAAGCCATCGGGCTAACCTGACCGATGATTTTCAGATTTTGAGAACTATGGTCGAAAGCCGGAAAAAAGAAGAATTGTTGCAGGAATGGGTTGCAAAGAAACAACAAACAACCTATGTGCGCATTGCCGAGGGCTGGCGAAATTGTGATTTTCAATATCCGGGATGGATAAGAGAATGAAGCCGTCAGCGAAGTTTACAGGTCCTGCTATCGCACTGTTTTTGTTTACGTTCAGCCTGTATGCTCAACAATCGACTGAGGCCTCCCCACAAACGACCAAAGTCTATCTCGAACATGCCGATGTGCAGTCGAAAGACCAGGAAATAGATGAAGACAGACAGGTTTTGACGGGAAATGTAGTGTTTCGGCACGACAGCACATTGATGTATTGCGACAGCGCTTACTACTTTGAGTCAAACAGTTCGCTCGAAGCATTTGGCGTCGTACGGATGGAGCAGGGAGACACGTTGTTTGTCTCCGGAGAATATCTTTTTTATGATGGAAATACCCGGTTGGCCCAAATCCGGCATAATGTCCGGATGGAAAGTATTCAGTCCGATTCGTCTATTGTTACGCTTTTCACCGATAGCCTCAATTTTGACCGCGTGGACGATATAGGCTATTACTTTGAAGGAGGGATGATTGTCGATGAGGAGAATGAGCTGACTTCGCTCTATGGTCAGTATTCGCCAACCACGAAAATTGCAATTTTCAATGACAGTGTACAGTTAGATAATCCGAAATTCATTTTAACTTCCGACACCTTGCATTATCACACCGAAACAAAGATTGCAACCATTGTAAGCCCTGCAGTGATTGAGTCCGACAGCGTAACCATTTACACATCGAACGGATGGTATCATACGGACGAAAACTCCTCTCTTTTGCTCGACCGCTCGCAGGTTTACTCCGGCGACAGAGTGCTTATCGGCGATACCATCGCATACAACCGCAATACCGGTTTGGGTGAAGCCTTCGGCAATATTTTCCTGCAGGACACCTTAGACAAAGTAATCCTGACCGGACAATACGGATATTATGACGAGAAGACGGAGTTTGCGCTGGCTACCGACAGCGCCCGTTGCATCGAATATTCGCAGGGAGATACCCTGTATATCCATGCCGATACATTTAAAATGATTACCGTTGATTCGACCGCCCGTGAATTAAAAGCGTATTACAATGTGCGATTCTACCGCGAAGATATACAAGGGGTTTGCGATTCGATGCTGTACAACGCGAAAGATTCTGTCTTGTGTATGTATACAGACCCCGTTTTGTGGAATGAACAATACCAGCTTTTTGGCGATACAATTTTGATCGTTATGAACGACAGTACGGTTGAGTATGTCCATGTGATTCAACGTTCATTTGCGATCGAAAAATTGGATTCGACTTATTATAACCAGGTGAAAGGAAATGACCTGAAAGCATATTTTGAAGGACAGGAAATGCGTATGATTGACATCAACGGGAATGTCGAAACTATTTATTATCCGTTAGAAGATGAGGCCACAAAGGTCGGGATGAACGAGATGAAAAGCAGTTATCTGACGATTTGGCTCAAAGATAACAAGATGGATAGATTGAAATTTTGGCCATCCCCGCAAGGAATGCTCACACCACTCCCCGACCTCCGTCCGGATCAAAAACTGCTACAAGGATTCTATTGGTATGATTATTTACGCCCTTTAGACAAGGATGATATTTTCCGGAACGTAAAAATCAAAACAGAAGATACACCTCAACGAAGCAACCGGTTTAATGTGCAGACATCCATATACGATTGAAGAAAACACCTTGTCCCGTAGCAACATATGGGTAGAAACCGGTAGGACGTGATAGGCAGGAAAAACATTACGTACCTGACGGCACGCTTTATGGCGGAAGCTACCGGTTTCTACTAATACTAATCCTGCGCGGGATAATTAGGGTCTGCTTAAAAATTCTATTTAACAATCAAAGTTTCAAATCATATACCTTTGCAAGCGGCACGCGCTGGATCGCATCGGCAGGGCATACGTTCCGGATAGCGCATTCGTTGCAGTTGGTGCATAAGTCCTGCTTGATTTGAAGGTAGAGAGAACCGTTTCCGAACGCATTGCACCCTTTGGTACACTTGCCGCAACCGTTACACAAAGCCTCATCTATCGAATATTCAAAATAAGGCTCTTCTATAAATTTGCGGTTGATTGCGCCTGTCGGACACATCAGGTTTTCGGCAGCCGTATCCAACTCTTTCACATTCGACCTGTAATACCCGCCGCAAAGGTCGCAATATCCGCATACCTTGACGGCGTGTACACATTTGACCGCCGACATGGGCAATACGCAGTCGGTTTCGCACCGTCCGCAAAACGTACATTTAGAAGGGTCTATCTGCCAGAAATATTCCGTTTCGCGCGCTAACGCCCTTCGGGTTAATGCACCGGTAACCGCCAGCACACTGCCTCCCGCAATCAACGTGCCGCACGTACGCAAAAACCTGCGACGCGCTTCGGGACTGGCCTGGTTTTGTTTAGTTGTTGTTTGCATAAAATTCAAATTATAATAATCAATTGTTCTTACTTATTTTGCTTTCTTTTTAAATTCAACCACTTGCAGCAAATCAGCAAATTGTT
>Ga0099364_10012526_pt1 | contig 11426 bp, 13 predicted proteins | sample TergutTh196P3_FD_73070 | JGI IMG/M metagenome (GOLD analysis project Ga0099364, IMG submission 73070) | Microcerotermes parvus P3 segment gut microbial communities from Pointe-Noire, Republic of the Congo - Th196 P3 | ecosystem: Host-associated > Arthropoda: Insects > Digestive system > Gut ...
CCATCGGCGGTGTTCCCGCCGCTGTTGCCACCCGGCTTGTCGTTACCGTTATTGCCATTGGCCGGGTTGCCGCCGCCGCTGTTGCCAACCGGCTTGTCATTACCGTTATTGCCATTGGCCGGGTTGCCGTTTTGGCTTGAGCTGTTCGATTGGGACGCCATCACTTTTTCCTGGGCGTAACAATCAGAAATCGCGAAAAAGAAAATCACTCCCGGCGTGATCCCCAGTAATAACAAATGTAGCAATTTTCGTTGAAAAGACACTTTTTTCCTTGTGCACATACACACTCCTTTTGGATTGGAGATGGTCAAATCCCTCCCTGGAAAAAACCGTCATTTGAAAAGTCCGTTCACATTGGATATGAACGCTGAAAAGTTGCAACATCCCCACAAGTCATTCTGCAGGACGCATCCATGTGTTCGACAAGAATTCTCAGAGAAAAGTTGCACGAAAAGTCCGAGCAAATTTCATATCGGCGGATTCATGGAGAGATCAATGAAAAAATGTCCGACGGGGCCGCAACCGGAAAAACCGTTGTGGAGTCAAAAGGCAGAATGACGAAATGAAACGGACAATCAAAAGAAATCCGCATATACGCCATGTGCAAATCAAAGCACACAGATAACACAGGTGGAACAGGTCAGTCCAGAGAAAAAACGTTGTTCACTTCGTTTTCTCTCTGTCACTTCCTGCGTTTCAGTGAGAAATGACACGGTATTATTTCCGCAAAACCTGGGTCGTGACGGAAAACGGCTGCCCGTCAAATTCCGACGTGAGTTCGACGTAGAACGCGATGTGGCCGGAAGCGGGCTTTTCGACCGTGACTTCGTAACGTGTTTCGCTGTCTGATTCGACCGGTTTTGACGTCCACCGAGCCGTCCGAAATTCTTTGGAATCCGAAGCCGCCGTCCAAAGTTTTGCCGATTGGAACGGAATTTCCGAATCAATGGTCAACAAGTATCGACCATTGTTGTCCGTGCATTTCCACGTCACTTCCGGCCAGGAACCGCCTTGAAAAGCGTTTTTTGCGAAGGTGATGATCGTTGCGTAGGCGTTAAGTTGCTTGTCACCGAGGTTATGCCCGACGTTGGGCAGCGTTAAAATATACTTCGGCCCGACCAGTTCATTCCAATAATGCTGTGTGGCATCGACCGTCCAATAGGGATCGTTCGTTCCATGCACCAGCAGTTTGGGCAACGTCATCCGGCTGCGATAGGAATACGGGTCGATCATTTTCCAAAGCCGTTTCACGAAGTCGTCCATTTTTTCCAGGTCCACATCAATCAGATCACGTTCCGTATAATCATGGATGCTCTCGCTCCAAGTTCCCCAGGTTTCGACCTGGTACTGCATTTGGCGCGGGATATTCAGCGTGTCAATCACAATCGGCGCGATAGCCGCCACACGCGGGTCGCCGGACGCGGCGGTCAGCCAGGTGGTCCAGCCACGTTTTGAAGCTCCTGTGACCAGGAAGCGTTTGACCTCGCGTCCGGTTTCCTGACGGACGACTTCCTGGGTCGCGTCCATTGCACGAATCGCACTTTTCGCCATCGGAAACAAGGCGGGCCAGGTGGCGTCCTGATTGGCCATGGCACGGATTAGCGTTTCGGCAATGAGAGCGTCTTCCGACAGGTTGTCGAACAGCGGCTGATTCGGCACCTGGAACAGCAGAGAGACATAAGAACCCGATTGCGACGCAAGCAGACCGGCTAACGCGAAGTCGCCGTCACTTGGTCTGCGGCCAACCCGTCCCCCCGTGATAAAAAGAATCGAGCACTCAGGATACTTCAACTCCTGCGGTTCGACGATGACCAGGTAATGCTTCCAGGGAATCTCATGCCAGGTTTGCGACGTCAATTCGGCGAGCCAGGATTTCAAGGGCTGATCAGTTTTGCTTTCAAGAATTTCCCAATGAAAAGTTTCGTCAGCCAGCTCAAGGTAAGCGTTCAGTTCCGTTGGAACAGCGTCGTCAGCCGCTTGGGTGGATCGGGTTGAATCACCCGGTAATACCAATGCAACAAAGAGGACGAGAGAACACAAAGACAAGCGATTTCGAGACATGGCAACCTCAAGAACAACAGAAGCGATGAAGAGAGTTTGTGTGACAAAGACGAAAACAAATTCCATCATAACAAAAAACGGCAAGTTGTACAGAACAACCCGCCGTAATAATGTTTTACAAATCAGGCCATGATAACGCCTGAAGGCACTGGCGTTCCATTTAGTAGCAAGCCGGTTCGCAAGCCGTGGTGCAGGGATCACAGGGATTGCAGCAGTTGAAAGCGGCCAGGCGGGCGCGAAGTTTTGCAAACGGGCGGAACGGCGCGCAGGGGGCGGCACAGCAGGGATCACAGGTATCCATGCAGACCGGTTCGCAAGCCGGTGCCACCGGTTCGCAGGGAGCGCAAGCAACCGGTTCGCACGCAGTCACTTCACAGGGAGCACACGGTGCAACTCCACAGGGAGCGCAGGGATTGCAGAATCGGGCGCGGAATGATTCCATGTGGCAACGGAATTTGGCGCGAAATGCTGCAAACGGACGACAGGGGGGTGCGCAACAGGCGTCATAACAGGCCGGTTCGCACGCCGGAGCGCAAGGCTCACATGCAGCCGGGGCGCAAGGTTCACAAGCTGTGACAACCGGTGCGCAGGGGTTGAACTTGGCAAACAAACGGTTGCCAAATTGTGCTTGGGCAAATTGAGTTGAAACCGCGAGCAGGACTGTTGCGGCCAACACCGACAGAAGGACACGACGCTTCATCAGTGAATCTCCTTTTGTTAGATTCGAGTTCTTATTGGTTAGCTTGGGCGACTTGCCAAATCTACACTGCATGATGTCAACATCGACATCAAATTTTGTTTATTTTAACAGTATGTTATAGTTTACGTATCATTGACAATTTGTCAATCGACTGTGCCGATTATACGGAAAAAACAAACATGCTGGAAAAATCATGGGGTGTGAATTCTCGTTGTGGCGGGAATCAGTCAAGGAAACAATGCTGGTAAAAAATTTTGCTCGTAAGACTGCACAAATGAGTTTTACAATTATATAATAAAATCCATGGCTTGGTCAAGCATTGCTGGAATTTATTATGCAATACATAAACTTTATACATCTTACCCACACAACGTAAATTTTTCAAGTGTCTGAGATAGTTATTTCAGAAAATTTTTCCATTATTATGCAAATATTTTTGAATACATAAATTTTTTTCATTTTTTCGAAAAAATACACATTGACGATTTTGTGAATTACAACCGCAACTCTGTTTTGGGTGGCTATAACGAAAAAATAAATTTTTCACCTTTGCAATCTTATTGATCTTCTTCGACATGAATGAAATTTTATTGATTATTTGGGTTGGGGCTGTTGCTGCGGCTGTAGGGAGTTTCCTCAATGTTGTCATTTACCGTCTGCCGCGAGGGGAAAGCCTTGTCTTTCCCTCTTCACACTGTCCGAAATGTCACCATAAGATTCGATTTCACGATAACTTACCGATTTTCGGCTGGTTTCTCCTCGATGGAAAGTGCCGCGATTGCAAACTCCCCATCAGTTTTCGCTATCCGTTAATCGAAACCATTGCCTGCATTATTGTTACGGTGATAGCCTGCTTCATGATGCAGAGTGAAATGGCAATCGAAAAGATTATCGTGCAAATAATATGGTTTTCGGTACTTCATCTGTTCCTGCTGACACTCGGAATGATCGACTATGACCGCCAAACGCTCAAACCACTTTACCTCGCACTGTTTCTTGTGCCATTTTTGATTTTTGATGCTGTTTTCTCGTTTCCTGTTCCTGTTGTTGACTCACTTGCGGGAGCATTTCTTGCGTTGAGTATCGGATTTATTGTAACAAAAATCATTCTTATCAATGACCAATCTCTCTGGCTTTTCGCATCATTGGCCGTTGGAGGGTTTCTCGGTTGGCAAATCGCCGGCGTGGTGATGCTCATCACATTGCCCTGCCATGTCGCAATCTTATTCGTGACACAACGCTCTTATGCCGTACTGTCACTGGCTGCGGCGTCGTTTTTTGCCAACGTTTGGGTCATTGGATTCAGCCGGTTCTAAGAGACTCGATCCATAATCGACGGGTGACTTTTCCAATTGGGGAAGTGTTCAAGACTCCCGGAATCGGGTAGAATGAATCGCTGTCAATGTTTTTCTGGCGCATTTGCCGTAACCCCAAAATTTATACTGCCTTCATGTCAAACAAAGTCTATTGGACAAGTTTACGTTGCAAAGTGGACGAAAGTCCGCTTGAAAAACTGGAACGGCTTATCATCAAAGCCGGAATCGAAAAAATCGACTTTCGGAACAAATTCGTTGCCGTGAAAATTCACTTCGGAGAACCCGGAAATATGTCGTTTCTGCGTCCGAATTGGGCGAAAACCGTCGTCGATCACATCAAATCGCGCGGTGGCTTTCCCTTTTTGACGGATTGCAATACGCTTTATGTGGGACGGCGGAACAATGCCCTTGTGCATCTCGACGCGGCTGCCGAAAACGGTTTCAATCCCGCGACAACCGGTTGCCGGAATATCATCGCCGATGGTCTGAAAGGCACCGACGACGTGGAAGTTCCCGTCCGAAACGGAGTGTATTGCAAGACCGCTTATATCGGACGTGCCGTCATGGACGCCGATATAGTTATTTCGCTGAATCACTTTAAGGGACACGAATGCGCCGGTTTCGGCGGTGCGATCAAGAATATCGGGATGGGTTGCGGAAGCCGGGGCGGAAAAATGGTCATGCACAGCGACGGCAAACCGCAGGTTCGTGCTGCGGCGTGTATCGGATGCAAGCTCTGCGCCGGATTTTGCAACGAAAACGCGTTCACCTTTACCACGAACAACAAGGCGAAAATCGACCATACGAAATGCGTCGGTTGCGGACGCTGTATCGGCGTGTGCAACCAACATGCCATTGCCCCGGCGTTTGACGCATCGCTTGACCGACTGGTCTGCAAAATGGTTGAATACGCACAGGCGGTTCTCGACGGCAGACCGAATTTTCATATCAACATCGTCAATCAGGTTTCGCCGCATTGCGATTGCCACGGGGCCAATGACGTGGGGGTTGTGCCGGATATTGGGATGTTTGCGGCCTTTGACCCGGTGGCTTTGGACAAGGCGTGCATTGACGCGGTCAATGCGGCAACGCCGGTTACCGACAGCTTTCTCGCCGGGTGCAAACAGACGCACAAAGACGCGTCGGGGCATCCCGATCATTTCACAAATATTCACCCGGACACCGATTGGCGAAGCCAGATTGCCCATGCCGAAAAAATCGGATTAGGCTCTGGCAACTATTCGCTCGTGTATGTAAAATAGCGTCCAGCGTTTCCCGTTTCAACCCGTTTTTTCTGAAAGCCGACCATGAAAATATTTTTGATGACCGCTTTATTGGTTTGTCTCGCCTCGACCGTTCTTGCGCAAGACATCACACTTCCCGCCCCGCAACGCACCGGAGGCAAGCCTGTTTTCGACGCCATCAACGAACGGGCGTCCTACAAAGACCCTGCCGACACGTCAATTGATCTTCAATCGATTTCCGATCTGCTGTGGGCCGCTTACGGATTTAATCGCGAAGACCGCCGGGTTGTTCCCAGTGCCATGAACCAACAGGAGCTTTTCGTGTATGTCGTTCTCAAGGAAGGGGCGTATCTTTACGACGCCCGGGCCAACACATTGATCTTGAAGGCCAAAGGGGATCACCGGAAGGACGCCGGAATGCAGGATTACGTTTACGTTGCGCCGGTCAACCTGATTTATGTGGCCGATCTCTCCAAAGAAACCGGCACCGGGGCGTACATTTCATGCGGTTGTTCCGCGCAGAATGTTTACCTCGCCTGTGCTTCCAAAGGACTCGGCTGTGCCGTGCGAACAAGCATCCCCAAAGATGAACTGAAAAAATTGCTCCAACTCACCGACCAACAGGAACCCATCGCCGGGCAAACCATCGGTCATAAGAAATAACGAAAATGTCTGAGGACGCGCTTGTCAATCACTCAAACTCCAAACACTTAATCGGAAATGGAGGATCAACCTGGATGTGTCCCACATGATTCCGGGCGCGGGTTTCCCGGCTACAAAGGGTGTTTCATCATCATTCCCTTGGTAACGTGGAATTTTTTGTTCCCTCAGACCAATTACGAGAAGCAGTTGAAGCGAATAACCACTCAGATTGATTCCTCAGCCTTCACTGCGAAACATTAATCACAAAGATGAGAGATCACCATGAACGAACTCACGAAAACCTCGATTTTTATTGCGATTGCCGTGGTCCTGTTACTGTTTGCCTGGCTTGTGCAGCCACGGGATCGTTCCGTCAGAAACGACAATGACATGATCGGCAGGCAACTGCTGGAAAATTTCAAGGACCCGTCGGAGATCAAGGAACTGCAAATCGTCAAATTTGTCCCGGAAACGGGCGATCAGGCCGATTTTCGCGTTGCCGAGGTCAACGGGAAATGGTGTCTGCCGTCGCACCAGAATTACCCCGCCGACGCCGACGATCAAATGGGACGGGTTGCGTCCGATTTCGTTGATCAAAAGGTGCTCGACATCGCCTACAGGGACACAGGCAACACCGATGTGCGGGAAATGCACGCGACCTACGGCGTCCTCGACCCGGAATCGACGGGCTCCGGTACAGGCGACAGCGTCGGCGTCAAAGTAAAATTTACCGGCGAAAACCAGCGCATTCTCGCCTCGCTCATCATCGGCAAGGAGGTTGAAGACACCGGCGGCAGACATTCTTACGTGCGGGTCCCCGGCCAGAACACCGTCTATGTCATGGCGATCAACAAAAACAACCTTTCGACGAAATTCGACGATTGGGTCGAAAAGAACCTGCTTGACATCAGCAGTTACGACCTCCAATCGGTGCGAATGCAGGATTATTCGACCGACATGGTGGAAACCGATCAGGGCATTGCGATGGCACCGGTGTTCCACAGTTATTTCAAGGTCAATTACGACCCCATGGCACTCGGCGAAAAATGGCGGCTGGCAACATTCCAGCGGGCGGATGAGAGAACAGGACAGCGTATTGACGTGACGCTCGCGCCGGAGGAAGCGCTCAACGAGAAGATGCTGGAGGACATGCGGCAGGCCTTTGACGATTTGAAGATCATCGACGTCCTCCGCAAGCCGGAGAGCATCGCGTCCGCACAACGGGCGGGTGAGGTGTTCGTCAAATCGTATGACGACATCGAAACCCTGCAAAACGTCGGCTACATGCTGCACGCCCGCGAAACGCAAGACGGAATGACGGCCATTCGGATTTATTCCCGTCAGGGCGAGGCGTTCATCGACATGAAAGACGGCATCGTGTATCACCTGATGTTCGGCAACCTGACCGGGACAAATGTCGCCGGGAATGCAACGGCACCTTCGGCGGATACGGACGGCGAATCATCGGCGGACATCGGCGGCAGTGCCGCGACAAACGTGCTGTCGGCCAATCGTTACCTGATGATTCTGGCCGAGTTCGACGAATCGATCCTTGAGAAACCCGCTCTGGTTCCGCTGACCGAAGTGCCGGAAGAAGGTGACGAAGAGGAAATCGCCCGCTTGAAGCAGCAGAGGGAATCGGACGAACGCAGCAATAAACAGCTTGAGGACGATTACGCTGATGCCATTGAAACGGGTAAACGCCGGGTGCAGGAACTGAATCTGCGTTTTGCCGACTGGTTTTTTGTCATCTCGGACGAGGTTTTCAAGAAGATTCACGTCACCGATACCGACCTGATGACCCGGCCCGGCGAACCGCAACCCGACCCCGAATTTGACGCCGGCCTTGACGAAATGGTCCGGCCTTTCAATGACATCATCACGCTGCCGTCCAACGGAGGGATTGATTTCCCGGGTGTTCCGCAAGATGACAGTGATGACAATACAGAAGTTGCCATTCCTTCGGCAGAACCTGAACCCGTGACGGAACCGGAGCCAATCGTTGAACCGATACCCGCCGAACCGGAACCCGCAACGTAAACACAAAGGCAGGGCGGCCGCACCTTGACCACCGTCCTCTTACCTAAAGTTCTCCTCATGCAAGAAGACCTCAAAGGTTTACCGGTTCCGCTTTCGCTGGTTGACGATTCCGAACGTCGCGAGCAACTTGTCGCCGTCGTGCGGCTCCGGGAGGACGACCAGTGGACCGTTCTCCGGCTACTGCTCGTGCTTGTGATTTGCGTTGTGGCCTGGCTGGGATTTTTCGAATCCGGCAAAACGAATGTCAGTAAAACAGTCAAAAATCCAAACCGGGAGCTTCAATACCTCGTCGACTTGAATAACGCACCTAAAAATGAACTGTTACAACTTCCCGGCATCGGCGCAACGTTGGCGGAGCGCATCGTTGAGTATCGCAATGATGTTGCGTTATTCAAAATTGTGGCCGATTTGAAAAAAATTCAGGGAATCGGCGACAAAAAGTGTGAAACTGCAACGCCTTATGTTTATATAGGGGACCGGGACGAGGGGACAGGGATTGAGGAGTGAGGAGTCAGGGATGAGGGGACAGAGGTGAGAAATTTACGACATGATTCATTGACTCCGACTCCCAAAATCTCCCAGCCCGTCACAAAATTTTCAAAAATTTTATGTTAATTGGCGAGTTTCAGGTATTCTTGTTGACATGGGCAAACCTCTGTGACTATACTGGGGGAAACTGGAATTCGGTGTTGCTGGATTGTTTCGCATATACGAATGTCGTAAAACTTTTCAAAAACAAAACAAGTCATTGTCAGGGAACAAGTAAGGCCGGCACGAAAAACGGTGCGGCGGGATTGATGTCCCATCGGTCCTCCTTTTCTCAACTCGTTACGGTCAAAGGAGCTTCATCTCATGAATCTGATCGGAAAAATTCTTGTCGGTGTGATTTTCGTCATGAGCATTGTGTTTATGACGCTGGGTGTCGTCCTCTACTCGACGCAAAAAGACTGGAAGGACAAGTATAACAAGGTCAATGAAGAAAAAGGCCTGATTGCATCGCAAAACAGCAAGATTCAGGAGGAGTCGGCCAAATTGAAGGATGAATATCAGCGACTGGACGACGAACTCAAGGAAAATCAAGCCAAATTCAATGACGAGATCGCCAAATTGGCAGAGGAAAACAACAATCTGAATACCCAAGTGGGCTTGTTCAGTCAGGAAAATGACAATAAGACAAAAGTCCTGGAAAGCACCCAGAAAAACATGGCCGATCTGCGGAGCGAACTGCTTGACACCCGTGCCAAACTCGCAACGGCTCAATCTGATCTGCACACGCAATTTGCGGCAATGGTCGCGGCAACCGATACCGCACGGGAACTCGCGCTGGCACTGGCAACATTGAAATCGACGTCGGATGTTTTGAACAGGGACTTGGCCGATTCGCGTTACCTGTTGACCCAACTTGGCTATGGCGACCTGGCACCGGCGGTTTATGACGCCCACTTGCGGGATGTTCCGCCGCGAGTCGCGGGAACCATCACCGATGTTCGGCCCAACGGTATGCTTGAAATCAACATCGGACGCGACGATGGTCTTCTGCAAGGACATAAATTGCACGTTTATCGTGACAATCAGGGCGTCCAGTCCTACCTGGGCCGGATTGAAATCATCGACGTCAAGCCGGGCAAATCCGTCGCCAAAATCATGCCGGAATATCGAACCGGCACCATTTTGCGCAATGACAACGTCACGGCTTACGTAAGCCAGGTTACAGCAAGCCTGTGAGGTGAATCATGGCAAAAGCAAAAGCCCCCAAGCCGCCGAAACCGGTGAAAGCCAAAAAGGAAAAGCCGGTCAAGGCCAAAAAAGAAAAGGCTCCCAGGCAGCCGAAAGCAGTCAAACCCCGTGTGCCGAAGGTCAAGGTCAAGAGCGACCTTTATACCGTCATTCTGATGTTGACGTTCTTCGCCTTTGTTACGGCCTGTGTGTTCATGTATCTCAATAATTCCTTTCACACGGCGTACTTGTAATCTCACAGCCAGGGTAATCACGCAGTGACGGCCGAATCGTCCTGAAAGGACATAATCTCTATAACCCCCGGATTTATCCGGGGGTAGGTGTTGCGGCAATGTCGCGTCATGCTCTTGTCATTCGTATTCTTGCAGACTACAATATCGGGTAGTCAATCTCTCTTTTTCTCTCCCGGCACAACAAGAATCGCAAGACAATAATTCAAAACGATGATGACCGACCCCTATTTTCAGCCACTGTTCGCCGAACGCATCGGCGGAGTGAATTACGGCAAATCGACCGATATCTACAAATTCGAGAAGATCAAACGCGCGAAACGCAAGGCACTGGCCGATTTTCCCGACCGCCAACTGCTTGACTTCGGCATCGGCGAAAATGACGACATGGCCGACGAAAGTGTGCGTCGCGCCATGGCTCAGGAGATCAACAAGCTTGAGAATCGCGGCTATGCGGACAATGGTTGTCTTGAATTCAAGGAAGCGGTTGCGCGTTTTATGACCCGTGAATTTGGCGTGGAACTCGACCCGGCCACCGAAATCAACCATGCCATCGGCTCGAAACCGGCTCTGGCCATGCTGCCGCAGTGTTTTATCAACCCCGGCGATGTGACACTGCTGACCGTGCCGGGCTATCCCGTAGCGGGAACGCATACCCGGTATTGCGGCGGTGAAGTGTATCGGCTGCCGCTTGCGGCGGAGAATGATTTTTATCCCGACTTGGACGGTATTCCCGCCGACGTGCTGCAACGGGCGAAGCTACTCGCCATCAATTACCCGAACAGCCCGACCGGCCAGGTCGCAACGGCGGCGTTTTACGAAAAGGTCGTCGCGTTTGCAAAACGCAATCACATCGTCGTCGTGCAGGACGCGGCGCACGTTATGTTTTCGTACCGTGACAAGCCGCTCAGTTTCCTGCAAACGCCCGGTGCCAGAGACGTCGGCGTCGAGGTGCATTCACTCTCGAAGGGCTGGAATATGATTGGCTGGCGCATGGGCTGGGTTTGCGGTCATCCGTTGATTGTCCGGGCGTTTTCCGATGTCAAGGACAACAGCGATTCGGGGCAGTTCCTCGCCACGCAGAAAGCCGCCGCCGCTGCGCTCGACAACCCGGACATCCCACGCAAGGCACGCGAAAAATATCACCGCCGGTTGCGTAAGCTGGTCGATGCCCTGACGCCGTTTGGCTTCGACGCCCAAGTGCCGGGTGGCAGTTACTTCCTATACACCGCCGCACCGAAAGGCTTGCAGGCCGGTCGGACGTTTGCCAACGCCGAAGAGGTCAGCCAGTACCTGATTACCGACCGCTCGATTTGCACCGTACCCTGGGACGACGCGGGGCCGTTCCTGCGGTTTTCGGTAACCTACCTCGCCGAAACCGAACGCGACGAAGACGATCTCATGGCCGAACTCGCCGCCCGGCTGTCCGAAATCCATTTCGTGTTTTAATGTTTAA
>Ga0099364_10012527_pt1 | contig 11426 bp, 10 predicted proteins | sample TergutTh196P3_FD_73070 | JGI IMG/M metagenome (GOLD analysis project Ga0099364, IMG submission 73070) | Microcerotermes parvus P3 segment gut microbial communities from Pointe-Noire, Republic of the Congo - Th196 P3 | ecosystem: Host-associated > Arthropoda: Insects > Digestive system > Gut ...
TAATCTTTACCGGAACATGGCTGTCTGTAAATGTACCGTCTCCGAGCCGTCCAAAAAAATTCTGCCCCCAAGCCCATAAGCTTCCGTCAGCTTTGATGGCTACCGAGTAATTAGTCCCCGCAGCGATCTTGGAAAAACCCTGGTTGCCACCGTTCTGTGAATCCCCGGTTTGTGAATCCCCGGTTTGTGAACCATCCGGTGGCACTCCCGTCAGATGCGGGCATTTGCCCTCGTGAAATGATAAAGTAATTGGGTCAATATAAAAATCATAAGCTGACGCGTTCTTTTCGTCAAGCACCCTGAGTTCCTGTTTGAAACGGCCAAAAGATGCCGTTATAGTGAACAGCAAATGTGTCGAAATATTAACGTCCGCGCATAGGGTAGGATCCACCTTTGCCGTGATGCCGTTTCCAAACTCCGGCCTGACTATTATCAATTTGAACCCAACGGCTCTGATATTCCCCTCCAATCGAAACACCATTTTTCCGCTAAACTTTGCATTGATAAAGAGTTCCGACTGTGAAGCGTCGATTAAACTCAACGTGGGATGGGGTGGTTCGATAGGCAGGGAAGCCCTGACGCCAAACGTCATTTTCACAGTTTGCTTGGCCCCGATTTCAACTGAGCCTGTTAAGCCTATAACGATATACAATCCTATTTCCACATATACTGAAGGGATAGGTGTGAATATGGGGAAAACTAGTATCGGTATAGGCCATTCCTTTTTTAGCTGGCCATTTAGATTAACATCATATGTCAACGTTACGGGAACATTGACTGAGGCGGATGCCCATTCCAACCATGACTTTGGTCCTCGCAATGACGCGGTTATTTCCCCGAAATCAACAATACATCTGAGGTTTACGGTCACGTTGTTATCCGGCGAATCTCCATATATATTCCCCGTTGCGGTCACAACCATGCTTCCGTCGTTGTTTGTCGTCAGCGAAACCCTCGGACTGTTACTGCTGTTTGGTTGAATTTGCCCAACTGTTTGAGTAATATTTTGATTATTCCCTCCGCCCGAAGCCAGGAGAAATTCATCCGGAGCAAAGCCATCGATCCCCGCTGCTTCACGGGCATTCCACAAATCGACGATATCTTGCGCGTTCGGAGTGAAAGTGGTGTCAAATTCAAGATTCTCAAACACTTCATCAAGCTCCGGTTCTTCTACCCGTAAGCGGATGTTGTTTCCCGATGTATTTGCCGATACCACTTTTACAGCCCTGCCGCCGGGGTAATTAAGGTCGGGAGGCAGAATGACAATGTCGCCGCTTGCCGGGGTACTTTCAAAAATACCGCTGCTCACCGTGACCGTTTCCCCGTCGTCCGAGTATGTCAATACAGCAGGCGATGCATCAAAAAGGTCTTGCACGCCATTGACATAAACGATATTCTCATAGTCCTCCGTGTCGATATATTTCCAGACATTCACCAGCATAACTATGCTCTGCTCGTGCGTATACGGCGTTTTCGGCGAGAACACGAGCCTCGTCGTGTCCGTGCCCCCGATTATGCCGAAGTTGTATAGATCGCTAGTTGACTGCAACGCCCAATCGCTTATATCAGAAGCGTCTGTCCACGCCACCGTTTCTGTAGCCATGCGCTTCCCGATAACTTCAAGCACGTTGTTAATAAGGGTCACAGCTTGTTCGCGGGTGAGCTCGCCGTTCGGGCTGAACAGATTCCTTTCCAAATCTGTTCCGTTTACAACCCCGAGAGCTGCAGCTATGCCGACGTCACGGTCGTTGGTGTCGGCAAACAGTTTCGGCGTCACCGCATCGACATCGTAACCGTACTTGCGCAGCATGTTGATCGCTGCGCGGCAAAATTCGATCCGAGTGGTCGTCGCTCCGAAGTCATTAAGCAGTTCCGGCGTTGCAAGCCCCAAAGCCTTTGCTTCTTCTATCGGCTCTACTGCCCATGGCGACGGCGTCTGGCTTGCGGATGACGATACGGGCAGCAGCGCAGCCATCATTATGATCGCGAGGGCAAGGGCGATGATTTTTCTAACATGTTTCATTTGTCGAAATCCTCCAAACGTAATGTGTTTTTTATGCGCAGGGGGCGTATCGCGACGCCCCCTGCGTTTCGTGAAAGGTATGACAAAAGACGCGCAGGGGCGTTTGCCTCTCCTACGCGCCTAAAGCATTAAGCGTTTTCACACAAGCCACCGACGAAACGACAAAATCAGCTTGAAAATAACCGAATTAACAGTTATACTGATTCCACCGTGACGGCGGGGTTATCCCGTGTTTGTAGGTCAGGCAGTCTTATATATGCCCTACATTCGCCGTGGTGTGTTCGCATCACATCACGGTCGTTGCGGTCTTTCAGACCTTTCAACGGGTATGATAACATAACGGTAAATATGTTTCAAGTTTTATTTACGATTTCCGTACTAGCAGATGTTGGTATAAGTATGTAACACTTCACACCCGGCGAATAAGGCTGATTGTTTGCCCCGATAAGCGTAGGCATGGATGCCGGAGCGCGCGAGTTAGGCGCAGGATGCGCCTCGTGTTTGAGCGAAAGGGGCAAATAACAGCCTTACGAGCAAAAGACGGTGAAAAGTAACATAAGTATCCTTTTGACAGACATTCAGCGAAACAACACACAAAGAGGGCATTTGATGCAAATAGCGCAGATAGTTGAATGCGGTGCGGCGGGGCTCGGTATCGAGTTGCCGCCCGGCACGGGCGGAGCGTTTGAGAAGTACCATAATTTCCTTGAGGAAAAAGGCGAGCGCGTCAACCTGACTGCGATAACGGGCGCAGAAGATGTCGCTCGCTTGCATTTTCTTGATTCATTGGCTCTCCTGAAAGCTGTTGACTTCAAAAACGCATCTGTGATCGACGTCGGCAGCGGCGCTGGGTTTCCGGGAGTGCCCCTAAAGCTTGCGGAACCAACGATGAAACTGACCATGCTCGACGCGACGGGCAAGCGCGTCAAGTTTTTATCAGACCTGTGCGCCGGGCTTGGCATAGGTGCTGCTTGCATCCATGCGCGAGCGGAGGAGGCGGCGAGATCGCAGGATTTGCGCGAGCGCTTTGATATAGCGGTTTCGCGGGCTGTTGCAAGGCTTAACGTACTGTGCGAACTGTGCTTGCCATTTGTGCGAGTCGGCGGGGCGTTCCTTGCAATGAAGGGCGTAGACTCGGACGAGGAGCTCGAAGAAGCGAGAAATGCGATTGAGCTTCTCGGAGGAGTGTTCGAGCTAAAGCAGGACTACACGATACCGGGGGCGAACGTGACGCACAGAATTATTGTCATCTGCAAAACGACGCCGACCCCCGATAAATACCCTCGAAGATTCGCGAAAATAACAAACTCGCCGTTGTAGCAGGCGCACTGGTGGCAAATCTCGCCATGGGTGGAATAGTATGGCGCTTATCGGCGGGGATAAGGAAATTGGAATACGTAAAAATGATAGTAGTCCATTTCAAAAACACTATGAAAAATAAGAAGCGGAGCAGCGGCCGGGTATTAAAACGACCGCTGCTTCGCATAATGTAGTTTGGCAGACCTGTTTTGATGCTCACGGTATTATGCTTGCATCCTTTTTATCAGTTGAATACTCCATCCCACAAGGGCATGTTTTCCAGAAACTCGCCGCTCACTGCAGGGACGTAAAACGCACCGAATGTTTTGAGCCCGTTATTCATCTGCATTGACGGCATTTCAACCAAGAACAAGTAATACGGCATAAATACAACATCGTGTCTGCCTGTGCGGTAAACCAGTTCAACATTTGCAATAAGCCCCTCGCCCGGCAACGCTTCGGGGACATTAGTGATATAGTGATTGTTCAGAAGGAGCGTACGGGCTTCAGCTTCTGTGATGATGGGATAATCGCCTATCTTTTGCGACAAATCCCAATTATAGCGGTCAATGATCCATAGCTCACCATCGTCGTTCGGCGAAAACCTGACACGGTTGAAATTGTAACCAATAATCCTTTCCGTTATGCTGCCGCTGTTTTCAAAAGCGGAGAACGAAAATCCGATTTGAGCGTAGTAGGTGTAGTGTCCGACTATATCCAACGCAGGGGATATCATGTCTACCACCGCAGGATATTGTTCGAGCAAATATTGAACCACGTCATGCGCCTGCTGCGCTGTAGTATTGTCATAGGTTAGACTGTATTGTCCCGGGAGTGGCACAGCATCGTCAAAGAAAATCCTAGTTTGGCCGTCCGGCAGAACCCTTATTGTAACGTCGCCGCAGATGGCTACTGCTTCATAAGGCGTTGGTGTCGGCGCTGTCGGGTCTTTTTCCTTTTGCCTTTGTATCATTTCTTCCGTCGGATTCGTGAAAACGCTGTCTACGGTCATGCCCAAAGCGGCAGCCGCTTGACGGGCTCTTTCTTTCATTTCATCCACCGTCAGCCCCCCGATGGGATTCCATGAATCGTCATAGCTTACCGGGTTTTGAAACACAGGCAGTGTATTAATGACCTCGCTTGCGCTCCACGGATTGCCATTGCTCAGTTCACTGATGTCAAAAGCCAAATACCCTTCAAAACCCATTGACGATCCGGAATCAGCGACAATGGTAAGCATCGGCAACCCTGAATAGTCGTCGGGCGCTATCGGCTGTGTCCTATTCAACGTAAACGTAACTGCGACAATCAGGCAAGCGGCGGCAGCTACGCCTATGGATACCCACTTCTTAGGAAGTCGTTTTGGCTGTTTGTTTTTTACCATGCCGTCTTCGGCTTGTGCTATTATGTTATCATCTATTTGACCAATGTAATTCATCAGTTTTTCGGTTTTCATACTACCACTCCTTCATTTTCAAGATGGTTTTTAAGTATATTGCGCGTTCGGAAAAGCATTGATTTGACCTTGCTTTCGCTCATTTGGCAACGTGACGCTATTGCACCGATGGAATCCGCATACCAATAACGCCTCACGAACACAGTCCTGTTCTCATCGTTCATTGACATCAGGCATTTGTTTATTGCATCGATAACAATGCCCGCCTCGCACTCCAACTCAACATTGCTGCTTGACGGTATGCAGTCTTCCAGTTCGCTGAACAGCAAGGCCACCTCGCCGCCGCCGCGTTTTTGCGTTCGAAGCTCTTTGTATTTGTTGAGCGCGAGATTGCGTGTTATTTTCCCTAAAAATGAGCGAAATAATAGCGGGCGCTGCGGAGGTATGCTCTCCCACGTTTTCAGGTATGTATCATTCACACATTCTTCGGAATCCTCGTTATTGTTCAATATGTTTTTTGCTATCACAGCGCAGTAGTTTCCATACTTTTTCGCGGTTTCGTCGATAGCCGATTCGCAGCGCGCCCAAAACAAATCGAGTATGATTGCATCATCCATGTTTGCTCACCCCTTTTCTTTTTTGAAGCTTCACCTATATAGACAACAAAAAAAAGAATCCGTTGCATATTGTTGCTAACCGATTGAATACGTATAATACCCGTCTTGGGTATTCTATTACCATTAGCGTCATATGTAAAGGATACAGTACAGACCCTTGCGCTCAAACCATATCATAGCGCCTTACTGCGGCTTTTCCGATATGGAAACAACTACGCTGTATTTGTGATACATCGTTGATGCAAAGATGTAATACAATCGGCAATAAGAAACAAGTTAATTTTGAATCCGTCAGTTATAACCGCCGTGCGAATGCGTGGTACAACGGAGCGACTGACGAAATGCCTGCGGCTATCTTCCATATGGACCATTCCAAGTAGTTGGATCAATATGTCCCGTAGAAAACTTGTACTTCTCTCCGTTTTCTTGTAGCAGATAAGAATGATAGCCTAGAGCGGGCGGTACATACTGATTGGTGTTGTCTTTAGCTGTTCTATAAAAGAACACTACGTTTTCATAGTATACTGCACCGAAAGTTACGCTGTAGCGATAGCTTGAACTATAATAACTATCTCGTATACCCTCCAGTGCTACCATCTCCCGCCCATATGTAATGAACACGACATAGTTATCAAAATCAAAATTCTCCGGGCTCTCAAAACCTGCTCTCTGCGCATAAAACTCCAGATTTCGTTGAACTCTTACGGCTTCGAAATTTAAGTATAACTCATTTTCCCATTCAATCATTTCTCGCGCAATCATGAGTTTCATATCATACAAGCCTTCTTGGAGGCATTCAAATTCAATTATTATCCGATCCTCGATAAAATCTACTCTGTAATAGGAAGTAGTCAATAGTTGGAGCGAGATTAGCAAGAATACCGCAATGATCCGTCGTCGCATATCGGTAATCACCACTCTTTCACCCTGCGTACCACCAGTGAATAAGCCCTTTTCTGCCGTCATCCGTTTGCACGAAATACCAAGCGCCACGATACCAAACATCTCGCTCACTATAGTCGAGAATAGTGAACCGTATCCCGGCAAAGTCCCTTTCGTATATCTCAGTACCAATATTCACAGAATCAAAGTTCGGTGAACTTGAAATCACTTCACGCACAAATTCTTCGGTCGGAGTGTCTTGAGTTTCATAAAACCCAAAACTGGCGTAGTCTTGAGCAAATGTAAAAGTCATTCCTTTGATTGGTACTAACACTTCTTCAAGCCTGCCTGATCGGTATTCGAAATATGAACGAGTAACATAAGGGTCTGCTATTATCGCCGGATAATAACTAGCTAAGCAAACCAACTTCCCATGGCTGTCAAAATAAGCGCTCCCGATGAAACTGTGAAGTTTTACTATCGTACTCCCGTCATATCTGTAAAAAGTGTTCACAATCCAATCATTTACGCCATACTCACAAATCAAAACCTCATAATAATCATCAATAACGTCAAAATCCGTAATAAACAGCGCAACCGGGTCGTAGAAAACTGATTCAAACTCGAATTGGGCATCATCAATTATGAGGCATCTCTCTGAAAACGAAAGTGTTGATATCTTCTCTTTTATAAGAGTAACATAATAGTTTCCATACGGTTGCCCTTCTCTGTAATAGCTCTTGATTGTAGAAAACTCTCCTTCTACACCGGCAAACCTTACCGTATCACTGCTAAGTGCGTAATTTTTTTCTATAGTTTCAAGCGTTTCGGGGAGCGTCACAACCGGTGTTTCTGTTGCTTCTTCGTTTTCCGATATTTCGGATGTTTCTGAGGGGTCTGGTATTTGCATCTGTGATATTTCCGGCGGGGAAACAACAGGCATTTCTTCTTCATGTATCGGAGCAGCAGCCGGAGTCTCTGACGGCACATATAGGGGGATTTGCGTGGTTCCGCCGGTTATATTGTCGTTGTTGCCCGAACTACACGCAACAACAAAAACTCCCGTCATCGAAGCCAACGCAACAATAGTGTTCCTAATTGCTTTCTTCATATAGCTCCTAGCCTACCTCAAAAACACTACAGAACGTACGTTGCATGCAAAATAATCAGCGTCCTCATCCGCCTGCGCTGTTTCATTCGCAATACGAGAAGGCGAACACGCCGTCGCAATAATGAGCAACGCCAAAATAGTCGCAATAGAGCGAGTTGCTTTTATGCTCATATTCCACCTTTAATAATCAATCTCCACGATATGCATCCTTCCATTCGAATTATAACGCATCGATGTATCCTCGTTGTATATTATTCGATAACATGATAACCACAACAGTGGTCTTGGGCTTACAATGTACTGCTTCCGCGAAAAAGATGGAAGCGGCATTCTAAAGCTACTTGGTTTTTGTCTTTGTCGATTGCCACATTTTTGATACATCGTTGATGCAAAACCGTAATACAATCGCAATGTAAACACAAACGAGGGAGCATTATGGGTATGTCATGGAAGAATAGCTCAACATATGATAGAACAACGCTTGTAGTCATATCAGTTGTTATTGCAGGCATTTTTCTGATTGGGTGCGGTGTGGCAAGTGTAGATGACGATGCAGATGTCAAATCTTTAGCAGAATCAGCTATTGCAGTACTGTCGGAAACACCACATGATTCAGATGGCTTTGCGGTTATGGATGAGCCTGGTGGTACACTCCTATATGATGGCATCGACCCGCAAGCCTTATCTGATTTGTCTGGCCTGACGCCCGATACCCAAAATGCGGAGATTGAGTTTCAAACTCCTGAACTGGAAAATAGGGTAAGAGAGCTGCTGAACAAACCGACTGGAGCAATAACACAGCAGGATGTGTTGGCGGTAACAGAATTGGACTTAGATTCTGTAGAGCTTCGATCATTTTACGAACTGGCGGACTTTAAGAATTTGAAAAGCTTGCGCATAGGTTTTTCAAATATCAGCGCCCTTGATGGAATCGAAGCATTAGTCAGCCTTGAAACGCTGTGGCTGAGAAGGAACAATATCAGGGATATCAGTTTGTTGGCGGAGCTTATTTCGCTAAGAGAATTGGACATCTCAGAGAACCCAGTTGCTGATTATTCCCCGTTGGAAAACCTTATGAGCCTCGAAAGGCTGGGGCTTGGGAGAAACGGGAGCAACTATACAGACCTGACGCCGATAAAGAACCTTGTACATCTAAAAAGCCTTTATGCACCGTGGTGCGGCGTTGCGGATATATCTGCGCTCAGCAACCTGACTGAGCTTACATACCTAAATCTTTATCATAACAACATCACCGATATAAGTGTGTTAGGGAATATGTCCAAATTGGAATATCTGGAGTTGGGTACGAACCAAATAACGGATATATCTTCGCTCGAAACACTACGAAACCTAACGCACATCAGTATTCGAGATAACCCGGTTGATGATTATGTTCTGCAGGAATATTACCGACCAAAGGCTGAGGACTATTTCACTGCAGAGGTAAGCGTAAGGATAAGGGACGATTTCCCGGAGTTTGCTATTGAAGTATTTGCTCATTTTAACAGGTTATTAAACGGTTATTCGATAGAGAAGTTTGCGATATCAGACGTATCGACCGGCACGATTATCCAAGAAATATCGCTACCGATTACAGATAACTCTCGAAACAGAACTGTTCCCACTTTCTACAGAGAAACGATGGGCTTCGAGTTTGAGGATTATAACTTCGATGGGTATAAGGATATGAGCCTGTGGAAGCACCAAGGGGGAACTAGTACGAACATGCCGCGTTTTTACTGGCTTTGGAACAGCTCCGTAGGGCAGTTTGTTCCCAATTTCCAGTTGGAGGAAATAAGCTCAACAACGGCCATCGGGGTTTTAAGCGAAGAAAACCTAATAATAAGCGGTGTCCGATATAATAATGGCTATGGAAGATGGTATTATGAATACAAAAATGGCGAATATGTAATGGTTAAGTCAGAGGATTCACGCTATGAGGTAGGGAGTGACGGTGAAGTGGTTTGGCGCACAGTTATATCAGAAGTAATCGACGGTGAAATGGTAGTCATTGATGAGTATAATGTGGACATCGCAAGAGTATAAAGAAAGCTATTTTTCATACCTAAAGATTTATAACGTATCGATTTTTATAGACTTTGAAATAGAAATAGTGTTTTTCTCGTTTTAAGTTTATCTTCTGACAAACATATCGCATATTTTGAGCGAAAATATGGATGGTATTTTGCTGTGTACCCTATGTCAAGGACAATTTGGGTTTTTGATATTCCAATCAGATAAATATTATGATACACTTGCCACGCTTTACCACTAGGGAGGATAGGGCAACGCTGAGGAGCGACCCGAGCGCCCATGTGGGTTTATAGGTGAGGCGGTGTGAAACAGCACCGCTTCTTTTTTGCAGCATCCATATACTGCCTCACCGGAAACCAAAGCGATAAACCTCGGGGTGTGGGGCAGCGCCCCACGATTCAAATCGTCCGCTTAGCGGACACCTTATCAGTCTCCGCCTTTTGCTTTTGGAATCACCAGTGGATAGTCTCCCGTAATGAGGTATCTGTAGTATTCCGTCGGGGACAGCTTTGCCAAATCCCACTGGTAACGGTCGTTGTTGTAGTAATCGGTCCAGTCGGCGATGACACCTCTGACATCCTCATATGTCAAGCACCAGGATATGTCTATCTCGTCCTTCATGTGGCCGAAGAATGACTCTTGCGGGGCGTTGTCCCAGCAGTTCGCCTTGCGGGACATGGACTGCCGCAACTCGCAGTCCTTCATCAGACGGACGAATTTGACGCTCTTGTAATGCGAGCCTTGGTCGCTGTGGACCAGCGTTTCCGCCGTCAGCGAGATGCCGTGGTTCTCGATGAGGAAGTTCGCGGCCTCAAGGACGAAGTCCTCCTCCAACGATATGCTCAGCGTCCATGCGAGAATTTCCTTCGTGCAGGCATCGATGAATGTGCACATGTAGCAGCGAGGGGCTTTTCCGTTGATGATATAGGTTATGTCGGTGAGCAGCACCTTGCGTGGGCCGTGCGACTCGAACTCCCTGTTCAGTAGGTTGGGGGCGACTTGGGCGATTTCTATGGCCTTGGCCGCTCGGCGGTATGGGTTGGGCTTGCGTATCGGGCAGAAGAGTTGATACTTCTTCATAAGGCGACGTATCTTCTTGATGTTCATGTGGACTGGCGGCTCCATGTGGAGGAGGCGCATATAGATGCCGCGGGCACCCTTGTCGTAGCCCCTGAATCGGTAAGCCTTAACGATGATTGCGAAGTTTTCGCGATCCAGCGCCTCGCGCTGCCGGCGCAGGTCTTCCGTGTCGAGATAGTGATAGTATCCGGATCGCGACACCCCAGCAGTCTCGCACAGCCATGTGATGTTCAGTAGATTGTTGTCTTGCAAGGTCATTTCGCGGATAATGGCATACTTGGCGGATGCGGGAACGGTCATGATCCCGCCCCCTCCCGGCCTAAAGATACAATTTTTTTTAGAAATTCTATCTCTTGGTCTTTGTACGCAAGTTGTTGCTCAAGGTACTTTACTTTGACTTCGGGGTTCGCATAGTCCTTGATGTACGTCATGTACGTTTCGATGTCCCGAAACCCATTCCCGGAACGCACTTCATTCCGGAGCATTGTTTTCAGCCCGTTTACCCTGTTCTCGCCGAGTATGTCAGGGTCTATGCCAAGCTCGACGACCGCTTCGCGCGGAGCTTTCCCCAACATTATCAGTTGCCAGAACTTCTCCTTGAACTCCACCGAGAAATGGACAATGCTCGGGCTTACCTCCAACACGTATGGGCTTGCTTTGAGGTACTCCATCTCGCCTTCCGTGAACTTCTTCCTTGCCATCCAGTGTTCCTCCGTTTCAGATTGATATATTCTAATACCTTTCTGATCTGAAGTCAAAAACACCGTTTGTCCGATACTAAGGGTTCCGTGAAATCGGATTGTCCGATTGCATGGGTTTTTATGAAAACTGCCTGTCCGACGCTGAGGATTCCATAAAAACTGTCAGTCCGAAAACAAGGGTTTTGAAAACCGTTGCTGTCCATTCTATAGGGTACAGTTTAAACATTGATGAAGAGGGCAACAAAATTTTGGCATGGAGAAAGCCCGAACCTATTGCGGTTGC
>Ga0099364_10012528_pt1 | contig 11425 bp, 9 predicted proteins | sample TergutTh196P3_FD_73070 | JGI IMG/M metagenome (GOLD analysis project Ga0099364, IMG submission 73070) | Microcerotermes parvus P3 segment gut microbial communities from Pointe-Noire, Republic of the Congo - Th196 P3 | ecosystem: Host-associated > Arthropoda: Insects > Digestive system > Gut ...
AGAGTTGAAAGGTTATATAGAAAATCCGGCATATTATCTGCAGGACAATACAGAATCTGCCACTGCATTGGACTGTCTGATGATGACACATGGATGGCGAAGATACAATATTCCGGAAGTCGTCAAGGGCAATCCGGCCTGTCCTCAAATTCCGTATCAGGAAAGCATGGAAATATCCGGCAGGGTAAAAAGCCTGGCGCTGTCCAGACCGGTAACCGGCAGCGAAATACTGATCATGACAAAAGACGGAGATTTTGGATTGGCGACGTCGGACGGGAACGGTATTTTTACTTTGAAGGACTTTGAGTATCCCGACAGTACTTCCTATTTTATCCAGGCACTTGGACGCACAGGAAGTAACAGGGTTGAACTTGTACTGGATGAAGAAACGTTTCCTGCACTGATTTATGCCCCTCAAAGCCCCGTCACAGAAATACCGGTAATCGGAGAAGAAACGAAAGGCGAACCCGAACCCAATACTTTTATTGTGAAAGCCGAACAGCGCTTGCAGTATGACGATGCTATGCGGGTGATTCATTTAAGTGGGGTAGAGGTGACGGCGCCAAGGATTGAACGGAGAGATGAACCGCGGCTTCAGTATTGGGCAAATCTCAGTTCTGATGTGACCATACGACGAGAAGATGTTGAAAAAGCTGCCCCTCGGCTTGTTGCCAACTGGCTTCGCAATATTGCCGGAGTACATATATCATCTAGAGGGGCTATATCCATCAGAGGAGGCCCCCTCCCACTTGTTTTAATAGACGGAATGCCGTTCGACTGGCCTCCTATAGATGAATTTCTTTCTCCTTACGATTCTCCCTTGGAATCAGTCAGTGTGCATGATGTAGAAAGTATTGATGTTTTCAAAGGAGCTGATGCCGCTGCATTTGGCGTTCGCGGAGCAAGCGGTGTCATCAGTATCACCACCAGAAGAGGAATTGATGTTATCCGGGAGGTAGAAAAAATCCGTGAAAATCAGGTGTTTAATCAGACTGTTTACACTCCATTAGGCTATCAAAAACCGGTAGAATTTTATTCACCCAAATATGAAACACTGGAGGCAAAACATCTGACCATTCCTGACTACCGGACTACCATCTTCTGGAAACCCGACATTGTTATTTCCGAAGATGAAGGTGAGGCTGCTTTCGAATTTTATACATCCGATTTCTCGACGACCTATTCCGTTGTTATCGAAGGCATAACCGCCGATGGGCGCATCATCCGGCAGGTAGAAAAAATACGTGTAGAATGAGAATGAACAGTGGTCTAATGTAAAGCCTTCAGGCAACTTGATGACAAACGAGCCGCCTGCAATAGTCTCTATTGGAATGTTGACGGTTACGTCAAAGTTACCTTTGTTATCGTTGCCTGTCGGATTGTTATTATCAGGCGTAACTGTTGGAGTGAGTGTATAAGGATAATAAACTGTATAATGTGTTTCATACCAGCGAAGCGAAGTTTTTAAACTTCCGTTGTTTATCGCACAAGTCGTGAGTGTCCGTTGCACAACTCGCCATACCAATGGAAGTTTATTTTTCCGCTATCCCTCGTTTCTTAACGAGGGAGTGATGGTTTAGTGTTTGTAACTTCGTCATTTAGTACGTTGCAAACGTTACAGCCAATTTCCTCCCCGTTAAGAAACGAAGAGGAGCTTTGTGTCCGAAAACTGAAAACTAATTCGTATCTTTGCAGCATGATCAGCGAATTGCAAAAAAATATTATCATCAATACGATAATGCCGTTTCATCCCATTCGGATAGGCATTTTTGGCTCTGTGGTTCGTGGCGAACATACGGAAAACAGCGATATCGACATTCTTTATCAGTTGAAAGAAACGGTTGGTTTGTTTAATATTATACGAATAAAGGATAGTTTGGAAGAAAAACTGAATAAAAAAGTTGATTTGATTTCGGAAAAACACATCCATCCCGAACTGAAGCCATACATTATGAACGACTTGAAAATTATTTACAGTCGTTCAGACAATAAATAATCACCTGTTCACCACTTTCGACACCCAGCCGCTGCTTCCCCTGACAATTAAAATGCCCTGCGGAAGATGGGAGACAGGGATTGTATTCATTTCCGGCTGAATGGCTGTTTCATACAGGGTCTGACCCATGATGGAATAGACTGTAACTGTTTCAGACTGAACAGTCTGTATATACATTATATCCTGACTGATATATACGGCAGGCGTTAAAGTTTCAACTTTTCCGTTAGAAACATTGCCGTCTGAATAATAGAAAAGCCAATAGGAATCCAGTAACCATCCGTTAGCGGACTCACTGCCCCTGTACATACGCATTTCAACAGGCCTTCCCTGCTCATCAAATTCGGCTGTCTCTCTGGGATAACCATCTATTATTTCCAGCTTGCCGTCAGTATTCCACTGTTTTTCGAGAAGTGTCATGTAACCGTCCGCATTGTATTCATAGCGGGTTATTCTGATCAAACGTCCATAATTATATTCTTCTATTAAATCAGGATTGTTATTTTCATTGTATTTAATATGAAATTCAATATAATTATAAGTCCCGTTCAAGGGATTATCTGATATTAATTCCACTAAAATCAGGTTATCTTTATCATATACTGTATTGAATTTATAATTTTGTTCGCGAGCAGTATACCACCACCAAGCCGGACGCACTGAAGGATAGGCAAAATACTGACTCCCGTCTTCTTCATAAAATCGCACCTTTTGATAAGACAGGGCAAACCCATCCGAATCGTAAGAATCATCATCCAACTCCCAACTGCCATTACTCAAATAAGCAGAATATCTTTTGCGATTTTCTTTATCATAATAATTTGCAGAAGTTCGTTCTCCCGCAGAATTATAAAATTCTATACTGTCCGGCCAGAAATACCTGGTTTCGCCATTCGCTCTCAGTTCAATCTCATGCTGCTTCTGCAAAACCTGTTCTTCAACCATTCTTTCCACAGGCTTATTTTCCTGCGCCAATGCAGATACCATGTAAAAACATGCTATCCCAATACATACCAATTTTGTAAAATTCTTTTTCATTTAAATTCATTTTTATTATTAATTATTAATTACCGGAAGAGGCAGCCTCTCCTTACCGGAAGAGGCCGTCTATACTGTACAGTATAGGGCGTCTCTACTGTACAGTATAGGCTGTCTATACTGATCGGTATAGGACGTCTCTCGCGGTAAGGAGAGACCGCCTCTTCTGACTTAGGGTTGCGATACATACAGGTTTGTTTTCGAGCTGATGTAGCGCGGCGCTTTCAGGTTTGTTCCGGTCATAGAAAACAGTGTCTTGACTGTCAGCGAATACTGTCCCGGCGTCAGTTCCGGCAGTTGCAGGATGATTTTGGTCGGATCGTTGACGACGGGCGCGTCTTCCTGTTCGATGACCTGTTGGGTGTCGAGATTTGTCCAGGTGATGCAGTTTGCGACTGTTTCGCCTTCTTCGGGCACGATGCGGATTTTCTTTCCGGCGATGGTCACGGTCTTGCCGGGCGTTATTTCGCTGTTGCCTGCCGTATCCGTAGAATATAGTGTGAAAGAGGGATTGCCGAAGTGTGACTGCGGTCTGAAAACCGTAAAATATTTTATAATATTTATGTCCATTTGGATAGATTTTCTCAGCAAATATACAAAATGATTCCGGAAATGCACCGGATAAAGAAAAAAAAGAAGAAATATTTTTTATAAAGCAACCTTGTGTTATTGTCAAACTTTTATCGTATTTTTGTGGCGAAAAATCAACTGAAAAATGCTCAATTATGAGTTACGATTAATTGAATAATTGAAACTGTATAACTAACAACTGATAACTAACAACCGATGCTGCTGAAGATTTATCCGGAAAACCCGAATCACAAGGAGATTGACAAAGTGGTTAGCGTCTTGCGTGACGGAGGTCTTGTCATTTATCCGACCGATACGCTGTATGCGATTGGTTGCGATGCGTTGAATGTGCGTGCGGTTGAGAAGATTTGCCGGATCAAAGGTGTTGATCCCCGAAAAAGTAATCTTTCGATTATCTGCTATAATCTTTCCGGTGTCAGCGAGTATGCGAAGATCAATAATGCGACATTCAAACTGATGAAACAGCATCTGCCGGGTCCATTTACATTTATTCTCCCCACCTGCGGCGAACTGCCGAAGATTTACAAAGACCGCAGGGAGGTAGGAATCCGTATTCCCGACCATGCCATTGTACGTGAAATCGTACATACATTAGGAAATCCCGTCATGACCATGTCGATTCACGACAACGATGAACAGTCTGAATATGTGACAGACCCGGAATTAATTCATGAGAAGTATATGCAGCAGGTTGATATTGTTATTGATGGAGGATATGGTTCGATGGAAGCTTCTACGGTAGTGAACTGTATGTCGGACGAACATAAAATTGTCCGGCAAGGTAAAGGGATTTTACAGTTTGCATGATGTCCCTTACTTTTACGAATTATACGGTATTTCCCGTTTCAGACTTTCGCGGAGCGCGATCAGTGTTTCGGTTTCCGTAACGCCTGGAATTGCCTGTATTCTGCCATTGAGCAGTTCCATCAGGTGCTCATTATTTCGCGCATATAATTTGACCATCATTGTATAAGGACCGGTGGTGAAATTTACCTCCACAATTTCAGGGATCTTTGCAAACTCGGGCACCACGTCTTTATACATTGAGCCACGTTCTAATGTGACTCCAATATAGGCGCATGTATCATAACCCAAAATTTTCGGATTGACATGATAGCCTGATCCTAAAATCACATTCATCTCTATCATGCGCTGCACTCTTTGATGGATTGCTGCACGGGAAACGCCACATGCATCTGCTACATCTTTGAACGGGATCCGTGCGTTTTTAGAAATAATACTTAAAATTTGCCGGTCTAACCTGTCAATTTTTTCCATTCTTCATGTATGATTAATTTGTTCAGGTATCAAAAATACGCTTTTTTTTGTATTTTACAACATTTTGCAAAAAAAAACAGGCAATCATCTGTTTTTTGATTACCTGTTTATTGATAAGTGGGGCAGAATTATTTTTCGATGCTCAACAATTCCACTTCAAAGATAAGCATCATATTCGGTTTAATCACTTGACCGGCCCCTTGTGTTCCATAGCCCAATTCGGCAGGAATCCATGCAATACATGTTGAGCCTACCTGCAGCAATGGCAGTAACTCAGCCCATCCTCTGATGGCGTCGGATACGCCAATTGTAATGGGTCCGCCTCGCCTTTCAGAGCCGTCGAAAACAGTTCCGTCCAACAATACGCCTGTATAATTTACATTTACCATGTCTGTGGTGGTCGGTTTTTCGCCTTCCCCCTGTTTTACAATTTTATACTGCAGTCCGCTTTCTGTGGTGATAACGCCCTCTCTTGTTTTATTTTCAGCCATAAAACGTGCTTCTTCTTCTTTAGCTGTTTCCGCTTCTTTGACGGTAGCATCCATAATATAGGCTTGAAAGAAAGCCTGCGCTTCGTCCTCATCCATTATTAAAGACTCAATATCGCCCGTGATTGCACGAATGAATCCTTCGGCGACTGCATACATATTGGCTGCTCCTCCCGCTCCAGGAAAAGTTTTCATCTGTTCTCTCAGTCCTGAACCGAAATTAATCCCGATGGCATAACAGGCTGAATCGACTGCAGAATTGAGGGTTATCCCCGACAACATGTTTTGTTGAGCGGTAAGTGGAAGCGCTAAGGCAACACTCAGAATAAGTAAAAAACTGATTTTTTTCATGTTTTCAATCTTCTCCTTCAATACCTAATAATTCCAATTCAAAGACGAGGGTGCTGTTTGCCTTAATTAACTGACTGGCCTGTTGTGCTCCATAAGCCAGATCAGACGGAATCCAAAACATATATTTGGAACCTACTGGCATGATTTGCAATCCCTCAGTCCATCCTCTGATCACCTGCATCAAGCCAAATATCGCCGGTTCGCCCCCTAAAGAGCTTTCAAATTCAGTGCCGTCTAATAATCTCCCCGTATAATGCACAATGACTCTGTCTTCCATTGTAGGTTTTCTTCCGGTTCCTTCTGTGATTACCTTATACTGTAATCCGCTTTCCGTGGTGATAACACCTGCTTTTGTCTTATTTTCAGCCAAAAATGCTTCACCTTCTGCTCTTCCTTTTTCTGCGTCTCTCATCTCTGCTTCTGTTACAAAAGTTTGAATGAACATTTGAGCAAATTCAGGTGCCATCTTTACCGATGCTTCGTCTTTCATGGCAGCTGCAAATCCTGCAAGTAAAGCATCGTAATTTACATCATCACCTACACCGGGTAATGTTTTCACTCCCTCTCTAAAACTTGCTCCATTCATAACTCCAATAGCATACAAAGCGCTATCTACATCGGTTTTTAAGTTTACATTTGTATTAACTCCTTTTCCACATGAAGTAACAATCATGCCGATTGCTACCATAACCATTACAAATACACTTGTTTTTTTCATCTTTTTAATAATATAATTATGTGATACAATTTTCTGTTTGAATAAATTGCTTGCAAAGGTAATATTAATTCAGGATACATAACTATAAATGATCTGTTTTTTTTACAATTATTATATGATATGGTAAGTAATTTGATAGTTGCCGCTTTGTATTTCGTTCGGATTTGATCTATTATATTGATACGGCTTGCCGTCAATTGTATATTTATCGACATTTCCGGGCAACTCAAGCAATGCTGTACATCCGGGCGGAATGCTCAGATCCATACTAAGTATCTGATCCCTGATCTCCCAATCAACGACCACCCTGCCATAAGGCGTTTCTTTTGATGTCTTTGCCCAGGTAATTCCTTCGGGCGCCTGCGGGGCAATGATCACACGCCGGTATCCCGGAGAGTTTTCGTCGGGACGAATACCGCCTATCGCCTGGTAAAACCATGCGCCAATACCGTTGTAACAGTTGTGGATATGGCTTCTGGCTCCATTCCAATGCTCCCAGGTGGCAGTAGCTCCATTCTCGATCATATACAAGTAGCCTGGATATGTTTTCTTTTTTAACATGCCGTAAACCCAGTCTGCCGAATGACTGCGGATTGCCCATTCCGTCAAAACAGGGACTCCTACCAATCCGGTTGACAAATGTCCGTTTTTGTTTTGTTCCGTTTCTATAAATAAGGTTTGCTTCACTGCCGGGATAAGCGATTCGGGCGTCACCTGTGCCAGCATCGGATAGATAAGGTCAATCTGAGAACCGGTTGCATAGCTGTTCAGGGCGCTATCGAAAAAACGTTCCTGAATCAGTTTGCGGAGTTGTTCCTTTTGCCTGGCATAGAGCGTAGCATCCTCAGTTTTCCCCAGAAACAAGGCGATTTTCTCCATCGTAGCATAACATATACTGACAAAACAGTTATTGACTAAGTCGACAGAAGATTTGGCAGTCTGGTCTATCCCTTCGGGAGTAGCCCAATCGCCCAAATACCAGTTGCGGTAATCCGTGTTCGGCCACTGCGCAAGCAATCCATCCACCGTATATTTTTGCACATATTCGAGCCAGTGTTGCATCACCGGATAATAGGTTGTGATTAAACTTGCATCGCCGTAATTGATGTAAGTATCCCAGGAAGCGGTGATAATAAACCCACACCAATAGGGACCTCCGCCTGCGTTATACGGATTGGGAGCGGTATGCGGCATTCCTCCGTCTTCGCGGATACAATCAGCCCATGCCTGCATCCAGTTGGCATAAAGGGGCGACAGATCGAACATGGTTTGTGCTGTCTGCGTGGATGCGTTGCCATCGCCGCCATAGCCGAGACGTTCGATTTGTGGACAATCAACTAAATACCCCCCCAGACTCAGGCAACGCAATGTATACCGGATCAAATCATGGATGGCGTTCATCTCAGGGTCGGAGCATTGAAACGACGATGCTTCTTTAAAATCAGTATGAATCAGGCAGGCATGTATATCGTCAAGCGCTGGCTGAACCGGCAAGTTCGATATTTTGATATATCTGAACCCGTGATAATTGAAAATATTTTTGAATTGCTCCCTGTTTTTACCTGATGCAATATAACGGTCAATCTGTCCTTGATTAACCGGCAGACCTTCCACTAAGTGATCACAATATTCCAGGACAATTTCCTGTCCTTCCTTTAAAACAGGAAAGGTAATCTCAATCTGACCCGTCAATCCTTTTCCCATGTCCACGAGCCAGCAATCATTCTCTAACGGGCTTATTTTTAACGGTTTCAATTCCTCCTGGATCCGATTGGGTTCGGTCATTCTCGGCGAGACAGTATGTGCAGGGACATCCACCGTTTGCACCGCTCCCCATGAGACGGCATCCAGAGTAGAAGCGGTAAAGTCATCCAATAACATACCGGCATCAACATGTTCCCCGCCAAACCGGTGTGGTCGCCAGTTGCCGATTCCCATATATCCGCTCTCCCTGCAAAGCCATGAAGCATCGGAAGCGAAAAGTTGTTCCCAATTGCCACTCCTCAGTGCTTCCATTTGTGCTTTTACTAATGGACCCTGGTAGACGACGCCCGGTAACCCGGGTTGATACCAGCCACGTCCTAACCATATTATCAGGTCGTTTCGCCCCTGCCTGATGTAGTTCGAAACATCATAAGTCACCACCTGCGACCGCTTATTGAATTGAGTGACGGAAGGCGACAACACATCTTTACCTACTTTTGAGCCGTTGATGTAGACCTCGTGATATCCTAATGAATTGATATGCAGATGCATTGTGTGGAATGGACTGTCTATATCGAATTGCTTGCGGAGCAACGGATTTTCAGGATTACCTGCTTCGTAGGGTAATCCGATATAAGAAGCTGCCCAATCGGTTGGCTCCAGTAATCCTATACTAAAGGATGATATGTTACTCCATACAGGCTGTTGGCTTTTTTCATCCCATACGCCGACTTTCCAATAAGCGCGCGAACGCGCCCGTAATTCCTTCCCTTGGTAAGGGACCATAATCGAATGAGCCGATTTGACTTTACCCGAATTCCACAAATCGGCTTTTCCTTTTTCCAGCAACAGACTATCTGTGGCAACTAATATCTTGTATGCCTTTTGTGTCGTGCCATTCCGGTCGGACGACTGTTTCCAGCTAAAACGCGGGGTCGTTGTATCAATGCCTAAAGGATCAGTCAGATTTTCACAGCGTAAATCATAAACCTGAAGATAATCCGGAGCGCTGCAACTGACGCCGATAATTAGTACTACAGTAAAAGTGATAATTTTACGTCTCATAATAGGTGTTTTATTGAATTGTTAGGTAAGAATGAAAAAAGAGGCTGTATTCCGATGTCTCCAGCCTCTTTTTATACACATTGTTTTATTTATTCTTCCTGATTTTCAGTACCGGACTTTACTTCCGGTTCTTCAAGTTCTATTTTTTCTTCCGATCCCTCGGTTTCTGTTTTTACATCCGGCTCTTCAGCCACTACTTGAACTTCCGGTAATACTGCCTCTGTTATTACTTCAGGTTCTGTCGTATCAGGTTTTTCGGCTGTTTCAACGATCTCTGCTTGTTCTGCAGGTTTTTCATTTTCAACCTTTTCTGTTTTCGGTTTTTTTACCTCCGATTTTGCGCCCTGTTTCTCTGTTTTTCCTTTTTTCGATTTGGCGTTTGCCATCTTCTCTTTCAAAGCAACCAATTCTTCAATATCGCCTAAGGTAGTTTTTTCAATGCCGGAACTTTGGGTTTCAGCCGTATCTTGTTTGCCTGATCCTTTCCCGCCTCTTTTTTCACCACCTTCTTTCGCTTTTGCACTTTTCTGTTCGTCTTCGAAAACACGGCTATGCGAAACAATGATTCGTTTGGCTTCTTTATTGAATTCAATCACTTTGAATGATAGTTTTTCATCCGCTTTAACAGCGGAACCGTCTTCCTTCACCAAATGTTTGGGCGTTGCAAAACCTTCAACACCATAAGGTAATGAAATGACAGCGCCTTTATCCAACATTTCAATAACAGTACCTTCATGAATGGAGCCGACCATAAAAAGCGTTTCGAACACATCCCATGGATTCTCTTCCAGTTGTTTGTGTCCCAGACTTAAACGGCGATTTTCCTTGTCTATTTCCAGCACTTGTACTTCTATTTCAGCGCCTATATGCGTAAATTCGCTTGGATGTTTGATCTTTTTTGTCCACGACAGGTCTGAAATATGGATCAAGCCGTCTACTCCTTCTTCGATTTCAACGAATACGCCGAAATTCGTAAAGTTACGTACTTTTGCCATATGTTTTGAGCCTGTATAGAATTTCCCTTCAATGTTTTCCCAAGGATCGGTTTTCAGTTGTTTAACGCCTAATGACATTTTCCGTTCATCACGATCCAATGTTAAGATGACAGCTTCCACTTCATCACCAGTTTTCATAAAGTCTTGTGCACTGCGCAAATGCTGTGTCCAACTCATTTCGGATACATGAATCAAACCTTCGACGCCGGTGGTTATTTCGATAAATGCTCCATAGTCAGCCATGACAACTACTTTTCCTTTCACCTTATCTCCAACCTTCATGTCGGGATCCAAAGCATCCCATGGATGTGGAGTAAGTTGTTTCAGTCCGAGGGCGATACGTTTCTTTTCATCATCGAAATCTAAAATCACCACATTGACTTTTTCGTCGAGTTGTACGATTTCTTCCGGATGGGTAACGCGTCCCCATGAAAGGTCAGTGATATGAATTAAACCGTCAACGCCTCCTAAGTCAATAAAGACTCCGTAAGAGGTAATATTCTTGACGATACCTTCCAATACTTGTCCTTTTTCCAATCTGGAAATAATTTCTTTCTTCTGTAGTTCAAGCTCTGCTTCGATCAGCGCTTTATGCGATACAACGACATTCTTGTAATCGTGATTGATTTTCACAATCTTGAATTCCATCGTTTTACCGACAAATACATCATAGTCGCGAATCGGTTTTACATCAATTTGCGAGCCGGGCAAAAATGCTTCGACACCAAATACGTCGACAATCATACCACCTTTTGTTCGGCATTTCACGTAACCCTTAATAATTTCATCTTTTTCAAGCGCTTCGTTTACACGATCCCACGAACGGGAGGCGCGCGCTTTTTTGTGTGATAAGATGAGTTGTCCTTTTTTGTCTTCCTGATTTTCGATGAATACTTCTACCTGATCGCCTATTTTCAAATCAGGATCATATCGAAATTCAGACATGGGTACCACCCCGTCTGATTTAAAGCCAATATTTACAACTACTTCGCGTTTGTTCAATGATGTGACGGTACCTTTGACCACTTCTTTGTCTTTCATGGTGTTCAGGGTTTCGTCGTACGTTTTTACAAGATCATCTTTTGTTTGCTCGTTATAGGTTTCTCCTTTATCAAGAGAATCCCAATCAAAGTCTTCGAGTGGAACAATGTTTTTTAAATTTTCCATGTTAAAATGTTAATGCTCCGTTTTTTTAATTAAA
>Ga0099364_10012529_pt1 | contig 11424 bp, 8 predicted proteins | sample TergutTh196P3_FD_73070 | JGI IMG/M metagenome (GOLD analysis project Ga0099364, IMG submission 73070) | Microcerotermes parvus P3 segment gut microbial communities from Pointe-Noire, Republic of the Congo - Th196 P3 | ecosystem: Host-associated > Arthropoda: Insects > Digestive system > Gut ...
GTTTTCGGATTTTGTACAAAAGGCGAAGGATTTCTTCCGCTGTCGGACAAAGTTCAAGAAAGAATTACGCACGCGACTCGCCGAAAATTTTCAAACGTTTTGACAATTCTCAATGGCGTTCGGTATATTCCAATGGTCAGCGTGAAGATTTTGAGTCAAGGGAGTTGTTCGATATTTACAAGGAATACAAATACCGTCTGATTGCGTCGGGGCAATTGCAAAAGCCTACTATTGATGAAACACTGTCTCGCGAACTTAATGCCCTGCACGATGCGGAGCAGTTTGTTGAGCCGAAACATTTCACCTGTTGGCTAGAAGAATCGCTGAACGATACACAACGAGGACTACTCTTCCTTGAAGCGGAACGCGGTCTCGGTAAAAGCGTGTTCTGTCGGGCGTTGTATCCGATTCGAGGAGAAAAAAGCATTGAATTTCCTGATGTTGCTGTGCGGTGTTTTTATGCGAATCGGTCGCAATTTTTTCATAAGTTACCAGATTTTCTCAATTCATTAAAATCATGCATGAATACCAATAACAGGGGAGAAAATCAGCACTTTACAGAATTTGATATACCCTCGCTCGTTGCTACTCCCCGGCAAGAAGGGGCTGACCTTCTTGCTTTCCGCAAAAAAGAGATGGCTGAGTTCCTGAATAGATACCGTGAAATCTATGAGAAACTCGGTTACGGTAACAAAATCATACTGGTCATCGACGGTTTAGACGAACTCCTCGTTCGCTCCGAAACATCTGATGTCGAACCGCATCTTGCCAGCAACCGGATTTTCAATTACATTCCCGATACCGAAATGCTCGACGAAGGGGTGTATATTCTCGTAACCTCTCGTCCTGTAACCGAATTAAAAGTTGAATCAGCGGTGCATGATGAATTGTCCGCCCTGTGGAACCGTGCTGACATAAAACGTGAGTTTCTGTCGACAGATGAAGGAAATATCAACTTGTTAAAAACTTATCTCCAAATAAAAAACGTGAAACCCAAAAAACATGCGGAATTCTTCGAGCAAGCGAATCACCGAATTCTCCATTTGCGGCTTCTAGCACTCTTAGACAGAGAGCGTTTTGATCAAATGCAAGGGGTAATCAATGTTGAAAAACTAATCGAGTATTTCTTTGAAAAGTTGTCGCTTGAACTGCCGAAAATTCTGGCGGAGCAGTGCCATCGTATGCTCTTGTCAATCGCCAACGCTCCCGAACCGATAACGTTTGAGGAACTCCTCTATCTGATTGATGAGCCGTTCTTGTCGTATCGGTTTCTTTATCTGTTGAATAAGATAAATGTCTTTTTGGTATACGAACGTGATCCCCATCGGAATTCTTCGTTGATTTCCATTGCCAATAAAGCCTGGGCTGACGTGTTTCGCAGAGACGAAGAATCCCTTGCATTACGGCGTGAATGGGTCGACAAAGCCTGCCGAATCGATCCCAAACTTGACGATTTGACCGACGCAGAATTGTTGGTGCTGGCTTCGCTTTATGATAATTCGGACGAGTTTAACAACTTTTGTGATGGTTACTCAGCGAATGACGTGGTTAAATGGATGATACCGTGGGTGACGAAAGACTTTCTACAGAATGAAAGATCATATATTTATCGACGGAAACGAGTCGAAAAAACAATGCAAAATCTCTTCATGCTTTGCGAAGAGATAAGGCAAGCGAACCCTGACGTTGCGCATTTCCAACAATACTCGGCTCATATATTGGATCGATGGGGCGAATACTTAATTGACGGGTTAGATGAACCAGAAAGAGCACTGGACATTCTAACGAGAGCAAGAGAAGGATACGAGTTACTTCGTGAGAAAATTTCTGATAGTGAAGCAGGAAGAGTCTGTGTACGAGACTCGCTCACTTTTTTCGAATTTTGTGAATTGGAACTCAGAAAAGTTTATTTTTCTCTGCATAAGGTGTATCGTAGACTTGGAAGAGAATCCGAGGCTGCCTCGGTTTGGGAAAAGGCATGGGAATTTTTCTGCAAAAAAAATCATGTGGCTTATTATGCGTCTCTTCCGCCAGAGTACAAAAGTCTCGTCCACGATATTCATGATGCGCTCTGTAAAAAACTTCAGGATTCTGGAAAACATCTTGAAGCAATTCAAGGGTTTTCAAAATCAGTACAGTTGCGAGAGAAACTTTCACATGAGTGCTCGTTGTTGGGATGTAAACCTTCATTGCTGGAGGAGAGCAAAATCGGAGATGTGTACGCGAGTCGCGGATACTCAAACGCTGAGTTGAATTTTCTGGACAAGGCATTGGAAGATTGCAATAAAGCAATCGATATACAACAAAGGTTCAAAGATAAAGATCATGATTTCATTCGGCACAATTTGGCTTCAGCACTTTGGGCACGTGCGCACTCTCTTCGTGCTTCTGGCAAAGAGATTGAGGCACTTGATGACGCAAATTCGGCTATTGAAATAATTGAAAAACTACAAGCCAAAGGGAAGAATATTGATCCCTTGAAACTTGCAGAATTCTATAAGGGGAGAGGAATGATGTGGACAATCGCTTATCAGGATGATACAAAATCCGCTGTTGATTTTTCCAAGTCAATCAAAATTTACGAAAGGTTGCATTCCGAGGGGAAGCTAGATGTACTAGAACTTCTTGAGGAAACCCTTGCGTACAGAGACGAAGCGTTATTTATGGAATACGTGACAGATACGCCTATCAGCCAAATAGACCAAGATTATTTTTACAAAAAGCTGGCACAACGTAGTGGAGTTATTGATATGATTGACCAGGAAATTGAAAAAGGTGCTGTAGATGAGGTTACTGCCAGACGATCCCAGGCGAACAACTCCATAACCCAGGCAGATGAACGTCGAATTGCTGGTCAATACGAAGAGGCTCTGAAAATCACCACTGAAAGCATTGAGCGTCTCGAAGAAATCGCGAATTTGGGAGATAGTGAAAGAGACTGCCGTGGAGATATATACTTGGCAATGGCATACTTCAAACGAGCATGTATTTACTATCATGATAAAAAACATTATGCAAGAGCCCGTCCTGACCTTGAAAAAGCCACGGACATCATGACGACATTGTATAGGCAAGGCAAACTGAGTAGGAATGTAGTTGCCCTCTATAGGCAAGCTTTGGAAATGCTCTCAGACTGTTATCGCCGTGAGAAGAAGCGGAAGAAGGCACAGGGAGTCAACGAGATTATTGAAAATCTTCGATTTAAGTTTGATTCTAACAATAAAGGAGAAATATCATGAAGCGACGAGATTTTCTAAAATTGGGAGTCGGCTCGGTTGCCGTAGCAACGGTAGTCGCCAACGAAGCGGCAAGCAAAACAGCCGCTCCTACTCCAAGTGCTGAACCATTGATAGCCGAACCCGCGGCTGTCAAATCGGTAATTGCCGAACCGCCTGCCGACCATGACTGGTCGGTAGAGTTTAATTCGGTAACAGCCCAGATCACGAAGGATACTTACGATTCCTTCTTCAATGATGGGCAGCAAAACCACACGCCCGAAAACTTTCTCGATTATCTGTTATCGGGAACGAGTGTGCCTCATTGTGAAAGAGTGAGCGGCATGAAATGCGGCGACAACCAAGAAATCATGCGGGTAACACTTACCGGCGTAGTGTTTGCGAGCAATACCGGGCACTGTCCTGTGAATTTCTTTTCAGGATACGAACACGCCCGGTTTTGCTTGTCCAGTCCTAACTCGAAGAGCGGAACTCACCTGACGTTTTCGGAAAGGATTGCTTGAAGATAAACAGAAACGACTTACCACGAGGAAAGGAGAAACAATGGATAAATTTGGCAATGGACTTTATGGTGCAACCATCGGCGACATTTGCGGTTCGATCTATGAACGGTATAACCGCAAAACAGATCGACCGGAAGAAATCGAATTGGTGAGACCGGACTGCCTGTTTACTGATGACACCGTTTTAACAGCGGCTATCGCGGCGGCACTACTGAAAGACCGAAATTACGGTGCCGCATTGTATGAATGGGCTAACAAGTATCCTACGATTGGATATGCAGGAATGTTCTATGAGTGGTTTCATTCCGAAAATCCTCAACCCTACAACAGTTGGGGGAACGGCTCGGCAATGCGGGTGAGCCCGATTGGATGGTACTTTGATGATGAGGATCTGGTTTTAGCAGAAGCAAAACTCTCTGCTGAACCGACGCACAATCATCCCGAAGGAATTAAGGGGGCACAAGCGGTGGCTTTGGCAATTTTACTGGCTCGGCAAGGACAAGAGAAAAAACTGATTCAGTCAACTATTCAGGAGCGGTTTGAGTATGACCTCAACCGCACATTAGCCGAGATTCGCCCGAATTACAAGTGCGATCTGGCATGTATATCATGTCAAGGTTCTGTTCCAGAGGCGATCATTGCATTTTTGGAAAGTCATGATTTCGTGTCGGCAATCCAGAATGCCATCTCGATAGGCGGAGACTCGGACACGATTGCCTGTATCACCGGCAGTATCGCCGAAGCGTATTACGATGAAATTCCAGAAAACCTGAAAGCATTTGCTCAGAGTAAATTACCGGAAGATATTAGGGAAGCACTTGGCATCGTATCGTAACTTCAAACAAAGGCACGAAGAAAACAACAACTAACATTCATCATTTCATGACAAACATCAACACGAACGAATTGCCTGACAAGAATGACGTTGCCCAGCGGCATTACGATCTTGCTATGCGCTATCACAACGGGGATGGTGTGCCGCTGGATTGCAAGGAGGCGCTCAAAAATCTGCTGATAGCGGGTGAGGCAGGACACGTCGGGGCACAGTACCAACTGGGGGAGTATTATAGCGAAGGCTACGGCGACACTGAAATTGACATGCCGCTAGCCCTGCGCTGGTATGAGAAAGCCGCCGCACAGGGAAATGGCGATGCACAAGCCAGTCTAGGCTCTTGCTATATGGAGGGAGACGGCGTTGAAAAAAATATCAACAAGGGACTGCAACTCCTTCAGAGCGGCATGGAAAAGGGAAGCGTTCTTGGACTTACTTTTTGGGCGACAGAACTGTTATCGGGAAGATTTGTACATCAGAATTCAGAAGAGGCAATCCGATTGCTCCATATTGCGATTGAGAAAGGAGGCGAAGACGTTGGTCTGGCACAGTTTGGGTTGGGCATCTCCTATCAAATGGGGCATGGAGTCGAGCAGAATCTTGATAAGGCGGCGGAATTACTTACTGCGGCTACGGAAAAAATGACAATCGGAGCCCAAAAGGGAAACCGTAGCAAACAGAGTGCGCTTGGCATAAGTTATCTCAACGGATTGGGAGTGCCGGAAGATGCCGCCGAAGCGGTCAAATGGTTCCGCCTTGCCGCCGACAGAGGAGACGCAATATCTCAGGTGGAACTTGGACAATGTTATCTCGGCGGAACGGGAGTTTCAGAGGATCCCACCGAGGCTTTCAAGTGGTTTCAGAAAGCCGCCCTTCAAGGAAAAGACGATGGACAGTTCTGGTTGGGACTTTGTTATCTTAGCGGTATCGGCATCTCAGAAGATTTTACCGAAGCCGCCAGATGGTTTCTAGCATCCGCCGAACAGGGCAATGCCGCCGCACAACTTCATTTAGGGCGTTGTTATCTCAATGGTATAGGTGTTTCAGAAGACATCACCGAAGCGGTTATATGGTTCTACAAAGCCGCCGAGCAAGGGGACGCGGAATCACAAGTGTCGATGGGATTCGCTTATCTCGGTGGTTCTGGTGTTTCTCAAGATGAGCACGAAGCCGCCGAATGGTTCTTCCGCGCCGCAGAACAAGGAGATCCAAACGGGCAGGTTCAACTGGGATATTGTTACCTCAATGGCACCGGAGTTTCGCAGAATCCTTCCGAAGCCTTCCAATGGTTCAATAAAGCCGCCGAGCAAGGACACGCCGAAGGAGAGAACGTGCTCGGTCTGTGCTACCTGAACGGCAACGGTGTGATGCAAAACAACATGCGGGGAGTCATGTGGTGCCGCAAGGCAGCGGAACAAGGATTCGCCCCCGCACAAAATAACATGGCTTATTTCTGTTCCGAAGGAATAGGGGGCTCCAAAAATATGCAAGATGCAGTTTCATGGTGGCGGTTGGCAGCCGACCAAGGCGATGCTGATGCCCAATACATGCTCGGAATATGCTACATGGAAGGAACGGGTGTTCCTAAAAATCCAGCCGAGGCAAATAAATGGATTCGTCTTGCCGCCGAACAAGGACATGAGAATGCGTTGGAAACGTTGAAATCATAATAGCAAGTACCTTTATCACTTCCGATTAACTTTTTACCCATGTCCCCTTTAACCCCATATCCAACACCAGTACATCTGACATGTCCACACTGTGGGCAAAGATATTCCCACGACACGATGTTAAGCGGTAATACATGCTATGCAACCTTTTATTCCGACAGGTGTTTCGATGCCTCGATGTGGTACGAGGAAGTAGTCATCATTCAATGTTTCCGATGTAAACGCTTTGTTTGGGTCAGGAACATGAAAGAATACGTACCACAACGCGGAATCCGCCGATTCATGCTGGAGTTTGTCGATTTCCTTTGTCTTGGGCTATCGGTGTTTGTTCCAAAGACAAAGCCGCTTACTCTTCAAAAATTAGTGGAGGCTCTTGCGTCAAATGTAGCCGAAGACAGGGCGGACGAACGGTACTTGCGGTTTTCTCTCTGGCATCTTTTCAATGATCGCGTCCGAAATAAGTGGTTTGAATTCAAGAGAACACCGGAAGCAAAGGCGTTAAAATTATGGAAGAACGAAGAGGAAAAAAGGCTTTGGAATGAAAATCTGAGGTCGCTTTTTGACCTGTTGGATGTTTCCGAAGCAAATGACCGATTGGTTCAAGCGGAAATATGTCGTGAGCAAGGAGAGTTTGACCGGGCAGTGGAAATTTTGGACGGAATTACTGCTACTCCTGAATACAGAACAGAAGTGCGGATACGGGCGCGGGCGATCCGCCGACGTTGTCAGGACCACGATCCATTTGTTTTTGTAACTGATGGTACAGAATCGTCAATTGGTCATAGCATTTTGGCGTTGGTTGCTATTGTGATTTTTCTGGTTGTGTGTCTGTGGACTTTTGAGCCAACATTCGATTTTTTTAACTGGCTTTTTGGAAACGAAATATAATGTTAAACACAGAAGAAAAAAGGGAACTTGTAACGATACCCGTAAATGACGAGTCGTTTCATGATGCGATTGATTTCCTTGATTTCCTGCCGGAAGACGAAGACGGCGAGAAGGAAAAGGGGGCAAGAACCGTGTTTTCTGTCATCAAGGAACTGCTTTGGGGGCTGTTGTGTCTCTGTATTTTCGGTGCTCTTTGTGGATTTTTCCTTGGCTGTTTTGCCAGTGGTTTTTTAGCGATTCTCAACTTAATTTTCAATGCGATTGTCGGTCTATTCAATTTAATCGGTAATTTTTTCGGGTGGATTTTTGGCTGGTAAGGTAGGAGGTGCAATAGACTTATTGAGGCAAAACTGCTAAAATCGTGGCATATAGAACTGCATCAGTATAGAGACTCCTAACAGCAAGGAAAAACTTGTAAAGAAAGACAAAAAACACAAAAGAAAAATGACAACAACTCCTCCTACACTTTACGTTGATATTCAAAAAGCCGAGCCGCTTTTACGTGACGAACTCATTCGCCGTCAGCAATCGCTCCTGCCCGAACTGGAAAGTAAGAAAGTCGATTCGTGGGAAACCCTTGAAAAACAAGACCCCGATACCGCAGCGAGACTGTGGGATCAACTTCAAAGGGGTAGGATACTTTACAACTTGGAAATGCTTCAATACTTCGAATCGCCATACGACGGCATGTCGCCGAAAGAGTATGCCATGAATTTTTATAATAAAATGTTGTTTCGAGTCTATAACTGCCACACACGAGCCATCGAAGGGGACATCGAAAGTATTTTTCGTTTGAGTGAGTATTACTTATCGCCGGACGATGGGGTTCCCGCCGACCCCTATCTGTCCTTTCGTCTCCTCCGTTTCGCGGCAGAACAGGGGCATGCGTCTGCCTATCCTATTCTCGGTAAATTTTACGCATACGGAACGGGAACGTCTAGAAATCCCGAAGAGGCAGTACGTTGGTTTCTTCAAACTGATTACAGTCGGGATGTGGACATTTTGGAAATTATGGCTTGGGCTTATCATTCAGGCACCGGCGTACCCAAAGACGAGTCAAAGGCGTATGATCATTGGGTTGATGCCGCCATAGGAGGTCATACCAATGGTGTTCGTTTCTTGCAGGCTGCCGCCGACGCAGGACATGCCAAAGGACAATTCTATCTCGGTCTTTCTTATCAACAGGGGATAGGTACGCCGATGGACATTCCAAAGGCAATACAATTATTTCATCTGTCCGCCGAACAAAGTTATGTTGACGCACAATGCCGGCTAGGTATTTTGTACAGTGAAGGAGAATCAGGCATTGAGAGAGACCCGGAGGTTGCTGTTCAATGGCTCAAACTTGCCGCTGCTCAAAATGATACTATCGCAAGAAGCCGGCTCGGTTTTTGTCTTGTTGCCGGTGATGGCATACAACAAAATAAAGACGAAGCCGCCCGAATATGGAAAGAACTTACGCAAGAAACTCCTGAAAACCCCAAAGGTATCCCGGAAATACAATATGCTCTGGGCATGCTTCTGACCGATAAGGAATATACCGGATACAATCCCAAAGAAGGTGTCAAATGGATACGAAAATCCGCCGAACAAAATAATGCAATGGCTCAATCCGCATTGGGCATGATGTATTGCGAAGGGTACGATGATCTCATTAAACAAAACTGGAAAGAAGCCCGAACGTGGCTACGCAAGGCGGCTAAACAGGGGATTCACGAAGCGCAATATTATCTCGGCGACATCTACTTCAATGGAAATGATGTTCCCGAAGATCGCAAGGAGGCTTTCAAATGGTACAAACAATCGGCGGAAGGAGGTTACGTTCCTGCTCAACAAAAAGCCGCCCATTGTTATTTGAACGGAATCGGAACACGAAAGAATGACGCGGAAGGGTATCTTATGCTGACATGGCTTGCTTTATGGGGAGATGAAGAAGCGTGGACATTGTTGCAAAGTGCGGCTGCATCGGGCAATTCCGCTGCCGAGTATGGAATGTTCCTCTATTATCGTGATAAAAATGACATGGACACGGGGTTTCCTTGGTTAGAAAAAGCCGCCGAACAGGGACAGGCCCAAGCCCTCTGTGCGATGGGTTTTCATTACTGGAATGAAGGGGACAACGAGAAAAAACTCCACTATTTTCGACTCGCAGCCGAAAAAGGAGATGCCGAAGGGCAAGTACAACTCGCTCTGTGGCTGGAAACATTTGATGACAAGAAAGCACCGCAGAATGAGGAAGCGGTCAAATGGATGAAAGCGGCAATCGATCAAGGACATGCCAAAGCGAATTATCACATGGGTAACTTTTACCGTACAGGAATTTGGATAGATGCAGACGGTCAAAAGGCGTTCGAATATTATTCCAAAGCCGCCGAACTTGGTGTTTCCGATGGTGTAGACCGGCTCGGAGAATGTTACAGGTTTGGTACAGGAGTACCTGTGGATGATCACACCGCCTTTTTATATTTCCAACGTGCTGCTCAAATGGGCAATCCCAAAGGTCTGTGCAATTTAGGTCTCTGTTATTTGAATGGCAGGGGTTGTCCACAAGATACAGAACTTGCGTTTACTTGGATTACCGCGGCAATTGATACAGGTGATCCAGTTATTTACCAAATGCTACAATATGAAGGAGTGGACATAGAAAAATTGAGCAGTGGTTACAAACAATTCCGGCAACATCAGGCTGCTATGAAGGGAGAAAGGTTTTCTGGAGAGAATTTTGACCGGCTTTTCGATGCCACGAATAAGTCTATCCAGCCTATGCCGCCGGAGGGGAAAGAGCAATGAAAATGTTGACTCCCAAAGCACTTATAACGTTTTACGATTAAGGAACAAAAAATGAACACAAACGAAATAAGCGAAATAAGCGAAATAAGCGAATCGCCGACGACAGCGTTCGATATACGTCCGCACAACATCTTCTACATGTTTTTTTCGCTGCTTCTACCCGGCTTGGGGCAACTGCTCCAAAAGCGGGTCGGAGCGGCGCCGGTTTTTTCATGTTCTTCTTCTTCTTGTGCGGTTTTCTGCTGATATGCCTTGCAAGTACGCTCTACACTGTACCCTTTTTCCGACCATTTCATCTTATTCTCGTCTTCGTTACCGGCATATTCTATGGTCTGTTTTTGCTGACCATTTTTTGGTCGGTATCCGATGCTACCACCCTGAACCCAGAGGATCATTGGTCGCCTTGTCTTATTGAACTCATCGTTATTTTTCTCATAACCATCATGGTCGTAGGCCTCTTTATACCTCCGCTGGGAATCGGTAGTCGCGAAGCGGCAAGACGTATGCAATGCTCTAATAACATGAAACAGATCATGCTTGCCTTTAACAGTTATCTCGAAGAGCATGGTCATTATCCGCCTGCTTATACGGTTGATGAAGAGGGAAAACCGCTACACAGTTGGCGGGTTTTGATCCTGCCTTATATCGAACAAACTGCGCTGTACGAAAAAATCCGATTGGACGAGCCGTGGGACAGCGAACATAACCGGCAGTTTCATCGGAAAACGCCGAATATTTTTCAGTGTCCGAGTCATCGACAACTCGTTCATGGCGATGATGCATCGGTGCTAGAAGCGCGAGGCGGAAGTTTTTATTCGGTTGTTCACGGAGAGGAGACGGCATTTTTTTCTTCGCAACCGAGACGACTGACCGAGACGACTTCACTATCGGAAACCATTTTTTTAGTGGAGCGTCGTGTGCCCGTTCACTGGATGGATCCGTCGCGTGAAATGTCCTTTGAAACCGCCATTCAAGGCGTACATAACGATGCGATGGGTATTAGCAGTTATCATCCGAGGGGTGGTGCCCACGTTGTTTTTGGCGACGGTAGCGTCCGCTTTCTTCCCAGCAACACCGACAGTGTGTTATTGCGAAAAGCGTTGAGGCTGCAAGAGGAAAAATGAAACAGTGTCTCAAGGGTGTGTAAAACTTTTTGGGAATTGTTAGAATGTTGGCGATAAACGGCACGAAATTGTACTTTGCGAACCTTGCGCTCCTTTGCGTCTTTGCGGTTAAAAAATCTAACCGCAAGGGGCGCAAGGTTTATGCAAAGGACGCAAGGGAAAAACGTCCAACTTCTCCCCAAATTTGGTTTCGTTCCCTCTTCTCCATCGTGTACAATAGAGGTAAGGTCAAACAACCACCTCCACGATGCCCGACATACCAAACCTCTCCCCCATCGGCTCTCTCGTTCGCCCCGGTGCTTTATCATCAAACTGGCACAATACCCCCGCCACCGGTCTCCAAAAACATGATCCGCTCCTGTACCGTGAACTCTGCGGTCG
>Ga0099364_10012530_pt1 | contig 11423 bp, 8 predicted proteins | sample TergutTh196P3_FD_73070 | JGI IMG/M metagenome (GOLD analysis project Ga0099364, IMG submission 73070) | Microcerotermes parvus P3 segment gut microbial communities from Pointe-Noire, Republic of the Congo - Th196 P3 | ecosystem: Host-associated > Arthropoda: Insects > Digestive system > Gut ...
ATGCGGCACGTAAAATCCTTGAAAGGCACAAGCATTACTGCGGATTTTCCGCACCACCTGACGGCAAAAATCCTCGGCATTTAAGTCCAGTTATTTCGTATACGCAGCACTAGTATTCCATTCTTGAAATACTAGTAACGTTCTGAACAGCTACAATAATTATTTTTTAAAAACTATTGCAATTTACGCAAGACTGTGTTATATTGTTGATTATCAAATATTATTTGCGATAAACAAATAATTCAATAGAGGGGGTGTGCATGATGATAATGACGCAATCAACCAGAATCGAGACCATATTGCCTTTTTATTTAAAGGGAACAACTGTCAAAATCCCCGAAAGCCGCGTTAGGATTGGCGCCAAAGCATATCCTGCCCCTTGTGTCATTGATGCTATTAACTATATGTACCCGAATCTATATGGGCGCGTTTATTGTGAAGGGCCGCCGTGTGAAGCTATTGACACAGTTGAGCTAATTCAGCACATCAGAGAGTATATGAGGCGCGTTTCTAAGGATGTGACCTACGATATGAGTTATGCAGATGATGCGTTAAGCTTCAATGATGCATGCACGATTAGGTGGCTGCATGGAGGTTCATCAAGTTTTACTCTATTAATGAGGAACGAATCAGGTCTTTTCGTGCGGAAAGTGGCCGTTCGTTCAGGCGTAGAAGGAAACGGTTCAGAAAAGCTTATCCGCGAACACAGTTATGTGCAAAATACCCATCTTGCGGAATACTACCTTCCTGTTTCCGAGTTGACCATTGACAATGGCTTGAACATGGTTTACTGCGACATGCCATTTTATGAAGGCGGGGATATGGCGGCGGCGCTAATAAATGGCTTTGATACTGATATCCTGTTCAGTTTTCTTGAAACGTTGTTTACGTCCGGTTTTTGTGGCAGTTACAAATCCCTGGCAATAAGCGAATCCCGAAACAGTTTCTATAGCAACTACACCCATAGATTTGAAAACCGGATTAACCCTATCTTAGATCACATTGAGTTTAAATCGTTGCTAAAAAAGGGAAGCATCCATATAAACGGAAAAAGGTACGCTAATCCTGCAATAATCATGAGAGAGATATCAACTTCGCCGGGTTTATTTGAAATCTTCAAGCAGAGAGTTTCTGTGCCATGCATTCATGGGGATTTAACCTTGCTCAATATGGTTGCCAATGATAAAAACGACATAAAACTAATTGACCCTCGGGGGTACGCAGGGGGCTTTGACCCTCTGTATGACCTTGGCAAGCTTATGTTTTCATCCAGCGGGTTCTCATCCATAATTAAGGGGCATGTCAAATCAAGGCAGCGCAACGGAGTTTTTTATGTTTCAATATATGATGACCGTGAATTGACGGCATTCAGGTCGCAATTAATGGATTTCATAAGAAACAATAAGTCATTGGATATGATGAGGGCGCTTGAACCTTATTTTGAGCAGCGTGTGCTGTTGTTTGAAGCAATTCATTACTTTGCGGATGTCCTGTTTAGATACCACACCGATAAAGGCATTGAAAACGCATTATCCTGTTTCCTCATTGGCACGATAAAACTGAATGACTTATATGCGTCAGTGAAAGGAAAGGAGGCGGCATGGCTATGAGTTTGCAAAAATACCGGGACGGGGTCGTCTTCCTTGATTACAACGGGGTAATGTATGACGGCGGGAAAGTCTGCGCTAGTATAATAAGCTTGCTTATACAGGCGCTTTCTATGGGTTTCACTATCGCGCTAATAACTAACAACAGATGTGACGAGGTCATAGATTCGCTAACGTTATGCGATGGATTTTTCCTAGCCAAAGTCTCACAGACCTTGCGCGGAAATTTCTGTATTTATCCTGACAATAGAACAACTTGCTACATATGCAAAAATGATCAAATGGTTATGGATGAAAGCTTCAGCGCGGGGAAAGGGTTTGAATCCAACCAAGATAAACATGATATCGCCGCGAAAATTCAGCAACTGTTATCATCGCCTGATTTTCAAGAAAAAGCAAAAATGTTTCACCCTAATGGCATATTCCCCGATTACATTGTAAAAGTTTTGGAGTTGCAGATTCGAGTTGAAATGGCAATGCCAACGGAATATGATTTTGGGCGGTTCCTTGAAATTGAGGTTACTGATTATCTTGAAAGCTTTTCTCATTCAATTGAAGCACACATTGGCAGAAGCGGATTCTATGTGACAAGAAGCGGCCTTGACAAGTTGGCGGCGGTCGATGATGCATTGTTACGTTTTGGGAAGAACCGAAAGGATAGCATTTATATTGGTGACAAATTCAATCAGAAGGATGATAGCGACCTAATTCCTGTTACAAAAGGAGGAATTGGCGGATTCAACGTATCTGATATTGTTTTTCCAGTGGCCGGGCTAGCTAATATAGGCAAAGGGATAATTGGAACTATAGAGATTCTTGCTAATATCGTCAAAACCACGCTCCCTGCGCATCTTCAGCAAAAAGCAATAATTGACAATTACGAGCTGATGTTTGAGCGAATAATAAACGTATTGGATTTAAAGAAAGCGAGAACGATAGGCATAAATGGTTCAACAAATGCCGGCAAAACGACTATCAGCAGTAAAATGGCAGATTACTTTAGCAAAATAGGAATGGATGTTGTCGTGCTCCGGTTTGATTACTTTTTGAAACCGCGTGAAGAGCGCCGGCCAATTATGAACAACCCTAAAATGAAGCATAGCATAGAGGGATACTACTCTTTAGCTTGGGATGTTGGGCGATACTGCGAAACACTGGGCAAGCTGTCTTTTGAGGTGTCAAGGTGCGTCGGTGAAAAGGAATTCATATTGGACGATATTTATGATCGACAAACCGGGTATGCAAACGGCAAAGCTTGCTTCGTGCTTACGCCCAATACGATAATAATTGCCGAAGGGACGGAGGCTATAAATAAGCATAGCCACGGATTCTTTGATTTGCGTATAAAAATTCGTTCTAACCCCGGTGTAATACTCGACAGGATCATAAGCCGCGAACTTGAAAAGGATGAATTTAATAGGGTCCCAACAGCCGAGTTAATGAGCAGATATGAAAATTTAGAAAAGCATTACATAGAATATCTTAGCACCATTGACGAATATTATGATTTTCTCATAGATACATCGTCATTCGAGTACCCTTTAATTGTAGATTTGGGTGTACATCAAGGAGGCTGATTGCCGTGGTTAAACTTATCGCTTTTGACATGGATGGCACATTGTTGCGATGTGGCGGGTTGGTTTCCGGCTACACTTTAAAAGTCTTGAGCAAATGCAAAGAACGCGGTATACTCTTGGCAATGGTAACCGCACGTTCCAATGGTTCTGCTCAATCCTACATAGATGCAATAAAACCGGACATTATAATCACCAATGGCGGAGCGACAGGTTACTATAAAGGCTGCATGGTTTACGAGAGAATGATGTCACCAATTAATTGCAAAAACCTAACCAAATTGGCTATCGGTGATGATGGCGTGGATTACATCAGGTTTGTGAGTTTAGGGGGGTGTTTTTCCAATGAACCCGACTATACAAGGCCACATTGGTATAAATATACCGATTTTTCCGATTTTGTCATCTCAAGCGCTTGCAAAATATCTTTACAGGCAAAAGCGCCTTTATTCATTGAACCGTATCAGGATATTTCGCCTATGAATGATATAGCGGCATTTTCCGGCAAATTGATCTATAAAATCAGTCATAAGGAAGCATTGAAAAAACTAGCTCTTGCGAGCATTGCCCAAGAATGTGGCATTGACTTGTCAAGCGAAGCTGTTGCATTTGGGGATGATGTATTGGATATAGGGATGTTAAGCGCGGTTATGCATAGCGTTGCTGTTGATAACGCTTTGGCGAGCGTTAAGGCCGTTGCCGCTCATATTTGCGAGTCAAACGATAATGACGGCGTTGCAAAATATATTGATGAATTTGTTCTGCTATAGTAGCTACTCAGTGCTGTGCAATCCGTGTCTGGAAAAGGCGTGTTATGCGTCTACGTTCGGTCAGTTCCGGCGTTTTCACCGGAATTCCCTCTCTACGCCGCACAACACGCCTTTTCCAGACACTACATGAAGCAAATCAGATAGGAGTTTTGAGCAGTTGCCTGCTATAATGGAGGGTTAAAATGAAATTATCAGACATCGACAAGCTTATCACAACTTTGGATTTTGGGGATATAAGTATTGACATTGACAGGATTCTCAATGAAGATGCTTTGCTTGACCTTCCGTATTCGACAAAAATACTATATAAGCTTTTCGCTTCCGGAGCGTCCGACAAAGAGATTCAAAGAGCCACCGGAATCCCGCTTTCTAGCATAGTTTGGGGGCGTTATGACTTTTGGGAGAAGTCGCGTTCAGCCGTGGCCTGGGCTATACTGGCTCGGGAGATGACTAAAGCAATGCCGCCGAAAAGGACTAACAGAAAAAGCCATAGCGAAAATGAGGATTTCCTCGTCATAGGCGAAAACGAAGAACTCGACGATAATGGCGATCTTATTCGCGTCGGTTTAGGCAAATTTGAGCAAAGCAAATTCAAGCTTCACGAAGAAGGCAACGCATTGCGCCATTGCAGCATAATAATCCTTGTTGGATGGCTTGACCCTGCCCAAGGCAATTCGCTTTCGTTTTTTGTCGCTAATGAGGTGTCAAAATTATATACGACTTTAGTCAAGGATGGTAGAGAAGAAATCGTTTTGCCTTCCCATGTGTATCAAATACCGGGTGGCCACGTTGAGCGGCAAGACTGTGATTTTCGTCATAATGACTATATTACGCATGATGAACTCGAAAAAGCGTATTCGGCCGCATGTCTCAGGGAGGCAAGGGAAGAGATTTACTTTAAGCATCAAAAGCGTTCCGAACTGAACGAATCTGATTTCATTCCCTTATGGACAGATGATTTCGATAGTGATGGAAGCGATATTAAGGTCATTGGCAGAAATTGGGAAAAGTCAAAGGTATATTTACTAAAATATACTGGGAAAGGCGCGCCCGGCGATGTGAGGTTCCGTGATAAATGGAAAGGGGCGTGGATTACTGATGGTGTTGCCAAAAAAGATTGGATTGCAAAATCGCAGACATACGAAAGCCTGCTTGAGGATTATAGGCAAGCCCCGAGCCGGTTGGTTTATTATGATGCATTAGCTAGATGTTTAGAAAGAATCAGCGGCGACCCCGAGTTGTTAGATAGAATAATAAGATTTCTTTTATGAGCTATTCCCTTTTTTCTACGCTGAGGCGGCGCTGCATTTCCTTTATTCTTAAGAACGCGGTGACGGTTCTCGCGTTCTCTTGCCCCCGCGTTCTCGCTACCCAAAAATGCCGACAACAAGGCGGGCAGTCCAATCAAAAGTAATGCCTTCCCAAAGCCTCGAATCTATAAGCTTTATTTTGTCTTCAATTTCTCTGGGCCTCGCGTATGACGGGTCAAATTCCAGTTCAAACATCGGCCTTCCCTCTGCCCGGGCTTGCGCGATGTAATCCGGCACGAGGCGGGTGAATTCCTCGTCGGAAGCTATCGGCTGCTGCCCGATCATCACAAAATAGTTGTACTCAGTCGCCGTGAGGTCTATAGGAGCATTGATTCTTCCGTCCTGGTCGCCCCACGCTTGATGCAAATTCATAAACTCTTCGGTGCGGTTGAGATACACGCGGTATGGCAAACCGGCATCTACCAGGTTGGTCGCGCCGCTCGTCACGTCCACTTGGTACCATTGCCCGTCCAGTTTTACGGCGTTCCATCCATGCGGCCCGTCATCGTATGTCCCGTATATCATCAAGCATTCGATGCCCATAAGCCCCATGACATATTGAAACGCGCTTGAATAACCCTCGCATGCGGATGCTTTTTCTATCAGCGCGCCGTACATGGAATCCCTGTTTGGGGCGTCGGTGTCATATTTGACATTGACGCTCAGCCAGTCAAATACCGCAAGCTCAAGCTCAAACGGGGTCATGCCGCTATGAACGGGCAGTTCTTCGAGGATATTCTGGAGCTCGCTTTGCTGCCTTTCTATCCACGCCTTCGCCTCGGACATTTCGCTGTCCGTCGGAAGTATATACCAGCTGCCGTCAAACTCTGCGCCAAAATTATGCCCGTCTATCAGATAATGCGGCTCAACAATGATTGTGCCATCGGTTAATCTGGCAAAATCCCACTTGCTGCTGACCCAGAACATCTCCGGGTGGACGCTAGTAAGAGCGCTCCGAGCTTTAAGTAACATGCCAAAATCATCATCGTCATAATAGTCCAGTGGTGTTTCGATGTAGATCAGCGGTTCAAGGTTTATTATGCCCGCCAGAATCTCCTCATATAGCCTCATTTCAATATCGTTTAGTTCATAATACTCCAAAAGCCGCGAGGCGGGGATTGCTTTGGCTTCGTCAAATACGTATGGTTCATAAACGATGGCAGGCGCGGGTTCCGGCGTAGGCGGGTCGAATTCAAGGTCAGCCGGGTTGCTCTGCGGGGCTGGCTCGAAGGCCGTCTCTGTCCGGTCGGATTGCATGGCTGCCAATTCTTTCGGGCTTAAACCGGGGGGCTTGTTCCCATTCCCTGTTAAGCTGCCTATAATAAGGGCGATTGCTATGCCGATGACAAGCACGGACGCGATGCCGCCTCCCAGAATGAGCGGGAGCTTGCTTTTTTTCTTTTCGGGGGCGGCCGCTTCCATGGCGAAGCCGCAGGCGGCGCAGAATTTCGCGCCCACTTTCATCATTGTCCCACAATTTGTGCAATACTTCGGCACTTTCAATACACCTGCCTAGGGCGGTCTGCGGACCGCAATGCATAATGCATTGTGCATTATGAATTATGCATTGTGCATTGTAACTTAGCGACAGGATATTTCTTGTTTATTATTTGCTCTTTCAGTCGCTAAGTTACTAATTCTAATCCCTCTCCAGGACAAGCGGCGGCCCTGCGCCTTGGTCTAGGTTTAGCTTGGAATCCCATAATATGCTGCCGTCGTTATCATAGAGGTAGAAGCGCAATTCTGTTTGCTCATACTCATATATCATGTTGAGGCTGATCATGTTCATCTCATAAGGTTCGTCGGCATTGTAGTTCATTTCGAGGCCTTCCTCTGCCCACCATGTGAAATGCCACGTGCTGCCGTCCAGCGACTCAACTCCCGTGCCGCCTTCGTAGAAATCAATAACTTCGCCGCCAATAAACCAATCATGCCACTCGTACCCGTCGGTTACGCGCCATGTCCCGATGATTTCCGCTTCATACCCTGTCGCTAAGCCTTCATTCCCTGAGTGTTCCCTTAAATACCACTCGTCTATCGGCTCAATTAATGATCCGAGGGTGCCGCCGCTGACATATATTCTGCCTGTTGTTTTCTCTACAAGGATGTCAAAAACCGCAAGCCTTGTAACGCTAAAATCAAATCGGTAGAACTCTGCTCCGTTTATTTCAACTTCGCTGTAACCTGGTTCCAGCTCGGTTCTGGCACCAAACGGATTGCCTTCAAGCCATACCTGCACAACCGCCCTTGCTATTTCTTCGGACATTGGCTGCAACTCGGGGTCTTCCCCTGTTCCGGGTTCATCTGTGGCATGTTGCAGGTCATCATTATTTCCGGAAAAGGAGAAACCGTTTTTTGGTACGCCCTCATCGTTAACCTCCATAGCCGGAGCGTTGGGGGCGTCAGCCGTAACGCCTGTCAACTTCCCCGAGTTGGGGTTGTGGTTTTCGCTTGCCCCGCTGCCGCAGGCTGTGAGGCCGGCCAGCATAAGTGCTGCCAATGCAAAGTATAATGCTTTTTTCATTTTGAATCACTCCTTTTCTCCCGTTATCTTATGCTTTCTAGGCGTTTTTGTATATTACCCTGAGGCTAGTCTTTTTAAAAATAATCAAAAAAAGGCATTAGCCTTGGGCTAATGCCGTTGTAAAACCGTTGGTAGGGCGGGATTTAGTTGATCTTCCGCTCCAAGCCGCTTTTCTTTATCATTTCGATATACAGCAGAAGTTCGTTTTTTGATGACACGCCGAGTTTGGCGAATATGTGCCTGTTGTGCGCTTTGAGCGTATGGTCTGTTATGAACAGTGACTTCATGATCTCATTGTTTGTCATTCCGTTGACATAACAGCGGAATATTCCCGACTCGGCTGGGGTCAGTGTTTTATGGCGCGAAATAAAATCTTCAAACAGTTCGTCAGGCGACTGGCTATCTTTTTGGCGCAGTTTTTCGATAATCCTGTCAATCTCCTTAATATTGGTCTTTGGTGCCGAGTCAAGGGCATCTTCTTCAATGGCGCTGAGCGCGGACTTTATCGGTTTTGTGTATCTTTTGCTGATTAAGAGCGAAAGCGCGCCCACGAAAACCAGCAGCGCTGCGCAAATTAGGACGAGCGTCAGATTGGAGCGCGTGACAAGCGCGTCGATTTCGCCCTTGTCAATCAGCAGGCTCAGGGCGTACTGTTTCTCCGTGAAGACAGAATTGCTGTGAACTAGGGTTACTTCACTGTGAAGCCCCCTATAAGCTCTTCCGTCCTCTGTCGCATATGTATTCAGGCGGCCTTCTGCCGTTACGGAAAGCATTCCTCCATGCCTAACGCCGACTGTCGCCGTGCTATTGCCTGCGTAAAGGGCATTGCGCGTTATCATCCCTGTTTCATCCGCCTCGCCAAACAAGACAAAGACATCCGAAAAGCCTCCGCTGTCCGGGGTGAAGTGGTTTAGGAAGTTCCATTCGCTGATTTCAAAACCGCATACGCCGAATGGATTTCCGCTGGAATCAATGAGCGGCACGCTGCACATTAAAACAGGGTTGCCGACTCCCGGGATAATGCTTCCCATGCTCCAATAATACAGCCTGTTGAGAGGTATGGATAGCTCCCTGCTCTTTTCCATTGGCAGATGGAAAAAGTCGCCGCCTTCTACATCAAACTCCATGTTCCATAGCTTTTGCATAATCAAGCTGTTCTCATATGCAATTTCCGGAAACCCTCTGTAGTAATGGTATTTCGGGTCAGGCCTCTCAGCGGGCCTAGGCTCGGGCTTGGCGATGAAAAGCCCGGCTCTGGAGTTCCCGGCGTTCGGGAGCTTTGGATTGACAGTGGCGTTAAGTACAATGAACGCGCTTGTGCACTCGCTTCTCTCAAGCGCGAATTGGAGCCCGGAAAGCTCATTTGACATGATTTCTTCCAGTAAGGCCGGGTGCAGGCTCAAATCCGTGACAGGGATATTCCTTGAGGCAAGCTGCCTTTCAATGCTTTTTGATATTGTTTCTGACATATTGACAAGGCGGACAGCCGTTTCCCCGCACAGCTCGTCCATGCCCGCATATATGCGGTCAAACTCATTTTTGGCGCGCTCTTCTGCTGCAGCGCCGCTTGGCAACACGCCGGATTGAAGCAGGACGGCCACGACAATAGCCGCCATCAACAAGAATCCGGCAAATAGGAAACCAAACAGGCGTATCCGCATTGATGCGTTCGGGAGCGGAGCTATGCCATGCGGAAAAAGCTTATTTCGTTTTTTATTCTCCGGTTCCGTCTCAGCCATAAGCCCACCCCGTAAGGAACTGTTAAATAATAATTTGCGAAAGATTGCCGCCGGATTTTTGTCGTCATGTGGTGCGGCAAAACCGCAGAAATGCTTGTTGCCTTTCAAGGTTTTGACGTGCCGCATGGCGGCAAAAAGACAAGGCAAGATTCGTAAATTATTGTTTAACAGTTCCTAAGCAACTTAGCGGTTGTTGGTGCGAAGAAAAACATATTGGATGCGGCCGCTAAGTTACAATGCAAAATGCATTATGAATTCCTGTCCGCAGACCGCGCGACAAACTGCTCAAAAACCCCCTGTGAGGCTGCATTGTATGCTTCGTCCTCGCCATGCTCTTCGATTAAGCTCAGGTACTTAAAACGGGAAGATTCGGCGGCGTTTAGGATTTCCCGGTTATAGTTTCTCTGCAGATCATCCAATCCGTCAAAAACAGGCGGGAAATAGAATGTATAGTCCTTTTGCATTTCTCGTATCACAGTGTACAGCTTCGAAATGTTTATATCAATGACGTTTTCGGGTTCCTTGTTTACGAAATCTTCGAATGCTGCGTTTGTTACTGGCATATAGCCGGTATGGGCGGTAAACCTGAGGTTTTGCTCAGGATCGGTCAGCCATTTCAGGAATATGCCCGCAGCGTACTCCCTCCGGCTGTCTGACTTGAATATGCACATGCCGCCGCCGCGCTGGAGGGAAACCTTCCCGCCGTTTTCAAACACCGGGTAAGGCAATAGGGCTATTTCTATATCCTCCTGCGTGTTGTCCGAATAGGTTACATTGCTAGGGTAAAAGGTAATGCTGGCCGATGTCCCTGACACGCAGAGGGCTTCGCCTGTCGCCATCAAATAGTTTCCGTAATTGTCAAAAACAGCCGTGCCGCCTTTTACGGCTGACTGAAAGTAGGCTTCCCATATTCTCTCAAATGCCTGCGCCGTGAGATTTAGGTCTTCCTCGTCTATCAGGTCCTCGCCTAGCTGCTTCATGCCTATCATGGCTGTGTTGAATGGGTCTACGGGGTAAAAGAACGCCTTGCCCCCGCTCCATTCATAGTATTCTTCGCTCACGCCGACTATCCCCTCCATTGTGGACAGTTGCGAGATAGTCACGCCTGTGTCAGTTGCAAAACGGTCAAATACGGTTTTGTTCAAATACAGCACTTCAGTAGATTTCGCGATGGGGAGTATATACAGCGTTTCGCCGCCCAGTTTTCCTTCTTCTAGGAATTCAGGCACATAATGCGATAATTCATTGCTGCTGAACTGCGTGGATATGTCTATTAGCAGGCCTCCCTCCGCAAGTGAGACGCCTACCCTCGGGTATATGACGGCGATGTCGGGGAATGCCCGCGCCCCGCGTTCGTTGTTCGCGGTTGCTATTAGCTGCTCATGGATTTCCGATGCATCAGCGACGAAGCCGATTTCAATAATGATTCCGCGTTCTTTGCCGACTGTTTCGTTAAACTCATGAACAAGTTCGTTTACGTTTACTTCCATCTGTTGGCCATATGTGTGCCAAAATACAATTCTTATCGGTTTTTCCGGGTTGAGCAGCCCGTCAGTGCAGCCGACGACAATGGCGCAGATAAGAATCAGCGTTATGAACAGAGAGGCTGTCTTTTTTGCTCTTTCTGCATTCATCATATCCTAGTATTCCATTCTTGAAATACTAGATTTCAACCCCTTCATATGTAAATGGCATACCGCCCGAATAGCTCTGTTTAGGTTATGATTATATCAACTGCGACCTTCTGGTGTCAAGTATGGTTTGTGTCAAGTTTGCGTCAAGAAATAACTCTGTTACTGTACAGACCCTAGTCAGGGGGCATCCCATAGCTGCGGATTTGACTCCGCTAATGCACGAGCACTGCGGAGGAAACATGCTCTATAGGCCAAAACTTGTGTG
>Ga0099364_10012531_pt1 | contig 11422 bp, 9 predicted proteins | sample TergutTh196P3_FD_73070 | JGI IMG/M metagenome (GOLD analysis project Ga0099364, IMG submission 73070) | Microcerotermes parvus P3 segment gut microbial communities from Pointe-Noire, Republic of the Congo - Th196 P3 | ecosystem: Host-associated > Arthropoda: Insects > Digestive system > Gut ...
AGTCGCCGCGTTTGCGTAAAGGGGCTACCTTCATCATCCCCGCGAAAGCAGGGGACCGAGAGGAAAGGGTATGCCTCTGTTTTCTATACTTCAAACGGGGACGAAGTGGTCGTTTTTTTGGTCCCCTCCCCCTCTGGGGGAGGGTATAGGGTGGGGGCTGCCGGAACTCGAGAAAACGCAAACAGCCCTAACCCTCTCCCAAGGGGAGAGGGGACGAAGGTTTGGACCCTACTCAAAAAAGGACAATTTCACCCCGTTCATGGTATAGTACATAGTCATCGAATTGACCCTCATAGAAAAAGGATAAACCACCGTCACCCCTGCGAAGGCGGGGGCCTAGAGGACAGATGCTCACATCCTCTTTAATGGCAAACGTTTATGGCGATGAAATAAACTCAACTATGTCGATGGTCTTAGATTCCCGCCTTCGCGGGAATGACGAATACCATTTCCACGACTTTGTACTAGGTCCCGCCTACGCGGGGATGACGAAGGTTTATCCCTATCAACGAAGGTCGATTCGCTAACCTTGTCCCTCCCATGCAGCACACCGACAATTTGGAAAACGGATTGTTTTCGTCCAATGGGTCGTTTCCCGCCGGTGATCAACTTCTGCTCCATGCAGAGCACGAACTTATGGGCCGGATTCTGCAATGGGGCGGAATCGGTGTCTGGACTTGGAATGCAACGACGGGGGAACTCCGTTTCACACACGGTTTTATGCAACGTTGTGGGTATGACGAGGAGGAACTCGTGCCGATGACTCTGGAAAAGTGGAAAGAACTGCTTCATCCGGAAGACATTGCGATCGTGTTTAGTGCCTTCCAAGCGACCGTCGACGGACAGGAGAGAGATTACAAGGTCCGACAGCGGGTACGAACCAAGTCGGGCCAGTATGTTACGTTCTACACTTTGGGCCGCGTGATGGAGCGGGACGCCGAGGGCAAGACGTTATTGGTTGGCGGTTTCGTGCAGGATGTTACGCAACTCGTGGAAGCCGAAACCGACATCCAACGCCGGGACCATCTCCTCGCAGCGGCAAACGAAGTGGCCGGGCTTCTCTTGCGTGCCACCGTCAAAGATTTCGATATGACGATCTGGAGGGTCTTGCACTTACTCGGAAGTGCCGCCAAAGTCGATCGGATTCATGTTTGGAAGAACTATACCGGCTCCGATGGTCGTCCCCATGCGACGTTGATGTACGAATGGCTGGAAGGTGCCGTGCCAGCGCACAGCCAATGGGCTTCCAATATCGCTTATGACAAAACCTTCCCAACTTGGCACGCAACCTTGTCCGAAGGTCAGTGTATTAGTCACGTCGTCCATCTGAAGTCGGACCAGACCGATCTTTCTCCGAAAGGAATCGTCTCCATCCTTGCCGCTCCCATTCTGTACAACGGAAAGCCCTGGGGGTTCATCGGTTTCGGGGACTGTCATCAGGACCGTGCCTGGAGTGAAGCCGAAAAAGGCGTGTTGAAAGCCGTTGGAGTGCTTATTGCCACGGCGATCCACCGTCACGAAATCATGGCCGCATTGGAAGCGGAACGGATTATGTTGAGCCAAATGTTTGAGACCAGTCCCGTCAGCCTTGCCATTACCACCAATGGAATCGTGCAGCGGTGCAATCGGCGTTTCACAGACGATTTCGGTATCGGTATCGGACAGCCTGCTCTTACGTCCTATGTTTCCCCGACGCTCCGTAATGAGATCGTCGAAGAAATGTGCCGGAAAGGGCATGTCATTGGACGCAATGTCCAGTTCCAGAAAGAAGACGGTTCGATTCTTGACTCTTTGGCAACCTACCTGCCCATCGTTTATGAGGGGAGTCCTTCGATCCTGTGTTGGTCTGTCGACATTTCGGAACTGAAAGAAACGGAAAAAGCCCTGATGGCAGCCAAGGACTTGGCCGAAGAGGCAACACGTATCAAGGGTGAATTTCTGTCTCGAATGAGTCACGAACTGCTCACCCCTATGAACGCGATCGTGGGCATGGTTCATCTTTGCAACCAAACGGAACTGACCGAGCAGCAAAGGGATTATCTTACGACAGTACAAACGGCATCAAGCGACCTGCTGGGAATGATCCACAATGTTCTCGACTTCTCCAAAGCCGATATGGGCAAACTCGACGCGGAAGAGGTCCCGTTCAATCTGCGGAATCTTCTCGAGGAAGTGTTTGATGCGTTCGAGAGTAAAGCGAAGGAAAAGAATCTGTCTCTGAATATGGAACTGGAGAGAATCTGCGGTGTTCTCAAGGGATCTCCGATCCGCTTGGGGCAAGTATTGAACAACTTGATCGATAACGCCATCAAGTTCACCGAACACGGAGGCGTAACGGTGTCGGTGCGTCAAGGCGATTCGAACGAATCGACGGATCACATTCGTTTGCGGTTTTCCGTCCAAGACACAGGAATCGGTATGACGACGGAGCAGAAGGCTGCTCTTTTCAAGCCGTTTTCCCAGGGCGATACTTCTTCGACGAGAAAACACGGCGGCACCGGGCTGGGATTGGCCATTTCGAAAAATCTGATAGAATCAATGGGCGGAAGCATTGGCGTTTCCAGTACACCGGGAGAAGGATCAACCTTCCAATTCACCGCCGTTTTCGGACAAGGAAAGTAAAAATTGGTAGCGTCAGTTTCTCCAAAACTGACGCGATTTTCGGAGAAAATCGCCTACCCCACACATTCCCATGAAATACATCATTATTCTCGCACATCAGCGACCGGGCAGTTTCAACCATGCCATTGCGGAGACCGCTTGCCAAACGCTTCGGGAGCAAGGGCACGAAGTTACCCTTCACGATCTTTACGCCGAAGGATTCGATCCCATTCTGCATGAAGAGGAAATCCATGCCACGGAAGCCGAACTGCCGAAAGACGTGCGGCAATTCATCGACGAAATCCGCGCAGCGGACGGCTTGATTTTCGTGCATCCGAATTGGTGGGGCGGTCCACCGTCGATCCTGCGAGGTTGGGTCGAACGGGTCTTTCGAAAGGAGTTCGCTTATAATTTCACGCCGCAGGGACCGGTCGGTCACTTAACGGACAAGTCGATTTTCGTTTTCTCGACTTCGAACACGCCGCGTGAGGTCGAACTGAACATCTACAAGAATCCCATCGAACACTTTTGGAAGGTGATCGTCTTCGGTGTTTGCGGTTGCAAGAGCTTTCAACGGATCAACTTCGAGCCGGTTATCCTGAGTTCACCGGAAGACCGGGTACGTTGGCTCGAAGAAGTCCGAAACGCCTTCTAAACAATTCGGGCTCTGAATGACAATACTTACCATTCCGGAAATCACCGCTCTTGATGCTCACGGAAGTTGGGTGCGTGTTCCGCCGGAACTCAATGTTCCGCTGACGGATCGAGTGCGGCGTCTCATTGATACGGAGCCGTTCCGCCGTTTGGCGAGGATCAGCCAAGTCGGATTGGTGTCGTTGGTTTATCCGGCGGCACTGCATACACGGTTTGAGCACTCACTCGGTGTTTACCGGTTGGCTCTACTCATTCTGAAGCGGTTGGCACACGATTCCCGGTTTGCGGCGACCGTCTCTAAGCGGGATGCCGAACTCCTGATCGTTACGGCTTTGCTCCATGATCTCGGACATTGGCCGTTTTGCCATGCCATTGAGGACATTCGTCTGCCGGGCATTCCGAATCACGAATCGGAGGCGATAGAGTTGCTCCAAGGCAGCGAGATGGCGGACCTTTTGCGCAACGACTGGAGTCTCCGGCCCGATAACGTGGTTCGTTTGCTCAACGGTGAAGCGGAAGACCATTCGATCAAACTGCTGTCGAGCATCCTGTCGGGACCGATTGACATTGACAAGATGGACTATCTTTTTCGCGACAGTTTTCACGCCGGAGTTCCTTATGGCCGGAACGTGGACCAAGGCCGACTGATCGGCAGTTTCTGCGTCAACGAATCCGGCGATGCTCTGGCAATCACCGAGAAAGGCAAGACCGCCGCCGAATTGATGGTTTTCGCCAGATATGTCATGTTCAGCGAAGTCTATTGGCACCACGCCGTTCGTACGGCAACATCGATGTTCCAGCGGCTGTTCTTTGATCTTTTTGACCGACTTGACATGACAACATTTTTCCGTTCAACGGAAGCCGAAGGAATCGAACAACTGAGACGGCTTGCAAGGGGCACTGCAACCGAAAAACTTGCCGAAGGACTGTTCGGCCCTCGCCGAGTGCTGTACAAACGTGTCGCCCAATTTAGCATCATGGAAGAGCCGGAGCTGTATCGCCTGCTGGCGAGACGACCGTACCCGGAACTTTGCGGCATTGCGGACCGTTTGGCGGAGCAACTCGGTTTGCCGTACTGTTCGCTCCTCTTGGACGCTCCGCCGGTCGAAAAGGAAGTCGAAATCAAAATCGATGTTTATTACGCCAAGGAACAGCGTTATCGACCACTGGAAAATGTTTCGCCGGTCGTCCGTGTCATGGCACGGGAACAGTTCGACGATTACGTCAAACGGGTTCGGCTATTCGCCCATCCAGACATTGCGGAACGTCTGAAAAACAAGGCTACATTGACGACAATTCTTCGAGAGTGGACGGGTTAAACGGTGCTTTTCAACTCCCTCATGTTAATGAGCTGCGTTACCGTGCGAAATAGGGTGTGTGAGAAATTGGAGACATGTTCTCTCTGGGCCGACTCGCAATGAAATTATGAGGTTTCGATCACGCATCCGATTTCTTGCATGCTTCTCCGGTTTTCATAAAAAATCGCCTCCTATTCACCGAAGAACTCTTCGTGGCGAACAATTCCGGATTCCTCCTCGACTTCGGCGTGAGACTGCCACCGCCAGCGACGCTGGCCGCGTTTTTTCTCCTTGCGAACCTCGATTCGAGGCTCAACATGGAAACCGAAAAATTTCTTAACCGAGTCCCAAGACGTTGGTTCCGCTATGTATTCCACTTCGACGATCTCGAAAGGTTTTTCCGGTTCGAGATAGAGCTTTCGCATAGAGACCTTCGGTCCGAAGTCGCCGCCGCACCGACTGCACGGAGCCTTGTTTTTCGGCGCACGCACCGTGTGACCGCAAGCGCGGCAAACGTAGCGGTATTCCCAAGGACCGTGACCGTATTGTGATTCGAGCATCGGGTTGGCGTGAAGTGTAATAGACTGTCATCCCCGCGAAGGCGGGGGCCTAGAGGACAGATGTTCACATCTTCTTTAATTGGCGATGAAACAAACTCAATGGCGTCTAGGGGCTAGGCCTGAACTAAAATTGTGGATTCAATATCCGTCATTCCCGCGAAGGCGGGAATCTAGACAAAAGGTGTTCAAGTCGTTCCTCTAGGCCCCCGCCTACGCGGGGGTGACGATAAACACTCCAAAGCAATTTTTAATACGCTTTAGTACCTGACCTGATCTAAAATTGTGGATTCGATCTCCGTCATTCCCGCGTAGGCGGGAATCGAGAGGAGGGGATATAACATCCTTCCTCTAGGCCCCCGCCTACGCGGGGGTGACGAGTATTCACAATTTTAGATGTGCGGTCGAGCACTAGAAGATTAAGTCAATAACGTCCATCCTCTAGGTCCCCGCTTTCGCGAGGATGACGGCGAACTCTCGGAATTATAACGAAAAAACGTATCCTGTCGAGACGGATTTTTCCTCTTTACACGCTTTGCCTTTTTTTGTATCGTCCCCTGAACAACGCTTCGCAGGGCGAGGCGGCTAACAATTTTTTCGAAAATTTACTATGCAACGCCTTCTTTTCGTCGGTTTTCTCCTTGTCGCCGGAACAGTTTTCGGGCAATATTCTCCGCCGCCAGTCGGACAGCCGATTCTGCAACAGCCGCTCCAGACGCCGCCGAAGTCGATGGCGCTCAACGGCGTGCCCGTCCAGCCGAACGCCCAGTCGGACAACCGAACGCTTCCACCGGGTTACGGTTCGCCGTATCCGACCGGTCAACCGGGTGCCGTCCAGCCTCATCAACCGGGTGGCGTCTATGGAATGCCGCCGCAACGGGGCCCGCAACCCGGCCACCCCGTCGCCGGACCACCGATTCACGTTGCCCAAGCAAATCCAGCGGTTGCCTCCACTGCGCCAAGAGTCGTGGTCGGTCCCGATGGCCGCCAATACCAACACGTGGGGCGTGCGGAACCGGAATTCCAAGTCGTACCGTTCGTTCTCAATCCGGCGGAGCAAAGGGAACTTGACGAATTCCTCGCCCGTTGGGAACAGTTCAGCAATACCATCAAAACCTTCGAGGTCGGTTTTACTTGTTACGAATACGAACCGGCTGTCAAAAAAGATGGGCCGCTCCACACCACCTACGGATACTTTAAGCACGCGGCTCCACGTCGCTTCGTTTACCATGTCGAAGGTCAATGGATTAACGGCAAGCGGGTCAAGAATGGCCCGAAGGAAGAAAAAACTATCATCGATGGCAACGCTATCTACGAGTACGTTTTCGACGAAAAAGTGGTCAACCAACACAATATTGATCCGGCACTCATGGCACGCGAATTTGCCGACAGTCCGTTGCCGCTGATTTTCGGAGCCAAGGCAGACGAAATGAAAGGGCGTTTCAGTATGAAAATCGTTACATCAAACGAACATAAAGACACGCAGGTCTGGCTCGCTGTGAAACCGCTCGCGGTTGCCGATCAAACGGAATTTCGCGCTCTTGAAATCCGTATCGACAAAAAGACCTTGCGTGCAACCGCTCTGAAAAAAGAGGAAATCGAGGATGGAACATACAAAGTGTATGTTTTGACCGATCACAAAATCAACACCCTGTGGGAACGAATAAGAGACTTCTTCAAACCGGATGTGCCCTCCGGTATGACTCTGGTTGTCGTCGACACACCGCTTCCGCAACCGGACGCCGGACTACCGAGAAACGCCCATCCGTTTCCGCCACCAAACTCGCTTCCAATGAATCCGACGCCGCCGAACCCGGGGAACGAAATCAAACTTTATTAGTTACGAATGACGAGTTACGAATGACGAATGAGGTTTTGATTGGTAACTCGTCGTTAGCAATTTGTAACTTCCAACGTTTTTTATGCAAAAATCACTTGACACTAAACTGGCAAGAATCCTTGCGGATTCGAGTTGCAACGACTTTATCCTTGCCGATGCCAAGGACGCCGATATGGCTTACGGCCTCTCGGCACCGGGACAGAGTCCCGAACAGTACGGACACGAAGCGAGTTTCCGTACACTGGACGAATATCGGCAACAGATTCGGGAAGTCGTTGCACAAGGGCTCGTCGACATTATGTTGATGAGTGCAAATAGTAGCGAAATTCTGACGATCAAGGAACGGATTTTTGACAACACGGCGATGACTCCGGCGATTCGGGCCAATGACACGACGGACATTTGGCTGGCTGGTGCCGAAGGCGTGTACGGTCGGGAACCATCGCGCTGTTTCCGGTCGGCGACCCTCGACCACGCCCTTTGCGGTAAGGCTCACTGCGAACCGAACGAACGGAAACTCGGTGCTGATCTGGGACTTTATTCGATCACGTTCAATAACGATCTCGAACGGGACCGCGAGGCATTGCAAGCGTACAAAGACTTCCGAATCGAAGCGGAGACCAAGGGATTCCGGCATTTTCTTGAGGTTTTCAGTCCGAATTTTAGTGGTCCGAACACACCGAAAGACGTTCCGACCTTCGTGAATAATCACATTGTGCGAACCTTGGCCGGAGTAACGAGTCGGGGCCGCCCCGTGTTTCTCAAAATTCCGTACTACGGTCCAAAAGCGATGGAAGCCTTGGCTCGGTATGACAGCAACCTCGTGGTTGGAATTCTCGGCGGCTCGGCAGGAACGACACGCGATGCCTTCCAAATGCTCGCCGACGCGAAAAAATACGGAGCCCGCGTTGCTCTTTACGGACGAAAAATCAACAATGCGGAACACCAGTTGTCGTTCGTCCCCTATCTCCGTGCAATTGCGGACGGTCGTATTGCACCGGTCGAAGCGGTCAAGGCGTACCATGGCGACCTGGAGCGGCTCGGCATCAAAGCACGACGGAAACTGGAAGACGACCTCGAAACGACGGAAACGTCCGACAGTTATAGCGGTTCGTCGAAGCCGAAATCGAAACAGAAAGGCAACGCAACGCCGGACTTTTCCCAAATGACCGCCGCCGAAAAAGTCCAGTGGAACCTCGAACGGATAAGGCGCTAATTCCCTTTCGCAGAAGTTTGGCGTTGGTCATCTTGACAGCCCCATTTTTGGCTGACATAATGGAGTACCTGTTTTGGCCATTCCTCTCAAGTCCAATGGCCCCCACCCATGAAAGTAACGGCGGAGTCGACTGAGGAGTATCTTTTGGACGTCAGCATTTCGAAATTGCCTGAAAAGAAATAGTCAACCTCCGCTATACCGTAAACGGGAACCAATTGGTCTTTGGCCACGGAAGGCACGGAAATACACAGAAGTAAATTTCCGTGGCTGAAAAAAAAAAACCTTTTCATGCCGTTTTGAGTATAGAACAGACGACAGTCGTTACCCGTTATCGTTTATCATCTACCGTTATCCGTTATTATGCGTATCGGAGTCCTTTGTAGTGGCGGCGACGCCCCTGGAATGAATGCGGCACTGCGTTCCATTGTTCGAACCGCAGTGGTCGCAGGCGTTGAAGTCTACGGTATTCGGCACGGATACGAAGGGCTCCTCAACGAAGAATTTTATCTCGACGCTGCCGGATCGCCGATCATGGGGTTGCGCTCCGTGTCCGGTTTGTCCCGTCTCGGCGGCACCATTCTCCACAGTAGCCGCTGCAAGCGTTTTGAAACGCCCGAAGGAATCCAACTGGCCGTCGAGATTCTCAAAAAACACAAAATCGATGCCCTGATTCCCATCGGCGGTAACGGAACGCTGGCCGGTGCCTTGGCCCTTTCGAAGGTTTGGGACGGCGGTCAAATCATTGGTTTGCCGGGAACCATCGACAACGATTTGCGAGGCACTAACATAACGATCGGCTTTGCAACCGCTGTGGACACTGCCGTCGATGCGGTCGATAAATTGCGAGACACGGCGGGAAGTCACGACCTGATGTTTTTTGTCGAAGTGATGGGCCGACACTGCGGCGACATTGCCATTGAAACGGCCATTGCGTCCGGAGCGGAACTCGTGTTTATTCCGGAAATTGACGAACCGGTGGACAAGGTCGTCAAGCGTCTCCACAAGATCAAGGCGTCCGGCAAAACCTCCGTCATGGCAATTGTCGCCGAGGGAGATGGGAGCGGCGGAGCGTTTCCCTTGCAACAGAAATTGAAGGAAGCCGGTAATCCGTTTGAAAGCCGCTGTGTTGTCCTCGGACATGTCCAACGCGGCGGTTCGCCGGTTGCTCCGGACCGGATTCTCGCAACAGGGCTCGGCAACTACGCCGTGTCGATGCTGATCCAAGGCAAAACCGGCAAAATGGCCGGTTTCATCAAAGGTGAACCGGTACTCTCGCCGTTCGAAGAGTGTATCGCCGAACACCGACAAGCCGACGACGTACGTCTGCGATTGCTTCATATTCTCGGATCGTAAATTCAGGGAATGGCGAAGTTTGGGGCCGTTAGGCAGGTTGTGCCGCCGAAAAAAACGTTTGACCCCTATGGGAAGCGTGGACAATGTAAAATTGGCAGAAACTGCTTGGTCGGTGTTCCACCGATTGCAATCAGTGGTTCAGCGAATGTTCGACGCGGGGCAACGTTTCGGGAAAGTCACTTCGATTATGAGTGCCACGAGTTTCCCGACGTTTGACGGCTCCCTTCAAGACCAGCTGAGCGACCGTCAACATATTTTGCAGTTCCCAACCTTCTGTAGAATCAAACTGCCGGGCGAATACGTACCGTGACCAGCCTTCGATGTCAGACAGGGCATCCGCTAGTCCGGTTTCGTCGCGAACGACCCCGGCGTTCCGCCACAGGAGACTTTTCAAAGCGTTGCGAATGTCTGCCAAGTCGAATGACTGGCCGGGAACATCCACAAGCGGTAGCGGTTTGTTTTCGACAGAATCGACTTGATAGTCGTTCATTGAAGTTTTGGCAACCTCGGCGGCGAGGTGCCCTGCCGACTCGCCGTAAACGACGGCTTCGAGCAGGCTGTTCGACGCCAACCGATTTGCCCCGTGCAGGCCAGTACTGGAAACTTCGCCGATGGCCCACAACCCGTCCAAAGAGGTACGACCATCGAGATCGACGACGACGCCCCCCATCGAATAGTGAGCACCGGGGCGGACCGGAATCCGATCCTTCGCAACGTCGATGCCGAACTGCTTGCACGTTGCCGTAATGCCGGGAAACCTCGTATAAATCCAGTCCGCCGGTTTGTGTGTTAGATCAAGGAACACGTTCGGCGAGTTCGTCCTTTCCATTTGTTGCGTGATGGCTCGGCTGACAACGTCGCGCGGGGCCAATTCGCCGCGTGAATCGTAATCTTCCATAAAGCGGTGTCCTCTGCGGTCAACAAGCATCGCCCCTTCGCCGCGCATTGCTTCACTGATAAGACTGCGGCTACTCCCTGCAATGTACAATACCGTAGGGTGAAACTGTACGAACTCCATGTCCCGAATCAAGACATTGGCCCGCTGTGCCATAGCGATGCCGTCACCGGTTGCAACCTCGGGATTCGTCGTTTCCCGATAAATCTGACCGATACCGCCGGTTGCAAGGATCGTTTGCTTCGCCCAAATGAGTTCCTTTTCGGCGTGCTTTTTCCAATAGACGATTGCGCCTCGACAGTAGCCGCCGGAAGTCAACAGGTCGAGCGCAAACGTGTTTTCCCAAATTCGGATGTTCGGACGTTTTTGACACTCTTCGGTCAGTGCGCGCATAATTTCGCGTCCAGTGGCGTCGCCGTTGGCGTGAAGAATGCGGTCGCTACGGTGTCCGCCTTCACGTCCAAGCAGGACGCCGCCGCCGGGCATTTGGTCGAACTTGGTGCCGAGTTCAATGAGTCGACGTATTTCTGGCGGACCATGACGGACAACATGTTCGACAACAGCTCGGTTACAGAGTTCACCACCGGCGACCAACGTGTCCTCGACATGCTCCTCCGGCGTATCGGTCTCCGCCCAAACGACCGCAATGCCGCCTTGAGCGTTAACGCTGTTGGAGTTCGTAAGCCCCGCCTTGCAAATCACGAGAACCTGAAGCGACGAATCAACGGCGAGTGCTGCCCGCAGCCCGGCCAAGCCGCCGCCGAGAACAAGAACATCCGTGAAAAAATGCGGATGCCGCTTCGGATGAAAGGGAACAAGATAACGCAACATATTTAACACAGTGATGAATGAGACTTCCAAACATTTTACCACTCTCTTCCCATAGAGTAGGTCTTTAACTGAGTTTAGGGTTTGAAGAGGTTGCTATTTGGCCTTGCAGAATAGGTGAAAAACATGTTACGCTTTCGTTTTTAGGACTTCACTCTTAATCACGAAGGAGCGCAACAT
>Ga0099364_10012532_pt1 | contig 11421 bp, 8 predicted proteins | sample TergutTh196P3_FD_73070 | JGI IMG/M metagenome (GOLD analysis project Ga0099364, IMG submission 73070) | Microcerotermes parvus P3 segment gut microbial communities from Pointe-Noire, Republic of the Congo - Th196 P3 | ecosystem: Host-associated > Arthropoda: Insects > Digestive system > Gut ...
AATTGGCAATTTACTAATGATGATGCAAGAATTAAGTTAAAACGTCTCTATCCTACCCCTGTTTTTTCTTGACTTTTTGTTACAGTTTTAAACTTTACAAGGCACTAGATACTCTTTTCAAAAAAGCTTATCTTGCTTTTAAAATCAATTCCAAACATTTTCGCATCGCCCACTTATTGTAAAAAGATGCCTCTCTTCAGATGCATCTTTTTCTCTTGCCCTTTTTTTCTTTTACCCATTTGTGAGTAAGAACCATGCAAACGGGTTGGCTGATTATTTTTATTGAAAAATATCGGCGAGCCTACCGCCTTTAAAGCGGTGTGTACGAGGGAGAGTGTTAGCGCACTCTCTCTTTTTTATATAGTATAACATATATTTTACGGTTTGTCAAGACATTCGCAAAAATTTTCCATGCCCTTTTGTTACAAATCAAATTCCCGTGTTGTCAACAATGTTTATGGTTGACATTTTTATTGGATTATGGTATTATTTAAATATAGATTTGGAAGTTTGAAAGGAAAAATAATAGAGCCGACTCAACTTTGAGATAACTCTGTTATATGTGTTATTTATGAAAGAACGCATGATGGTTTCTGTACTTGAGCAATTTATAAAAGAAGACGAAGATTATAGAGTCGGGGTGCTTATAGGACTCAGAAAAACCGGAAAGACCACAATTTTAGAACAATTGAGCAAAAAAATCGGCTTTGCAAAACTTATAGATTTCAGAGAAGAAACCGCTTGGGCGCAGTATATTGAATTTTTGAAATCGGATAACTCACTGCTGCTCATAGATGAAATAACGCATATAAACGACTATGAAGACGCAGTCCGCGCAATAGAGCATGACGTCCATAACAGCGGGAAAAAATTCAAAGTGATCTTTTCAGGCTCGGCATTTTCTCATGTAAAAGCATTACAGTCGTCAATATTGGGCGGCGGGCGGAGCAGATTATTTAAACTGCCTGTTCTTTCTTTTGTCGAATATTTGAATTTTACCGGCAAAATAACGCACAATAATTATAATGCCGGAAATATAATGCAGAACTATATACATAATCCGCAGGATTTTTTTGATTATCTTGATTTAAAAGGCTTGGAAGATATAGGGGCAAGCGGATTGAAGTTTACACTGGATTATGAATATTTAAGGCAAATGTACGAAGAAATAGAAATATCTAACGATAACTGCAAACTGGTATCTTCCGGAATTAAAATAACCGAAAGCGATGTAAAAGCTATAGGCAGCATGATAGCTTATACCCTTTCTGAATTTGTAAAATATAAATCTTTTACAGAAAAAAAGGGAGAAAGAGAAATAAAAAGAATTGCCCGTGCCGGCGAATTTAACCCGGCTATGCTGAAAAATGCCGAGATAAATCAAAGTGTGGCTGCATATAGAAATATCCTGCCTGCGGAGCGGCGCGCGATGGTTCTCTATTTTTTGTTAAAATGTAATTTAGCATATGTTGAGTTTCAGCATGAAACCCGTGATAAATGTTCTTTACAGCAGTTATTGGCCGATATAGACGCCGTTTCAAAGAAGCAGGATTTTGCGGATATAGTAGATAATTATAATATTTGTCTTATAAACCCGATTTTATATACAAGACTTGGAAAAGACATACTTAAAGAACATAAACTGGATAATATCAACTTATATGAAAGCTTTATAAAAGGGCACTTAATAGAGAATTATATAAAAGGCTCATACTGCATGACAACTGCCGATAAATTTTATACGATTTATAAATTGGGCGGAAGCGCATTGCCCGATGAACCGCCTGAAGTAGATATGCTTGATTATGACAGAGGAATACTAACGGAATTGAAATCTTATGATAATTCAAAGAACAGTTTGAAAAATTACTTTCGGGAAGAGGCTTTGATAAGAATATTAACTACCAACGGTGAAGAAGATACCCCGGAGGAAAACCGACTTGGATATTACAGAATCCCTTTCACAAAACTCTGCATATTAACCGACACGGGATTTATTACATCATTAAAGCCAACCAAATATAATCATTTAAATTAACAATGGGATATTTATTGTAAGGACGAACTGTGTTCGTCCGTTAAAATCTCATACAATATACAATCTATATTTTCCGCTTTTAAGCAGTGCGGCGAGTTCCGCGCTGTTTTTTGGCAGCGTGTCCGAGATTATCCCCGCGCGCCCCTCATGGTTCAGCTCATGGCAGTCACTGCCTGCTGCGGCGATAAAAGGACGCTTTTTCTGCTGCTCGTCATATGCGAGCTGTGCCAAATTATTCCTTGAGTTATGCCACGGGTGCGCGTTGTATATCTCTATACCGTCAAGATAATCATGATTTATCACCGTCATCCAGTCCCTGAACGGGTGCGCCTGTACAAGCAGCAGACCATGAGTTTTTGCAAACTTTGAAAATTCGGCTGCACCGTAATTATAGAGCTCGGGGTAATTGTACAAAAAATTTTCATCGAGCCCGAAAACCAAATAATCGTTGGAATTTTCATTGAACCGGATCTCCATGCCCAAAATCACGGTTATGCCGAGCTCATCGCCGCGGGTTTTGGCGTTTTTATACCCGGTCAAAAATATATCAATTTTTTCCTCCCAGGGTATATCCCCCAGCCTTTCAAAAAAATGCTTGTAATAATGGTCCATAATTGTGATCGCGTGATAATTTTTTTGTTTGTATATCCCGGTAAGCCGCGCTCCGCTGACCGCCGAGCACGCGCTTGTTTCAGAGGAATGACAGTGCAGCTCGATTAAATATTCCATTTAAAGTTTTATCTCCGGTTTCTTTATAAATTTTATAAGTTTATTATATCAAAAATTTATTAAAATTTTTAAGATTGACTTTTAAAATTTTTTATGATATAATTTTTTTACTTTAATAATATTTTTTTGGAGGAAAAATAAATGTATGACAAAACAGAATGGGGGTTCGCGGACGGGTATAAAGTATACCTGATAACCCTTAAAAACAAAAACGGCATGAGCGCTTCATTTACAAATTACGGAGCGGCGGTCGTCAGCCTTTGTGTTCCCGATAAAACCGGCGGGTTTACCGACGTTATGCTTGGGTATGACGATATTTCGGGATATATAAACGGCAAATCCAGCCAGGGGGCGGTTATCGGGAGGTATGCAAACCGCATAGGCGGCGCACAATTCAGGCTTTCCGGCAAAGAATATAATTTATATAAAAACGAAAAAAACAACTGTCTGCACGGCGGACGTGTGGGATACGGCAGACGGGTCTGGAGCGTTTACGGGATTTCCGGCGGGGAAAACCCCGGTGTGTGTTTTTCTTATGTAAGCCCCGACGGGGAAGATAATTTTCCCTCGGCGCTTAAAATCATCGTGCGTTATACGCTCACCGAAAAAAACGCTCTTAGAATAGAATACTCGGCGGTTCCGGACGGCGAGACTGTAATTAATCTCACCAATCACGCGTATTTTAACTTAGGCGGATTTGCCTCCGGCGATATCCTCGGAACGCGGCTGCAATTGTTTGCTGAAACCTATACCCCGACCGACGAGGCGCAGATTCCCACAGGCGAAAAAGCGCCGGTAAAAGGAACGGTGTTTGATTTTACCGCGCCCAAACTCATCGGCGACGATATAAACTCAAAAAAAACAGACGGGTACGACCATAACTTTATCCTCGGCACTCCCGGCATTATGCGCAAAGCGGCGGCTGCGTACAGCGATGCGACCGGCATAGAAATGACCGCACACACCGATATGCCGGCGGTGCAGCTTTATACCGCGAATCACCTTAACGAACCGGGAAAAGGCGGGGTGCATTTCGGTAAATTCGGCGGGTTCTGCTTAGAAACGCAGTTTACGCCAAATACTCCGAATCTGACGGAGTTCCCTCAGTGCAGCTTTAAAAAAGGCGAAGAATTCAGAAGCGTTACCGAATATGCTTTTAATTGTGTTTGAATTATCAGTTTAAAAACAATTCCGCTCTGATAACGCTGTTCTGCGCAACTCTGCCGCTCAAAGTCACCGTTTTGGTTTCGTATCTCTGCCCGTTGATCAGCCAATGGTCAAACTGCGCCGTGTCCGCGCTTAATTTAACCGAATGTTCTGTAAAATAACTGCTGTAAAGCGTTCCCGCCCCGTGCAGCTCAAGCGTATTGAGCAAAATGGACGCTCCCGCTTTGCCGGTCACAGACACATGGTAAACATCACCGTCAATCCCGAATGACCGCTCCATATCGCGTATCACGTGGTCCGTGCGAGCTTCAGAAAATGTGAGTATGGATTCGCGCTCCCTCTCAAGTCCGCGGCTGCTCATACTCGCGGCGTTGTTCCTTATGGCAAACCGCATTTCAGCATCATACAGATCCACAATCTGTGAGTGGATGTTTGATATGCTGTTATAAGTGAATATTGAATTGATAAAATCCCACATTTGGTTACAGAACTTCTCGACCATATCCTCCCGCTGCATCAAATTCCTGAAAGGCGCGCTGCTGTCCCGGGTGCGCCCTATTGTGCGTTCCCCGGCGCTCTGCCCGCCCAGCCCCCAGGACTCGACGTCAAACAGCAGCATTCTGTATTTGCCGTCGTAATATTTATTTATATATTCGCCGCCTTCCCCGCCGCTGTACCGCCACGCTTTCATATTGTTATGCGGCCAGTCCCAGTTGCTCGCGTATATCTCAAGCGCGAAATACTGTATAAAATTGTCTATATCCATGATTTTGGAATATTCTAAAAAAACTTCATCATCAATGACCCCCCGCCCGTCCGGAATGTCCCACCAATAGATGATATCCAGACTGCTTTTTGCGGTTTGCCCGTAATGGTCGAAAAAATAATATTCGGGGTACATCTGCTGAAGCCAGAAGAAACCGTAATATACGCCGTTTATAAATACCGCCGCAGGGGCGACCTCTTTATAGTCGAGAAATCCCGCTTTTTTGGCGAGAACCTGCGTAAACTCTTCGCGCATATGCGCCCCGCCCCTGTCGTTTCCGCCGTTTCTTAACACAAGCTGCGTATATGATTCCACGGGTATATCGGTTCCGCGCACCGTTGTTCTGCCGTTAAAATCAAAAAATCTGAAAAAATCATAATAAAATTTATCAAAAATCGGGTCATATTCATTCCTCGCGTAAAGCGCGAGAGATTTACGGCTCGCATCACGCGACCAGCCTCCGCGCACCCTTATGCCGGCAGACTGTGAAATCAAAAGCTCGCCTTTTGCGCTCAGGACTTCGATATAAGCCGGACGCTCGCCCTCTCTCCCCCGGATATTAAAATTTGCGGGATCGGGCGGGACTATATCCCTGCCGGGATTTGCGCGCCGGAATTCTTCGCGCAGTCTGCCTTCAACCAATATACCGTTGTCATAATCATATAAATTTACGGGATCGCTGGTGATCATAAAAACATATAAATTATCGTCAAAACGCGAATCGATCGCGGTGCTGACAAAATATGTATGTGTGAGTATATCCGAGCTCACGCCGCCGTCAAGGAACGCCGCAGCCCTCAGCACAACGGGTTCGTTGTAACTTTCCGCCATAATACGCACAGGTTCCCCCGTATACTGCCGGTTGCTTCTGGTGCTGACCCCTTGTTTGGGGTCGGAGCCGTCTGTTGTATAATAAATTTCGGCCTCTGTTAAATCAGACGTTATTTCCACATAGATATCCTCATAATAAAAATGAGCGGTATGCGAGAACCGCAGGTTAAACAAATCGTCTGCCGCCGTTTTGAGTTTTAAACCGCTGAGCCCCTCAACCCGATGATAAAGCCCGCTGCGCGCATCGCCGGATGCGGCGGCCGCAGCGGTATTATCAGAAATAACGTCCGCAAATTCGGGAAGCGGTTCATTTTGGCTGCACGCATACAGCGCCGCCGCAATGATAACCGGAAGTATAAACTTTAATTTCATGAAACCTCTCCAAACTCTGCCGAATTAATTTTGTCACATATATCATATTAAAATAAAATTATATCGCCGTTATTTTATTTTTGTCAACAATGTTTGATGAATTTATAAAATTTCTTCTTGTTTTTTTACATAAAAAATGATATAATAACGGTATTCTTATTATATAATTATTAAAAGAGGTATAAAAAAATGATCAAGGAACATCTAAAAAAAGTCAGGGAACATCTAAAAAACCGGCAGGAACCGGCGGCGTTGATTGTGATCGGCAAATATAACCGAAGATATTTAACAGGGTTTGCCGCTTCAAGCGGTTATGTGCTGATTACACCCGAAAATACGCGATTTTTTACCGACACAAGATATATTGAGGTCGCGAAAAAAATGCTGGGCGGCGTTTATTCCGCCGTTGAACTCTACCCCAAAGAGGAAGCGAAAAAATTCTATAAAGAGCTGCTCGAAGCGGAGAATATAAAAAATATTATGTATGAGGAGAATTATATTTCCCTCAAAAATAAAAAACATTTTGATGATTTATTCGAAGGATTCGAGCTTGTTGAGAGCGGAGGGCTGATAGAAAAAATGCGGCAGACAAAAGAACCCGCAGAGCTCGAAAATATAAAAACAGCACAGAGTATCACCGATAAAACATTTGCGTATATTATAAATTTTATCTCCAATCATGCAAGTACCCTCACAGAAACAGACATAGCGGCAGAACTCGAATATTTTATGAAAAAAAACGGCGCGGACGATAAAGCGTTTGATACAATATGTGTCTCCGGCAAAAAATCCTCGCGCCCGCACGGCGAACCCGAAAACATAAAACTTTCAAAAGGGTTTTTAACACTCGATTTCGGCGCGAGATATAACGGCTACTGCTCCGACATGACGCGCACCGTATGTCTGGGCAGCCCGAGTGAAAAAATGCGCGAAGTTTATAAAATTGTCCTCGCCGCGCAGACCGCCGCGCTAAATACCGTAAGAGCCGGAATGGAGAGCACAGCCGCGGATATCGCGGCAAGAGACCTGATACGGGATGCGGGTTACGGCGACAATTTCGGGCATGGTTTGGGTCATTCGGTGGGGCTTGAAGTCCACGAAAATCCGGGGTTCGCCGGCTCAAAAACCCGCGAAGAACGCGCAAAAACCCTTGAAGAACAGGCAAAAAAAGCGGCGGAAGACCCCGATTATAAACCTCCGGAGAAAACATTGCTGCCGGAAAACACGGTTATAAGCGTGGAGCCGGGAATTTATATTGAAGAAGAATTCGGCGTTCGAATCGAGGATTTGATAGTTATAAAAGAAAATGGCTTTTTGAATCTCACAAAAAGCGGCAAAGAATTAATAATAATATAAATAATATTTATTATAAATATAAGATAATTATATATACAACCCTATTGCATTATTATGCAGATTAGTGTATAATAATGCAATAGGGTTGTATAAAATGTTATTAAAGAAGGGCGGAATATATTATGAATAACGAGCAATTGATAAAATTTCACGATCAATATGTTATGGGAACGTATGCGAGGTATAAAATCGCGCTGAAAGAGGGGAAAGGTTCAACGGTTTTTGATGCTGACGGTAAAAAATATATTGATTTTACAAGCGGTATCGGAGTGAATTCGCTCGGAGTATCGCATGAGGGCTGGGTTGCTGCGGTGAGCGGTCAGCTGAATAAAATCCAGCACGTTTCAAATTATTATTACAGCGAACCTTCAGCAAAACTTGCAAAAAAACTTATTGAACTCTCGGGTATGAGCAGAGTTTTTTTCGGCAATTCCGGTGCGGAAGCGGTTGAGGGTGCGGTGAAACTCGCCAGAAAATACAGTTTTGATAAATACGGTGAAGGCAGAGGGGCAATAATCACCCTGCGGGACAGTTTCCACGGACGCACAATGACGGCGCTTGCGGCGACAGGCCAGGACGCTTTCCATAATTTTTTCTTTCCGTTCCCCGAAGGGTTCAGGTTTATTGAAAGGAACAATCTTGACGAATTTAAGCGCGAAGTTGAAAATAAGGATGTGTGCGCAATTATCGTTGAGCCGGTTCAGGGTGAAGGCGGCGTTAATTTAATTGATGCCGAATATATACGCGAGCTGCGCAGGATTTGCGATGAACATGATATTCTGCTGGTTTTTGACGAAGTGCAGACAGGTATAGCGAGGACGGGCAAGGTTTTCGCGCATGAATATTTTGAGGTTGAAGCCGATATTATAACGCTTGCCAAAGGACTGGGCGGAGGTCTGCCGATCGGAGCGTTTGTGTGCGGTAAAAAACTTGAAGGTGTGCTTGATGCGGGTAAGCACGGCTCGACTTTTGGGGGGAATCCGGTGGTATGCGCGGGTGCGCTTGAAGTGCTGAATATTGTTTCAAAGCCGGAATTTTTGGCTGAAGTAAACAAAAAAGGCGAATATATCGAGCAAAAAATCAAGGCTTTTGCCGGTGATTTAATAATTGAGATCCGCCGCAGGGGACTTATGATCGGTGTGCAGGTAAAGGGCGAGCCCAAAAAATACGCGCAGGAATGTCTTGATAACGGTCTGCTTGTGCTGACTGCGGGGACTGACGTTGTGAGGTTTCTGCCGCCGCTCAACATAAGTTATGAAGAGCTCGGCGAGGGACTGGCTGTACTTGAAAAGATTTTTAAAAATGAGGAGAGTGAACTGTAATGAATAAACATTTATTAAAAATGGCTGATTTAACCAAAGACGATATCTTTGAGATACTCGAACTTGCCGAAAAATTAAAAGATTACAACAAAAACAAAATTGAGCATTATCTTTTAAAAAACAAAACGCTGGGCATGATATTTATGAAATCCTCCACCAGGACACGCGTGTCTTTTGAGGTCGGAATGAACCAGCTCGGCGGAAGGGCGCTGTTCCTTTCAGCCAATGATCTGCAGCTGGGAAGAGGGGAGCCGATCTCCGACACCGCAAAGGTTCTGTCGCGTTATCTTGACGGTATTATGATACGCACTTTTTCGCAGAATGACGTTGAGGATTTGGCGAAATACGGCACAATACCGGTGATCAACGGGCTCACCGACTATGCGCATCCCTGCCAGGTGCTCGCGGACTTAATGACTGTTAAAGAGTATAAAAAATCCTTTGACGGCTTAAAACTCTGTTTTATCGGCGATGGATTCAATATGGCAAACTCGCTGATTGCCGGCGGACTGACCGTTGGTATGGAAGTCGCCGCGGCGAGTCCGGCGGGATATGAGGTGGAAGACAATATACGCGCACTGGGCGAAAAATACCCGGGCAGGCTGACGCTCACAAATGATCCGGTCGAGGCGGCAAAAGATGCGGATGTGCTTGTAACCGATGTTTGGTACAGCATGGGGCAGGATGACATTGAGGAGCGTAAAGCTGTTTTTAAAGATTACAAAATAGACGGAGAGCTTATGAAACACGCCGCAAAGGACGCGATGGTGCTGCACTGTCTGCCCGCCCATAGAGACGAAGAAATATCTTCTGAGGTGTTCGCCGCTCATGAACACTATATACTGGACGAAGCCGAAAACCGGCTGCACGCACAGAAAGCCGTTATGGTCAAGCTTATGGGGAATTAATTCTGTCTGCCGCTGTCTGCGCGGTGTTTATCAGCATCTCAAGCCCCAAAACATCAAATTCTTTTTTATACGCCGCCCATTCGCCGTCGTTCTCAATATCCCGCTTCCCCTGTATAAAATCGGCGACGCTCTGTTTTACCCAGATTTCCGTGTCTGCGCGGATATTTATAATATGTTCTTCTTCTTCCGCCGTAAAAGACAGCTCACCTATAAATTCGTCCGGCTCATATTCCTGATAAAGTACGGCCGCCTGCGCGTTTATATATTCGCCGTCGGTTTTCGTGCCGTCCCAGGTTACCCCGCCGGAAAATTTAGGGCGTGAAATATACGGGACTATTTGGCATAAATGCTTGTTTTGAGGTATATTCCATATTTGGTTTATAATATTTATTGTTGCGGGCGTACCGAATATGCTGATATTTTTTGCTCCCGCTGTTTCCCAGTCGATGCCGTATTCTCCGTAACGCCCCATAAGACAGGCTTCTTCGGACAGCATCAGGTCAAAAAGTTTGAATACTTCCTCCGGGTTTTCACAGGCGGAGGTTATAACGCCGTTGGGTTTGGGCAGCGGCGCGAATACCGTTGAAAGTCTTACCCCGTTTGGACCCGCGAGCGGTCCTATACCTATATAACGCTCCATTATTTCGGGGGAATTTTGAAGTGCTGTGAATGTTATGCCGGGTGAGGCGAAAGCGCCGAGTATGTCCCGCGGGTCGTTTGCCATCTGTTTTTGCTGCTGGTCGCTCTGCGTAAAACTCAGCGGTGAATACAATCTTTCATCATACAGTCCGCGCATATATCGCAGGGCTTCCCGCCATTCGTCCGTAACCGGCGCAAATTTCACCAGCCCGTTCTCCAGTATAAGGCGGGAGTTTCTGACATCGTTGTAAACAAAAGCATTAAACAGAAAATCGCCGGGTTGCTTTGAATAAAATTCTTCCGTGCCCGCCATCGGTATTTCATCACGCAGACCGTTGCCGTTAGGGTCGCCGTCCCTGAACGCCATCAGCATACCGCGGAACTCCTCCGTTGTTTCCGGTACTGCAAGCCCCAAATTGTCAAGCCAGCCTTTATTCACCCACATAATCTGGCGGTATCTTGTAATCGGCGACGAGCTGAAACCGGGCATATAGTATATATTCCCGTCGGGCAGCGTCATAAACTGTTTTATATTGTGTTCGGCGAGTTCGTTCCAGACAGATTTTAAATTTACGCCGTGCTGTTCGATTAAATCGTTTAACGGGATAATCGAGCCTGATTCCCCGTATTTCTGCAGGTTCAAATTGCTGAAAATATTATGGCTGTCGCTGCCGAACCCGATATAAGCGTCGGGCAGCCCGTCCCCTGAGGCAAGAGCGATTTGCGCGATGCGTTCGGCGTCCGCTTCAGGCAGCCAGTTCATTTCGATTTTTAAGCCGGTTTGTTCTTCGAGCCAGAGTTTGTAAATGTTGGAATCGAAATTTTCAATATAGGCGTTCTGCGGTGCGGCGAGCTTGATCAAAATGCGGCTGTTTTCAGCCGGGTCGCCGCCGGATTCGACGCACGAACCCAAAACCGCAGCTGCTGCGGATATCAATATTATCATTATTATCACTTTTTTCATAAAATTTTGGCAAGGAAACCCGAAACTTCAGTTGAGGGAGGAATTGCCGCCCATAGCGCTCATTTCGGAATTTTTGCCGCTCCTCTCTAAAATTTACTCTTGACAATCAATGTTGAAAATGTTATAATAATCTCGCGAGAAAACCGTTTTCGTACCCAAAAGGTATTTAAGGCCACTCGCACGTTCTTTGAAAACTGCATATGGCGTTGTGTCAAACAAGCCTTTGACACGTAAAATGCAAAAGGTAAAACATTACCTGCGTACCGCAGGGGCAGCAGAGTATACCTCCGCTGTTCGGGGCGAAGTCAACCGTCCCTTGATATACCCTC